>JADMIO010787705.1_pt1 | contig 10738 bp, 10 predicted proteins | sample 8958161 | NCBI WGS metagenome assembly JADMIO01 (sample SAMN16585339, study PRJNA669376) | soil metagenome | isolation source: Crop rotation soil | place: USA: Cullars Rotation, Alabama | collected 2011 | reverse complement strand
CGACAACTTGTCCACGTGGAATTCTAAGCTTAGGATCCCAATGTGCTGGAAAGGCGCGATCGAGGTAGACCCCGAACTTCTCCATGTCCCCCCGCTCGCGGTAGAGCAGGGCCGCATCGAGCGCCAGACGGCTGCGGACGGAATCGTCGATGGCCGCGCCCTTCTCGCCGACAAACTGGTCGTATGCGGCGAGTCGCTCGTCGACGGTCTGCAGATCGGAAATCCGCCCGCTGATCAGTCGCAGAAGAGAGACGGTGTCCTGCGGGTCGAGCTTCACCAGGCGGCGCGTGATGTCGCGAACGGCCTGGGCGTCGCCGGCGTTCGAAGCCGCCTCCATGTACAGCCGAAGTATGGTTTGGTCTTCGGGCAACAGGGTCGCGGCCGTCGCGAGCAACTCCTCTGCCACGCGATAGTCCGATGGCGTCGGATTCCCCGCGATCCATAGATCCATGAGCGCTTGGCGCGCCACGGCGTGCGCGGCGAGCATCTCGATGCTCTGACGATCGCCGACCGGATCGGGCTCTGCGGCGGCCCGCGGAAGCGCAATGCACCCGCCGGCGACCAACGACAACACCGCCGCCAGCCGTGGCAAACCGCGCCGCCAGCAACTGGATGCCTCGTGCAATCGCCTCACGTCTCGCATCAGACCGATCCTCCGATAACGAACCCAACCAACCCGATCCAGGGGGTTAGTTCACAGGCCAACTTCAGACGTGGGTCGGCCCGCGGAAAGCATCGGGCGGCGCAGTATGCAAAGATGAAGATACCCCCTGCGATGAGGGCCGCTCCGCCGGTTCGATACCATCGGGAAGATACGTCGAGGACGTGAGGGAGTTCGAGAACGACCCACAGTCCCATCCAGACCATAACCCACCCCATGGCTCCAGAAATGAGGAGCAGGAAGGCGTTCCATGGTCCGATGGCGGTCGGCTTCAACGGGCCCTCCGTGGCGCGTGGGTGCTCGGGGCGAGTCGATCGGGAGGCTGAATCTCAGCTTCCCATGCCCATCGTCATCAGGAACTCGGCGTTGGTCTTGACCTTGGTCAGGCGGCTCTTGAGAAGCTCCATGGCTTCGACCACGTTCATGTCCGCCAGCACCTTTCGGAGGCGGTAGACCAGCTCGAGCTCCTTGCGATCCATGAGCAGCTCTTCGCGGCGGGTGCCGGAGGCGGCGACATCGATGCATGGGTAGATGCGTTTGTCCATGAGCTTGCGGTCGAGGTGGAGTTCGCTGTTGCCGGTGCCCTTGAACTCTTCGAAGATCACCTCGTCCATCTTGGACCCCGTGTCGGTGAGCGCCGTGCCGATGATCGTGAGCGAGCCGCCACCCTCGATCGCGCGGGCCGCGCCGAAGAACTTCTTGGGTCGCTGGAGCGCGCCGGCGTCGATACCGCCCGACATGATGCGCCCGGAGTGGGGCATCTCGGAGTTGTGGGCGCGGGCGAGGCGCGTGATCGAGTCGAGCAGGATGACCACGTCATCGCCGAACTCGACCATCCGCTTGGCCTTCTCAATGACCATCTCGGCGACCTGCACGTGCCGGGACGCCTGTTCGTCGAACGTGCTCGCAACGACTTCCACGGAAGGATTCGTGTTGCGCCGGAAGTCCGTCACTTCCTCGGGACGCTCGTCGACGAGCAGAACAATGATCTTGACGTCGGGATTGTTCTTCGCGATCGCCTTGGTAATCTTCTGCAGCAATACCGTCTTGCCCGTGCGCGGCGGAGCGACGATCAGGGCTCGCTGGCCCTTGCCCAGCGGGGCGACCAGATCGATGATGCGGCACTCGATCTCGGTCGGATCGGTCTCAAGGATGTAGCGCTCCTCGGGGTGGAGGGGCGTGAGGTCCTCGAAGTTGCTGATCTTGTGGATGAAGCTCGGCGGCTTGCCGTTCACCTCGTCGACACGGAGCAGGGCGAAGTACCGCTCGTTCTCCTTGGGCGGGCGGATGAAGCCCCGCACGACCATGCCCTTCTTCAATCCGTACCGCCGGACCTGCGTCGGTGAGACGTAGATGTCGTCGGGGCCGGAGAGGTATGACTGCTCCGGCGAGCGCAGAAAACCGAACTTGTCGGGCATGATCTCCAGCGTGCCCTCGCCGACCATCAGCCCTTGCTTGGCGGCCCGCGCCTTGAGGATCTTGAAGATCAGTTCCTGCTTTGGAATCTGATGGAAGTCCTCCAGGCCGGACTCGGTCGCAACCGAGTGCAGCTTGTCAATGTCCATCCGCTGCAACTGCGCGATAGAGAGTTGATTCTTGAGTGTGGCCGGATCGATCTTGGCCGCGACGCGCTCGATTTCGGCTGCTTCGCGCTCGAGTTCCTCATCGCTCGGCAGCATGAAATCCAACGGCCGCTGCCAATGGCCGCCGCCACCACCTCCGCCACCGCCGCCGCCCGGTCCGTCGAAGCCGCCGCCGCCACGACGGCGCTTCTTCTTGCGCCGTCGACCAAACCCACCCTCGTGGCCTCCGAACCCCCCATCGCGATGTCCTTGGAACTGCTGCTGGCCGTACCCCCCACCACCACCGCCCCCTCCGCTCCCACCGTCTCGGTGTCCACCCGGCTGTCCTATGGGAGGGCCACCCGGACCTCGCTCCGGCTGTGGGCGATCCTGACTGCCGTAGCCGTGCTGACCGCCTCCACCTTGCGCACCGGGTCCGGAGGACGGACCTCCCTGGTGCGCCTGCGGGCCGGGGCCATGGCCGCCGCCTCCACCACCCCCGCCACCTCCCGCGCCACCTTGCCCATTGAATCGATCGGGGCGTTCCGGGCGATAGTCTGGCCGCGGTTCCGGCCGGAACTCGGGCCGGGGCTCTGGTCGAGGTTCTGCTCGCGGCTCAACACGAGGGGCCGGCGCAACCGGTGCCGGAACGGGGGCTGGGGCCTCCGGCTTGGGGGAGCGTGATCGCCCCTTCGCACCGGCGGACTTGGTCTCCGAGCGCTCTTCGGCAACATTGGTCTGCTTGGCCATACGGCTCCGCTTCTGCACTTTCACGTGTCGAACTCGTTGGAATGAGGAAAGAAAGGTGCGGCCCGCCGAACGGCGAGTGCGACGCTTGGATGAACTGGCTGGACGCCAAGGCGACGGTCTTCACGCCGACTCGGTTGTCGCCGAAAAACGCAACGAACATGCCGGGGATCAACGCACAGGTGTGATCTGGCCAGACCCGGCCCGGATCCGATCCCTAGAAATGCCGGGATCGAGCCCCTTCTCACGGACTCCACGTCCGCGATGGTTTCTGCAGCCCTTTGATAGGCGGCCACCCCACAACCCCGCCGTATCCGACTGGACAAGCAAGTATAGCACAAACAGGACGACCGGATGCCACCGACCGAGTTCGGCCGTCAAGATTCAGCCTGCCGAGGTCACTTGAGCCAGAATTGTCGAGACCTGCGCGTCGAGTTCGACCATATTGCCGTGGTTTTCCACAACGAACCGACAGCGCCGGCGTTTCTCATCCAAGAGCATCTGGGATGCCTCGCGCCGAGCCAACTCAGATTCATCCCAACCCCGAGTCTGTTTGACCCGCGCCAACCGTTGGTCACGGGGTGCGTCGACAAAGACGACCTCGTCGCAGTCGGCGTCCACGCCGGCCTCGAAGAGGAGCGGCGCATCCACGATCACGGCCTTGGCCCCGGCCGATCTCGCCTCCTTAATCATCGCGGCGCGATCTTCGCGGACGATCGGGTGAACAAGGCGTTCGAGTCGGGAGCGCTGAGCAGGATCCGAGAAGATGATCGAGGCGACCTTGGACCGATCCACGCGACCTTCGGAGCCGAGGATCTCCGGACCCCACCACGCGACCAGCGCTGTGCGAACATCCGGCCGATCCAGTGCGGCCCTGGCGCGCATGTCCGAGTCGATCACGAAACACCCGATCCGCTCGAACGCTTTCGCGACCGTGCTCTTTCCGGCCCCGATGCCGCCGGCGAGCCCGACGACGGGCATGCGAGCGATCGACGAGGACGGGCTGGAAGGTGGGCCGCTCACGGGTGCTTGTATCGGACGGATGGACGACTGGGTTCGGGCTTCGGGGCGACGATCCCCAGCGTGTGCCCGATCGATCGCACGGCGAAGGCGGTCCGCGATGGAATCGGTTTGAGCAATGTGCCCCCAGACGACATCCGGGCCCACGCCGGCGGTCGTCAGCCTGATTGTGCCGAGGGCCAGAACTCGCTGCAGCGCCGTGCGCTCGATCGTCACGCTCTGCAGGTCGGCCAGGCGTGCCTCGGTGGATGTGCGGGAAATCACGCCGCGGCGGGCTCGCACGCGGAGGTTCGTGAGCTCGTACCTCATGCAGTTTCGAACGATCCCCGCAACGGCGAGGATTACCAGAAAGAGAATGATCGGCGTGAAAAAGAGGCTGCCGCGATGATCGGTCGCGAGGCTTGTGCTCAGCATGACGAGGCATGCGATCAAGATGAACGTTGGGATAATCAGCCAGCCGAACGCCAGCACGATGACGGATCTGCCGGCCGGATGCAGGACGAGTTCGACCCGATCCGCGGTAGATTGGCCTGCAGTCGGTTCCCTTGAGGCGGCGGGATCGGGAGTCATTTCTCGAGCACGCCGATGTCTGGCAGGTTTCGGTAGTATCCATCGAAGTCCAGTCCGTACCCGATCACGAACTCATCACCGATGTCGAACCCGGTGTACTCGACCTCGACATGCTCCTGGCGGCGACCTGTGGCGGCGTCCTTGCGGAGCAGGACCGCGATGCGGAGACTCGCCGGGCGTTGCGCCGCGAACAATCGGCGAATCAGGCCCAGGGTGCGGCCGGAATCCAGGATGTCATCGACGATCAGAACGTGCGCACCTTCAAGGTCCGTCGGCACATCGCCGGAAATCGTTGCGCCCTGCGAGGTCGTCGTCGTTCCGTGATAGCTCTTGATCGTGACGGGGCGGATGCTCATCTGCACGGGGATGTGCCGGATAAGGTCGGCCATGAAGATCATAGAACCCGTGAGAATCGGAACGAGCACCACGCTCTGATCTTTCGGCCCCGCCGCGGCCATCGATGAACGCAGGTCGGCCGTGATTCTCGCACCGAGTTCCTCGATGCGGGCGGCGATTCGTCGACGGTCGATCAGGACGCGGACGCTCATAGGAACAGGATAGGTTGATTCTCGCACAAAGGCCGGTCGTTGCACTATCGACTCGGCGCACCGGCCATGCTTGTCTCGAGCCAGACGGGCACCTGAATCGCGAACTGCACGATCAGCATGGCGCCGAGATGGAAGAACGCAATGAGCGTTGTCTCCTGACGAGAGCGCCGGAAGAGCATGAACAGCGCCAGCCAGTAGGCGAGGGCCGCTTGCGGCAGGCGGAGCGTCCGTTCCAGCCATTCGCTCTCGATTGGCAGACGAAGCGACCAAACGAGCAGAAAGACGGCGAGTGCGAGGAACATTCTCGTCGCGGCAAGCACAGGCCGGTTCAGCCGATGCTCAACGAATCTGGAAGCGCACCAGAGCCCGGCAAGGCCGGTGCCCGTGTGAACAATGGCGAAGTACAGGACCAGCACCGCGAGAGCGAGCGACGTTCCCATGGGTCCGGCCGCGGGCGCGTTCCTCGCCGACGCCACCATGGCAGCGAGCGTCACGCACCCGCCTGCGATCGCCATCGACATCGGCGTGCCGCCGGGCTTCACGAAATCGGGCCGGACGGGAGGCGGCTCGATCTCGTCGACGCCGGTTCGGGGCCTGAGCACCTCGTTGGCCTTCATGTCATAGCCGCACGACATGCAGACGACCGCGTCGGCCTCCAAACTCTTGCCGCAGTTGGGGCACCTGTCGTCGACGAGTTCCGGCATCGGCGAACGAGAGTTTGACGGCGGAGGCGGCGCAGGCTGCGGAGCCAGAGGAATCGGCCCTTGACCGCTCTCTGGCGTGGGATCCGTGTTTGGGGCTGTGGATTCGGTCATTGCTTGTGGCTGAGAGGGCCAACGACGAGGCCGCAGGCAATCCATGCGGCCCGGATCATGTTCATCGAACGCGCGTCGGCACCCGTGCGAGTCCGCCGCGCAGGAAATACTCCATCAGCTGATCGCCGGGATCGACACAGAGATCGCTCTGGGCCGAGGCTTCTTCGGAATACGGGCGTTGAACCGCGGATCGCACCCAGGAACCCGCCATGAGGATGGGAACGGGCGTGTTGTCGTGCTTGCGCGTTGATACCAGAGTGAAGTGATCGGGGAGGAGGAGCAGGCGCCATCCTTCGGCCGCAGAGTCCTTCTCGGGGTCACCGAAGGTCGCCAGCTTTGCCGCGATCGGGCCGACAACGTGCCGATCGATCGATTCAATCGTCGCAACCTTGGTCTTCCAGTCGCCCTGGTGGCTGGCCTCATCGGGCGATTCCACGTGGCAACAAACAATGTCGTACTCGTCGAGTGCCTCGCAGGACGCGCGGCCTTGTCCTGCATAGTCGTTGTCGTGATAGCTGGTGGCTCCCGGGACGTCGAGCCGATCCCAACCGATGAGCGTGGCGATGCCGGCGAGAAGATCGACGGCGGTCGTCATCGCGCCCCGCAGGCCGAATCGCTCCTTGAACGAAGGCAGGTTTGGTCGGAGCCCCTGCCCCCAGATCCAGCACATGTTCGCCGGCCGCTTCCCGGCCGCGACCCGCGCCGCGTTCACCGGGTGCGTCGGCAGGTACACGCGGGCGAGTTCCATCAGCCGGCACATGATGTCGGCGGCCTGCCGCGCCGAAGCGCCCGCGCCCGGCTTGGGCGCGGGGGCAAGCTCGAGCCAGGGCCGGCGCGGAATCTCATGCGGTGGGTACGTCTGCACGTTCCCGTAGTCGCGGCTCTCGGCGCGATTGCCGGATGAATCGACCAGGATGTTGCGATAGCTCACGCCGGGCGTGAGCTTCAGATCCGCCACGAGCGCGGGTTCGTGAAGCCGCCAGTGCTCGAAGAGTCCTTCGACGATCTTTCGCGCCTCGGCGTTGGTAATAGCGCCGGCGGAGTGGTCGAGCATCAGCCCCTCGTCGGGCGTGCCATCCTCGCCGACAGTGACGAGATTGACGCGAAAGATCCAATCCCGTTGACCAAGTTCGAGCCCGAGGGCGGCCGCTTCGAGCGGGGCTCTTCCCGTGTGATATTTCCGCGGGTCGTAGCCCAGCAGGCACATCGAGCACACATCAGACCCCGCGGCAAATCCCGGCGGCGTGGTGTGCGCACGTCCGACGCGCCCGGCCTTGGCCAGAGCGTCGATGTGCGGCGTGCTCGCGGCCTCGAATGGAGTCTGGCCATCGAGTTCGTCGACTGGAAAATCGGCCCCGCCATCGGCGATGATAATCGCGTATTTCACGTCGAATGCTACCCGCAGCGACCGCGATGTGAACTCATGGATGACCGATGCCGGCCAGCTTGAGAAGCGTGCCGACCAAGTGCATCCCGATTCCCGTCGTGTAGAAGCCCACGGGCCAGATCACGGTTCCGGCAAGCAGGAAGGCGAGAACATAGACGATGGTCGTGCCAACCCGGCCGCCATCGGAGTTCGTGAAACGGTGGTAGGCGGACGAAAAGTTGCCCAGAATCCGCGAGCCATCAAGGGGCGGCACGGGAATCAGATTGAAGATACCGAGGCCGATATTCATCGTGCCGCCCACAAGAGCGAACATCGCCAGCTTGGGCAGCATGAGATCGGTGGTCGTTCCGATGCGGTAGGGCGCCTCCAGGAAGTGATGGACTTGCGCATCGCTCATGAACGCGAGCATGATCCCGCCGGAGAGAATGCAGATGACAGCAAGGACAAAGTTCATCAGTGGCCCGGCGAACGCGACCCACGCCTCGGCATATCGGCCGCGCATCCGGGTCGGATCGATCGGCATCTGCCCCCACGCGATGCCGAAGATCGCGAGCATGATCAGGCTTTGCGGCCCCATGTGAACGACGGGATTGACGGACATGTGACCGCTGAGGCGGGGCGTCTGGTCACCACGGCCGATCGCCGCCCAACCGTGCGCCAACTCGTGCAGGGTGATCGAGAGAATGACCCAGATGACCCGCGCGGCCACGAGGGCGATGCCGCCCACTTGGTAGTAGTTGCTGACCCACCAGCCGCCGCCAAACATCCGTTCATCCTTCCTGGACTGTGCCTTGGCCCTAAACGACGCAAGCCTAGCCGAAAACGGCCAGGCCTGCGTTGAGTGTCATGAGTGCGTCGCGCGATTCAGGCCGCGATCTTGGTCGGCACGGCCTTGCTGGCCTTGGTCGCCTGCTCGCAGATCTGATCGAAGACTTTGGGGTCGGCAATAGCGATCTCGCTGAGCATCTTGCGGTTGAGCAGGATGCCGACCTGCTTCAGGCCGCTGATGAACTGGCTGTACCGGCAGCCGCGCATGCGGCAGGCGGCGGTAAGGCGCGTGATCCAGAGGCGGCGCATGTTGCGCTTCAGGCGACGGCGATCGCGGAACTGATACACGCCGGCGCGGATGATCGCGTACTCGGCCTTGTACTTGCTCTTGTGGCCGGAACCGTAATAGCCGCGGGCCTTGCGGAGGATGCGCTTGCGGGCTTGGGTGCGTGCTGCGCCTTTGCGAACTCGAGGCATGGGGAAAACTCCGTCGTTGCGTTCGATTCGGGGCGAGTGGAACTCGCTTCAAACCCGTCGAACAAGTGAGTGAACTGAGGTCGATGATTCCAACGCTGAACTAGGCCTTCTTGACGCCGTACTTGAGCCCGGCCTTGACGCGACCGGCCCGGGCCTCGGCCTGGGCCTTCTTGCGCTCCGTCGGGTTCGGATTGCGGCGGAGGGCGGCGCGGGTTTGGTCACGGCCGCGCAGACGGCGGAACAGCAGCTTCTCGAGGCGCTTGGCCTCGGGGTTGGACATCATCTTGTCGGTGCGCAGACGGCGGAGGCGCTTGGAGCTCTTGCTGGAACGCAAGTGCTTGCCGAACGCGCGGTTGTGGCGGACCAAGCCAGTGGCCGTCAACCGGATGCGCTTCAGGCTGGATTTGTGGCTCTTGTTCTTCTTCATGCGTGCGAGACCTCGCCTGCTTGGGTGCGAATCCATCGGCAATTGCGGGCTGCCGAAGTCCGGACGGGCGCAGGCAAGGCCCGGAGCCGGGTCGAGAGGGTAGGCGGGCGAGATCCTGTGGCCAAGTCTTCGGCAGGCTGAGATCCAAATCCAAACCGAACCGACCGCTTCAGCACAGACGGAGGCCAGGCTTGGACAGATCTGTTGAGGATTTTGGCCCCGGCTTACGGCGACAGGAAGACGTCCGCCTTACCGGAGGGCGTCTCGTTGCCGCGAAGAGGGGCGGCACGGGTGGGGCTTTGGAGCCGGGCGATGATTTCCTCGAACTGGCGAGGAAGCCAAATGTTGTCCCCATTGGCGAGCACCGGCGCCTTCATCCACGCGACCGAACCATCGCTGAGCATGACATTCTGGCCCGTGCCGTCGTGATTGTCCGAGTTCGCAATCGGATTGATCCACTCGTTGTTCATGGCCCGCACGATGACCGGGGAGCGATCGGCAACCACGACGAAGGGCGTGGGCTGCGACCAGGTCAGCCGCTCGGGAGCGAACTGATTCTGATAGCTGTAGGAGATCTCGCCGGAGCACGACCAGTCCATCGCGTCGGGCGCAGGCTTACCGCGACAGGCGCCCGCATTGCCGGGGCAGGCGAGGTCGCCCGTCTGCGTGTACTTGGCGCGAAGCAACGTAAAGAGATTCGCGGAGTTCGATTGCTCCGGGTGTCCGATGTTCCACCAGCGTGCGCCGGCGCGAGACTCGGACGCGAGCGGCAGAGATTCGCGGTAATCGGTAGCGTACGAGCCGAACCCTGTAAAGGCCCGCCCGAGCCCGGCCTGGCAGCCATTCGTTCTCGCGTAGTTCCGAACCGCCCCCACCATCGGAGCCAAGACTGCCGACGCGATGACCAGCAGCGCGGCCACCGAGATAAGATCGCCCCATCGCACGGAGAGCCTGGACCTCCAACCGACGGGCTCCATCCGCATGCGCGTTCCGCCGGCGTCGATCGCGGCCTGAACGCCGCTCAGCGTGCGACCGATCAGCGCATCGCGATCGGCCGTTGCGATCGGTAGGTCAAGGCCGGACAGCATCGCGGCGTACTCGCCCGCACGCTCCCGCACGCCCGAGGGGCACTTGGTCGGATCAAACCCGGCGCTGACGAGGGCCTCGAGCGCATCCTCGTCCAATGGCCCCAGGTTCGCGATATCCGCTGACCGACGAGACCATGCCACTCTTACGAGCGTGGCATCGATGAGGGATTGGTCGCAGCTCGGCGCCGGACCGCACGAGAGCAGGCCCAGCAGACTTGCGCATCGGCGGGCCCGGTCGCGGAGTTCGACGGGAACACGATTGCAATCGAGGCCGGCCTCGCATAGAGCCTCGAGCGCCCTCGCGTCGGGCCCGCACAGATCGTGCGGCAGACTCGGCTCGGTATTGAGGAGGTTCGGGTTGCTCATGCGTCCGGCGGATTGGGAGTGGGATTGGGCGATTCGGACTGGGTCAACGCCTGAAACTTCTTCGCAAAGGCGGCGACGGCCGAATGCAATCGAGACTTGACGGTGCCGAGGGGAATCTCCAACGAGTCTGCGATCTGGTTGTAGCTCAAACGCTGAAAATACGCAAGAAGAAGAATCTCGCGCAGGCTCCAGGGTAACTCATCAACCGCCCGCTGCACCAACTCATTTCGTTCAGAATCCTTGAGTTGCTGATCGGGCGGCGGGACATCAATCTCCATCAGATCTACGTAGGTGCGGGTGCC
>JADMIO011054824.1_pt1 | contig 10739 bp, 2 predicted proteins | sample 8958161 | NCBI WGS metagenome assembly JADMIO01 (sample SAMN16585339, study PRJNA669376) | soil metagenome | isolation source: Crop rotation soil | place: USA: Cullars Rotation, Alabama | collected 2011 | reverse complement strand
GAATCCCCCGTGGGCGACAGCCGTCGCCGGGTCCGCCGGATCGGCGTCCCACTCGAGGACCGCGGCCGCGCGTACCGACACCGTCGCCGGAGCGCCCCGCCACCGCGTCGGCCACGCAACGTCAAGAACCGCCGCGTCGCTCAACGTCGGCGCGCGGTCCGACGGGAACCATCCCCGCGCGTACCAGGCGCCGGGAAGGGACGCGGTGCCGGCGCCCACCAGGACCGGTTCGGTCCGCGCCGTGACGCCAAGCCGGAGACCGCTGCCGGTGACGGCGCGCGCGGCGTCGCGCGGCAGATCGTTCGCGTCCAGTGCGACCGTCAACGCCGACGTCACGCGTCCCTGGTAGCCGGAAATTGCCCGTCGAAGCGCGTCGGCCTCGCTCGACACCGCCGGCCACGCGGCGGAATCGACGGTCAGCGTTCCGCCGGCGGCAACCAGGGACGCGCCGAACGCGGCCCAGCGTGTGGCGATGGTCTCCAGGCTGTCCCGTCGGACGCGCATCGCGCTGAGCAGCGAAAAATCGCAGGCGGTGGCGGCGCGCTGCCGGTCCAGTTCGACCGCGGCCACGCCAACGAACAGCGCCAGCGCGCCGCCGAACGCCAGCGTGAGAAAAAGCGCGGCCGCCAGAACGCTCCCCCGGCGGTTCACGGCGTCTCCCGAAGGCGAAGGTCGCGGGCCCGCGCGGTGAGGGGAACGGAGGACGGCAGCGGAAAGCCCAGAGAGGCCGCTTCGCCGAGCGACACCTCGACCGCTTCCCATCGCCGCGGCCGTCGTCCGGCCAGGGCCACCGGCGGTTGAAGCACGCGAACCGCCACGGTCGTGCCGGCGCCGCACAGCGCGGCCGCGACCGCGGAAAGGCGCGCGCCGTCCCCCGCTTCCGCGCCCAGCGCCCGCGCCAGGTCGAACGCGCGGCGTTCCAGCGCGAACTGGCGGTACCAGAGGCGCAAAAGCTGCAGCGGCGCCACGAACAGCGCGACGATGACGGGAAGACACAGGACGAATTCGACCACCGCGTTTCCGCGGTCGGCGCGGATCATGAACAGGCTCCCGGGAAGAGTTGGAGGGACGGGCAGCATAGCGGGGACGCGGGCGTGGCCGCGTCAGGGGCCAATCAACTCTGGGTAAGAATCAGGCCTGGCGGGCGATGATCTGCGCCACGCGGGCCAGGTTGGCGACGGCTTCGGCGGACATCGTGCGCGCGGAGATCGCGTCCTGAATGGTGGCCACCATCAGCGACCGAAGAACGTCCGCCGGGAGGCCGTCGGTGTCGACGACGACGCCGCGGGGAACCATCAGCGTTGTGTTCCTGAGGGACACCACGGATGACAGGCGAACGAGGTCCAGCGTGCCGTTGCGGATCAGACCGCCGGGCGGGTCGACCAGCGACACCGTGTCGAGGCCGCGCGGCCGACCGGAGAAACGGAGCCCGGCCAGCCAGCGGTTGGCGACCGCCTCCAATTCTCTTTTCCGCGCCGCGGATCCGCCGGGAACCACGATTTCCACCGTCACGCCCCGGTCCACCGCGGCGTGACGCAACTGCCGGCCGAGCAGCAGGAGCAGGTCATTCACCCGTGTTTCATCGGTGTCTCCGTCGATGACAATCGTGTACTTGTCGCCGCGCCGGAGCGCCGCCGCGACGACGTCCGCGAGACCTTCCAGCGGCACCCGCTCGTCCGCCAGCTCGCGCAGCAGCGGCAGCACGTCCTGTGGCGCGAGCGTCCCTTCGGCGATTTCCGTTTTCACCGCTTCGCTCAACGCGGTGACGAAATCGCTTTCGCTGAAGTTCGGCGTCTCGAGCAGCGAGCGGAATCCCACGCGGCCGGCCGGACCGGCGATCTCGCTGACCAGCACGCGGCCGTCCGGCACGGCCGCGAGCGCGCGCGTCAGAACGCGCGCTTCGCCGGCGTTCACGAGGCCGGCCCGCGCCGCGCCGCCCGCGAACCGGGCCAGCGCCCGCGCGACGCGTTCGGCCGCTTCGCGGGGCGGTTCGGGCTGAAGACGACGGGCAACCGGTCGCGGCCGAACCAGGGACAAAAATCCGTTTTGCCGCACACGAACATACAGCCCTGCCGCGCCGGCCATCGCGTTGTTGAAAAGCGCGTGCACTCCGAACGAAAGAAGAACGAGCAGGTCCGGAGACAGCATCGCCGGCATCACCAGCATGATGGCGGCCAGCGCCGTCGCCATTGCGATGCGCGTGCCCACACCCCGCCGGCCCGCCTGAAACGTCAGGTCCGTGACGTGAAGAAGCGGAAACGCGATCCAGGCGATGTTGTAGAGCGCGCGGAAGTCGAGCCCCGGAAAAAGCAGGAAGGCGGCGCCGCCGACGGCGGCGAGCACCACGCCTTCCGCCACCCAGGCGCCGACCGCGTTGTACCACCCACGGGACATCGACAGGCCGAACGGACGGAGAAAGAAGTTGATCACGCGCCGCAACAACTCGATGTTGGTGGCCTGAAACACGTCGGGATCGTGATTGGCCAGAGAGACGGCCGAAACGTATTTCATCGCCGACCCAAAGAAGCCCTTCGCCTGATGGGTGAAGCCATTCAGGTCGATAACGAATCCTCCATCCCGGCCTTCCGCGATCGCCTCCAGCCAGTGCGCGAGTTCGTGGACGATGACGTTCGTGGCCGCCGAGGCCTCGATTTTTTGAAACGTCGCCACGGAGTCGATGTTCAGGTACATCACGCCCGCCAGGAAGCAACCCGCGAAGGGAAGAGTGTCGTTTGGTCGGCTGGCCACGATCCTCACGTCCGTCAATCCGAACGGCGCGGCCAGATTCAGGCCAAACTGCCGAAGCCAGTCTCGCCGCTGTTCGTCTTCGGGCGATGAGGGAACGTACGCGTAGTCGTCCCAGTTCAACCCGATCAATTTCTTAAAATCCTGCGCCTGATGGATCTTCTCGGCGGCGTTGGGAACGTACGTGTCCTTCGAAGCGCCCTGACCGAGCGCCTCCAGAACCGCCATCGACTGCTTGAACCCGATCTTCTGCTGGACCGCGTCCCGCCGTTCGAGCGCGCTGACCATCGTTTCTCCGCCGCTCTGAGCGCGGACGCGCACTTTCAACTGAACGATCAGCCGCGTGTACCGCTCGATTGTGTCGAGCTCGCCCCCTTCGGGAACGAGGAGACTGTCGAGCGTGGTCCGGCTGGCCTGGTCCAGCCTGCCGGCGTTGATGGCGATGGCCAGCGCCACGAGGTCCGGGTCGCGGCCGGGTCCGAAAAGTTTTGAGTAGGCGGGCCTGGTCTCGAAATCGTCCGGATAACCGTCGAAGATGAACTGCGGGCTCGTTTCGCTCAGCAGGCGGCGGGCCAGCGCCTGGTAAAACAACATCGCCACGTACTGCTGAATCAGGGCCGCGTCTTCGTGCCCGAAATCCGTTTGTTGCCGGATCAACGGCAGCGGAATCTGAATGTTAATCCCCATCTCTTCGGCGTAGGCCCGCAGCGGCGCCGGCACCAGCGCCAGGTACTCGGCCGGCACCGGCTTCACCGGAAGGCCCAGCTCGCTTCGCACCAGCATGGGCATGTCTTTGGTCGCGATCAGCCGCATCTCGCCCCAGTCGTGTCCGTTCCGGTCGACGAAACGCGCGGAGGCCATGACCTCGTGATCCACCACGAGAGGCTCGCGCCCGTTTCCGTCCTCCGCCGGCACGGTGACCTTAAAACCGTCGGTCTGCGACAGGCCCGCCACGACCTTCCAGTTGCGCATGGAGATCAATTGATCGAGTTCGGGAATGGTGGACGACATGGTTCGGATGAGCCGCGTGGTAACGCCCCTCCTCACCCGCGCATCGGTCAGTTTCCGAACGCGGGTCAGACGAACGTCCACCACCTCGCCCGTCTGCGGCTGCCGGATCACGTCGTATTCGAAGAGATAGGACTCCCTGTCGTTGCGGGTGATTCGCTCGACATGATCAACGTCACGAAAGGCGGGCGACGCGACGTTGAGTGACATGGGCTGCAGCGCCCCGGCCCCGTTGTCGGAAACTTCCTCCACCGATTCTTCGCGCCCGTTCCGAAGCCGCGTGTAGAACCGAATGTCGAGCTCGCCGTCCGCCTGACCGCGGGTACCGACGACGGATTTCTGCACCAGCTCCGAGGCGTACGCGCCCGACTCCCGCTGCGTGGTGACGTCGCTGCGAAGTTTCGCGGCCTGCTCCGGCGTGACCGGGGGCAACGGTCGACCGCGGCGGGTGTCGGCGATTCGATCCACGAAGTAATCGACGGTCATCACTTCTCGTTCGTTCTTCAAATCGGGACGGGGCGCGGTGTTTTTGGGACGTTCCTCCTCCAATACCTGCACCACGGCGAGGGAAAGACCGCCCGCAATATCGAGATCGACTCCCTGAAGTTCGTCCGGGGCATACTCCCGGCGCGGCATGAACTTGATCGGCCGGGTGAGAAACAACACGAACGGCCGCGCGTCTCCGAGCGACCAGGCGGCGGACAAATTCCCCTGCGCGTACGGAAGCAGGGCCGTTTCCAGATCGACCGGCGCGAAGGCCGCGACCAGTTTCTCCCGAACCGGCAGCGCGATGGCCGCCACCCGGCGAACCTGCCGGCGGAGCACCTGACGGTCTTCCGCCCGCTTGAACGACTCGTTCATGAAAACCCCGACCTTGGTCAGAACCGGACCGCGGGCACGGCTGTCCGTGAGCGCGTCGAGCAGTTCCCCCAGCGCCCGGGCGTCTTCGACGTCCTCGGAGGTTGAAATCCGAAAGCCGAACACCAGCGCCCGGAGCACCGTGGGATCCAGCGCGTCGAGCGAGACGTCGGACCGCGCCAGATCGAGCACGGCGTCGAACAGATGGCGGACCATCGCGAGGCGGTCGCTCTCGTCGTCCTGCCGGAAGTTCCGCTCCATCCAGTCGAGGACGGGCGCCAGGTCGGCGGCGAGCCGCTCCGCCCGGGCACGCACGCGCGCCGAGGGAAGGGGCGTCTCGAGATCCACAGGTTTTCCGGCGGCCAGCGCCGCACCGAACCGGCGACCGATTTCGCGTTCGTCCTTCTGGGCCACCGGCGCGAAGTTGCGGTCGACCACCGCGTCGACATCGGATTGAAATTCCTTTGGAATCGCGTCCGTCAGCGGTTGCAGGGCGCCGTCCACCTGGTCGGCCAGCGCGTCCCAGCGGGACAGGACATCCTGATCCCACGCGCGAAGCGCGGGCTCATTGCTTCCTGCGGTGGTCTCGACCGGAAACCGAAGATAGAGCGGATCGCCCTTGGCGTCAGAAAAGACGAACACGTTGCCGATGACCGCCGCGGGTTGATATCCGGGCGGAATTTCGTCGTTCACGTCCCGGGGCTCGCCATTCGAATAGAGAACCCAGCCGCCGGCGCCGTGGACCATCACCTGTTGACCATCCTCGGTCGCGTAGGGACCGAGGTCGTGGGCATGTCGAATCGGCAGCCCGTCCGGTGGTATCTCGTAGTAATGCCCGGGGCCGAAAAGAAGGCGGTGCTTCGCGAGGTGGCGGCTGTCGCGGGCATCGAGGTCGTTGACCGCCGGATGGCCGGCCGCGAGGTTGTCCAGCGCCGTCACGCGGTGGCCCATCACGATGAAATTTCCGGCGAGCCGTTTCCGGTCCGGGCGATCGGGCCGCTCGTCCGCGGTGGGAAACCGCCGCTGTTGCCCCACGGTCCCCCCCAAAGGCCGGCCGTTCTCGACCACAACCGCCGATTCGCCGCTCCCGCTGTAACTCCGGCCGAAAGGCGGCCACGGGGTGCTGGCGCCGGCCGCGGTGGTGGTGCGGGCTTTGCGATCGAAAACAAAGATTCGTTCCGTCTCCCACGGCGGGACGGTCGTCTTCCCGGCGCCGACCGCGGTGGCGGACGGTTTGCCGGGAATTCGGAGATACGCTTTCTTGTCGTCCGCCGAGACCACGATGTCGCCGTTGGTCGGATCCCAGAGCTCCGTTTTGCCGGTGACGAATGAGAAAACGAATCCCTTCCCCGACAGTCTCGGCGTGGCGGGCGCGATCGCGAAAAGCCCGGCATCGTCGACGATAAGCTCGACGAGCCGCAGCTCCGAGATAAAGACGTTCCCGCCACCGAGCATCACGGTGCGCGCGTTGCCGGCGCGGTCCACCACCTCAAAGGCATCCACGGTTGGCGAGAACTCATACGACGCGATCGCCGCCGCCTCGGCGGGCGTGGACGCGCCTTTCAACTGGGCAAACCGTTTCACCAGCGTCATCTTTGTTCCGTCCCAGAACATCACCAGGATTTCACCCTGATGACGCGCGACCGCGTAATGTCGGGACGGACCAATTTCCAGCTGCTCGTAGGGTTCGCCTTCTTCGCCGGTTTTCAGGTTGAGCAGGGTTCGCCGGCCATTCGGCAACTTCAGGACGGCGAAGTGGCCGATCGTCGGAACGTCGGGATCGATGCGTGGTTCGTAGACGAGCTCCCCACGCTCATTCACGTAATAAACCATGTCCGGCAAAGGGCCCCGAACACGGAACAGATTCGGGCCAATGCGCCAGCCTCCCAAAATGTCGTTCGGAAGCACGTGACGATGGCCGTTGGACGTCACAATCACGAAGCGCGTTCCCGTCTTGGCCGATTCCCGAACCACGATCGCGGCATCCCCAAGGTCCGGCGGCCGCGTGTCCGTCGCCGACGTTTCGCCGGCCGCCACCTCCACCGGAATTTCGCGGTAGCGGCTGGCCGACCCGGCCGGAAGCGGTGCGGCGGTGTCGACCAGCCAGACCGTCCCCGTTTTTTTCGGAGAAAAGACCGCGTAGGGGCCGTCGAATCTCACCTGATAGTCCGCCACGCGAAATCGCGTGGGGATGGCTTCGCCATTCGGCGTGTGGATCTCAAAGGCGTCCGACGCGCTGGCGTTTCCCACCACCGCGACGCCGGTGTTCGCCACCACCAGTTCGCCCTGACTGACCTGATCGAGAGCCACGCCCTCCTCGAACACCACGGCGCTGATCAACGACGGAACACGGTCCGTCACCGACGGGGCGAACCCGTGGTCGATTCGCTCAAGGGTACCGAGACGAAGCGTCATTTTCCGTCCGCCTTCGCCCACCACTTCCAGATCTCCCGTTGAGTAAAGGTAAAAGGCGATGATCGGAAACCCGACGCTCGCCTCCGTGACCACCCGGCCGTCCACCAACTCGACTTTCCATCCGTCAGGTCCCCGCGCCACCAGATACCGGCCAAAGCGGTCCACGGTCGACACCGGCCCCTTCACGTCGCCGGTGACGGAATCGATCACGAATGTTTTGCCCGTCGGACCCTTCTGGACGATCCGGATCCATCGACCATCGCGCTGCGCCGGGATCTCAAAGGTCCCGGGCGGAAGCGGCACGGAGAGCATGGCGCCCGGCCCCTGCGTGATTTTCACGCGGTCCCCGTTTGCGCGGTGCTCGATTCCGACGATGCACTGTCCGCCGTTCGCGAAAACGGCGTCGGTGCCAACCTCGAACTCCTGGCCGGTTCTGGAATCGAACCCCCACCACGCGTCTTGTTCGGTTCGCAGGGCGTAACGGCGATTTTCCGATGGTTGGGAATATCCCGCCGGCGCCGCGCGAACCCAGGTGTCTCCTTGCAGCTGGTACACGCCGGTCCTCACCTCCGTGTCGTCGAACTCGAAGAGGTCCGAGAGGTGAACATAGTTCCCATAGAGCGGCGTGAGGATGGACGTGTCGTCACCCAGGTCTGGCAGGGCGTTTCCCGTCCGGAGATCGAACAACCGCCCGTCAACCACCTCATAGTGGACCCGGGCGTCGGGCGGGAAATCCGTCAGCCGCGCGGACGTCGCCTCAACGGGCGGCTGAACAAGAAACTGGTTCGTCCAGGAACGTCGCCGGCCCCGCTCCCGGTTCACCGTCCGAAGCCTGACGGTCACGTTCTTCTTTTTTCTGGTCGCGACCTGGTAGCCGGTGTCCACCGCCTCCGAGGTCAGGATGTTGATCCGCCGGAGAAGCGAGTCATATTCCCGCTGCTGCGGCTCGGCCAAATTTCCCGCCTGGCGCAGCTTCGCCAGCTGAAGAAACCGGCTGCCCAGTTCCGGCGGAATGGCCACGAAGCGTTTGGTCGCGACGACCGGCAGGCGCTCGTTTTCCGGCCACGCGTTCCACGTGCGGTGAAACGTTCTCGCGCGCGCCACCACATCCGCCCGAAAAGGAACGATCACCAGCGGAAGAGCCCGGTCGCCGCCGAGCTGCACGTCCGGCACCTCCTCGCCGCCCAGCGCCCTCAGTCCGTCCGCCCAGCTCAAAGTGAAAAGACCCGGGTGAAGGAAGACAACCCGCGGGACCTTCGACACGTCGAGTTTTTCGTAGGCGGCCTCATGCGGAAGGACCAGAAGGCCCGCCGCCATCTCGCGTTCCAGCAGGGGCGCGATCGCCCGCCGCATTTCCTCTCGTATGGCCAGAACGGCTTCCTCGTTCAGCGTGTTGTTCGCGATCAGACCGTCGAGGCCAATCGCAATCGTGTTGACGTAGGCGAGCTTCTCCTCCACCGTCAGACCGGACCGCTTCGGGTTGGCCGCCCGTTCCTCCGGCGTCAGCGTGGGGAGTTCGAGCAGGAGTTCAACGACGCGCATCACGCCCCGCGAGAAGATGGTCGGCTCGCCCCGCTTCGGTCGCGGAAGATTCACGTTGTCCCGGCCTTCCGGGACGCTGATCAAACGCCCCACGTCGATCATCACCGTTCCGGAAATCGCGGCCCGCGGCGTGATCGAGCCGGGCAGATCCACCGTGAACACCACTTCGCCGTTTCGGGCGAATGAAAACTGATTCGGCAGCGACGAGTCGCGGACGAGCTGGACGCGCTTCAATTGCGCGTCGACCGCGTCACCGTCGAGCACCTCCGGCGCTTTCGTGGTCAGGCCCGGTACGAACATGCGGCCGAGCACCCGGCCGCTCATCCCCCGGCCGGGATCGACGATGGTGATCGCGTCGTCATCGACCGACACGGTCACCGTTTTTTCGGGCGGGGCGTGGGTGATCTCGACACCGGGCGGCACGATCACCCCCTTGTGCTCAAAACCATTGACGATACCGAGAGACCGGCCGGCCTGCCGCAGCGCGATGTTCACGCGCGTGATGAACGGATAGCGGCGGCGGATTCCGCTGAGAATCCCTTCCTGGGAGACCAGCGAATCGCGACCGGTCGAGGCGGTGGCCGGAATTTTTCGGCCCGGGACGATCCGGAGGCTGGTGCCGGATGGCATGGCGCCGGCGCGCGCCGCGAACTCGCGGTCCGACACGCGTTGAATCTGAATGAACAACCGTCCCTCCGCGTCGGGACGAATCGTGAGCATCAGCGCGCGGCCGGGCGCGGTCCGCGTCACCACCTCCACGCGTCCCCGGTTGCCGCCCCACTCCATCCAGTCAAGCGCCTGTTTGACGCCCTTGCCGAACTGACCGATCTCAAGGCCCATGGCGTCGAGGCTGTTCGAGACGGCTTCGTAGACCGACTGCGTGAACGGGTTCTTGTTCTGAAGCCCGATCGTCTCCTGAAGTTCGGGGTCGGCGTATGTGGACGTCGCCGGATCGCGCGGGTCGGCGTTGATGAAGTCGATGATGCGCGCGTCATAGCGGCCGTCCGCCAGCGCTTCGGCGATCGCCGCATGATCGGCGGCGGCGTCTCCGGTTCGGGGAATGCCCAGCGCCGACAGGACGCCCGCCAACGTCCCCGGGCCGGCTTTCGTCCGGTCGGGGTCCAGCAGGCCTTTCGCAAGGCGCATCTGCGCGTGGGCGAAATGCTGAAGGTCGACGCCGCGGAAGTCGCCGTCGATCCACTCGACCGCGTTCGGCTGCTTCCGCCAGTCGGACTTCTCGGCCGCCGCGAGCGACAACGCGGCCGTCGCCGGCAGAACGGCATTCGCGATGACGTGGAAGGCCCCGTGCGCAAGGCCGTACGCCGCTTCCGGCGTCACGGGTCCGACCAGAAGACCGAGGATCGCCGCCGCGACAACGGCGGCCACGCCGGCGGCGTTCAACGCCAGCGCGCCCGTCCACATCGTTCGCCAGTCGCGCTCGTAGTCCTGACCGGTGACGACGGAACGAACCGCGTCGACCAGAGCGTGGCTTCCCATCCACAGGGTCGTCAGCGTGAGCGTGGCGACGGACAAAATCAGCAGCCCAAGCGGCGTCAGCAGCGCGGCGGGACCGGCGACCGACGGTGCGATCAGCGACACGAGGGACGACAGCGCGACCGCCTTTCCCACCGATTCCAGGGCGGCCAGCCGGCGAACGATCGCGGATGGCGCCAGCGCCCGCCGGACGCCGGGACGGGAGATCCAGTTGGTCAGCGGATTGGCCACCCAGCGGGAAACGAAAAGGGTCCCGCCGCTCACGGCCGAGCCGATCATTCGCAGCGACACGCCCGCCCGCCGGGACGCGCTTCGCCAGACGCGGACGCGAAGCGGCGGCAGCTCGGCCCACGCCAGGTCCGCCCGCGGGCGGCCGACCCTCAGGCCCTTGGGACCGGACGCGCGACCTCCCACCGGCTGCAGTCCCGCCCAGCGCAATGCCGCTTCGAGAAGGAGGCGGACGCGCGTGGCCGGAAAGCCGATCGTCGTCTCCGGAGGGTTGAGAAAGAGTCGCTCGCCCTCAAACAGACGGTCGAGCGGCGTCTTCTCCCGTGAGAACACGCCGAGGTACGCGGACGGATCGCCGTCGACGCGCGTCAGCCGCGGTGACAAAACGAGCACCTAACAGCCGCGCTCGACCAGCAGCGCGCGCATCTCGGGACTGTGATACCCGCCGG
>JADMIO010921859.1_pt1 | contig 10739 bp, 9 predicted proteins | sample 8958161 | NCBI WGS metagenome assembly JADMIO01 (sample SAMN16585339, study PRJNA669376) | soil metagenome | isolation source: Crop rotation soil | place: USA: Cullars Rotation, Alabama | collected 2011 | reverse complement strand
AATTCCAAGCTTCGGATCCCACTGTGCTGGAAAGTCTTAAGCGCTTTGCGCGTCAGGTGCCACTGCACAATGGGCACTTTCGAAACGCTTCTGCGATGTGGCGCGCTCTTCGCGAATCAACCCTGAGCGCCGCAGCTCTTCACGCATATGAGGCCACTCGCCGCAACAGCGAAAATGACCCCAAGGCAGTGAACCATGCGTTTCAGAGCGTGGACTATCCATTATGACCAACACGCCTTCCTTCGGCTAAGTTGCATCGTCAACCGACTGTTGCGTCGCTGTGCTGCAAATGGAGCGCGGCGCTGGCACCGCAGCGGATTTGACTGGGCCCGGGTATAAGTGAGGCGGCGGAGCTTCAATAGATGCGCTCGGCCATGACCGCGCGTCGTTGGACTTGCCTCGTGGCGATTACGCCGGACCTATTACAGCGTTTCGGTCGGGCTGCGGAGCGCCGCGCCTTTCAAATCTCTCCCTAAGGAGCGCGCTGGCCGCTGCCGACTGCCGCAACCGTCACTGCCCCGTTATATGTCGGATGCAACGGTCGACCGAGCGTATCGCCGAGATCAGTCGTATCGTCGTAAATCAAATCATTGTCATTATCGAGACCGTTGGAAAGCCAGTTCCACGGATTGCTGCCAAGACCATAGGTCAGCGTCACGGTCTGCCCGTCAGTACGAGCAGTGAGCATGGTAAGAATTATTTGGCCATTCGACAGCGCGATGGACCGCGGTGCAACTGGGACGCCGTTTATCGTAACGACCCACCCAGTCAGGCCGGTACCGGATACGAAGCCAAGGCCGTCCTTCAGTGTCGTGCCGCCCGCATTCTGCGTAACGCTTACAGTGATCGTCGTCGAGCCAACCGGCATAACAGCGGAAGAGATTGTTGGACCGAGCGCACCGTATGTTCCCACGCCCCACGATTTGAGGAAGCCTCTTGCATAACGCGTTCCCGCGCGTGGGTATTGGGGAAGATCCCAATGCACGATATCGCCATTGAGGGTCATCAAATCTTTGGTGTCGCCCGCGAAGAAGCATCCCGGCAGCGCGGCTTGCGCATAAAGCAATGCGTTCACGATATTGAAGCGGTCATTCGTTATAGTGGTAGGACCGCGTACTGGTGCGGTTACCACACCGATGGTCCAAATACCTAACTTGAAGTTGCTCGTAGTACGACCGGTCAGCGTCAGCAGTTGTTGTAGGAACTTTGCAAGACCAGGCCGAAAATTCGTTGCCGGACTATGATCACTGAACGAATCAGCATACCCGATATGTAATGATGCGGCCTCCGCATCCGGTAATATCGATGGAGCATTGACGCCATTTTTAACGTCAGTAAATGCAGCCCACGATGCCCCTCCCGAATGCCAACTTGCAATATCCACTCCAACCCCGGCGTATTCCAGAAATGCCACTGGCGTAGTGTCTCTTGCACTAAGCGCTACAAGTGCAGCCCGGATATCGTTCCCGATCCGAATATCGCCATCACCCACTCGTGGCGTAGACCACGTACCGCCCCCACCATCCGACACACGATAGAGATGGGCGTTAGGTGTAATGCGGGATGGGGTTGCACGAAACATCTCATAGTTGAGGCTTTGGCCTAAAACAGCAATGCGAATGCCGACGCCGAAAGTCGTGGATTGCTCCGCCGATACGACGGCCGTCTTGTTGCCGTCACGAACCGTGATCTTGTAAGCATCGCCTTGCGGGACCCATGCCGTCGCTGTGTATGTCGTATCAGTGGGCTTTGCGAGCGACCCTACAGCAGTCCAATTCACGATCACGGTATTACCGACACGCACACGATATTGCAGGCTTTGCAGATTGCCGGTGAACGTACCCGAGATAGCGACGGCCTTGCCGCCGTCCAGTAAGGTCGTGAATCCGGTGCGCTGATAAATTTTGACGGGAGAGTTTGCGACCGTGAGCTTGGTGGCTGAGCCGGTTTGTACCGGCAAGACCTGGGCCGATGCGCAGAAGGACACCGCACACATCATTAGGACGAGAAGCAGGGCGCTCTTCATGAGCTGTTGTCCTTTCTTTCGATGTCCTCAGCGGCTGAAGCCGCGCATGGCAAATCGTCTGCAGACCGCATCCTCCAGCGGCTCGTTTTTCATCTCTGCATCAAGACGCTTATTGACTGTCGTCACTTCCAAACGCCGGATGGAGAGGAAAATAACCCGGACCTATGGCGCACTAGATTGAACGTTGGGTTCTATTCCTGGCGGAAGATCGTCGCCTAGCGCTTTTATTGAATGGCTCCCCGGGCCGGACTCGAACCAGCGACCCAGCGGTTAACAGCCGCTTGCTCTACCGACTGAGCTACCGGGGAATGCGCGTTGACGTGGGCGTGTCTAGCGCAGCACGCCCACGATATCTATATGAAATTCATCGCCATGGAATTAAAACCGCTGAACGACCCTGAACACGCAACCCCGCGCGTGCGCCGCATTTCGTTCGGCAGGTTCAGTATTCCTCTACCCGGTTCCCGTCTCCTGCGCATTGCGCTCGGCATCCTCCTCTGCATTGCCGGCTTGTTCGGTTTTCTGCCTATTCTCGGATTCTGGATGATTCCCTTGGGGCTCGCCGTGCTCTCGGTCGATTTCGCACCGGCGCGGCGCTTGCGGCGGCGATTCGAGGTTTGGTGGGGCCGCCGCGGAACTGAGAAAAATGAGGCCTAATTTCGCATCAAATGCGGAATAAAAGAGGGGCCGGATTTGCATCCGGCCCCTAAGGCATTGGGTAATGGTGGGGTGTCTTCAAGGGAAGACGTACGCATACTGCCCCTATAAGGTAAAGAAATGGTTAACGACCCCGCAAGAGCTTGGAGTAAAGAAGGCTGGGGATACTATATCCGGAACGGCGTGGAACTTTTACACGGTAAAGACCGTATTTCCCCTCAAATTTCAAAGGGTAAGCCGACGTATTGCTCGGCGAGCGCACGCAGGGCGGCTTCAGACCCGGCGAGATATTCCAGCTCATTTTCGCGGATGCGCCGATCCAGCGAACTTTCCTCCGGGAACCGGTGCAGAAGATGCGTCAACCGCCAGGAAAGGCGAATCGCGTTCCAAGCGCGCCGCAGCGCCACGTCCGAGTAGCGCTCCAGATAGCCGTCGTCGTGGGTCTTGTAGTGCGCCGTTAGCGCGCGAGAGAGATAGAATACGTCCGAGAACGCGAGATTGAGGCCCTTCGCACCTGTGGGCGGCACGACGTGGGCCGCGTCGCCTGCGAGAAACAACCGCCCGTAACGCATCGGCTCGGCCACGAAACTGCGTAAAGGGGCTATCGACTTCTCGATGGCCGGGCCAACGACAATGGAATCGGCAACCGATTTCGGATAGCGCGCTTTCAATTCGCCCCAGAATCGATCGTCGCTCCACTCCTCCAGATTGGTATCGAGGCTGCATTGCACATAGTAGCGGCTGCGGGTATGTCCCCGCATCGAGGCCAAGGCGAAGCCGCGTTCGCTATAGGCATAGACGAGATGCGGCAGAGGAGGGGTGTCCGACATGATGCCGAGCCAGCCGAACGGATAGGTCTTCTCGTGAATCGTGAGCAGGCTTGGAGGAATGGTCTGGCGGCAGACGCCGTGATAGCCGTCGCAGCCGGCGACGAAATCGCAATCGATGCGATCCGCTTTGCCATGCCTCGTGAAGCCGATGAAGGGTCGCTTTGCCGTTAGCTCTTGGGGCCACACATCGTCCGCTTCATCGATCACGAGCCCGCCCGCTGCTTCTCGCGTGCGATAGAGATCATCGGTAATCGCGGTCTGTCCGTACGCCATCATCGGCTTGCCGGTGAATTTCCGCGTGTCGATGAAGAAGCTTTTGCCTTCGCCCCAGATAACTTCGCTGCCGTCGTGAACGATGCCTTCGCGGTCCATGCGCGCACCTAAACCCGCGTCGCGCAGGAGTTCAACCGAACCGGCTTCCAGAAGACCGGCGCGGATGCGTGAAAGCACGTGCGCCCTCGAGCGCCGTTCCAGCACGATGCTGTCAATCCCGTTCAGCGCGAGCAGGTGAGACAGCAGCAACCCGGCCGGACCTCCGCCAACGATCCCGACCTGCGTGCGCACCTATTTACTCCTCCTGCAGTGCGCGCTTGCCTCGTCCTGAGGAGCCCTTTCGCCCTTGGAGACGCGCTCTTCGAGCGCTCCTCAGGGTAAAGTGAAAGGGCGTCTCGAAGGGCAAGAAAAACGCGCGATCTCTTGCGAGACCGCGCGTTATCCGGTCCGGTTCGCGTGCCTATTCTTCGGTTCTGGCCTGTTCCATCGGCTGCAGTTTGACAATGGAGCCGCCGTGATTGCTGCCGACCCAGAACGATACGGGTGTTGTCGAGTTATCGACCCACACGCGGCGGATGTTCGTGGGATTGGGCAGCAGATATTCGGTCTGCTCGCCGGTCTTGGTGTTTATCCGGGTGACGCGGTCGGTCATCATGGACGCCGTCCAAACGTCGCCATTCTTGTCGACGACCGCATCGTAGGGATTGGACCACGCTGTCGGCAGCACCCATTCCTTGATCGACTTCGTTGCGGGATCGAACATCCCCACGGCGTTGCCGTCATATTCGGCGAACCATAGACGATTCTGGTCGTCCACGCGTCCACGGCGCGGCCGCGAGTTCGGCGTCAGCGTCTTGTAGACCTCGATCTTCTTCGTGGCGCCGTTGAGCACGCCGATATTGTTGGAGTTGAAGTCGAGCATATAGAGATTGTTGTTGTGGTCGGCATTGATGCCATAGGAACCGATCGGGCGGTTGTTCGTCGGATCGGTGAAGCTGCCGAAATTTTCCCACTGGTTGGTCTTGGGATCCATGCGCAGGATTTGCGCGCGGTCGGAATTCTTCACCCACACCTTGCCGTCGACATGCCAGAAATTCGGTGAGGCAAAGGATTGCTGGGTCGCATCGGTCTGCCACTCTTTCGGCACGGACCAGGTCTGAACCTTTCCCGTCGCCTTATCGAGCTTGGCGACGCCGCCCTGATACATCATGGCGACCCACATATTGCCGTCTTTGTCTTGCTCGAGATCGAGCGTGCCGACAGGAAATCCCTCCTTGATTTTCGGTATCGGATATTCGGTGACCTGACCGGTCTTGGGGTCCATCTTGCCCATGAAGAGCGCGCCGAAATCCGAGTACCAGACCATGCCGTCGCTATCGACCATCACGTCGTGCGGCATGATGGTTTTACGCGGCAGATCGTATTCGGTGACGAGCATTTGCGTCGCCTTGCCGGTCGGACGCGGCAGCGTCTGGAATTGGTAGTTGCGCTCGCCCTTGCTGAGGTTGACGGAAGCCAGCCAGTTCGCCGTGGACTTGATCGCTTCGGCGCGCGCATCGGTCGCCGGACCCATGGCATTGCCCGAGCCGCCGCCGAGATTGCGCCGCGCGGTGCCGGTCAGCCGCTGCGGCTGCAGCGGCGTGCTGCCTGGATAGTAGCCGGACATGCGGTCGAAAACCTGCACGAACTCGTCGGCATCGTGCTGCGAGGTCAGTATGCGCTGATAGGTGTGGCACGAATTGCAGGACAGCAGGAATTTCTTCTGCGCATCTGTACCCGGGATGCTCGCGAGCCATTCGGCATTGGTGAGTTGCGGCACGATATTCTTGGTCGGTGCGAGTTTGAAGCTCGCTGTCGTCGTCAAGCGATCCGGATCGACATCTACGGTGTTGGGGCCATCGAGGTCATAGCCGGTCGCGCGAAGCTTGATCGTGTAGTGACCAGGCGTGACCCTATCGCTCGGGAATTCGTACCAGCCGCCTTTGCTGGTGGCGACCGAGTAGGCGATCGTCGAACCGTCTTTTTTCGCGGTAACGATGACGCCCTCCATGAAGCCTTCCTTGTCGGATTTCACTTGTCCGGTCAGCGAAACGCCCCTTTCGGCATAGGCCGCCGAAGATTGAATAAGCACCGCCGCCAAGCCGGCGACCGTCGTCAGCAAATATCTCTTCAGCATTGGCATCTCCCTGGCCGGTTAAGCAGAGGCGGAACGCCCCTTAATGTCGTGCTGTTCAGGTCCTATCCAGACGACAGCAACATTCCCATATCGCGCCTAAAATGCTCTTTTCCGCATCCCTCGGCAATCCGGGTAAGGCGCGCTTCGCGCCAATGTGTGATCCAAAATTCCAGGTAAAGTGCGGAGTTTTCGACTGCATTCTCCGGCGCCGCTGAGGCCATAACTGCGCTGTGAGATGTCTGTGACAGGGGAACCCCGATTTGTTCCATTCGTTTAAGACGGCGAGGGGCGAAAGGAAGTGTCCATGTTTTCCGTCGCCGATGAGTTTGCACTGTTAGGCAAGTGCGTAACCGAAAGCCGCCCGGTCGTTATGCACCGGAGCGATGATGAGTCGATCGATCTCGAGTTCAGCGATTATGGCCGCAGCCCCCGCTTTGTCGCCGGTTGGTGGATTCTACCTGGTCTGGTCGTGGGAAGCGCATTGCTGGGCTTCTACATCGTCGGCTGAGCGAAGCTTTTCTATAGACGTTTCCGATTTGGCTGGCGTTGCGGTAGGCGATGAGCGCGGCTGCGCTGGCTCAGCCTCGCGGAGTATTCGTATCGCAGAATATTCGGATTACACGAGGGCGCCGGCCGCCATCTTTGCGCTGGCATGTCTGTCTTGCTCATTCTGCGATGATGCCGGTTCTTTCTTTTCTTCATCGAGCTCTTCGGCCAGCTCATCCCATTGATCGGCGACATCCAAAAGCTGCTCGCGTTCGCGCCCTGTCATTTTTTGGGCAAGCTCGCCATACGCATCGGCACGTTCCAGACATTCTGCCACGTCCAGGTTCTGCCTATCGTCCGGGGCTTCGATCTTCGCTTCTTTCGCCAATTTGGCGAGACGGAGCGCGCGTTGCTGCGCAATTCTCTCCATGATGGAGTCGTGGCTCGCCGCCTTGGCAATGCGCAATAGCGCATCGGGGCTTTGATTGAGGGTAAATGTCGCTTCGGCTTTTTGACGTGCTTCACTCAGACGGACGGCATCGGTGCTCATGAAATCCTGGGTCCTTTTGCATACGGCATACGGCAGCAATGTCCACGGGCGCCGGCATTGCCGACACTCTGATCTGTCCGCCACGCTCTCCTGAAACATTGCCCCTTCAGGAATACTAACGCGAAAGCCCCGATCTGGTTTCTAACCGATACTCTTCGTGTGCCGGTTACAGCTTGCGTTAAGCATTTTGGCATAGGCTCCGGTTCTGACGTGCAAGCCACGAGAGGGGGAGGATCGCAATTCAACCGACCCTCCTTTTGCGATCCGAGAGGGCGGTCGAGAGGCCGCCCTTTGGCTTTCCACCCTTTCGGCATGAAGCGGCACGATTGGAGCACGCATGAGCGACGAAAGCCCAGGCCAAGGCGCGTTCACAAAGGCGCAGGAATATAGCGTCGAGCGCTATCCGGCCATGCTGCGCGATCTCCTGATCGGATTCCGCATGGCGCGGAAAGCGGGACTTAGGTCGGCCATAGCACATGCGAGAAGTGCCGCACTCAGGCGTGCGCATCATTTTCTCGTCGACAAAGCCTTGCATGCCCGCCTGCCGAGCACGGAGTTTGGCGAAATCGTTTTGCAGGGTCTCGCGCTCCGCACGGCGGCGAATTACGAGGCAAGCGCGGCGTTCAATTCCGGGATCACGCCGTCCAAGACATTCCACTGGACGATGGCTGCATTGGGATTGGACTTCGGTCACTACCATTTTGTCGATATCGGCTCGGGCTGGGGCAGCATCGTTCTGCTCGCGGCGGGTTATCCGTTCCGGAGCGTCACTGGGATCGAGTTTGCGCAAGAACTGCACGAAAAGGCATCCGCCAATCTCAATTGGGCGCGCGCTAACGGCCTTATCATGCGAAGCGCTGTCGAGCTGCGCAATGAAAGCGCGCTCGAGATCGATTTGCCGGCCGGACCCATCCTCATGTTCACGTTCAATCCGTTCCGCGAACAGGTGATGCGTCCCTTCCTGGAACGCATCGATGCCAGCGTTCGGCATAATCCGCGTCCCGTCATTCTCATCTATGTCAATCCCGCCGAAGCGCATCTCCTGGCGCGGCCGGGCGTCACCGAGCTTCCGTTGAAGGGACCTAAGGCTTGGCTATTGAAGCTGTTCAGTCCCTACCGCGTGCGTGTCTATTCCTGGGGCAGTCCCTTGTAGGACCGGAAAAGCGCGTCAAAGGGCTTGAAGTCGTGACCGCTCGCTATGGAAATGTTTGAAATCCCGTTGCCGCACTTGGAACGTAATAGCAGTTTGAGTCGGCCTTATCGGGAGCTGAATATCCCGTGTGGCTTCGGCTTAGTTCGGGGTGACGGGCAACGAAGTCCTCGCGATCTTTGGCGAGCGATTCCCACATCTCAGCCATGTGAAGCAACGGAGCGCGATCTTCTTGACGTGCCGTGCGAGCGAGAGCGCGGCATTCCTCAGCGTGATGGCGATAGTCGGCAGTTTTTTTCATCCCAGCTCTAAACGCGCACTAGATCTATTCGTTCCAAGCGACTTAGTCGCTCGGTCAGCGGTGTGTGACCCGCTAGCTGTCGCGATGGGTCCGCTCATCTGAGGTATTAAAGTGGAGGCCACGTCCGGAATTGAACCGGAGTACACGGTTTTGCAGACCGTTGCGTCACCACTCCGCCACGTGGCCCACTCGCTTTGGCTATAACAGATGCCGCTCGCGGCCGACAACCCATCCTCGCGACCCTGGCGTGTGCCCGCATTTGTCAGGCACACCGCGCCCCAGTATAAGCGCCGCCGTTCGCTTCTCTCGCCAATCGGAACACATCCCATGCCCGATTTTGCCGCACAACGCGTCGCCATGGTCGAGTCCCAGCTCCGCACCAATGACATCACCGATGTCCGCATCCTGAAGGCGATGGGAGAAATCCCGCGCGAGCGCTTCGTGCCGCCTTCGCTTACCGCCGTCGCTTATATGGAAGGCTGTGTGTCGCTGGGCAAAGGACGCGCTCTGCTCGACCCGCGTTCGTTCGGCAAGCTTGTGCAATTGGCCGAGGTATCGGGAAACGACCATGTGCTCGATGCCGGTTGCTTGACGGGCTATTCGACCATGGTGCTGGCGCGTCTTGCCGCCCATGTCGTGGGTCTCGAAGAGGACAACGAATTCAAGCAGGCGGCGGAGAAAAACCTCGCTGCCTTTGGCGCAGCCAATGCCGAGATCGTGCACGGACCGCTCGATCGCGGCTGTCCGGCAAAGGCGCCCTTCGACGTCATCATCGTCAACGGCGCGCTCGAGGTGAGTCCCGACGATCTCTTCGCTCAGCTTGGCCAAGGCGGCCGGCTTGTCGCCGTCGTCCGTGATGGTGCCGCAGGGCACGCCTGCCTCTTTCTCAAGCACCAGGGCGCCCTAGGCGAGCGTGTCGCATTCGATGCACAGGTTCCGCTTCTTCCCGGGTTCGCAAAAGGCGCCAGTTTCGTGTTCTGAGCTGCCCACCCGCAACGGCACGGCCCGCAAACTAGGGCTGGTACTTCTAAATCCGTTATTAACCAGTAAAACTATCTATACAATAAGGCTTTGAGTCGGAGAATGTGGCCGGGCGTATCGGAAGAGGCAGTTTTCAGCCGAAAGAAAGCGCGATGAGCAGCAGTCCAGCACCCGTTCCACAGCATGAACCGACTATGGAGGAAATTCTCGCCTCCATTCGGAAGATCATTTCGGAGGATCAGCCGGAGGCGGCAAAAACCCCGCCCCAAGCTCCGGCTTTGCGCGCCGTACCGGTGGATGGGAATTCAGCTCCGGCAGCCGCTGCCGCGCCGGCTGGCGATATGGATGTGCTCGAGCTCACCGAAGAACTACCCGAGGAAGGCCCCGTTCCTGTCGCGCCAAAGCCCGCACCCGCGCCCGCACTCCATGACGATATCGCCTTCGAGACGATCGAAGCCGCCCCCAAAGCCGAAGAGCCTCCAATAGAACCGGAGCCGGAGGACCTGATTTCGAATTCGACGCGCTCGCTCGTCAGCCGCGCCTTCGCCAATGCGGACAAGCCGCCCGTGCAGTACTCCGCTCCTCCACTCGGGACGCTTGACTCGATCTTCACCCAGGCCGTGCAGAACGCGTTTCAGCCGACCCTCAAGGATTGGGTCGATGGCCATCATGCGGAAATCATGGAATCGCTGAAACCCCTGATCCGCGCCTGGATGGACGAACATCTGCCTCCCTTGATCGAGGCGGTTCTGGCCCGAGAGCTGGGCCGCGCTGCGGCCGACAAGATTCGCAAGCGCGGTTAGGATTTCAGCGGCCTCCGCGAGGCCGTTTCTCCTGCATTCCGCTCCACTGTGCCCAATGCGTCGGCAAGACGTGTTTTGGCGCTACCTGGACGAAGCGCCTGTTGCTGGTTTTCATGCGGCGCCCAGCCGGTCAGAAACACCATCTCGAAAGTGGCCGTGAAGTAGCCGTCCTTGTCTTGGAAGCGCGAGGTGTATTCAGCGACAACTCGCTCCATGAGCCTGCGCGTGAGGAACGCGGTGCGCCGCTCCGCCAGCGCATTGGTTTCGCCCAATCCGCGTAGATCGGCGAACAATTTGGAAAGCTCGCGATAGCGCACCACGGTGCGTTCGACATCGGTAACGGGAAGAGCGAAGCCGGCACGCTGCAACAGATGCCCGAGTTCGCGCATATCGGCGAATGGGGCCACGCGGGGAGTGGCGCCGCCGAGCACCTCCGCCTCAGCCGCGGCAAAGGCAAACTTCAGCTCGCCAAGCGTCTCGCCGGAAAAAAGTGCGCCGATGAACAG
>JADMIO011475852.1_pt1 | contig 10740 bp, 6 predicted proteins | sample 8958161 | NCBI WGS metagenome assembly JADMIO01 (sample SAMN16585339, study PRJNA669376) | soil metagenome | isolation source: Crop rotation soil | place: USA: Cullars Rotation, Alabama | collected 2011 | reverse complement strand
CGACAACTTGTCCACGTGGAATTCTAAGCTTAGGATCCCAATGTGCTGGAAAGCAGGGCCTGGAAGTGCAGCCGGTCGGGGCACTGTTCGTAGGTCACCCCGTCGAGCTGGACTTCGCCGGAGAAACTCCCCGGCGTCAGACGCCGCAAGCCGATCGCCGCGAGACCCACCGTCTGGCCGGTGTTGTTGGAGACGATGGCGCGGCCCTGGATCGCATTGTGGGCGCTGAGTGAGGTGTTGCTCGGCTGGACGAAACACTTGAGCTCGGCTTCACCGTTGAACGGCGGTGCGATGCGGTTGTTGTTGCCGTCGCGGCCGGTACTGACGGTCCAGGCAATCGGCTGCTGCGCCGTCAGTCGCACGATGAAGTCGATACCGCGACAGGTGCTCGTATTGATGTAGTGACATTTCACGGTCACCGAGGCGCTGGTGAGATTGAGCATCTCGACGAGCGTCTCCTCGGTCGGCTTGGACGACACCAGTGGGTAGATGAGCACCGCCGAGGGCAGCTTTTGCGCCGGCGGCTCGCCAACGACGAGGAAGCCCGTCGGATCGGCATTGTCGCGGATCACACCGACGGTCGACGTCGCGGTCGCGGCCGGCTTCGGCGTCGCGGTCGGCACCGGGGTCAGCGTCGGCACCGGCGTCGAGGTCTTGGACGGAATGATGATCGCCGTCGGCGACGAGGTCGGAACCGGCGAAGGTGTAGCCGTCGGCCAGATTGTCGGGATGGTGAACTGACTGAGCAGCTGCATGAACAGCGCGAGCAGGGCGGAGAGGATGCGAATGATCTCTGACATCGCGCTCACTCCGGGAATCCCGCTGGGAACTGCACCGTCGCGGAACGGCTGCCATCGAACGACGGCTCATTGCCCGCCGTGCCCGGCACGCCGAGCAGGTTCACGGCATCGATCACCAGTCCGAGCACCGGGCCCTGAACCCCGCGCAGGTTGATGTGCGCCGTCGCGGTACCGAGGGTGGCTTCGGTGAAGAAGTCGCCGATGTCGGTAAACGAGAAGCGACCGGTGCATTCCATGCCGACGGAAGCGGAAAAGGTCTGTTCAAACTCGTTGGTGATCAGGAACTGGATCGCCAACTCGGTGGGAATCTGCAGGATGAGGTCCTGGTCGCACGGCGTCAGGATCAGCTCGCTCGGCAGTGAATCGTCGGTAAGCACCTGGAAGTGCAAGCGGTTTGGACAGGCGGCGTACTCCGAATTGTTGAGCCTGACGATCCCGGTGTACGGCCCGTCCGAGAGCCGTTGGAAGCCGACTGCCGTGTACGAAACGGTTTGGCCGTCGCTCTGGTAGACGATCGCTCGCCCTTGAATGGCATTGTGCGAATCGGCGGTGGGTTCATTGGCGACCACCGCACACTTGAGCTCGCCGACGCCGAAGAAACCCGGCGCCGACGAACCGGTCAAATTGAAGAGGCCGCGCGAGGCGAGGAACGAAACCGGCTGATAGGGCGTCAGGCCGAGGAAGAACCCGATCTCGCTGCAGGTGTCACCGTAGACCCAGAAGCATTGCAGCTCCTGCGTCTTGCCGGAGAGATTGAGCAGCTCGATGCGAGTGTCCGTGCCGCTCTCCGAATTGACGTAGGGGAAGACGAGCAGAGCCGAGGGGAGATTCTGGGCCGGTGGTTGGGCGTCGGCGCGCAGCGCTGCGAAGCTACCGATGACCGCCGATAAGGCGAGGAGAACCCACCGCTTTCCGAATTTCATCCGACCACCACGACCGCCGCATAGTAGTTTCCCAAATCAGCAAAATCAACCCAAAAAACCGCAGTTTTCGATGCCTTAGAGCGACGTGACCGTGGTGTTTTGTTGCTTGCAGAGCAGTCAGGATCCGCCTAACTCGCGGCTGGAGCAGGACCCGGCAACAAGCGGCGGTTCAACAGCGGTGCGATGCGCTGCTGCAGTCGCGGGCCGTAGAATCGCAACGTGTTGGTCGACAGCAATCGCAACGCGTACGGCATGTCGATCTCCGGGTTCTCCGAAACCCGCTTGACGCAGTCCTTGAGCACCCCATCCCAGTGGCCGTAGTCGACCGACCATCCAGCCAGAGTCTCGCCGATCGGACCCAACGCGGCGCGCAAGTAGACCGGAGCCGGATCGTCGGGCTCGAAGGTCGTAAAAACCTGGCCACGGGCAAAATACTCTTCCGGATTTCGCGTCAGGTTGCGGTGCTCGTAGAGGTAGTCGTCGTGCTCCGAGCCCCGTTCGCGACCCGCCTTCAACGCCCGGCGCAGCTGCATCAGGTTGCGAGTTTTGTTCGCCCAACCGATACGCGCCGCGGTTCGGTCGCGAGCCAACTCGACGAGAAAGCGGCCCATCGGCACCCGGTAGTTCGGATCGAAGTCGCGCACCCGCTTCTCCCAATGCTCGTGCAGGGCGTGGATCAGATCGGGTAACCAACCGCAGCCGGCTTCGAGGAAGCCGAAGCGCAGATTCGGGAAGCGCTCCAGCACGCCGTCCATGACGAGTTTGGCCAGCGCCATCTGCTGTTGACTCCGGTGTCCGAACAGATGCGACAGCGCGAAGGTGTCGACCTGGTCCGCCGACCCGGCGCACAGGTAGGCGCCGGGTGTGCCGTGAACGCCGATGGCGACGCCCAGGCGTTCGGCCTCTTCGTACAAGGGGAAGAAGGACGGATCGGAAAGATGCTTCGGAACCCGCACGTTCGGGAATGCGTCGACAGCGTCCGGATGCGGTTGAGGAAGATTCGGCGCAATCATCACCGCCGGCATCTGCAATTGATCGACGCAACGCCGCATCTCGTCGATCGCCGCCGGTACGTTCTGCAGCGGTAACACGCCGACCGGGATCAGGCGCTCGTGGTACGGCTCGCAGTCGTCGTGAATGTAGTTGTTGTAGGCGCGGCACAAGCCGCAGGCGAGGTCGCTGTCGATCAAGCTCGCCAGGGTGAGGGTGAGCGATCCATAGATCACCTGCGCGTCGATACCCTCCCGATCCATGTGCTCGATGCGAACCCGATTGAACAGCGCCCCGAGGGCTGTCTCCGGATGATAGGCGGCGAAGGCGCCTTTGCCGAAGCCGCTCGGCTGTGGGTAGAGGCGGCTGTAGTCGGCCTTTCCGGTGCGCGGATTGGCGTCGGTGACGGCGATCCGTTGCTCGCCGAAGCTGTCGCTGGCGACCGAAACTCGGTCCCGGTACGGGGCTTCGATGTAGTCGAGGAAGATGGCCGGGTTTTCGATCTTGTGCGAGTCGGCGTCGATGACGGGATGGTCGCGGTACATTCAAGGCGTATCCCGCATCTCGATCGGCTCTACAATACCCAGATCATCCTCCCCCCTCTCCCGCATCATCGGCGGGAGAGGGTTGGGGTGAGGGCACCATTCCTGCGCCACAGGTACGTCCAGGTCGACCTCAGGAACCCTCACCCTCGCCCTCTCCCGCGGGTCGTGCGGGAGAGGGGACAGAGCGCTTCACGCTGAGCGCTGCACGCGATACGATGCCGCATGCTTCGCATCCGACGCGCTCGCCGCACCGACTTCACCGCCGCGATGGCTCTGATGGCGAGCACCGGCATGGTCCTGCCTGTACCGGACCGCCGGACGCTGCGGCGGTTTCGACAGATCGTCGCCGACCTCGGCGGCGACTTCTACCTCGCGATGAACGACGAGCAACCGGTGGGTTTGGTCCATGTTACCTACACGCGCCAGCTGGCGGCTCCGCCTCGGGCGCACCTCGACCAGTTGCTCGTCGCCGCGTCGTCACGCCGGCAGGGAGTCGGCACCGCCCTGCTCGACTTCGCCCGCCGCCGGGCTCGCCGGCGAGGCTGCGCCTTCCTGGCGTGTCATCTGCGGCAGGCAGACCCGCAGACGGAGGCATTCCTCGATCGCACCGGCCTGCAACGAGACGGCGAAACGTTGCTGGCACCCCTGGAGCCGATAGCGTAGAAAAGTGTTCATCCGTGGTTCCTCTTTTCACTTCAGGGTTAGTATTCTTTCTTCGAGGTCATTGTGGCTGAACTTTCTCGAGCCATCGCTCGGTTGATGGAAGAACGCAGCCGGGAGCGCCAACCGCTTCCGGTCGAGGTCATCCCCGAGCCGGAGCCCGTCCAGCAGGCTGTCGACGAGACCCGCAATCGGGTCGCGCCGGGAGAGCGCTCGCTCGCCGAGGCGTTCGTGCGCCAGTTCGCCGCTGCTCCGGGAGCCGACGCAATCGAAGAAAAGGAACTGACCGCGCTGGCCATGGCCGCCTTTCGGTTCCTCACCGACCGCAACCCCGAGGAACCCCGGATTCGCGTCTTCCAACCTGACATCGCCCACGAAGGTTGGTCGGCGTCGGGGACCGCGATCCAGATCGCCCTCCGCTATCGGCCGTTCGTCGAGAATACCGTGCGCCTCTGCCTGGAAGAGATGGAGTGCAACGTTCAGCGGCTGTTCGTGGCGACATTTGCCGTCGAGCGCGACCCGCGCCGCATCGTTCTCGCCATCGGCCCCCCGGGTCCGATCGGTTCCAAGGAGATGTTGCTCCACGTCGAGATCGATCGCATGCCCGAGCCTCAGGTGCTGGCATCGCTGATCGCGCGACGGTTGAGCGACCTGATCCTCGCGACCGACGACTATCAACCGATGCAGGCCCGCCTCGAAGCGGCCGTCGACGACCTTCGAGCTCGCAACCTGGCGCCGCCCTGGAAGCAAGAGGCTGAGGAAGCCGCCGCCTTCCTAGCCTGGCTCGGAGATCACCATTTCATCTTCCTCGGCTACCGTGAGTACCAATTCGACGGCCAGGGGCCGGATCGCACCGCCAGCGTCAAGCGCGGCTCCGGCCTGGGGATCCTGCAGAGCGAGGACCAGTCCGGATTCGCGACGCCCACCCGATTGACCGATGTGCAGCGCCGTCGAATCATCGAGCCACCCTTGTTGATGATCACCAAAACCAATGGTGAGAGCACGGTCCAGCGTCGCGCCCACATGGACTACATCGGGGTGAAGGAGATCGACAATTCCGGTGTCGTCGTCGGCGAGCGACGTTGGCTCGGGTTGTTCACGGCGGCGGCTCTCGCCACCGACCCGACCAGCATTCCGCTTTTGAATTCCAAGCTCGAGCGCGTCCTCGCTCTGGAAGGTGTGCCGCGCGATAGCGACGGAGCCGCCGCGATTACTCGCAGTTTCAAATCGCTGCCGAAATCGGATGCGCTCTCGATGTCCGCCGGCGAATTGCGCTCCGAGCTTCGCGCCATTCGCGCCGCCGGTCGTGGCGGCGATGTCCAGGTTTCGTATCGACCCGACTATCTAGAGCGCGGTACGTTCGCACTGGTGACCCTACCGCCGGAACGTTTCGCCCCCGGCCTGTTCGCTTCGACCGAGCAACGTCTGCTGCGCACCACCGGAGCCAGCTCCGTCTTCGATCGCAACCTCATAACAATCGAGGGTGAGCCGGTGCGCATGCACTTCTATCTCAACGTACCGCCCGAGATGGTGCGCACCGTCCCTCAACGCGATCTCGAGGCGCCGGTCCTGAGCGGGTTGCGCACCTGGGAGGATCGGCTACGCGACGAGCTCGGGCGTCAGTACGACAAGCACCAGGCTGCGGATCTCGTCGAGCGTTATCTCGGCGTATTTCCCGCCGACTATCAACGTGACGTCGATGTCCGCGAAGTGGTTCGCGACATCCAGTTCCTCGAAGAGCTGCGCGGCGATCGCCTACCGCGCGCCGATGTCGCTGCCGAGGCCGACAGCGGTGCCGGCCGTTATGGCACCGTCAAAGTCTACTGCCAGGACCAACAGCTCGTTCTGGGGGAGCTGGTGGCATCGTTGGGCAACCTCGGGCTCAGTGTTCTCAGCGTGCGGACGGCCCGCCTGCCGATCACCGGTGTCGGCGAGGTCGAGGTCCACAGTTTCCGGGTTCAAGACGCCGAAGGTGCCGTGCTCGATACGCGTCGCGTCGCACCGCTGTTGCGCGAGGTCCTGACGCGACTCCAGCGCGGCCGGCTGCGCGACGATCGCCTCAACACCCTGATCAGCCGCGCCCATCTGGGCTGGCGCGAGGTCGAGCTGCTGCGCTTGTACGTCAACTACGCGGTTCAGCTGCACGACGTCGCCAGCCGCGACGGGGTCGAGAACGCGCTGCTGCGCCACCCGCAGTCGGCGCGTCTCCTGTGGGAGTATTTCGCGGCGAAGTTCGATCCTCTCGAGTCCGCGTCGGCGCGCGACCGGCTGTCTCGAGCTCTGCCGGAAGTCGAGCAGCGCTTCGTCGCCAGTCTGCAGTCGGGCCACGGCGCCAACGAAGCTCGGCTGCTGCGCCTGCTGTTCGGAATCATCCGCGCCACGGTGCGAACCAATTTCTTTCGCGCTTCCGCGAGCGGTGCGGCACTCGAGGACGGAGCCGGGGAAGCGACACCCCTGGCGATCAAAATCGAGAGCTCACGGATTCCCGAGGTCGGCGGCGCCCGCCCGCGCTGGGAGCTCTTCGTCGACGGCTTCGGCGTACAAGGGTTGTACGCCCGGGCCGGGCGGGTGGCGCGCGGCGGCATCTTCTTCGTCGACGCTGCCGATCAGTTGCGACAGCGGGTTCTCGAACGGCTGCGGCTGCTGAGCCTGCGCACCGGCGCCACCGCGGCCGACGCGGCGCAAGGGGCTTTCACCGTGCACCGCGACGGGCGTACGCCGATTTCACTCGTACAAGTACAACAAGGCTACCGCACCTTTCTCGCCACCGTTCTCGGCCTCACGGACAACATCGAACAAGGACGCGTCACCCCGCCGCAAGGGACCGTGCTCTACGACGAGCCCGACGCCTATCTACACGTCAGTGACAACGCGACGCCCGACGCCTACTCCGACATCGCGCGCAGCGTCGCTGCGGAGAGCGGTTTTTGGGTCGACGAGGCGATCGCCGCCGGCGGGGCTCGCGGCGGGGGTGCCGAGATCATCGCGCGCAACGCCTGGACGGCGGTACGCCGGCACTTTCACGAGCTCGGCATCGATGCCGACCGCGAAACGATGACCCTGGTGGGCATCGGACGCCTCGACGATTCGGCGTTTGCCCGGGGATTGTTGCTGTCGCGGCGATTCCATCTCCGCGCCGCCTTCGACGAGCACTGGATCCTGCTCGACCCCGATCCGGATCTGGCGCGCTCCTATGTCGAGCGCGAACGCTTGGTGGCGATGCCGAATTCATCTTGGGCGCACTACGACCGCAACGTCATCAGCGAAGGGGGTGCACTGTTCGCGCGCGACGCGCCGCGCGTCGAGCTGCATCCGATCGCCCGCGGTCTGCTGGGCATCGATCGGGAAACCGCCAGCGGCGACGAGATCGTGCGCGCCATCTTGCGTCTGCCGGTCGATCTGATGTGGTGCGGCGATGCCGGCATCTACGTCAAGGCGCCGGACGAGAATGACGCCGAGATCGGCGATTCCGCCAACGACGCGGTGCGCATCGGCGCGACGAGCTTGCACTGCCGCGTCGTGGCCGAAATCGGACCGGCGTTGACCCAACGCGGCCGGGTCACCTTTGCGACGGCCGGCGGCCACCTGAACAGCGCCGCCGTCGACGGCAACGCCGGGATCGTCCTCGCCGATCGCGATTCGAATTGCCGGCTCGCGGTTGCGGCGGCGGGCGAAGGCGGCGGGCTCACGGTGCACGAGCAGAAGCGGGTCCTCGTCGATGCCGCCGCAGACATCGCCACCGAGGTGATGGCCGACGGGCATCATCGGGTCGTCGCGATCCATCGCGACCTGCTCCGCAGCCAGAGCCACATCGACGAATTCTTCGAGGTGATGGCGCGCCTCGAGACCGACCGCGTACTCGATCGCCGCTCCGAGCAGTTGCCGGATCGCGAAACGGTGCGTCACCGCCGCGCCCAGTTCAACGGGCTGACCCGGCCCGAGTTGGCGGTTCTCGGCAATGCGACGCGCACCTGGCTGCGCCATCAACTGCTCGCAACATCGCTCCCCGACGACGGCTTTTGCGAGCGATACTTGCGCGACTACTTCCCGCAACTCATCAACGACCGCTGCGGGCAGGGTGTGCGCAGTCATCGGCTGCGCCGCGACATCATCGCCGCCGAAATGGCGAACGCGCTGGTCGACATGATGGGAGTGACCTTCGTCACTCGCCTGAGCGCCGAGGCGGGCGTCGACCCGGTCGTCGTGATCCGTGCCTGGGTGGTGGTCTCGCAACTGGCGACCGCGGACCGGCTGTGGCGCGAGATCGTCGATGCCGATCCGGCGCTGCCCTTGGGCGCGGAAAACTCCTGCTGGGACGTTTTGGTTCAGGCGATCGAGCGCGCCACGCGCTGGATGGTCTTCACCCAGCCCCACGAAGTCGCCGCCACCGTGCTCGCGGAAACGTTCATGGCGCCGACCCGCGAATTGTTGAACAACCTGCCCGCGCTTCAACCGTCGGCAACCCAGCAGAAAATCATCGCCATGGTCGAGCGCATCGCCAATCAAGGTGTACCGCGCGCCTTGCCGCAGCAATTGGTTCCCTTGCTGCGGCTGGTCGAGCTGCTCGACATCGTCCAGATCTCGATCGAACGTGGCCGCGATCATGCCCTGGTCGCCGAAGCTTACTATCGACTCGACGATCTGCTCGAGTTGGACTGGATCGAGCAGCGACTGGTCGAGCAACCCGGCGACGACGCGTGGGCGCAACGCGCCCTCGAAGCGTTGCGCGAAGAGCTGATTTCAGTCCGCCGCCAACTGACGGAACAGGTGCTGATGAATCGCCCCGAGGCCGCCACCGTCGAGGAAGGTCTGGGTGATTATTTGGTGGCCAACGAGCCGCGGCTGCGACGGATCGGCGATCTGATGGACAATCTCACCACCACGCCCCATGTCACTCTCGCTGGGCTCCTCGTCATCGTTCGTGAGCTGCGCCGCCTGAGCGAGGATCGCGGCCAATGAGCCCGGCGCATGGGTGACGTTCAGGTCCATTTCCTCGGCACTGGCGACTCGGTGTCGGCTTCCGGCAAGCACCAGGCGGGATATTTGGTCCGCACGCCGGAGACTTCGTTCCTCCTCGACTGCGGCTCGATGGTATTGGCTTCGATGAAGCGCGACGGGCTCGACCCCGATAGTATCGACACCATCCTCCTCAGCCACCTTCATGGCGACCACTTCGCCGGCTTGCCGTACTTGTTCATCCAGTACACCTACGAAGTGCCGCGCAGCCGGCCGTTGCGCATCGTCGGGCCCCCGGGCACCGCGGAAAGAGTCTGGGCGATCTACAGCGCCGCCTATCGCGAGCTTTCGGCGCGACCCCTGCCCTTCCAGATCGACTTCGGGCACCTGCTGCCGGGCCGGCGCCGGGAATTCGGCACTCTCACCGTCGATCCGTTCCTGGTACCGCACCAGGATCGCGACATTTCGCTCGGGCTCACGGTCGAGTGCGACGGCCGGCGCATCCTCTATTCGGGTGACACGGGGTGGACCGAAGAGTTGGTGCGACGCTCGCAGGGTGTCGATCTTTTCATCTGCGAGTGTTGCTACTTCGAGACTCGACTGCCCTTCCACCTCGACTATCCACGACTTGCCGAGAACCGGACGCGCTTCGGCTGCAAGCGTCTGATCCTCACGCATCTCGGTCGCGAAGTGCTGGCGCGTCGCGCCGAGGTCGAAATCGAGACTGCGACGGATGGTCTGACGGTGAGTCTATAAGGGGACCTGCGGGGAGCAGGAAACTCGTCCCCACGCATCGATGGTGATCGGATCGAATCATTTGCGAACCTTGTTCGGACGCAAGCGCGAGCTTGCTGAACTGACGGAAGCACTGACCCGAGCCTTGGCAGGCCACGGTCGGCTGGTGATTCTCAGCGGGCCGGCGGGGATCGGAAAGACGCGGCTGGCAGAGGAAATCGCCGCCCACGGCGCGCACCGCGGGGCTCAGGTGGTTTGGGGTCGCGGCTGGCAAAGCTCCGGTGCGCCACCCTTCTGGTTGTGGGCCCAGCTGCTTCGCCCTCTGGTGCGCGAGTCGGGCGCCGACGAAGTGGTGCGGAGCATCGGCTCGGCTGACCTCGAGCAGCTGCTCCGCGATGCCGCCGGCGTCGTGCCGCGCCTCGATGAACCGCAAGCCCCCACCGACACTTCGGCGAGCTCGGCAGCGGAGCAGCGTTTCGCGTTCTTCGATGCCGTCGGGCGGTTGCTCCGCGAGCTCGCCGCGACCCGGCCGCGGCTGCTGATTCTGGATGACTTGCACGAAGCCGACTTGCCGTCGCTGTTGCTGCTCGCGACCTTGGCCCGCGATCTGGAAAACTCGCCCCTCTTCGTACTCGCGACCTGTCGCGAATCCGAAGGGTGGCAGGATGCGGAGCGCAGTCGCGTGCTCGTCGCCCTGTCGCGCTCGGGTCGTCGCGTCTCTCTGGCCGGATTGTCGGATGCCGAGCTCACCGAGTTGATCGAAGAGATCGGCGACAAGCGGCCTTCGCCGGCTTTGGTCAGTGGAATTCAGCGCATCGTCGAGGGCAATCCGTTTTTCGCCCAGGAGCTGGTGCGGGCATTGATGGCCGACCATGGCGGCCAGCTACCGGCGGAGCTGCCGCGCAGTGGCTTGAGAATTCCACAAGTCGTCGCCGAAGTGATTCGTGCCGTCGCGGCGCCATTGCCGCCGCATTGTCGGGCGGTTCTCGATGCTGCAGCAATCATCGGACGGGAGATCGACTTCGTCTGCTTGCGCGACTTGGTCGCATTGACGGACGACGAGCTGATCGGCGCCCTGCTTTCCAGCACAGTGGGATCCGAAGCTTGGAATTCACGTGACTTGAAGTCGCG
>JADMIO010792898.1_pt1 | contig 10741 bp, 7 predicted proteins | sample 8958161 | NCBI WGS metagenome assembly JADMIO01 (sample SAMN16585339, study PRJNA669376) | soil metagenome | isolation source: Crop rotation soil | place: USA: Cullars Rotation, Alabama | collected 2011 | reverse complement strand
GAAGGCGACGTAAATATCACGCACGCTGGCTTCGTTGCGAACCCAAACCTCGTTTAAAACTTCGCGCTCGAGTTTGCCCAAAGCCTGGGCGGCGACTTCGCGCGGGCGTCTGAATCCGCGCAGGGTAAACTTTGGAATTGGCATGGCGAAAATATAAGAGCCGGAGATAGCAGTGTCAATGTTGCAACCTTGTATTGGTGTGATAAAATCCGGGAACTTTCCAGGCGGTGTCGCGGACTTTAATCACTTAATTGTTATCCGAGGTCGCCATGCGTTTTTCCGGTCGCCAAGGCATCCTTCCAGCAAGCGCTTACAAACGTGAGCAAGCAGGAATTTCCAGGCGCAAGCTCTATCCGGTTACTGCTTTTTACACCTTTTTTGCTGCGATAATGCTCTGGTTTGGGTTGCGTTCCGGCCATCCTTACGAGGCGCTCGTATTTTTTCTCTTGGGCATTCCGCTTTGGACCTTTACTGAATACACGTCGCACCGCTGGGTGTTTCATCGGCACTGGCCCATCTCGCAGCGGAAGTACAAAAAATACTTTACTTACCTGTCGCATCGCTATCTTGACCCGACTCACTTTGGACATCATGAACGTCCGTTTGACGGCGAACACATTAACGGTCACCTGCGCGACCTGATGCCGATATTTGCAGTCACGCTTCCGGTGAGTCTGCTGTTTCCGCGTTACACAATCCCGATGTTATTAGCCGGCGTCGTGCAGTGCTACGTGCTGGAAGAATGGATTCATCACGCGGAGCACTATTACAATTTCAAGAACCGTTACTTTCGTCACATTAAAAAATCTCACCTTTATCATCATAGCTCTCGCGGAATAGACCGGGGCTACGGCATCACTAACGCTTTTTGGGATGTCGTCTTTAATACGCGTTATCCGCCCCACATTCGCGAGCGGCTGTTTGGTCCTTCGCGCTTTTCAAATTCACATACCACGCTTCAGGAACAAGCCGGTAGCCGGGGCCCGCAGTGAGCAGCGGCGGAAGTTACGCCGTTATCACTGGAGCTTCCCGCGGACTGGGCAAATATTTTGCTCGGGCGTTGGCCGCGCGCGGACAGAACTTGATTTTGGTGGCCCGCTCGCAAGATAAGCTCGAGCAAGTTGCCGGCGCTTTGCGCGAGCAGTTCGGCGTTTCAGTTAAACCGCTAGCATTGGATTTAGCGCGGCATAGCGCAGGCAAGGAATTGGCGCGGCAACTGGCAACACTTGATTGCAACATCGAGTTGTTGGTGAACAATGCCGGCTTTGGCGAACGTGGCGAATTCATCAAGCTTCCTCTTGATCGGCAGCTCGAAATGATTCAATTGCATGACACGACCGTAGTCGAACTGACCTACGAGCTCCTGCCAGAAATGATTAAGAACAGACGTGGTGGAATTATTAATGTTTCCTCAATCGCAGGTCTGCAACCGGTGCCTTATGCAGCACTTTACTCCGCTAGCAAATCCTTTCTCACAAATTTTTCGATGGCGTTGCGTGAAGAACTACGGCCAACGCAAGTTAAGGTAGTCACCGTATGTCCCGCACGACTACGCGCTGATCCTGAAGAGCCACAATCCGAAAAGCAACGACAAAAGGTGCCCGGTCGCGAACAGACTCATGAAGAAGTCGTAACTGCGACACTCAAGAAACTCGACAGCGGTGGTGGCCTCGTAATTCCGGGCCGCTTTAATCGCCTGATCGTCCGCGGCCAACGTCTGATGTCGCTGAACGCCGTCCCGAAAATTGTCGCCAGACTCTCCAAGTCTTGACGAATGCAATTAGCTTCACCTCTCTGTGCTGCCTTTGTGTCTCTCTGTACCCCGGTGATGGATTTGCTTAGGAGTCATTCATCGCCGACATACAGAAAACCCGAGGACACACAGAGATTTTCAACGAAGGCGCTACCGCTGCGCCCGCATTTCACCTCTACTGAATTTCAAGGTATCATTTGAGGTTTTCACCTTGCCGCTTTTCCCAACCGTGGGGTCGCGGCCGTTTTTGAACTATGTCGGAACAAGCCATCACAGTTCGCGGCGCGCGCGTCAACAATCTCAAAAACATCTCGTTTTCTATTCCCATTAACCAGTTGACGGTGGTGACGGGCGTCAGCGGATCGGGCAAATCGTCGCTGGCTTTTGACACGATTTATGCGGAAGGCCAGCGCCGTTACGTCGAATCCCTGTCCGCGTACGCGCGCCAGTTTCTCGAGCGCATGGACAAACCGGACGTGGATGAAGTCCGCGGCATCGCGCCGGCCATAGCCATCCGGCAAAAGAATTCCACGCGCAATCCGCGTTCGACCGTGGGCACTCAAACCGAAGTCTTTGATTATCTGCGCTTGCTCTTTGCGCGCATTGGGATCACCTATTGCCGCGTGTGCGGCCGCCAGGTTTACAAAGACTCGCCCGAATCGGTCGCCGATGAGGTGTTAGCGACGTTGCCCGAAGGCACGCGGTTCTATGTTCTGTTCCCGGCGCATGCCGGCATCGCGGAGACAGAAGCAAACGGCGAGACCGACACGCAAAGAAAAGGAAAATCTGATAAGAAGCGAAATAAATCGCCGCGCACTCCCGTTTCTGCGCGTCGCGTGGCAACCGCGCATGTGATGAGCTTAATGCAGCGTGGCTTTACGCGGCTGTTTCACGAGGGCGAAATGATTGAATTGCGCTCGCCTGACGATTACACGCGCGAAAACTTTGATAACGTTTTCGTAATGGTGGACCGCCTGGTAGCCGGGGCTGACATTCGCCAGCGTTTGGTTGACTCTCTCGAGATCTGCTTTCAGGAAGGCCATGGTTCGGCAAACATCGAAACGGTCGAGCCGGAACCTCGGCGCTTGAAATTTTCTGACCGCTTTGAATGCAAGTACGACGGCACTGTTTACGCTGAACCTGAACCGCGACTCTTCAGTTTTAATAATCCTTACGGTGCTTGCCCCACCTGTCAGGGCTTTGGCAACACCATCGGGCTCGATCTCGATCTGGTAATTCCAAATCCGGGGTTAAGTCTAAAAGAAGGCGCGATCGAACCATGGACCAAGCCGCAGCACGCATGGGCCATGGACGAACTCAAGCAGTTTTGCAAATCGGAAAAGATCTCGATGACGGTTCCGTTTGCGCAACTCTCGCGCGCGGAGCAGCGGGCAATTGTCGAGGGCAAGCGCAGTTGGGGCGGCATTCGCGGCTTTTTCGATTGGCTGGAAACTAAGAAGTACAAACTGCATGTCCGCGTCTTTCTTTCGAAATACCGCGGGTACACTTTATGTCCGGATTGCGGAGGCGGCCGTCTGCGCCAGGAAGCACGCGACGTGAAAGTTGGTGGCGCAACTTTGCCCGAAGTTTGCGCGCTCGCTATTAAGGACGCTTCTGTGTTTTTTGACTCGCTCGAACTCACCACTGAACAAGGAGCGATTGCAGAGAGAATTCTTTTTGAAGTTCGCCGCCGACTACGGTTTATGGTTGAGGTTGGTCTGGATTACTTAACGCTTGACCGTTTGGCTTCAACTCTTTCCGGCGGCGAAGCACAGCGTATTCAACTTGCAACCAATCTCGGCTCATCGCTGGTGGGCGCGCTTTATGTGCTGGACGAACCGTCAATTGGTTTGCATCCGCGCGATAACGATCGATTGATCCGCTTGCTGCACAATCTGCGCGACATCGGCAATACGGTGCTCGTCGTCGAGCACGATGAAGACATGATGCGTTCCGCCGATCACATTCTTGATATTGGACCATCGGCGGGTGAACTCGGCGGCCGCGTGATCTACGAAGGCGATTTTAACGGACTAATCAATGACGAACACTCTTTGACGGCGCGTTACCTGCGGGGCGAATCCGAAATCAAGGAGCCCAAACAGCGGCGTGCGTCGCAAAAGAGGCGTCTGGTCCTGCAAGGCGCAGCCGAACACAATTTGAAAGGGATCGATGTGGAGTTTCCACTCGATATGCTCGTCTGCGTGACCGGAGTCAGCGGCTCCGGCAAGTCAACCTTGATTCATGATTGCGTTTACGCCGGCTTGAAGAAGCAGAGAGGCGATTGGCAGGGACATGTGGGTGCGTTTTCAAGACTCGACGGCGGCCAGTTTATTGATGACGTGATTCTGGTGGACCAGTCGCCGATTGGGCGCACGCCGCGATCGAACCCAGTCACCTACATTAAAGTTTATGACGGCATTCGCGAAGTGTTTGCCTCGACCCGCGAGGCACAAACCCGCGGCTTTGATCCTTCACACTTTTCATTCAACCTGCCGGGCGGCCGTTGCGATGTGTGCCAGGGTGATGGAACAGTGACCGTTGAAATGCAATTTTTGGCCGACGTGGAGCTGGTTTGCGAAGAATGCAAAGGCACGCGGTTTAAGCAGCAGATACTCGATGTGCGCTATCGCGGAAAGAACATCCATGAAGTCTTAAACATGACGGTGCGCGAGGCAATTAGTTTCTTTCGCGAAGTTTCGAAAATCACCAACAAGTTGAAAGTGCTGGATGAAGTTGGCCTCGGCTACCTGCGTTTGGGCCAATCTGCAACCACTCTCTCGGGAGGCGAGGCGCAACGCATTAAGCTGGCAGCGCAGCTTTCGAAACGGACTGGCGCAAAAACGCTTTACATCTTTGACGAGCCAACTACCGGCTTACATTTCGACGATATCAACAAGTTGTTGGCAGCATTCAGAGCGCTGATTGATGCAGGCGGCTCGTTGCTGGTGATCGAACACAACCTGGACGTAATCAAAACCGCGGATTACATCATCGATCTTGGTCCTGAAGGCGGCGAAGCGGGCGGTCACGTGGTAATGACCGGCACACCTGAAAAGATCATGGCGACGAAAGCCTCGCACACTGGAAAATATTTGCGACAGCATCTGGTGAAAAGTAATGGACACGCGAAGGTGCCAGCCTAAATCTCGCTGGCAAGCCTTTGGAACTCGCTGGTGAGCAACGATTATTTATAATCGAAAAACCTTTATCTCTTCGTGATATAACAACGCGCTCAACTGCCAGGTTGTCCAGCGCCATCGCCATTTCGCCACTTTAATGGAAGCAGCCATTCCCGAGTTTCCAAAGAAAATTTCTCGCAAGCGACGACTGGCTTACGTCGCGCTGATCTATTCCGCTTTTCTCTTGCTGTTGATTGGCGTAGAACTTGGCACTCGTCTGACCTTGCCTCACCTGACCAGCCTGGATCTCTTTGTCGTTACGCCACAACAGAAAGCGCAAGTAGCTGACAGCAAACAGTCAACCATTTTCGAAGGGGATCCGCTGTTGCTTTGGCGCCTAAAACCAAATCTCGATCACGTCATTTGGGATTTTACGGTGCTCTCAACTAACGCTCAGCATCTGCGTTCCGAGCGGCCGTTGCAAAGCAAGCAGCCAAACACCTTGCGCATTGTTTGTCTGGGAGACTCGGTAACATTTGGCTATCGCGTACCGACAGTTTGGCTCGAGCACCCCAACGATTACGACCGGCAAGCGTTGCCATATCCAATGCTATTAGAAAAAGAATTGAGCGCGGCGAATCCCAACAAGCAAATTGAAGTGGTTACGATGGCCGTGCCCGGTTACACCAGTCATCAGGGACTCGCCTGGTTGCGGCGCGACATTGATAAGCTGAAACCCGATTTGCTTACGATCAGTTTTGGTTGGAACGATGCAAGTTTGAGTGACGTGCCGGATCGCGAGGCGATTAAAACTACCCGCAGCGCCATCCTCATTCGCTGGCTGGTTGATCACAGCCAGGCCTTTGCGCACGCAACGCATTGGTTGCGTAACAACAAAGCGCCAGTCACAAGCAACGTTCGGCCAGTGCCACGCGTTTCGCTTCAGGATTATTTGAATAACATGATGAGCATGGTCCAACTGGCGCGGGACCGAAATACTGCGGTAATCATTTTGGCCGCTCCCTATCGAGATCGAGTCACGAATCCGCCGGAGGCCACGCTGATGCAGCAGTATCGCGATAGCTTGCGTGGGCTGAGCAAGCAGCAGCGGATTCCTTTTCTCGAGATACCCGAGTTGACTGAATCAGCTTATCCAGCGAATGAGGGTTGGTTTGGCGAATTGATCCATCCGAACCACATGGGCCATCGCCTGATGACTTCAGAATTACTCAAGTTGCTGTCACAGACCAAGGCGCTCGGGGATTTGCAGATACCTGCCTTCACACCATAACCTCGATATCTCGGCAGTAGAACCGAACAAACTCCATTGGAGGACGTGATGACTTTAAGAGAACAAATAATTTCGGACATGACCGCCGCGATGAAGGCCCAGGAAGCGCCGCGTCTTTCAACTTTGCGTATGGTGAAAGCAGCCATGATGAATCGGCAGATCGAAAAAGGCGGCGAGCTTGACGACGAGGAGATGGGCAAGCTTTTGCGTTCGTTGGTAAAGCAGCGCCGTGACTCGGTCGAGCAGTATGAAAAGGGCGGTCGCCAGGATTTAGCGGATAAAGAGAAAGCTGAAATTGCCGTTATCGAAGCTTATCTGCCGCAAGCCGCTTCGCGCGAAGAGATTGAAGCCGCAGTGGCCGCTGCGATAGCTGAAACTGGAGCCGCGTCGGTGAAAGACATGGGCAAGGTAATGAAAGCCGCGCAAGTTGCGCTGGCCGGAAAGAATGCGGATGGCAAAACCGTCAGCGAGATCGTTAAGGCGAAACTGGCGGGCTAGAGAGCCGCGCTTGTTCGGGCATAAGTCAAAAGGCATTTCAAATCGCTGAAATGCCTTTTGCTTTTATCGGGCTGCGCAAATCAATGCACCGTTGCTTACTTGTAGGTTATTGCGATTTGCGGCTTGCCATCCGGAAAGTTATTGGCGCGCGTAAACGTGCCGCCCGGAAGTGGAGTGCCACTGCTGTCCATCACCACAATCTGATCGATTTTTCCTAACTTGTTCTTGTTCTCGTACTTCTTAGTGTTGGAGTTGTAGGGCATGCAGTTTGAATTGTCGGGGCACTGAATCGTCAACGATCCGCCCTTAATGATGATCACGTCACCACCCCCTTGTGGCTTGGGAGCTCTCACAAAAGCAAAAACCCCAAGCCCCAAAACGCAAATTGCGGCAGCCGCGATGATCAGTAGTCTTACATAACGCATTTCTTTTCTCCTTTTCGAGGTGAAACATTAGACAGACCACGATGTCTGCCGGGAGGTTGCGGAAATAAAGCCAAGAAATTCTGGCTAGGACGGACCGTTAAGCTGGTCCTGCACTTTCAGCCAGCGCTGAACATCAGGACGATTGAGATAGCTTTTGAAGTTGTCGCTACCCCATTGCTGCTCTAATTTGGAAAGCGAGTCCTTTGCCCGCATAGCATACTCGCGAGCTTTATTTTTGTCACCGAGGTTTTGCTCGGCTTGTGCCAGCACCAGCGACGATTTCCATTCGGAAACCTGTTGACCCAAACGGCTAAAGGTATCCATCGCGGGTTGACCGTTATTCAAAGCACCGGCCGAGTCGCCTGCCAATAACATGGCTTCGGCCAGCGCCAATTGCGCATGGGCCAGATCCGACGGACCCGCCGATTCCCGCAACGAGGTCAAAACCTCGCTGACGGCGTTTTTTCCGGCGGCTGCCGATCCCGAATAACACTCGGCCAGCCCGGCTAATATTTTTGCGGCGGCAGCCACGCCCTTAAATTCATCTCCCGCTTTCGCCAAAGTCTTCTCCGCGCTCGTACGAGCTTCAGGAAAATGCCCCTGACTAAGCGCGATTCGGGTCCTGATCAATTCAACTTCAGCCGACAGCCGTTTCAATTCGCCACCCGGCTTATTAGCGATCGCATCGGCCTGATTCAAGAGCGCCTGCGCCTCGTCATAACGTCCGAGCCGCCACAACACATCGCTTCGATTACTCAGGTTGTAACCCAAACTACGTTGCACACCCTGAGCGCTGTAGATATTGCCCGCTTGTTCCAGGTGATTGAGCGCTTCCGTCAACTTCTCTTCTTCTGTAAGCGCCGCACCGCGCTCGGCATGCGCCAGCGCCAGCATTGCTTGATCGTTTGCAGCCTGGGCCATCTGAAGCAGCTGCTCGTTTCCCTGTTCAGCGGCTGCGTAGTCTCCGTTCTGCAGATTTACGCGAGCAAGCAATTCCAGACAGGAAAAGGTTTCTGAGCGATAGCCGCCTTGTTGATAGAAAGCAAGGGCCGGCTCGAGAAACTGTTTTGATTCATCAAGCCGATTTTGTTGTTGGCGCAGACTCGCCAATGAAACCCGCACACGCGCTTCAGTGCGGCGCGCCTTTGAGCGTTGCGCCGAGTCAAGTGCCTGCAAAAGATATTTTTCGGCGTCCGTTGTTTTGCCGCTCACCAGCAGCGAGTTGCCAAAGTCAACCAAGGCCTGGGCACTGAGATTTTCCATGCCGTTGCGCTGTGCCAGGTCAACCGCTTCACGCGCATAGCCGGTTGCCCGATCCGTTTCACCCGAATCAAACGAAACGCTGGTAAGTTGCAGCAACGTTTTAATGATTTGCGATTTGTTGTCGTTCGCTTTTGCGAGGGCCAACGCCTGTTGCAGCTGCGCGCTGGCTTCCGCCAGTTTGTTACGTTTGTTATAGAGAGCGCCCCGCTGAAACACCACTTCCGTACGGCCTTCTATATTGCCCAGGGCCTGATAAATCGATTCGGCAGTTTCAAAAGAAGAGAGCGCTTTGGCGAGATCGCCTTGCTGCCCAAAGACAATCCCCAAGCGCAAGTAGGCAGTAGCATATTGCGAATTTCTGGTGCTTGCCTCCAGGTAGCTTTGAATCGCCCCTTGCAAGTTATTGTTGTTCTCGTACGCGCGGCCCAAGTCGAGCAACACGTAAGGCTTGTCGTTATCACTCGCCTGCTTCACGATGCGACTGTACAACTCAATTGCTTTGGCTGAATCGTTTCGCGCCGTCGCCGTAATGGCATCGAGGTAGAGTGAATCAATACTCGAGAGTCGCGCGCGATCCGCGCTACTCACGCGCAGTAACTCGTCTTTAGCGCGATCGCCGTAATCCAAATCGACCAGGGCTTCGGCCAGTCTCGCATGGGCCAGCATGTAAGCATCGTCAAGTCCGATTGCGCGTTCCAGTGCCTGTGTCGCCTGATAGTAAGCGCCGTCGCGAAGCGCAGCCACGCCGATGTCGTACCAGCGCTGGGCCTCGGCCGGCGGCACATGCGGCGCCGGACGCAGCAAACGAAATGCGACCACGCCGGCGATCAACAGAACAGCCACTCCGACCAGGATGTAAGAGATCGGAATCCGGGGCCGTTGCAGGATCTGCGAAAGGTTGCTGAGCGTTCCGCTATGCTGAGCAAGCGTCGAAGAAACGCCGCGCTTAATCAAAGTCTGGCCTGCGGTTTCGTCCAATTGCTCTTTCACCGCGTCGAGATCGGCAATTAATTCGCGGGCCGATTGATAACGTTTGTTCGGCTTCTTAGCGAGCGCCTTCAGCACAATGAAGTCGAGTTGGCGCGGCACCACAGGATTAAATTTCGAAGGAGGAGGCGGTTCAAAGTGCAGCACGTTCGCCGCGATTTCGATAAAGCTGTTACCGGCAAAAGGAGTGCGGCCGCTAATCGCTTCGTAAAGCAAGGTTCCGAGGGCAAACAAGTCGCTGCGCCCATCAACCGCTCCGCCGATTGCCTGTTCCGGCGAAAGGTAAGCGGGTGTGCCTAAAACTACGCCGCTGCGTGTTTCGGTTGAGAGCAGTGTCTGCGCTTCCGGCTCGGAACTGAGCACATGGTCCTTGTTTAATTGTTTGGCCAGACCGAAATCGAGCACCTTGATGGCGCCGTTGTCGTCAATCATTATGTTTGACGGTTTTATGTCGCGGTGAATTACTCCACGCGCGTGCGCTTCCACCAGCGCGAGTGCCACGTCCCGGACTATTCCTACCGCACGCGAAAGGTTCAGTTCGCCCTTCTGCATCAATTCGCTCAACGAGCGGCCGCGAGCAAGCTCCATCACCAGAAAAGGCCGGCCTTCGGTCGTCTCGCCGTAATCAAAAAGCGTGGCAATGCCCGGGTGGCTCAGCTCAGAGACGGCGCGCGCCTCGCGCAGAAAGCGAGCGCGGTAGTCATGTGAGTCTGAGACTGAAGGAAATTTAATTGCGACGCGGCGGCCAAGATGTGTGTCTTCGGCAAGGTACACAGTCCCCATGCCGCCCTCACCGAGCGGTTCAAGGATCCGGTAGTGTGAAACGGTCTGCCCGATCATTGCCGTGAATACACAACGAACAGTTGTTTTGTCGCCCCGATAACGATGGCGGGATTACTACAAGGAAGTTGTAGAAGAAATTGATGCAGTACGCGCGCATACTACGCCACTGCAAGAGCCTTTTCAATAACTTCAATAAAATTGGAAGGAATGCGCTGGATGCTGAGACTGGCATCGCTCGCCGCAGATGGGGGCAGGGCTTAAACGTTAGCATCCGCTCGCTACTGGTCGCGGTTGTGCATCGCTCGGCTTGCCACGTGATGCCGCTATAGATCGAAATGAAGATTTGGCAGCCGCGAATCGAGCGCGGATCGCCACTATTTGGGCGTGTTTTTCTTGTCCAAAGCGGATTTGCTGTCAATTTGCTTCTATAGTTCCCTTTCCGTATAATTCACGGCTTGCTCGGAGCGCGGCGGTCTCGTCCGGTGGGTTCGCGCCCACTTTTTATTTTGGGCGAAAGGTTTTTCGGAGGTTGACAATGGCGGCAAGTTCGGTCGCAGAGCGCGTTCGGCAAATCGCCGAACAAGTGGCAATCGATCACGGCGTCGAGTTGGTGGGAAAG
>JADMIO012757636.1_pt1 | contig 10742 bp, 6 predicted proteins | sample 8958161 | NCBI WGS metagenome assembly JADMIO01 (sample SAMN16585339, study PRJNA669376) | soil metagenome | isolation source: Crop rotation soil | place: USA: Cullars Rotation, Alabama | collected 2011 | reverse complement strand
CTTTCCCGTGCTCGAAGCCGGCGCCGGCTCGCCGAGCGAGATCGAGCTCACTGCCGAGCACGACGGCTACTATTCGGGACGCGTGCTCGACGCGGGCGTAGGAACGCGTTATCGCTTTCGGCTCGATGGTGGACGACTGTATCCGGATCCCGCCTCGCGTTGGCAACCGGATGGACCGCACGGCTCGTCGGCGGTCGTCGATCCCACAGCCTTTCGCTGGACGGATCACGCGTGGCAGGGCTTGTCACGAGCGGGCCAGGTGCTGTACGAGATGCATGTCGGCACTTTCACGCAGGGCGGCACGTGGGCCGCAGCAGAGCGCGAGCTGCCTGCGCTCGTCGAGCTTGGAGTCACAGCCATCGAGATGATGCCCGTCGCCGACTTCCCCGGGCGCTTCGGTTGGGGATACGACGGCGTGTCACTCTTCGCTCCCACTCACCTCTATGGTGGTCCGGACGACTTGCGTCGCTTCGTCGATCGCGCTCACTCGCTCGGACTCGGCGTGTTGCTCGATGTCGTCTACAACCACTTCGGTCCTGACGGCTGTTATCTTCGCGAGTTCGCTGATGAGTATTTCAGTAAGACTCACAAGAGCGAATGGGGTCCGACGCCAAACTTCGACGGGCCGCGGTGTGGACCTGTTCGCGAATTGTTTCTCGCCAATGCGGCGTCCTGGATCGAGGAGTTTCACTTCGACGGCCTTCGCCTCGACGCGACACAAGACATCTTCGACGAGTCGACGCCGCATTTCCTCATGGAGCTCGGCGATCGAGTGCGCCAGGCCGCGAACGGCCGCGGCACATTGATCGTGAATGAGAACGAGCCCCAACAGGCCCGGCTCGTTCGCCCGCCGAACCGCGACGGCTACGGCCTCGACATGATATGGAACGACGATTGGCATCACGCTGCCAGAGTCGCCCTGACCGGGAACGACGAAGCCTACTTCACTGACTATCGCGGCTCGGCGCAGGAATTCGTCTCGTGCGCCAGACACGGCTTTCTGTATCAGGGCCAGTGGTATCGCTGGCAGCACAAGCGCCGCGGCACGTCGGCGCTCGATCTCGAGCCCGCGCGCTTCGTACATTTTCTCGAGAATCACGACCAGGCGGCGAACGCGCCGCGCGGCGCGCGGTTGCACACGCAGACGAGCCCGGCGCGGTGGCGCGCGCTCACGGCTCTCCTGCTCCTCGGGCCGCAAACGCCGATGCTCTTTCAGGGCCAGGAGTGGGCCGCGTCAGCCCCGTTCTTGTTCTTCGCCGATCACAATCCCGATCTGGCGCGATTGGTCGCGACGGGCCGCCGTGCGTTCGTGGCGCAGTTCGCGAATTTGGCGCGGCCGGAAATGCAATCCACACTCGCGTCGCCGCATGAGCTGGACACGTTCGAGCGCTGCAAGCTCGATCACGCAGAGCGCGAAACAGCGAGGGGACACGCCGTCTGGCTGCTGCATCGCGATCTCTTGCGCCTGCGCCGCACCGATTCGTGTTTCTCCGAGCAGCGACGCCCGGAGGGCGCCGTGTTATCGCGGAGCGCGTTCGTTTTACGATTCTTTGGTGACGACGGCGATGACAGATTGCTCATCGTCAACCTCGGCACCACACTCCATCTGGATCCGGCGCCACAGCCATTGCTCGCGCCGCCGGACGATGCGCTGTGGGCGGCCGTGTGGTCGAGCCAAGACCCTAGATACGACGGGATCGGCACGTTGCCGCCCGACGCACCGGAGAGCGACCGCCGAATTCCGAATCGCCACGACGTTCCTCGGCCATGGGAGAACTGGCGTATCCAGGGCGAAACGGCGGTCGTGCTGGCGCCCCGCACCGGGCGTCCGGACCGACCCACAAATATTGCTAACCCAGGCAGCGGCGGTTTGTCCCCTGGCACCTCACATGCGTAAATGCAATTGAACACTCCTGAGGTTGGTCTTTATGTCGTTCTCACTCCGTAACACGGTTCGCTTCACCGCCGCTGCAGTCGGAATTGCGCTCTTGGCCGGCTGCGGACGACTGCACACCGGTGAGGCTGCAGGTAACGTTTGCTCGTCGGCAAGCGTGTATTTCACTAACGAGTCGCTCGACGAAGCGGCGGTCTACGCGTCCTCCGGGTCGCAGCAGGTGCGCATTGGCACTGTCATGGCCGGCCGGACCGATACGTTGAACATCTCGCCGACCCTCTTATCGAACGGAACGATCTATCTGGTCGCGCGTCCGCTCGCGCGGTCCTCGGTCGCCTCGTCTGGTCCGATCGCGATTCACGGCTGCGACGAGCTCAGTGTGCGTCTCCCTGCCGTTCAGAACACGCTTATCGTCCTCCCCCCGCGACCCTGATTCTGGGGAAGCAAGGACGACACGCGCGCTGACGACGCCGTCAGCGCGCGCGATAGCTTCGGCCGCTGCGTCGCCACAAAACGGTTTCACTTCGTTTCTCCGATAGCTGAAGAGGTCGTTGTTCCGTCAGTTGCAGCCGCGCGCGCGGTGCAGTACGATGGGCACCTCGGCGAATTCGCCGGCCGAGTGTGACCTTCGCCGTCCGCAATGACAGCCCCATCGACTTCCAGCCCTATCATCGTTGGCGTCGGAGCATCCGCCGGTGGCCTCGAGGCGTTTACACGCCTTCTGCACGGGCTGCCGCCCGACGCGGGGCTTGCGTATGTCCTCGTTCAGCATCTTTCGCCCGACCACGAGAGTCTTCTACCCGACCTCCTCGCTCGCAGAACGGCAATTCCCATCGTGCAGGCGCAAGACGGCGCTCGCGTCGAGGCAGACCACGCCTACGTGATCCCGCCCGATACCATCATGAGCCTTACCGATGGGCACCTGAAACTGGTGAGGCGCGGGAAGGGTCGAGGCCCGCACCTTCCGATCGATACGTTCCTGTGTTCCCTGGCTGAGGTGCACGCGGCGGGCGCGGTGGCGGTGATCCTTTCCGGGGCGGGCTCGGACGGCGCACGCGGCGTCGAGGCGATCAAGGAGCTCGGCGGGATCGTCTTCGCCCAAGATAGCAAATCCGCCCGCTACCCCAGCATGCCTGACGCGGCAGTCGCGACGGGATGCGTCGATTTCGTGCTACCGCCCGAGGAAATTGGCGAACAGCTTGGCCGGATCGGCCATCATCTCGAGGCCACGACACAGCCCTCCCCGCCCGAGACCGTCGATACCACGACGAAAGATGACGTCCGTGCCATCCTCAAGCTTCTCCAGCGCCACACCGGCGTCGACTTCTCGGAATACCGGCTCGGTACCGTGCAACGACGGATTCTTCGCCGCATACTCGTTCACCGCGTCAGCGGCGAGAGCGAGTATCTGGAGCGGCTGCGGAACGACGCCGGCGAGCTCGAGCTGCTCTATGAGGATCTTCTGATCGGGGTGACGAGTTTCTTTCGCGACACGGAGGTGTTCGATGAGCTGCGACAAACGGTCTTTCCGGAGCTGATGCGGTCTCGGTCACCCGGCGAGCCGTTTCGCATCTGGGTCGCCGGCTGTTCGGGTGGCGAGGAAACGTATTCGCTGGCCATTGCACTGATCGAGTTTCTCGACGCGGCCGGATCGACCCCGCCAATTCAAATCTTCGGGACTGACCTGAGCGAGGTCGCCGTCGCGCGCGCCCGAGCCGGGCTCTATCCGGAGAGCATTGCCAAGCAGGTGTCCGCCGAGCGCCTGCGGCGGTTCTTCGTGTTCGAGCAGGGCAAGTATCGTATCGCCAAGTCCGTCCGTGATCTCTGCGTATTTTCGCGTCAGAACATCCTGCGCGATCCGCCGTTTTCGCGTCTCGATCTGATCAGCTGCCGCAACGTGCTCATTTATCTCGAGCCGGGCGCGCAGCGGCGCGTATTTCCCATCTTCCATTACGCGTTGAAACCGGGCGCGATGCTGCTGCTCGGAAGCGCCGAATCTCCCGGTCTAGCCTCGGAGTCCTTCGAGCCGGTCTCGAAGCGACACAAGGTGTACCGCCGTCGCCCAGTCTCCAGGCGTCCGCTCGACCTGGAGCTCGTAACGCGACCACCGGCCCGCTCTTTCGCGGTACCGGTCGCGACGGCACCGGCGCGGCAGCCGACCGTTATCGAAAAATGGTCGGACTTAGGGAGACAGCTCGACGCTTTGATTCTGGCACGCTACGGTGGTCAAGGAGTCGTCGTCAACGACCAGCTCGAGATCATCCACTTTCGAGGCGACACTGCCGACCTTCTCGGTCACGCGCCAGGTGCCGCGAGTCTCGACCTTCTGCAACTGGCGCGTTCCGAGTTGAGAGTCCCGCTCCGATCGGCCCTGAACGAGGCGGCTTCGAGCCGCTCGCCCCAGCGGGAGAAGCACATCAAGCTGCGCATTGGCGAATCGGTTCGATATGTGACCATCGACGTGCTGCCGCTGATCTCGCCATCGGTGAATATCCTGGCCTTCGCAGTGCTGTTCACCGACGAACCTCCGCCGGCCCTGATGGAATCCCAGGCGTCGCATGAGCAGAGCGGACGAAGGACCCTCGACGAGTCGGATGAGGTGCGCAGGTTGCGCGACGAGCTCGCCGCCACCAACCGGTATCTCAGCGACATCGTCGAGCAGCACAGCGCGACCGTGGAGGAGCTTCGCGCGGCCGGCGAGGAAATCCAATCGAGCAACGAAGAACTACAGAGCACGAACGAAGAACTGGAGACCACGAAGGAAGAGGTGCAGTCGTCGAACGAGGAGTTGACGACGCTCAACGAGGAGTTGCGGCACCGCAACCTGGAGCTCAGTGAGCTGGCGAGCGACCTCGCCAATGTGCTCGCGACAACGTCCGTACCCATCGTCATCGTTGGCCGCGATCTGAGGCTCCGCCGGTTCACGCCGGCAACATCGCGAATCATGCGTGTCATCTCTACTGACGTTGGACGCCCGCTGAGCGACGTGAAGCTCCGCTTCACGCTTCCTCACATCGAGCGGCTGGTCGCCAGCGCCTTCGAGACGTTGACCGCGAGCGACCATCTCGTGCAGGATGACGAAAATGCATGGTGGTCGCTGACGATTCGTCCGTATCAGACCGTGGATCGCCGCGTGGAGGGCGCCGTGATGGTCTTCTCTGATGTCGACGCGACGAAGCGATCCGAGGAGAAGGCCGAGCAAACATCGGAGTCGCGGCGTCGCGCACTGGTTGCGGCTGAAGAAGCGCGCGTTGTCGCGCTCGGCCGCGCCCACGACGCCCTCGCCGCAGGCCTCGCGGAGCGCGAGCGCGCCGAGCGCGATCGCAATGAGCTGCTGCGCAAGCTGGACTCTGCACAGGAGGAGGAGCGACGGCGGCTATCGCGCGAGCTACACGACGAGGTCGGACAACATCTGACAGCGTTGGGACTGGGTCTGCAGGCCCTGTCTGATGTCGCTCCGGCCGACTCCGAGCTCGACCGCCGCGCCGAGGACCTGCGAATGCTCGCCGGCACTCTCGGCCGGGAGCTGCACGGGATTGCGCTGCGACTTCGACCGAAGGTCCTCGACGATTTCGGCCTCGAACCGGCATTGGCCAGCTACGCGGACGAGTGGTCGAGACAATCCGGGATCACCGTCGACGTGCACGCGCCCGCTGATGGCGAACGGCTCCCGCCATCCGTTGAAAACGCCGCCTATCGCATCGCTCAGGAGGCGCTGACAAACGTTGCCAAGCACAGCGGAGCAAGCCACGCCAGCGTCGTGGTGGAACGTCGTGACAACCAACTCCACGTGATCATCGAGGACAACGGCGGCGGATTCGATGCGAACGCGATTGCAAGAGTTGCCGGCGTCGGCGCCGGTCTCGGGCTCCTGGGGATTCGCGAGCGCGTCGCGCTGCTCGGCGGTACCGTCGAGATCGAGTCGGCCGCCGGCCGCGGCACCACGCTGTTCGTTCACATCCCACTAGATAACTCTAATGCACCGGAGCCGCAGGCTCGCGAGGAGCAAACCGGTGCGTGACACGCCTGCTGACGAGCGATCGGACGCCGGAGTCGTTCGCGTCCTTTTGGCCGACGACCATCCGATCGTACGAGAAGGTCTCAAGCTGCTGCTCAACGCCCAGCCGGACATGCGAGTTGTCGGCGAAGCGGCCGACGGTGAAAGCGCCTGTCGATTGGCCGATGAGCTGGACCCTGATGTGATCGTCATAGATCTCTCAATGCCGGTGCTCAACGGCGCGCAAGCAACTGAACGCCTGCGTCGCGAGCGACCCGAGCTGCGTATCGTGGCTTTGACCGTGCACGAGGAGAAATTGTATCTCACACAACTGCTCCGCGCCGGCGCTTCCGGCTACGTACTGAAGCGCTCGGCACCAGCGGATCTCGTGCGGGCGGTTCGGGCGGTCGCGGCCGGTGAGATGTATATCGACCCCTCGGTTGCCGGGACCGTGATCGACGGGTATCTCGGGACCGCGGCCAATGCAGATCAGGTGCAGCACGAGCCGCTGAGCGAGCGCGAGCGAGAGGTCTTGAACCGCCTGTCCCGTGGCTTCAGCAACAAGGAAATTGCCGCGGCGCTCGGCTTGAGCGTGAAGACCGTCGAGACGTACAAAGCTCGGGGCGTCGAAAAACTGGGGCTCAAAACGAGGGCGGACATCGTGCGCTACGCCACACGACATGGGTGGCTCGACGAGACGTGAGACCTTTTAGATCGTACGCACCGGCTCGCTGAGCTTGCTCTCGCGAAGCCACGAACGTCTCGGCGAAAGGTGACAGCGCCCGCCTCCCGTTCGTCTTCCACGCGATGATTGATCCGGTTCTCAACCCGATGAAGGTGGCGACCGCGATCGTCATCGCGATCGTCGCGTCGTATGATGCGCGGTCACTCGCAGCGCTCGTCGGCGTGAGCTCGCGCCGCGCAAAGCTCGCATGGTTCATCGGATGCGGCATCGCGACGGCGCTGGGCATGGCCGAAGTGCGCTTGGTCACGTTGCTGGGTCAGCTGATCGTCCTCGGCGCCATTGCGTTCGTGCTGCTCGAGCGACGGTCGCGACGAGCCGCGCGCGACACGGCGTTGACTAACGCGCACTATCGCGAGATCGCCGAGGCGATGCCGCAGATCGTCTGGACCGCACGTGGCGATGGAAGGCTCGACTACTTGAATCGACGATTCGCCGAGTACACCGGCCTGCTGACGGTCGAAAAAACCGTTGCCCACTGGGGTGAGGTTGTCCACCCGGACGACCTCGCCAACACCCTGGCAAGCTGGGGCACGGCCGTCCAGACCAGCGAGCCCCTCGTCATCGAGTACCGCCTGCGGCGCGCCTCCGACGGTGAATACCGCTGGCATCTGTCTCGAGCCGAGCCCCTTCGCGATGCCAACGGCCTGGTCATCAAATGGTTCGGCACGTGCACCGACATTCACGAGCAAAAGCACGCCGAGAATTTCCTGCGCGCCCAGCAGGTCACGCTCGAGCACGCGATTGTCGAGCGCGAAGCCGAGGCCGAACGCGCGACCGCGCTGTACCAGCTGCTCGCCGAAAACGCGACGGACATGGTGTCGACGCATCGAACCGACGGCACATTCGATTACGCGACGCCGAGCTGGATTGAATATCTCGGAACTGAACCGGCGAATCAGGCGCCCGCGATGGCGAGCCACCCGGACGACGTTCCGCTGCTCATGACGAACTACAAGGCCGCATTCAAGTCGTTCGAGCCGATCACGACCATCTGGCGCTGTCGTCGCGCCGATGGGTCCTATGGTTGGCTCGAGACGCGGACACGCGCCGTGCGCCATCCAGGCACCAACCGTGTGGTCACGTTTGTCTGCGCCACGCGCGACATCACGAAGATGAAGCTCGACGAGCTCGCGCTGCGCGAGAGCGAGGCCAAGTATCGCCAGCTCGTCGAACAGGCGGCTGACGCTATCCTGCTCGTGGAAGTCGATGGCCGGTGCGCCGCCGCGAACACGCGGGCAGGCCAGCTGGCCGGCGTGGCGCCAGCCGATCTGGTTGGCCGCGCGGTCGCTTCCTTTATGGTAGCCGCCGAGGCCGAAGGAGAGGGCTCGTCCGACGCGCCGATCGTCTCCGCCGAGTATCTGTTTCTCCGCAACGACGGCTCCCGCGTTCCCGTCGAAGTCAGCGCTGCCGCCCTCTCGGACGGCCGTGTGCAGATCATCGCGCGCGACATCAGCGGGCGCAAAGAGCTGGAGCGGCTCAAGGACGAATTCGTCTCGGTCGTCAGTCACGAGCTGCGAACGCCGCTCACGTCGATCCGCGGATCGCTCGGACTCCTCGCGTCCGGTCAGCTCGCGAGCACGCCCGAAAAGGGCCAGCGCATGCTGTCGGTGGCAGTGGCGAACACCGATCGCCTCATTCGGTTGATCAACGACATTCTCGACGTCGAACGCATCGACTCCGGCGCCGCCACCATGGAGCCGGCGTGGTGCGACGGATTGGAGATCGCGAACAGCGTCATCGAAGCAATGCGCCCGATGGCCGACCGCAGCGGCGTTCTCCTCGCCGTGCGCGGCGGTGGCGTTCGTCTGTGGATCGACACCGATCGCATTACGCAAACGCTCACGAATCTCGTCGGGAATGCCATCAAGTTCTCGCCGAGCGGTTCCACCGTCGAAATCGTTCTGACGCCCGGGCTGGACGGCGCGCAGTTCGAGGTGCGCGACCAAGGGCGCGGAATTCCGGCCGAGAAGCTCGAGACGATCTTCGAGCGCTTCCAGCAGGTGGATGCCTCCGACTCTCGCGCAAAGGGCGGGACCGGACTCGGCCTCGCGATCTGCCGCGGCATCGTCCGCGAACATGGCGGACGCATCTGGGCGGAGAACAACCCCGGCGGTGGAAGCGTGTTCAGGTTCACGCTGCCGCGCGCGCTGCACACGGATCGCAGCGACAATGCGGCGAGCCCGGCGCCCGAATCCGGGGGTAAGAAGAACGGCCGCGTACTCGTCATCGAGGATGACATCGAGCTGTCCCAGGTGATCGCGATGGCGCTCGAGGCGCGCGGCTTCGAGGTGGATGTCGCCCATTCAGGGGCGGCCGCGGTGGAGCGGCAGCGCTTGTCGCGGGCCGACATGTTGATCGTCGATCTCAACCTGCCCGATACGAAGGGGCTCGATCTGGTCGAACGGCTTCGCGGTGGGCTGGGAGCTTCCGGTACGCGGACGATCATCTACACTGCATCCGATCTCGAGTCGGCCGACCGCGAACGCATTCGCGGAATGGGTGCCGAGCTCGCGACGAAGAGCCGCGTGTCGACGGAGGCGCTGGTCGAACGCGTCATCCGCGCCATCGAGACGGTCTCATTCCATCCGCTTCAGGTCGCATAGGGGCCTCGACTCCGTAGGGGAGAAGGGACCGGCCGGAACACGAAACGCGTCGACGGGTAGCAGGCGGGAGTTGACGGGACCGACCCAGTCTCCTCTAGCGTAGCGGAATGCTCTCGATCGCGCGTTGGTTGGCGGTACTCCTGACGGTCTTTGCCGTCGGTGCCGAATCGACAGTCGTCACGGCGATGCCCTCACAGGCATCGTACGTCGTCGACGACGCCGATGACGTTCCCGACGCGCCACTTCTCGGCGTCGTTGGCACGCGCACGATCTCGTCGATCGAGCGGCGGCACATCCTCGCCCGCTCCGAGCTACCGCTTGCCGCGGCAACGACCCACGCTCCCGCATCGGCGCGCTTTGCCCAACAGAAACGCGATTTCTGCATAGCCGCGCCGCGCCAGAAACGCGCCCTTCACTCCTACGACGCCACTGCCCCGCCCTGCACGCTCCTGACGTAACAACTGCCGTTACGGTCAACCTTCGTCTGGAGCTCAAATGATTGGCTATCAAAGTGTACCGCTGTCGTTGTCGACAGCGGATGAATCAGTGCCCGTATTCGCGCGAGTCGTCGCCGGCATCGATTTTAGTCCGGCCTCGCTTGCCGCGATCCGCTGGGCAACCTCACACATTGCGCGTCATAGCGACGCAATCATCTCGTACGTTGCGCCACCGCCGGGCGGATTTTGGGAGGACGACCGATTGGATCGAACCGAGCTTCGCACGCTTCGCCAAACGACACCGGCTGTCTACGGTGGCCTCGGCGGCTTCGCGGCGACGTTGAACGTCGCGAGCGTGCGCAGTGTCGTCCGCATCGGCCGAGCATCGCACTGGCTGAGCACACTCGTCGCCGAGAGCGGCGCGTCGCTGCTCGTGCTCGGACGTCGCGTCGATTCGAATCGACGCGGCATTGGCGAGCCGAATGTGCTCGAGCGATCGGCGCGCCGCACGCAGGCATCGGTGCTGGTCGTGCCCGAGGGAACGAGCGCGCGTCCACGCCACGTCATTGCCGCGATCGACCAGAGCGACATCGCACATCGTGTCTTGTCGGCTGCGCACTCACAAGCGTTGTTGCATTCGTGTCCTCTCATCGTCCTTCACGTCGTGCCGCCCACGACCGGTGTCTACAGTCGCGTCATTCAGTCGACCCGCACACGCGAGACACGAGCGCTGTCGCTGGTTCATGACGAGATCTCGTCGGCCACGGAGCACGCCGAGCGGTGGTTGGCGGAGCTGTTGGAAGGGCGCCACCATGCGGTCTCCCAGCGAATGGCTGTCGCGTCGGGAGATCCGTCACGAGAGATCGTCGCCGTCGCGAGTCAGTTCGAGGATCCGGTGATCGTCATCGGCAAGCGAGGTCACGATGAGACGCCGCAGGGGAGCATCGGGTCGGTCGCCCGCGAGCTGCTGACGCGCGCACCGTTTAGCGTTCTAGCAATAGCGTAGCACTTCATCATCTTTCCAGCACAGTGGGATCCGAAGCTTGGAATTCACGTGACTTGAAGT
>JADMIO012753047.1_pt1 | contig 10742 bp, 8 predicted proteins | sample 8958161 | NCBI WGS metagenome assembly JADMIO01 (sample SAMN16585339, study PRJNA669376) | soil metagenome | isolation source: Crop rotation soil | place: USA: Cullars Rotation, Alabama | collected 2011 | reverse complement strand
CTTTCCCCAGCACATACGACATTAATCGTGCCGATACCCAGGTTAGGCGCGCTGTCAATAACTATGACATCATAGTCATGAGCAACAGTTTCAATGGCCAGTCGGAGCATCAGGTGTGGATCGGTGGGCAGTTTACCTTCATCAAATTTGCCCATTAACTCAGTTTCAATACGGTGCAGAGCCAGACAGGAAGGAATAATGTCAAGCCCCGGCCAGCAAGTGGGCTTTATTGCATAAGTGACATCGTCCTTTTCCCCAAGATAGAAAGGCAGGAGAGTGTCTTCTGCATGAATATGAAGATCTGGTACCCATCCGTGATACATTGAGGCTGTTCCCTGGGGGTCGTTACCTTCCACGAGCAAAACACGTAGCCCCTTCAGAGCCAGATCCTGAGCAAGATGAACAGAAACTGAGGTTTTGTAAACGCCTCCTTTATGGGCAGCAACCCCGATCACCGGTGGAAATACGTCTTCAGCACGTCGCAATCGCGTACCAAACACATCACGCATATGATTAATTTGTTCAATTGTATAACCAACACGTTGCTCAACCCGTCCTCGAATTTCCATATCCGGGTGCGGTAGTCGCCCTGCTTTCTCGGCATCTCTGATAGCCTGAGAAGAAACCCCAACTAAATCCGCTGCTTCACCTATTCTCCAGCGCCGGGTTATTTTCCTCGCTTCCGGGCTGTCATCATTAAACTGTGCAATGGCGATAGCCTTCGTCATTTCATGACCAGCGTTTATGCACTGGTTAAGTGTTTCCATGAGTTTCATTCTGAACATCCTTTAATCATTGCTTTGCGTTTTTTTATTAAATCTTGCAATTTACTGCAAAGCAACAACAAAATCGCAAAGTCATCAAAAAACCGCAAAGTTGTTTAAAATAAGAGCAACACTACAAAAGGAGATAAGAAGAGCACATACCTCAGTCACTTATTATCACTAGCGCTCGCCGCAGCCGTGTAACCGAGCATAGCGAGCGAACTGGCGAGGAAGCAAAGAAGAACTGTTCTGTCAGATAGCTCTTACGCTCAGCGCAAGAAGAAATATCCACCGTGGGAAAAACTCCAGGTAGAGGTACACACGCGGATAGCCAATTCAGAGTAATAAACTGTGATAATCAACCCTCATCAATGATGACGAACTAACCCCCGATATCAAGTCACATGACGAAGGGAAAGAGAAGGAAATCAACTGTGACAAACTGCCCTCAAATTTGGCTTCCTTAAAAATTACAGTTCAAAAAGTATGAGAAAATCCATGCAGGCTGAAGGAAACAGCAAAACTGTGACAAATTACCCTCAGTAGGTCAGAACAAATGTGACGAACCACCCTCAAATCTGTGACAGATAACCCTCAGACTATCCTGTCGTCATGGAAGTGATATCGCGGAAGGAAAATACGATATGAGTCGTCTGGCGGCCTTTCTTTTTCTCAATGTATGAGAGGCGCATTGGAGTTCTGCTGTTGATCTCATTAACACAGACCTGCAGGAAGCGGCGGCGGAAGTCAGGCATACGCTGGTAACTTTGAGGCAGCTGGTAACGCTCTATGATCCAGTCGATTTTCAGAGAGACGATGCCTGAGCCATCCGGCTTACGATACTGACACAGGGATTCGTATAAACGCATGGCATACGGATTGGTGATTTCTTTTGTTTCACTAAGCCGAAACTGCGTAAACCGGTTCTGTAACCCGATAAAGAAGGGAATGAGATATGGGTTGATATGTACACTGTAAAGCCCTCTGGATGGACTGTGCGCACGTTTGATAAACCAAGGAAAAGATTCATAGCCTTTTTCATCGCCGGCATCCTCTTCAGGGCGATAAAAAACCACTTCCTTCCCCGCGAAACTCTTCAATGCCTGCCGTATATCCTTACTGGCTTCCGCAGAGGTCAATCCGAATATTTCAGCATATTTAGCAACATGGATCTCGCAGATACCGTCATGTTCCTGTAGGGTGCCATCAGATTTTCTGATCTGGTCAACGAACAGATACAGCATACGTTTTTGATCCCGGGAGAGACTATATGCCGCCTCAGTGAGGTCGTTTGACTGGACGATTCGCGGGCTATTTTTACGTTTCTTGTGATTGATAACCGCTGTTTCCGCCATGACAGATCCATGTGAAGTGTGACAAGTTTTTAGATTGTCACACTAAATAAAAAAGAGTCAATAAGCAGGGATAACTTTGTGAAAAAACAGCTTCTTCTGAGGGCAATTTGTCACAGGGTTAAGGGCAATTTGTCACAGACAGGACTGTCATTTGAGGGTGATTTGTCACACTGAAAGGGCAATTTGTCACAACACCTTCTCTAGAACCAGCATGGATAAAGGCCTACAAGGCGCTCTAAAAAAGAAGATCTAAAAACTATAAAAAAAATAATTATAAAAATATCCCCGTGGATAAGTGGATAACCCCAAGGGAAGTTTTTTCAGGCATCGTGTGTAAGCAGAATATATAAGTGCTGTTCCCTGGTGCTTCCTCGCTCACTCGACCGGGAGGGTTCGAGAAGGGGGGGCACCCCCCTTCGGCGTGCGCGGTCACGCGCACAGGGCGCAGCCCTGGTTAAAAACAAGGTTTATAAATATTGGTTTAAAAGCAGGTTAAAAGACAGGTTAGCGGTGGCCGAAAAACGGGCGGAAACCCTTGCAAATGCTGGATTTTCTGCCTGTGGACAGCCCCTCAAATGTCAATAGGTGCGCCCCTCATCTGTCAGCACTCTGCCCCTCAAGTGTCAAGGATCGCGCCCCTCATCTGTCAGTAGTCGCGCCCCTCAAGTGTCAATACCGCAGGGCACTTATCCCCAGGCTTGTCCACATCATCTGTGGGAAACTCGCGTAAAATCAGGCGTTTTCGCCGATTTGCGAGGCTGGCCAGCTCCACGTCGCCGGCCGAAATCGAGCCTGCCCCTCATCTGTCAACGCCGCGCCGGGTGAGTCGGCCCCTCAAGTGTCAACGTCCGCCCCTCATCTGTCAGTGAGGGCCAAGTTTTCCGCGAGGTATCCACAACGCCGGCGGCCGGCCGCGGTGTCTCGCACACGGCTTCGACGGCGTTTCTGGCGCGTTTGCAGGGCCATAGACGGCCGCCAGCCCAGCGGCGAGGGCAACCAGCCGAGGGCTTCGCCCTGTCGCTCGACTGCGGCGAGCACTACTGGCTGTAAAAGGACAGACCACATCATGGTTCTGTGTTCATTAGGTTGTTCTGTCCATTGCTGACATAATCCGCTCCACTTCAACGTAACACCGCACGAAGATTTCTATTGTTCCTGAAGGCATATTCAAATCGTTTTCGTTACCGCTTGCAGGCATCATGACAGAACACTACTTCCTATAAACGCTACACAGGCTCCTGAGATTAATAATGCGGATCTCTACGATAATGGGAGATTTTCCCGACTGTTTCGTTCGCTTCTCAGTGGATAACAGCCAGCTTCTCTGTTTAACAGACAAAAACAGCATATCCACTCAGTTCCACATTTCCATATAAAGGCCAAGGCATTTATTCTCAGGATAATTGTTTCAGCATCGCAACCGCATCAGACTCCGGCATCGCAAACTGCACCCGGTGCCGGGCAGCCACATCCAGCGCAAAAACCTTCGTGTAGACTTCCGTTGAACTGATGGACTTATGTCCCATCAGGCTTTGCAGAACTTTCAGCGGTATACCGGCATACAGCATGTGCATCGCATAGGAATGGCGGAACGTATGTGGTGTGACCGGAACAGAGAACGTCACACCGTCAGCAGCAGCGGCGGCAACCGCCTCCCCAATCCAGGTCCTGACCGTTCTGTCCGTCACTTCCCAGATCCGCGCTTTCTCTGTCCTTCCTGTGCGACGGTTACGCCGCTCCATGAGCTTATCGGGTCCACTCGCGAACGCAGAAAGGCCCACCCGAAGGTGAGCCAGTGTGATTACATTTGCGGCCTAACTGTGGCCAGTCCAGTTACGCTGGAGTCACTAGTATTTAGGTGACACTATAGAAGCGGCCGCGACAACTTGTCCACGTGGAATTCTAAGCTTAGGATCCCAATGTGCTGGAAAGGCCGCAAACCGCCATCGGCTCGAACATGCGCGACGCGAATCAGCGCGAGTCGGGCAAGCAACTCGCCGGAGTGTTTCTGCTCACCGATGGGGCGCAGAACTCGCAAGCCCCGCGCGATCTGCCGCCGCAGACCGTCGCGCGCGAACTCGCGTCGCTGGGCACGCCGCTGTTCACGATCGTCTATGGACAGGGCCGCGCCGCCGGGCAAACGCGCGACGTCGCCGTCACCGAGGCCATCGGCGATCGCGAAGTTTACGTGAAGAACCTGTACACGATGTCTGGCAGCGTCCGCAGCGACGGCTTCGTCAAGCAGGACGTGCCCGTGCGGCTGGAATGGGAAACGGCCCCTGGCAGCGGCAAAATGGAGATCGTCGGCGCGACGAAAATCCACGCCGATCAGGACGGGGCCTTGCTGCCGGTCGAGTTCACCTATCTACCGCAATTCTCCGGCGAGTTCAAAGTCACGCTTCGCGCCGCTGAAATGCCCGGCGAACTCGTCAAGTCGAACAACGAGCTGAGCACATTCGTCACCGTCCTCAAGGGCGGGCTGAACGTGCTGTATATCGAGGGCGAGCTGCGCGTCGAGCAGCGGTACTTGCGACGGGCGCTCGACTCGTCGCCGAACATCCACGTCGATTATCTGTGGATCGATCAGCACAACGAAAAAACGTGGAAGCAAGACCTGTCGCGGCAGTTCGCGAAGGGCAAGTACGACGTGATCATCCTCGGCGACGTCGATTCGGCCGTCTTCCGCCCGGAGGATTTGCAGGCGCTTCGTGACCGCGTCCGCGAGGGAACGGGCTTGCTCACGCTCGGCGGCTATCACACATATTGGTTGGGTGATTACCAGGGAACGGTGCTGGCCGACGTTCTCCCGTTTGTGCCGACGAAAGACATCCTTTTGCACCAAGGGATCAATGAACCGGTGAGCACGACGCGGACCGGGCAACATATTTTCAGCCCGCTCAAGATGCGGCCGGCGACGCCGTTTGGCATGCAATCGCCGCTAATGCAATTGGACGCGCCGGAGAAAAACGCGGCGGCATGGGACGCGCTGCCGCCCTTGGACGGGGCGAACATCCTGCCCGCGCTCAAGCCGGCGGCGCATTTGCTTGCCGAATCGCCCGACGGCAAGCCGCTCCTCGTGTCGCAAGAGATCGACGCGGGCCGCGTGCTGTCGTTCGCGGGCGATTCGACCTGGCGGTGGTATCTCAAGGGCCATCAGACGGAGCACAAGCGGTTCTGGCGGCAAGCGATTTTCTGGCTCGCGCGGAAGGCACCCGACGACGCTGTTTGGGTGCAATTGGAGCAGCGGCGGTTCATGCCCGGCGGACGCGTCGAGTTCACGGCTGGGGCAAAATCGCCGGATGGGCAGCCGATCGGCGACGCGGCGTTCACCGCGGAGATCGTGCGGCCCGACGGGAGCAAGCGGGCCGTCGCGCTCGGCCGGGTCGCGGAGAAGGCGACCGGTAGCTTCGTCGATACGTCGCAGGCCGGCGATTACACGGTCGTCGTCACGGCGACGCAAAACGGCGCGCCGCTCGGTCAGGCGAAAGCCCGCTTTTTGGTCTACGAGCAAGATTTGGAACTGACGAACGCGGCCGCGCGGCCCGACCTGTTGACGAGCCTGGCCGCGATGACACAGTCGGCCGGCGGGAGATCACTCGCGCCGGAACAACTGGCCGACCTGCTCCGCGAGTTGCAGCAAAAGCCGCGGCAATTCCTGGTCGAGAGCGAAGAAAAGCACACGCCCTGGGACCGCTGGTGGTTCCTCGCCCTCTTCATCGCGCTCCTGAGCGTCGAATGGTTCCTGCGCAAGAAATGGGGGCTCGTGTAGGAAGCGGATTTTTCCGAAACGGAAATCCAATCATTTGAGTTCTGGAAACACGTCTTCCGGCAGGCCTTGTTTGCGAAGGAGCGAATTTAGACGGGCGATAAAGTCGAATTTCCAGTTCGCGACGGTTTGCTCCGTGACGTCCAACTTGGCGGCGGCGTCTTTGTTCGACCAGCCGCGGACGACGAGCAACTCCAGGCACATCAGTTTTTGCCAATCACCCCGTTCGCGCCAGCGCGCGACCTGCTCGGCCAGCGCGTCGGCAATGGCTTCGGCTTCCAACTCTTTTCGTTCGCCGCTCCGCGCGATCGTGCTGGCAGCGCGATCGCGGCCGGGCAGGTCCCATTCGCTGGTCTGGCTCGACTGCGCCGCCAAGGGCAGCGTCGGCCGTCGCCCCACGCGGCGCAGATGGTCGGTCAATTTGTGCGCCGCGATCGAGAATAGGTAACTTTCAAGTGCCCGCCGCCGATCATAATTCGGCAGGCTCGTCAGAAACCCGATGAAGGTTTCCTGCACGATGTCTTCGCCGGCGGAGCGGTCGCGGAGCCGCCCTTCGACGAACGCCAACAACCGTCCCTCGAAACGCTCGATCAATTCTTCCCATGCGCGCGCGTCGCCCGCGCGAATCCGATCCACGAGGAGTTCGTCGGCGGAGGGCATGCTGAAATCACGGAAAATGAACGGTCATTTTGCACCCTGCTTGCGGGGTGCACCGGTGTGACGTTCGGCAACAATTACGTTGCCGTAATGATTGCCGCACCCAAAACCACCATTATGATCGCCGCGGCGGCGCTTGGCAAATTCGCGCGGCGAGCTTCGCGCGCGATTGTAAATTTGAGAAGGCCGTAGACGACGGCCAAGCATCCGAGTACGCCCGCGCACCAGACGGCGGTCGTCTCCAGCCGGCCCTCGACGAGCAGCTTGTGCCAGCGCAAATCAATTTCGCGCTGCACGTCGGGCGTGAATTCCAGGCGAACCCATTGTTCAGTAACTTGCACGGGAGCAGTCCCGGTGCCAACTGTCCGTTCTTGCAATTCCTTGAAATCGGCGACCTTTTGCCGCATCAGAAATTCGGGCGTGAGCGTCAACCGGATCACCGCCGCCTCGCCGTATTTCTCGCGGACGAACTCCTCGCCGGCGGCAGTCAACTGCTGCTCGAGCTTTTGCTTCAATTCCGCCGACGTCGTGGTCAGCCCAGTATGCACGACGACGCGGTAGGCAGTTCCGTAGTCGCCCGCCCGTTCGTTCAGCCATTCGGGCCGTTCCTCGACGGGGTCAACTTTCCCGCTGGCGTTGGACAGTTGCCGGCGCAGCCTATCATCCGCTTTTGAATTTTTGGTATCGCCGGCGCGCGAGGAACAACCAGGCATGGAAAGCGCGCAGATCGCCAGCGCGGTCAGTAGACAAAGCTGGCCTGCCAGAATATTTCGCCGCACGATCATCTTGCAACCTTTCAACGCCTCACACCACTCCAGGAACTTGTTTCCTCGCCTCCGGCGACAGCCACGCGCTCGACAATTGCACCGACAAGGCGACCGTTCCGGCGACAAACAGGCACCAAGGGTGCGGAAAGTGCCGGAAGTTACTCAACATCGCCGCCCAGAATACGCTGACCGCCACCCACCAAATACTGAGCCGGCTGGAGCGCAACGGATCGGCTTGCAGCCACCAACGGGGCGCGAGGAACAACAGGCCGAAATAAATCATGAACGCCGACAATGTCGGGAGGCCGTTCGGCCCGTAAAAGTCGCTGACCATCCCGCTCGGCAAGGGCAGGTTCCCGCGCTGTTCGTCCCAGGGAAGAACAATCGAACTGGGGCTGACCTGAAAAAAGGAATACACTCCGAAGCCCACCGCGCCCACGCCCAGACCGAGCACGAACATCGCCATCCGCCGCCAGATCGTTTCGCCCTTGCAACCTTCCCAGGTCTTGGCGGGGACCATCACCGCCCACGCGCCGACGGTGCTGACGATCGCGAGCCAGGCGAATTGCTCCGGCTCGGGCTGCTGATTGCGCAATAATACGAGCGCCGCCGACGCGATCGCGGCGACGAGGGCCGCGAGCAACATTGACCCGGTGAGTTCCATGAGCCGAGCGCGCACTGATTTCGCGCGCAACGTCGCGGCAGCGTTTTGATTCCAGCGATCGGAGCGGCTGCAAAAGCGGGGCGGCATGGCTTCCGCGCGAACTCCTGAGCCGGGCGCATAGGCCCCCGGAGTTCCTGGCACACTCGCCTGCGGCGCCGGCGGTGGCATCGGTCGATTGCCCGGCAATGTGGGAAAAATCGGCCGTGCCTGTGGCGGCAATGGTGGCGGCAATTCTGTGCCTGGCCGCGAATTCGCCAGAAACAACGCGCGAACCAGGCGATACACAATATAGACGCCACAGACCGCCAGCAAGCCAATGAGCCAAATGCCCGCCGTGCCGACCGCGACCACGAGCGCCACGACCGCCAGCACGACTTTGAGCGGTGTGCCGAAATTGGCGTTCCGCCAGGCGTCTCGCAGTTGCCGGCCCGCGTCCTTAACCGCGCGCAAAATCGGCTCTTCCTGCGAACCGGCGGCGATCGCGGCTGCGTCCCGTGCTGGCACGCCGACAGCATTTGGCGAACCGACGCTCACCGGCGAGCCGGAAGCATAAGCGCCCTCAGTTTTCGACGGTAGTTCATTATCGCCGATCGGAATCTGCAACTGCCGCGAGAATTCTTCGACCGAGGCGATTCGCTTTGCTGGGTCCTTGGCGAGCGATTGCCGCACAGCCGCGCGATACGGCTCCGGCAGGCGGCTCACGTCCGGCTCGGCCGTGAGATGCTTCATCAGCACTTCGCCGATGCTCTCTCCCTCGAACGGCACATGCCCGGTCAGCATCTCGTAGACGATCACGCCGAGCGCGTAGATGTCGATTTCTTTTCCGTACCGCCCGTTGGCGATCTCGGGGGCCATGTAGTGGATCGTGCCGATGCTCTCCGTGTGCCCGCTGCGGCGGCTGTGTGAGATGAATTTGGAAAGGCCGTAGTCGCCGATCTTGACGACGCCTTCGTCGGAGAAGATGTTGCCCGGCTTGAGATCGCGATGGACGATGCCGTGATCGTGCAGATACGCGACGCCGGCGAAGATGCCGCGGAGCCAGTGGCGGATTTCCTGCGGCGAGACGCCGCTGGGCGAGCGTTCCAGCACGTCTTCGAGCGAATCGCCCGACACATATTCCATCACGACCCAGGAATCGTCCTGCGCGTCGCGTTTGATGTCATACAGTGCGAGCAAGTTGGGATGCTTGAGATTCAGGCATTGCGTGACGCCGCGAACTTCAATGTCCAAGTTGCGGCGGATTAGCTTGAGGGCGACCTCCTTGCCCGCGTCGCTCACGGCGTAGTAGACCTCGCCGAAGCCACCGCGTCCGATGCCGCGTTTGATCGTGAAGCCGTCGAGCGGGCGCGAGCCGCCGGGGTAGGCGAACCGCTGCGCGCCAGCCGGCGGTTCGACGACTTCGACCGGATTGTTGGCTTCGAGCGACATGCGGTTGAAATCCGAAATCTGGAACTCGAAATCCGAAACAGTTGTAGGTCAGGGCTTGCCCTGACAATATTCGCGTACGAATTTGGCATTTCCGTCAGGGCAAGCCCTGACCTGCTGCCGCTACACACCTTCCAGACTAAACGAAAAGTCGTCGCCCGTCACGCGGGAGTTGAGGTTCACGAGGCCTCGCCCGGCTACTGGCTCGTCGTCGATCAGCATTTCGCGCGGGCCGCGGCAAAAAAGCTGCTTTCCGTCGCGGTGCAACACAATTTCCCGCGTCCAGCGGCGGCAAACCACGTGGCTCGTCGCTTGCGGGCCGAGTACGCACGTTTCGGCCAGCAGCAGCACGCCATCCGTCGGCGAGCTGGTCCGATGCCGGCTCAAAAAATCGAGCCGAGCCGTCGCACTCAGCGGATGCGGCCGCGTGAATTGCAGCCGCACCGCCGAGCCCAGTTCCAGCACGCTGCCGTTGGTCAGCCACGCGGGCGTCGTTTGAGGTACGCCGTTCAAGCGAACTTCTCGCAGCGGTTGCAACAGGTAGCCTTCGCCGTCGCGACGGATAACCGCATGCCGCCGGGACAGATCGGCCAGGATTGGCAGATCGACGTCGTCGCCGGGCGAGGGTTGCCCAATCACGACTTCGTTCCCGCCGCAGACCCAATACCCGCCGACCGCATCGATCCAGAGGACAAATCGCATTGAGTCACTGGGTCGGTTCACAAACAACTCGCAGCGATTTTGCCACCGCATCGGAAACCGGCGAACGTGATTGGAACTGGGAGCGTGCACGGTTGATAACTCAATATACTCGAAAGAACTGCACTGAGCCGGGGGCGTCAGCCCCTGGAGTTGTAAAGGTGGCAGTTGAGGAGCGGCATATCGCTCCGGGGGCTTACGCCCCCGGCTCAGATCACTACGCGAGGTTACTCTCCGGCCACCTTGTGCGTCCCCGCGCCGAAATACTCGGTCACCTGTTCAACCACGTTGGCCGGGTCGGGGGTGTCGAGCGGAATCTGCTCCTTGATTTGGCTTTGCGCGTTGACCATCTTGGCCGAAACGTCGATCCGTGAGCGGAGATCGGCGATCAGTTCCTTGACGCGGCCGAGTTGGCTGTCGTCGAAGCTGTGCTCGCTCGTGGTCTGCGCAACTTCAACGGCCTTCAGTCGAGCATCCAGGTTTTCGACTTCCACGTCAAGTTTCCGCTTCGCGGCTAGCATTCCTTCGAGCTTCTGCTTGGCGGCGTCGAGGCCGTTTTGCCGCGCCTTGAGGACATCCTTCAAGCTGGCCTTTCCAGCACAGTGGGATCCGAAGCTTGGAATTCACGTGACTTGAAGTCGCGGC
>JADMIO011437986.1_pt1 | contig 10742 bp, 9 predicted proteins | sample 8958161 | NCBI WGS metagenome assembly JADMIO01 (sample SAMN16585339, study PRJNA669376) | soil metagenome | isolation source: Crop rotation soil | place: USA: Cullars Rotation, Alabama | collected 2011 | reverse complement strand
TCGGCGGGCCGCCGCTCGGCGGCGTGATCGTCGACTCGATCGGCTGGCGCTGGATCTTCTTCGTCAACCTGCCGCTTGCCGCGCTGGCGCTCGTCGCGATCTGGGTGGCGATGCCGCACGAGGAGCGCCGGCACGAGCGCTCGATCGACTGGGTCGGCGCCGCGGTGCTCGCAGCCGGCACCACTGCGCTCCTACTCGGGCTGGTCTGGGGCGGACACGAGTTTCCGTGGAGCTCGGCCGAGGTGATCGGCGTCCTCGCCGCCTCCGCAGTGCTGCTCGGCGCGTTCGCGTGGCTGGAGCGCGGCGTCTCCGAGACGATTCTCCCGTTCGGGATCCTGCGAAGCCGCACCGCCGCCGTCGCGACGCTCGCGCTGGCACTGGTCGGGATGACGATTCTCGGGACGATCGTCTATGTGCCGCTGTTCGTCCAGGGCGTGCTCGACCGCTCGGCGACCTCGGCGGGCGTGCTCGTCGTGCCGTTCATGCTCTCGGCGGTCTGCGCGAGCGTCTCGTCGGGCTGGTGGGTCTCGCGCACCGGCCGCTACAAGGCCAACGCGGTCGTCGGGCTTGCCGCGCTCGCGGCCGGGCTGCTGCTGGTCTGGCGGATGGATGAGGCGACCGGGGGTGGAGAGGTGGCGCGCAACGCCGTCGTCGCCGGGGTCGGCGTCGGGCTCGCAATGCAGGTGCTGATCGTTGCCGTGCAGAACACGGTCGTGCTCGAGACGATGGGCTCGGCCACGGCGCTTGCCCACTTCTCGCGGTCGATCGGCGGGACGCTCGGCGTGACCGTGATGGGCGCGATCGCGACCCGGGACCTCCGCGGTGATCCGGACGTTCGCGGGCCGCTCCCGAAGCACCTGCCGCTCTTTGTCCGGCACGAGCTCTCGGTCGCCGTCCACCCAGCCTTCCTGTTCGCCGCGTGCGTGTGCCTGGCTGCGCTCGTCCTCGTCGTCTTCGGGTTGCGCGAGGAGCCGCTGCGGCGGTCGGTCGAGGAGCAGCCCCTAGAATCAGGCCTATGAGCGCTCGCGACCCGATGCCGCTCCTGGGCTGGGACCACGTCGAGCTCTGGGTCGGCAACGCGCGGCAGTCCGCGTACTACTACGAGCACGCCTTCGGCTTCCGGCGGCACGCCTACGCGGGCCCGGAGACGGGCGTCCGCGATCGCGCGTCCTACGTGCTCCGCCAGGGCGATGTGACGTTCGCGCTGACGAGCGCGCTCTCGTCCGACCACGAGGTCTCGCGCTTCGCCTGCGCACACGGCGACGGCGTGCGCGACATCGCCCTGACCGTGCCCGACGCCGCCGAGGCGTACCGCGTGGCGACCGAGCACGGAGCTCGCGGCGTGCGCGAGCCGGAGTGGGTGGAGGACGAGCACGGACGCGTCCAGATCTCCTCGATCGCGACCTACGGCGAGGTCGTGCATTCGTTCGTCGCTCGCGCGGATTACGCCGGGCCGCATCTCCCCGGGTACGCGGCGGTCGAGACGAACGGCCGCGATACCGGCGTCGGCCTGACGCTGCTCGACCACTGCGTCGGCAACGTCGAGCTCGGGAGGATGGACGAGTGGGTCGGGTGGTACGAGCGCGTGCTCGGCTTCGAGAACATCATCCACTACGACGACGAGCAGATTCACACCGAGTACTCGGCGCTGATGTCGAAGGTGATGGCGGACGGGGACGGGAAGATCAAGTTCCCGATCAACGAGCCCGCGGAGGGCCGGCGCAAGAGCCAGATCGCCGAGTACCTGGACTTCAACGGCGGCCCGGGCGTGCAGCATGTCGCGATCCAGACCGACGACGTCGTGCGCACCGTCGGGGCGCTCCAGGAGCGCGGGATCACGTTCCTCCGGACGCCGGATACCTACTACGAGGACGCGTTCCAGCGCGTCGGCGAGATCGACGAGTCGTGGGAGGACCTGCGGCGGCTCGGGATCCTGGTCGACCGCGACGAGGACGGGTACCTGCTCCAGATCTTCACGAAGCCGGTGCAGGACCGGCCGACGCTCTTCTTCGAGGTGATCCAGCGCCACGGCGCGCGGACTTTCGGCGAGGGCAACTTCAAGGCGCTGTTCGAGGCGATCGAGCGCGAACAGGCGCTGCGCGGCAACTTGTAGAGGCCATGAGCGAGCAGCGTCGGACGGCGCTGGTCTCGGTCGGCGCGGCCGTCGCGCTGATCGCGCTGAAGCTTGCAGCCGGCATTCCGGCCGGCTCGTTGGGGCTCGTCTCCGAGGCGCTCCACTCGGGAACGGATCTGGTCGCCGCGCTGCTGACGTTCTTCGCGCTCGGCGTCGCAGGACGGCCCGCCGACGCGACGCACCAGTACGGGCACGGGAAGGCGGAGCACCTCGCGGCGCTGTTCGAGGCGGCCGTGCTGGCGGTCGTGTCGGTTGGAGTCGCCGGCCTTGCAGTCGCACGGCTCGCCGGCTGGGTACACATCTCGGTCGACCCCCGGTGGTACGCGTTCGTGGTCGTCGGGGTCGTGCTTGCGATCGACGTCGCGCGCACGCTGGTGTCGTGGCGCGCCGCGCAGCGCTTCCACAGTGCGGCGCTGCTCTCCAACGCTCTGCACTTCGGAAGCGACTTCGCCGGATCGCTCGCCGTGCTCGCCGGGCTGATCGCGGCGCGGGCGGGCTGGGAGCCCGGCGACTCGGTCGCCGCGCTGTTCGTGGCGGCGCTGGTGCTGAGCGCGGCGCTGCGGCTGATGCGCCGGAACGTCGACGTGCTGATGGATCGCGCGCCCGCCGACGCCGAGGAGACGGTGCGCCGCGTGATCCTGGCGATTCGCCCGGAGATCCAGCTGCAGCGGCTGCGCATGCGCTCTGCGGCCGGCCGGTACTTCGCCGATGTCGTGATCGGCGTCTCCACGACCGCTGCGGTCGGCCAGGGGCACGCCGCGGCCGATGCGGTCGAGGCCGCGGTCGAGCGCGCATTGCCCGAGACCGACGTGGTCGTCCACGTTGAGCCCACCGACGAGGATGCGGTGATCCGCGAGCTCGCGAACGCGGCGGCGATGAACGTCCGGCGCGTGCGCGAGATCCACAACATCAGCGTGCTGCACGTCGACGGGCGCACCGAGGTCTCGTTGCACCTCAAGCTGCCCGGCGACTCGTCGCTCGAGGACGCGCACCGCACGGCGAGCGAGGTCGAGCAGGCGATCGTCGCTGCGGTGCCGGCGGTGGACGCGGTGCGAACCCATCTCGAGCCGCTGGCCGAGGAGGCCGAGGGCCGCACGCCACTGCGCGGCGAGGTCGCGGCCGACGCGCAGATCGTGACCCGGATCGTGGTCGACCGAACTGGCTCGCCTCCGCAAGAGCTGCGCTTCCTCGAGTCGGACGACGGGCTGCTGCTCTTCCTGACGCTCCAGCTCGATCCGTCGGCGACTCTTGCCGAGGCGCACGCGCGCGCGAGCGAGGTCGAGGAGCGGATCCGTGCAGCGCTGCCCACGGTCGCCGACGTGATCGTGCACACCGAACCGTAGGAGGGCTTGGCGGAATGTTGCTCGTCTGCAGGGCGTGACGGGCGTGTGCGATGCAAGGACGCAGGGAGTGCTCGTAGCCGGAGGCTACGGGCGCGACTGAGGACGCGGCAGCGTGCCGCCCGGCGGCGGCCTGGCGGCATAGCGTTATTTCGCCAAACCCGACCACTAGGCTGCAGGCATGCGGCTGTGCATGTTCACTCCGAAGGAGCTCGGGCTCGAGCGGGGGTGGCCGGGCCGGATCGAGGGCGACCGCGTGATCCAGCTTGCCGCGCAGACGCTGCAGTCGTTCTTCACCGGCGGCGGCTCGGCGCGCGAGCATGCGGAATACGCACTCGCGGACGTCGAGCTGCGGCCGCCCGTGATCCAGCCGCCGGCGGTGCGTGACTTCTACGCGTTCGAGCAGCACGTGAAGACGGCGCGGGAGCTGCGCAACCAGAAGGTGCCGGCCGAGTGGTACGAGATCCCGGTCTTCTACTTCTCGAACCCGTCGTCGATCTACGGGCCCGACGCCGAGGTGCCGTACCCCGACGGCACCTCCGAGCTCGACTACGAGCTCGAGGTCGCGGCGATCATGGGCATCGACGGCGCGATCGGCGGCTTCACGGTGATGAACGACTGGTCGGCGCGCGATCTGCAGCGGCTGGAGATGAAGGTCGGGCTCGGCCCGGCGAAGGGCAAGGACTTCGCTACCTCGCTCGGGCCAGTCGTGGTGACGCCGGACGAGTTCGACGGGAGCAGCGGGACGATGGTCGCGCGCGTCAACGGCGAGGAGCGCTCGCGCGGCGAGCTCGGCAGCAAGCAGTTCTCGTGGGCGGCGATCGTCGAGCAGGCGGCACGGAATACCCGCCTGCTCCCGGGCGACGTCCTGGGGTCGGGAACGGTGGGCTCGGGCTGCATCCTCGAGCACGGCGACGGCCGCTGGCTGCAGCGCGGCGACGTGGTCGAGCTCGAGGTCGAGGGGATCGGCGTGCTACGAAACACCGTTGGCTGACGTCGCCGTCATCGGAGCGGGCGTGAACGGGCTCGCCGCGGGGTGGGCGCTGCGGCGCGCCGGCCTCGACGCCGTCGTCTATGAGCAGTTTGAGCTCGGGAACATCCGAGGTTCCTCGCACGGGCGGACACGGATCTTCCGGCTCGCCTATCCGGACGTCGAGTGGGTGGAGCTGGCGCAGGAGGCGCTGACCGGCTGGCGTGAGCTCGAGTCCGAGAGCGGGGAGGAGATGCTGCTGCTCAACGGGATGCTCGAGCTCTACCGCGAGGGCGTGATCAGCTCCGAGGATGCGCTCCGGCTCCGCGGCGCCGACTGCGAGCTGTTGTCTCGCGAGGAAACGGAGCAGCGGTTCGGAGTCTCGCCCGCCGCCGACTACAACGTCCTCTACCAGCCGCTCGCGGGGGTCGTCTACGCGGAGCGGGCGATGAAGGCCTTCGCGGCCGGGCTGAGCATCGTCGAGAACCGGCGCATCGACTCGCTCGACGAGGTCGAGGAGCCGGTCGTCGTCGTCTGCGCCGGGCCGTGGGCGAAGGGGCTGCTCGGCGCGCAGGGCATCGACCTCCCGGTGATCGCGACGCGCGAGACGATCGCCTACTTCGAGCTCGACGGCCAGATCCCGTCCGTCGTCGCCGAGGTCGTCTTGCGCGGGCACGGGTTCTACTCGCTGTACGACCCGGTCCACGGGTTAAAGGTCGGGAGCCACATGCGCGGCAAGGCGGCGGACCCGGACGTCGTCGAGGGCGCCGACCCGGAGCTTGTCGACGAGATCGTCGAGTGGACGGCCCAGCGCTTCCCCCAGGCGGGCCGCGAGCCGATCGAGCCGCAGAGCTGCTTCTACACCTCGACCGACGACGAGCGGTTCATCGTCGAGCGCCACGGCCGCATCGTCGTCGGGTCAGCGTGCTCGGGCCACGGCTTCAAGTTCGCACCGGCGATCGGGAAGCAACTCGCTGCGCTCGCCGCGGAAGCCCTCTCCTCGTCCATTTGAGACATGGCACAGATGTAAAGGGTCTGACCCCGTCGACCAGCGGCTCGGCTCTCACCGCCTGCGACATGCGCCCACAGATGTAAAGCGTCTGACCCTTGGCGGGAGATTGCGCCGAGAGCGGGACGATCGTTCCACAGGCGCGCCGATATCCTTGCGCCATGCCGATGTACCAGCGCCTCGGCGACGTTCCGCGCAAGCGGCACATCCAGTTCCGCGACAACGGGACGCTCCTGACTGAGGAGGTCATGGGCCTCGAGGGCTTCTCCGGGAACGAGTCGATCCTCTACCACCTCCAGTCGCCCTGCCGCGTGCGCGAGCTCGGGGACTTCGAGCCGATCCAACGCGACGAGTGGGTCCCGGACGCCCACGCGCACCGGCATCTCAAGACCTACGGCATCGACGAGGGTGGCGACCCGATCTCCGGGCGGAACCTGCTGATGTGGAACCAGGACGTCGAGATCTCGCTCGCGCGGCCGACCGAGTCGATGGATTTCTTCTACCGCAACGGCAAGGGCGACGAGGTGATCTTCGTCCACGAAGGCTCGGGCACGCTGGAGACGATCTTCGGCGACCTGCCGTACAAGGATGGCGACTACGTCGTCGTCCCGCGCGGGACGACCTACCGCTTCGCGGCGAACGGCCCGCAGCGCCACCTCGTCTTCGAATCACCCGGACTGATCGAGATCCCGCGCCGCTACCGCAACGAGTACGGCCAGCTGATGGAGCACGCGCCGTTCTACCACCGCGACATCCACCCGCCGACCGAGCTGCACACGCACCGCGACCGCGGCGACCACCTCGTCAAGGTTCGCGTCCGCGACGGGTACCAGACCTACGTCCTCGACTACCACCCGTTCGACGTCGTCGGGTGGGACGGCTACGTCTATCCGTGGACGTTCAGCATCCACGACTTCGAGCCGATCACCGGGCGCATCCACATGCCGCCGCCCGCGCACCAGACCTTCGCCGGCCAGAACTTCGTGATCTGCTCGTTCTGCCCGCGCAAGCTCGACTTCGATCCGGAGGCGATCCCGATCCCGTACCACCACTCGAACGTGAACTCGGAGGAGATGATCTATTACGTCTCGGGCAACTTCTCCTCGCGGAAGGCCGTCGACGTCGGGTCGGTCACGCTCCATCCCTCCGGGATCCCGCACGGCCCGCACCCCGGCCTCGCCGAGAAGTCGATCGGGTTGACCGAGACTCACGAGCTCGCGGTGATGTGCGACACGTTCCACCCGCTGCGGCTGACGATCTTCGCCCGTGACCTCGACGACGGCACGTACGCGTACTCCTGGTACGAGGAGCCCGGCTCCGAGACGTACGACCAGGATCCCGCCGGCGCCACCTCTCACTTCTGAACGTCCGCGCCGCAGTCCTCGAGGAGTTCGGGCAGCCGCTCGTCGTCCAGGACGTGCAGCTGGAGGAGCCCAGAGCGGGGGAGGCGCTGGTCCGGCTCGCCGCGTGCGGCGTCTGCCATACCGACCTGTACACCGCGTCGGGCGCCGACCCGTCCGGCTACGCACCGTGCGTGCTCGGCCACGAAGGCGCGGGCGTGGTTGAGGCGGTCGGGCCGGAAACCAGGTTCGTCGAGCCGGGCGACCAGGTCGTCACGCTGTTCGCGCCGGAGTGCGGCGAGTGCGTCCACTGCCTCAGCTCACGCACGAACCGCTGCGTCGCGATCCGCGACCAGCAGGGGCTCGGCTACCTCCCGGACGGGACGACGCGGCTGCATCGCGACGGCGAGCCGCTCCGGCACTTCATGGGCACGTCGACGTTCGCCGAGTACGCGGTGCTCCCGGAGATCGCGCTCGCCGTCGTGAACAAAGACGCGCCGCTCGACGGCTGCGCGCCGTTCGCGTGCGGCCTCTCGACCGGGATCGGCGCGGCGCTCAACACCGCGCAGGTCGCCGAGGGCTCGACTGTCGTCGTCTTCGGAGCCGGACTCGTCGGTCTCGGCGCCGTGATCGGCGCGCGCCTGGCCGGCGCCGGGCGGATCATCGCGATCGACCTTTCCGAGGACCGCCTCGCACAGGCGCGCCACCACGGCGCAACCGAGACGCGCGTCGCCGCCGACGACACCGTCGACTGGATCCGATCGGAGACCGGCGGCTTCGGCGCCGACTACACGATCGAGGCGACCGGGATCGTCGCCGTCATGCGCCAGGCCGTCGAGTCCGCGCGCGAGGCGTGGGGGCTCGCGACCATGTGCGGCGTCGCCGGCAAGGGCGAGACGCTCGACATCGTCCCGCGGCTGCTGATCACCGGCCGCCGCGTGACCGGCTCGTCCTTCGGCGGCGTCAAGGGCCGGACGCAGGTGCCGCAGTACGTCGACCGCTGGCTCGCCGGCGAGATCGACGTCGAGGCGCTGCTCTCGCACCGGCTCACGCTCGACGAGGTCAACCGCGGCTTCGAGCTGATGGAGCAGCAGGACGGGATCCGCAGCGTAATCTCGTTCGAGTGAGGCTGATTCTCGACTGGGACGGGACCGTGACGGAGCGCGACTCGCTCCTCGCGGTGCTCGAGGAGTTCGGTGACTGGGAAGAGTGCGAGCGCCTCGGCCGCGAGCTCTTCGCCGGGAACATCACGCTGCGCGAGGAGATCGACGCCCAGTTCGCGACCGTGACCGCGCCGCTGGACGAGGTCGTGGCGTGGGCGGTGGAGAACGTGAAGGTGCGCCCCGGGCTGCCCGAGCTCGTCGAGCGCTTCCACCCGGTTGTCGTCTCGAGCGGCTTCCACGAGCTGATCGACCCCGTGCTCGCTCGCGAGGGCATCGAGGTCGAGCTGGAGGCGAACCGCGTCGAGGCGCGGCCCGACGGGTGGCGGCCGGTGTGGCGTGAGCTGCCGATCTGCGCGGTGTGCGGGCAGCCGTGCAAGCGCTCGTCGTTCCCGCCGAACGGCGAGGTGGTCTACATCGGTGACGGCTACTCCGACCGCTGCGGCGCGCTCGCGGCCGACCGCGTCTTCGCCCGGCGCGGGCTGGCGCAGTACCTCGACGAGCAGGGCGTCGCGTACGAGTGGTTCGACGACCTTCACCAGATTGCTGCTGCGCTTTCCTGAGCCGTTCGACTTCGAGGTCACGACCGAGCGGTTCCGCGCCTTCGGGCCGGACGTCGCGAACCTCTGGCACGAAGGCGGGCTCCACCGCGTCGTCGACGGCCGGGAGGTGCGGATCGAGGCAGTCCCCGGCGGCGTCGACGTCCGGCCGTGCTCCAAGCGGATCGAGGCCGAGGTGCGGATGCTCCTCGGCGAGCCGTTCGACCTCGGCGCCTTCTATCGCTGGGCTCGACGTGCCGACCCGACGCTGAAGGGCGTCGTCGCGAAGCTCCAGGGGTTCCGGCCGCCGCTCTCACCCGATCCGTTCGAGATGCTCGTCGGGTCGATCTCCGCGCAGCAGGTCTCGCTGTTCGCGGCGTTCGCGATCCGCAACCGGTTCGTGGAGCGCTACGGGGAGCGGGCCGAGCACGCGTATGCCTTCCCGACGCGCGAGCGAGTGGCTCGCGCCAAGGAGGACGAGCTGTTCGCGCTCGGCTTCTCGCGGCGCAAGGCCGAGTACGTGATCGGCGTCGCCCGCGCAGAGCTCGACTTCGCCGAGCTCGCCGCCCTTCCGGACGACGAGGTGAAGGAGCGCATCACTGCGATCCGCGGGCTCGGAGTGTGGACGGCCGACTGGTTTCTCGCGCGCCACCTCGCCCGCCCGTGCGCCTGGGCACCGGGAGACCTCGGCGTGCGCAAGGCGATCGCCGCTTTCTATGGTGAACGGGACATGCACGACGTCGTCGCGACCTTCGATCCGTTCCAGAACCTGTCCGTGCACTACCTCCTGACCGGGGCGAGGCTGTTCGGATGACGATCCGGCCGGCCACGCTCGCCGACGAGGCGATCCTGCGAGAGCTCTGGGCGGAGTTCGAGTCCGAGATTCCGGCGCCGCCGGAGGACGTCGAGAGCTGGGAGGACGAGTGGCGCGACGTCTCGGCCGACATCGAGGGGCGCGGCGCTGTCTTTCTCGCCGAGGACGACGAGGGCGTGGTCGGCTCGGCCCGCGCGAAGACGATCGACGGCGGGGTCTGGTACGTCGTCTTCGCGTACGTCCGCCCGCGCGCGCGGCGGCAGGGTGTGCTCCGCGCGCTGATGACCGAGCTGGTCGCGGCCGGCCGCGAACGGGGCGCCACCCGCGTGACGCTCGACGTGATCGCCGGCAACGAGGTCGGCGTCGCGGCGTGGCGCCGGCTGGGCTTCGTCGACGACAAGTACTACCTCGCCTCGACCCTCGCCGAGCTCGAGGCCCGGCTCGTCGCCGAACGTGCGCCGTCGCTCGGCGCGGCGTATGTCCAGACCGACGACCACGACGCCGTCGAGCGCGCCGTCGCGAAGTACCTGCCGCGGATCGGCCGCTCGAAGGCAACGACTGTGCACCAGCCGGAGAACGGCTGGACCCGCGTGGCGGACGAGCTGGCGAGCCGCGACCCGAGAGCGCTCCGCCGCCTCGGTCGAGAGCTCTCGCTCGCGCTCGGCGCGATCGCGCTCACGCTCGGGGTCGAGCAGGGAGCGGTCGTCCGCTACGTCCTCTGGGACCGCGGCGGGGTGGCCGACGAGTATGCCTCCGTGCCCGAGCACTTCGGCCCGCTGCCGCCGGGCGACGTGGTCGCGCTGGCGGCCAACCCGACCGTTGCGCAGCGGCTCACGGGCGCCGATCCGGCGCGGATCCGCGCTGTTGCGTTGACAGGCAACCGCCCGGAAGACCTCGCGCCGCCCGGCGACCTTGCCGCGCAGGTCGCGAAGGCCCTCGGGGTAGTGTGGTCATCGTGATCACGCTCTACGACGCCGAGCGCTGCCCGTACTGCGCGCGCGTGCGCATCGCGCTCGCCGAGAAGGGTGTCGAGCACGAGGTCGTCGCGATCGACCTCTCCGACCGCCCCGCCTGGCTCTACGAGAAGAACCCGCTCGGCAAGGTCCCCGTGATCGAGGAGGACGCGTTCGTGCTCCCCGAGTCCGAGGTGATCATGCACTACCTCGAGGAGCGCTACCCCGAGCCCGCGCTCCTGCCGGCGGACCCGGCGGCCCGCGCGCTCGCCGCCCTCCAGGTGCACCGCTTCGAGACGTATCTCGGCGATGACTACTACGCGTACCGCCGCGGCGATCCGAACCGTCTCGACGAGCGGCTCGCTGCGCTCGACCTCGGCCACCAGCTGTTCGTCGACATCGCGTACCTGCCGTGGGTCGCGCGCGCGAAGTACATGCTCGGCGTCGACCTGCCGGCGCACCTCGACGCGTGGCTCGACGCGG
>JADMIO010828376.1_pt1 | contig 10742 bp, 11 predicted proteins | sample 8958161 | NCBI WGS metagenome assembly JADMIO01 (sample SAMN16585339, study PRJNA669376) | soil metagenome | isolation source: Crop rotation soil | place: USA: Cullars Rotation, Alabama | collected 2011 | reverse complement strand
GACACGGCATCCACAGGAGGCTTCGCACTCCCGTGTCCCTACGAAAATCATACAATAGAGAGAGAACGAATGGGTTACCTTTTGGAAGAACATTTTGTAACTCTTTCGGGGGGTTGGCGTTAACCGTTTTGAGGGAGTGGGGTTGTTAAGCGGGTTGGGAGATGGTTAGAAAATGGTATGCCGACAAACCTAAAGTAAACTTCTTTTATAGTAATTGACGTGGGTAGGTCGCCGATTACATCTACAAGGGAAATGCAATGCGGTTGAACCGCAGAGACGCGGAGATCAAGGCAGAGAGTTAAATATGGATAGGAGGCGCAACAATGCTCAAAGAGTTAATCATCGGGTTTGATTGTAGAGAGATGTGGATGCCCGAAGCTGAAGTTAAATCTTGGGAAAATAAAAGCCAGCTTTTGAATCCTGATGTTACACGGATATTAGGTATTCATCGCGCCGGATGGCGATCTGTGTTTCTTCCCCGCGAAGGTAAATACTCTTTAGCCGCCGAACGCGAAACCGCTCCCGGCTACGAGTTGGCACTGCCGGATGAGTGGACGACTTCTTATCGGTACTGGAGTGATCTAGAAGCAATGGAGGCGTTTATAACAGAACATCCGTCAGAATATCAAAAAAAGTGTTGGACGATTGCAATGACCATTGTGCAGACTCCCAAATATATTGAGGCTGTAAAAATAGGTGAGATAAAGATACTACCTATTGAAGACCGAGAACCTGATTCCCAATGGAAATGTCTAGGTTATGATGTTGAAGATGGTATATTTTGCACTGATGGATTAAGTAGAATTTGGATTGAAGAATACGAAATTCCAAGGAAGGCACTTTGGGGGCATCGGTTAAACGAATATTATCTCTTTTCAAAGCAAGACGACGCGGTTGAATACGCGGAATATCACTTCAAACTCAGTCCCGGTGCGGGTACACAGGTCGTCTTTGGTTTGTATCTCATTCAAGAAATCCCTTGAATGCAATGCTTGCTTTATTCTATCTGTTCACTCATCGGCTTTCTCAGCCCAAATGCTGCGAGCGACCTGAGCTAAGAGATCAGCAGAGGAGGACAAGAATGCTGTCCCTACATAGGAGTCTGTCAACACAGGCTCTTTTCATTTCAAGTTGAGGATGAGGGTCGTCGTTGGAGGTGGCAGGAGAAAAAAAGGTGCAAAGCCTTAGACCTCTACCGTCGTGGAGAGATGTGAAGTTGATGGGAAATGGAACGGTCACAGACCTTCCCTACGAAGCGTTCATGGATTGATCGGATTAGCCTAGTGTGGAAAAGCTTGTGTCCTTATGGTTATATTTGCTCTGTGCCTCTACAGTAAAAATTATGGCGGTTCAATTGGCCGGATAACCCCAATTGGCAAAGGCCAAATCACGCCCATCATGCCATACCAACGGCAAGGTCAGATGACGATCCAGATCCATCAGGTAAATTTGCAAGTCGCCGCTGTCGGCGGTCGCGAAGCCCGAAAACAGGATATAGCGCCGATCCTGCGACCAATCCGGAAACTCGGCCATGCCGGGGCGTGAAGTGAGCTGGCGTTTATCACCGCTATCCAAATCGACCCAAAACAATTGCTGCGAGGTGCCGTTGCTGCTGGTATCCATCATCAGCACAGCCGAATGTCCATCATAGGATAGGGAGGGCCACGAAATGCGGTTTGCCCCAACCGATATGGTGTGCAAGTCAGCCGAACATCCTTCGGGCTTATCGAAACAACCGGTGTCCAACCAGACGAGTCCGGTTTGCACGAAATCCGAAAACGCCATACGGCTACCGTCACCCGACCACGCTAGTTCCGTCAGCAGATAGTAATCGGACAGCAAAATCTCTTTCTCCAAGCAGGGGCTATCGGCTTGCCAGCAGCCGCTGGTTTGGATGGTTGTGCTGACGGTACGGGTGGTGGCATAGGAAGCGATGGTTGTGCCATCCGGCCCCCACGCCACCCGAATATCCTGTAGCGCCGGTTTGACGGGCACCGGATCACAAGTTTTGAGCACCAGCAGGCATTCCGTCGGATAAATCAGCCAACCGTCATTCAAATGAACCGCGATGTAACGTCCATTGGGCGACCATTCGGCTACCGGAAAGGAATACATGCCCTCCAAGAGCATCCGATCCGTCCGTTCACAGGCCGTCCAAAAGGAGGTGCAGCCTATCGTCATGGTATAGAGGCTAAGATTGCTGGTTTCGCTATATAAAATCGGGGGATAAGCGGCCTGAATGCCGCGCTGGATCGCCGTAAATCCGACCAATCCCAGCGTGATAATCAACAGCAGCCGCAACGTGAAGCGATAAGTAAATCCGAACATCGTAAAAAAAAGGAGCGCGAATACCTGTCTCAATGGTTGGTGTGATTGCACTATGCATTATGATAGTAGAAGAAGATGATTGCAATCGTCGAACTCAACCTCTCACGACAGCCATATTGAATTGGAAGCACATGCACCGGCTATGGAACAGAATTATGATGGCGCAACTCTAACCCCCAAACACATCGTCGATGCGTTCCAACGCGCCTACAAGCAGGTGTACGGACGCGAAGCCCAAGTTGTCCATATGTTTGCCGAATGGTACACCGTCAACGGCGAAACTGTACACCGCGTCACCTTGTTCAGCGAAACCGTCCGTCTGAATGACCTTGCCAAGCAGCAGGCCATAATCGCCCAGAAGCAGCAAGAGCAGTTCGTCCAACAAATGTGGTATGCCGAGCAGCAGGCACAGGCGCAACAAGCTCAATACGAGCAAGAGCAGTTGGCACAGCAGCAGTTTGCCATGCAAGCGGCGGGAGTCTCTCCCCAACCGGAGCCTCAGCCTGTTCAACCTCAGCGCCAATTTGCGAAACCCAACGCCGAACGGAGCATGATTCAACGTTTGATCTCCCGCCTGCGTGGGTCGTAAGCGATAAAGCCTCCGTATAAAAACAAATTGGCACGGACGAGGCACGCCTCGGTAGGAATGCATTAAGTGGCGGAACCCTCATCCCCCAGCCCCTTCTCCCTCATAGCGAAGGGGAGCAAATACAATTTTGAGAGAGCGCTTTGTGGTTTTATCAAAATCGCGATCTCCACCGTTTAGTGTGATGCTACCCACGCCTCGTCCCAACATTAGAATGAAACCGCTTATTCCGTAGAATTCCGCTACCGCAGCCCTCCCTTGCGCGTATAATCATTAGCGATTAAACAAGAGGAATAAGCGACATGGGTGTACTCAAAGGCATCAACCTTGCGCTCAGTTTTCTACTGGAATTGGCGATGCTGGTGGCTTTCGGTTATTGGGGCTTTAATACGGGTGATTCGACGCTCGTCCATATTTTATTTGGGATCGGCTTGCCTGTCATCGCGATCATCATTTGGAGCATCTACAACGCGCCCATGTCGAAGCGCAGACTGTCGCGCACTCCACGAACCATCCTCGAAGTGGTGATGTTCAGCTTAGGCGCACTGACACTGGCGGCTGCCGGTCAAACCACACTGGCGATTGTGTTTGCAGTTTTGATTGTCATCAACCAAATCGGGATTTATGTGTGGCAGCAATAGGGCAACCCCCTCCTTAATCCTCCCCCGCAAGCGATGGAGGAAACTTCAAAGCCATTTTTATACGGTTTAAGTGGTATTTAGTTAGCGGACGCAGCATGCTGCGTCCCTACAATAAGAGAAGATGTCGACCCAATGACCCTGTACATATTATTCCAAAGCGGGTTTCTCCCACGTATAGTAGATGAAGTCGTGGGGGCCGGTTTGGCCGCCGAGTTGATGGATGAGCGCTAAAATCTGCGAACGGTGGTCGGTGCTGTGGTTGATGATTTGCATCAGTGATTCCCATATAGGGGTGCGATACCGCCGCCCATCCGTCCGGCTGATGTATTCGGCGATACCCTGTAGTTCACCCTCAGGCAACACATTCAAATAGGCTCGCCATGCCGCTTCCACGTCATCCCAACGGGCACGGATTGATTCATATGTCGGGAATACATCGGCATCGTGGAAGATTTCCGGCGCAGCACCCTTGACCCGTGCCAACCATACCGCCTCGGCATCCATCAGGTGGACGATTTGCTGATGAACGGAACCAATCGAGTAATCACTAGGGCGCTTGAATTGTTCTTCGCTCAACGCCAGCACAAAACTCCATACCTTACGATCCGCCCAAAAGTTGTAATCGAATAACCGCAGCGCATCCTGCTTGTTCATACTTATTCCCCCAATTTGCCGAATTAAGGCGATTATGCACACATTCCCGCCTGTCGCCAGCCCATCCCGAACCCTCGACTGCACAGATTTGTATCATTTAGTGTTAAAATCGCGCTATGTCCTGCATCATGAACGCTAGAGGATTGCTTATGCTTAAACGCTTATTCATCATTTTTTTGGTCACATTAGCGGTGGTTCCCGCTTTGGCGCAAACGCCGCCCGACCCAATTAATGCCGCGCTCGAAGACCTCAGCACGCGCGTTAACCGTACCGTTACGTTGACACAGGTTGCCGAGTGGAACTACCAACAAAGTGTCTATCCCTCTCCGGCGCTGGGCTGCCCGCAACCCGGCATTGCCTACACCGATGTTCTGACGAGCGGCTTCCAATTTATCATCACCTATGAGGGAACCGTTTACGACTATCGCGTCTCGGATGACGAGAGCATCGTCGTGCTGTGCGGCACCGCGCCGGCACCTTCGACCGTACCGCCTTGCCCGCCGTCGGATGATCCCACCTTCATCGCGCCACGCCTCACCAAAGGCGTTCGAGCGCGGGTGGTGGCCGCCGGTCTGCCCAATGTCATCCGCGAACAACCGGGCAGCAGCAGCAAATTACTCGGTCAAATTCCGGCGGGCGATCCCTTCATTGTGCTTGATGGGCCACGCTGTACCCTGCTCGATAAAATCGTCTGGTGGCAAATCAATTACAACAACCTGATCGGATGGACGGGCGAAGGGCAGGATGGAACTTACTGGCTGGAACCGACGGACATCGCCCTGACGCCAACCGTACCCGCACCGGAAAGCGTGGTTATCACTACTGAAAATGCTACCGAGGTGGGGCCATTCATCACTACCAATGGTCCGCTGGCTATTTCCCCTGACGGGAGGCTGTACGCATCGACGACCGACAACGCCATTATGGTCGCCAAGCTCGACATTCAAAGCCAAGTGACAACCTTTAATAACTTAGCAGTAAAAGTAACCAGCTTGACTTTCAATGCCGACGGAACGGTATTGGGTGCCGGTATGGAAAATGGCGAAGTCCGTTTATATGACCTTAAAACGGGTGCCGTTTCCCCACTGATACGCGTGCTTACAGGACATACGGGCGTGGTCGAGGCAGTCGCCTTCAGCCCGGACGGTACACTTGTCGCCAGCAGTGGGGACGATGAGACCCTTCGTCTATGGGATGCCGCAACCGGTGAAGCCCTTTCAAGAGTTAACCTGAATAGCGTCGCCGTCACCGACTTATCCTTTACGCCGGACGGCATTTACCTGATCGCACGCGATCAGAACAACGGCAACGTCATTTTAGCTGTGAAAACGGATTCAGTAGGATGATAAAGCATGCCTGCTAAAGCAACGACTCAACACCCCCGATTACTGGCCGAAGCCACGATCAGCCGCAGACCTTATTTCCGACGGGCGGGACTGTCGATTTTAGGGCTTATCGCCGCCTTGATCGGCCTGTGGGGACTGTATGAAGCCGACAGTCTCGGTAAGCTGCCGAACGGGTCATGGCTGCCATTGACCATCGCAGTGGCCTTGATCGGTGTGCTGTTCCTGATTCGGGCGATCATCAACTTTGTTCGCTGGCTGCGTAACAAAAATGAGACGCTCAAACTCTATAATCAGGGCATCGTCCGTACACGCGGCAAAGATACCGTCAAATACGGGTGGGGATCGCTGCACACCTACCGCGAAGGCAGCCGCGCCTTGCGCCTGACCATGCAGAACGGGCAGGTCATCAATATCGACAACCGTTATGGCGACCTCGCGCGTTGGGCCAGTTACATTCGCCAATACGCCGCCCGCGTGACCGGTGTGTATATCGCCCGCGCCATCCGCGAAGAGCGTCCGGTGGTTCTGCATCCCAAGCTGACGATCTGGCCGGGCGGGATTGAAGTCGACAACAAGGAAATCCCCTGGTCGAAAGTCGATGTCCGGCTGATGGGTAAACAATTGGTGGTGTTTCAGCGCGCGAAATCCGGCGGATTCCAGAAGGTAAGAGCCTATAATATGCATACGGTGGATAACGTCGGCGGTTTTCTGGAAGTCGCCCATTCCACCATGAAGAATCATCAGCGTGACCGTTTCGGAGTGTAAGCCATGCCTCCACAGCCTGTCCTCAGCCGTCATCGCTTGCCCAAGGGCTATCGTTATGCGCTGGCGGCGCTATGGGTCACACCCGCACTCATCCTCCTCACCAGCCTGATTATCGGACGCGGCATCAGCTTGCATCTGGTTGACCCGAGACTGCTGCTGCCGTTGATCGTCATGGCGCTGCCCGCGCTCTACATCTGGCGCGAAGGGGTGGATGTGCTGCCGCAGGGCTTGCGTATTCGTCTGCACGGGTGGCGTTATCGGTCGTTTGAGGAGTTAGATAACTGGTATCTGGATAACCGCCCGCAGCGCCGACTGCTGACCATTTGGGATCAACAGGGGCGCAAGGTGCTGGAAATCCACGCCGCGCACCTGACGGATTTGCCGACGCTGCTTATCACCCTCAAAGAAAAACTCCGTTACCGCAACTGGCCGTATTAGTTTAAGGTAGGTGAACAATGGCAGAAAAAATAATCACTTTAAGTATTCCGGAAGCCTTATATGAACGCATTCAGATAGAAGCCGAAGGTTCACATCAACCGTTCGAATCGGTCATGCTTGACCGACTGACGATGCTATTTAATCGGATTGACGAAGCCACTGATGTCGACAAAGCCTTAGATGCACTTGATACATTCAAAGACTACGAACTTTGGGCAATTGTGAATCGCCGCTTATCGGTAAGTGATGAGGCACGTTTACATTTTCTCGCAAGCGAAGAAAAACGCGACGACTTAACATCGGAAGAACAAAACGAATTTGATCTCTTATTGGCTCAAGTTAATCGCGATATGCTGATGCGTTCAAAAGCTCTGCTGCTGCTTAAAGAACGTGGACATGACATCACAACTTACGTGAAAATAAGCTCTTAATGGTCTATATCCCTGACAAACTTCGCGAACTTGTAGTTGATCGAGCTAAAGGGCTTTGTGAATATTGCCAAACCAACAGCAGCATTGTGATCTATATGGAAATAGACCATATTAAGCCTGTTAGCAAAGGTGGTAAAACGGAAGCTGATAACTTGTGTTTAGCGTGCATCAGTTGCAATCGTGCTAAAAGAGATGTCATCTTAAAGAAAACTGCTTTATTCAATCCACGTATAGATAAGTGGTATGACCATTTTGCATGGGATGAAAGGGCAACTCGTTTAATTGGGCTCAATGAGAAAGCACAAACAACGATTTCGCGCCTAAAAATGAATGCAGAACCAATAGTAAAAGCACGAACACTTTGGGTAAAAGCAGGCTGGCATCCTCCTATCTTTATATAATTTGCCACCCTTAAAGAGAAACTCCGCTACCGTAACTGGCCCTACTAATAAACTATCAAAGTCCTAATTCAGTGCTATTCAAATTAATGAAGTTTCATAGAGTATGAAAATCAAATCACCAAAAATAAAGCGTAAAGGTATCTCGACGAAAGCGGTGCGGGAGTTTTTGGCTGATTCACAATGGACGAAGGATGAAGAAGCAACCGATTTTCTAGACGATGTTGTATATCGACATCCGGATGGGCGTGTAGTAGTTATTTTTTCAAGCGGTAGAGGATGTTTATACATAACCGAACAGGATTTTACACAATTCGTCGAAGAAATAAAGCAATTGAAATCAATGAGGCCTACGCACATCTTGAAGGATCGACTGCCATACGGCGAGGATTTTATTCAACATGTACCGGAACTAATTGACCAGCTCAGCACTCTATTGAAAATCCCTAGGAATAAGCTCGATGAAAGTATGGACAGCTTGACAGCGGTGCAGGCTAAGATCAAACATATGGGACGTGCAAAGTGTATCGAACCACCAATTTTTGCGGCGCTTGTGGCTTATATCGGCGAGGTGATGATCGCTGAGATACCTAATAGTCGATGGCAAATGCGCTTTTCAGATCAATTTCCTGATACGTGGGAACCTTGGATTGTTGACTCGCAGGAACGTATCTGTAATTCATGGAGTAATTTGTACAATATGCTTGCGGAACCGTCAGAAGGAATTTCCATTCAACATGGCATTGCCACAGCAATCACATATCGGCGTGTAGATGTATTATCACCTAATAAAACCGCCGTACTTATTGGAACTTTCGAAAAACAATTTAAAGAATAGGTTTGCAACCCTAAGATCAATGTTCGGTTTGCTTCCACCGCTACGGCAACCGGCCGTATTAGGTAAATTTAACCTCGCGTAAACAATAGGCTGTCCTTGTAACACCTAATGCCTGAAAACCGAATAAATTACAGAAGACCCGCGACCAACTCCCTCCTCTTTGCGTAAAGAGTAAACAGAAGGCTTTCGCAATAGTTTGGATTCAATTTGATTAAGGAAAGTGATATGCGTTTACAACGATTCGTTGGAGATATTCAGTTCCCGCGTATAGGTCAATCGCGATTAGGACTGCGTGGACTTATCTTTATGGTGCTGCTGGCGCTGTTGACCGCGCCGATTGCCGCGTTACAGGCGCAGGATAGCGGCGTTACGATTACCCTCGCGCTGCCGCAGTTCGTCGAAACCATCATTACACCGGAACTGCTGGCCCAATTCGAAGAACAAAACCCCAGCATCAAAGTCCAAACCATTCCGGGAACATTTCCGGGTTTCCCATCACCAACAGAGAGCATAGACGACCACTTCACCGAAGTCGAAAAATATATGAGCGCGGCCGACGTGGTTTTTATGGGCAGCAGCAACATCTCACCGGAGGCGGCTGAGGCGGGTTACTTCCTCGACCTGTCACCGCTGACAGGCACCGATACCGACCTGAATCCCGATGATTTCTTCCCTGACATCTGGCAGTCGGTGCAGTGGGACGGTAAGGTTTGGATGATACCCGTGTCGGCCGATGTGGTCGCGATGGCCTATAACAAAGAAGCCTTTGATAAAGCCGGACTGGCCTATCCAAGCGGCGCATGGACGGTTGATGATCTGGATACGGCGGCGCGTGCGCTGGCTGAAAAAGACGCCAGCGGTAAAGTGACCAAACCGTCGATAGGGATATTCGGCGGTTATACGGGTCTATTGGTACGCAGTTTGCTTGGCGAAGGCTTGTATGACGACAGCGTGACGCCTAACGCGCCTTTATTCAGCAACCCCGCATTAGAACCGATCTTGACGACAATTGCCAAACTCCAACAGGACGGCATCATCACGACCAGTTTCAATGGGCAAATTGCGGACATTCCGATGCGAATCATGGGCAGCTTCGGCTTGTCCGGCATGTTAACGGGTGAAACCACACCGCCGGGTGCATCTCTCCTACCCGGCGGAAAAGCCGGTATCGAGGCACAAGGTTTTGCCATCAGTTCCGGCACGCTGTATCCTGAGCAAGCTTATGCACTGGCAAAATTCCTGAGCCTCAACCCTGCCACCGCCAACAACTTCCTGAGCGCCACGCCCGCCCGCCAGAGTATGGTCGGTGTAGAGCCACCGACGCCCTCCGATGAAACGAGCGCGGCGATTGCGGCGATTCGCCCCAATTCCCCGGAAGCACAAGCCATGATTGCCGAAGCGCTCGCCAATGGGCTGTCGGCATCCGAACTGCGTTATGGGGATTACATCGACAAAGCCCTCGCGCAAATGAACAGCGACAATATCGATGGCCGTACAGCCCTGCAAAACGTGGAAGCACTGGCGGTGACTAATCAGCAGGCGGCAGCGGATAAGCATAGTAATTTACTGGTGAATGTAGCAACACCCATCCCACAAACCGTTTTGGGTGATGGGGAAGTCAGTCTGAAATTCGGAATGCTGTCCTTTATTTCACCCATGCCCAACCGCGATCTTTGGGATCAGGTCATTCAGGATTTCGTCGCCAGTGATCCGCAAGTGGGCGAGATCAAATTGGATACCGGCCTCAACCAACCTGAGCAATCGGCCACCAAATTCGATTGTTTCTATCTGCCGTTGAACTATGTGCCGCAAATTGATCCGACGACCATCTTGAACCTTGATCCGTTTATGGATGCCGATCCCACCTTTGACCGCAACGATGTCATCAGCAGTGTGCTAATGCAGGTACAACGTGATGATAAGACGTGGGCACTGCCGATTGTCATCCAACCGGAGGCGATAAAGTACGACTCGGATGCCTTCCAGAAGGCGGGCATTCCTGCGCCGGACAATGGTTGGACCATCAACAGTTTCACGGATGTCGTCAAAACGTTGAAAGCGTCGGAGCCTGATAAATCGCCCTTTGAGGCACAGGGGGTTGGCGGTACCTATTTGCTGCTGTTGACGGCGGCTTTCGGCGGCCTGCCGGTTGATTACCGCACTAGCCCGCCAACCTTCAACTTTAGCGATCCCAACAGCATCACAGCCCTACAACAGGTGCTGGATCTCGCCAAAGACGGTTCCATCAAATACAGCGAACTGGCGGGAAACGGTTTGGCTTCCTTCATCAGCGCCGGGGCTGAACGCGCAGCGAAAG
>JADMIO010001492.1_pt1 | contig 10742 bp, 4 predicted proteins | sample 8958161 | NCBI WGS metagenome assembly JADMIO01 (sample SAMN16585339, study PRJNA669376) | soil metagenome | isolation source: Crop rotation soil | place: USA: Cullars Rotation, Alabama | collected 2011 | reverse complement strand
CCGCCATAAGCCGGTCGTTTTTTCGGTGGCCGGTGTGATGATCGCCGCCAGCTTCGTCTATCACTACCGCATCGCACCGAGGCTGCGGGCTGCGGCGTGTGCGCCTGGCGATGCGGCGTGCGACGTGGCGAGCCGTGCCGCCCGTGTTTTACTGTGGGTCTCAGCCGCGCTGTACGCTGTGGGCTGCTTCGTCGCCTTCGCTTTGGGGCCGATCCTGACCCGCCTCGACTAGGCCGTTAGAACGGGCTCGCGAAGCGCGCGTCGTTCAATAGGTTGTTGTCCGTCAGCGTGAGCAGGAAAGCCTTCAGGTCGGCCTTCGCCTGAGTGCTCAGGTTCAACCGCCGCACTGCGCCGCCGGGAGCACGCATGATCGGGCTGAGGTTTGGGCTGTCCTGCACGCCCGAGTTGTAGAACTCGATGACCTCATCGAGCGACGTGAAGCGTCCGTCGTGCATGAAGCGGCCGCGCACAGCGACATTGCGGAGCGACGGCGCCTTGAACCGCCCACCACCGGCGCCCACATCGGTGATGGTGGCATCGAGTCCGTTGTTCTCGATCGTGTTGCTGATGTGCGCGTCCGTCGCATGGCAGCGGTTGCAGTTCCCCACACCGTTGTAGATCTGCTGTCCGCGCAATTCGCCGGCGCTGAACACGGCCGCAAAGTTGGGCGCGCCGTTGGTGAAAGCCTGGTCGTAGCGCGAACCGTACGACACCATGGAGCGCACGAATTGCGCCAGTGCACGCGCAATACGATCGGCCGTCACCTCGGTCGTCCCGAAGGCCGCCTGGAAGAGCGGCGGATAGTACGACGTAGCCGCTAGCTTCGCCGTCAACTCGGGCAACGTCATGCCCATCTCTACCTGGTTCTGAATGGGCTGCAACACCTGCGCCTCGAGCGTAGCTGCGCGCTCATCCCAGAAGAAGCGGCCGCGCTGGTAGTAGCGCGCGTTCGCCAGACCGGGTGTGTGGCGATCGGTGAGGCCACCCTGGAAGCCAGGACTGAGCCGGGACGTATCGCTGAAGCCGTTCGCCTGTTGATGACACGAGCTGCACGCGACCGTGTCATTGCGCGAGAGCTTCTTGTCGTAAAAAAGGACGCGCCCGAGGTTGGCGCCAGCATTCGTGATGGGATTGTCTGCGGCCGTATTGTCGGTGCCGCTGACCGCAGCATTGCGATAGTGCGGCGGCAGATCGTTGATGGCGTACTGCACGTAGTCGGGCTGTACAGACGGGAAAATGATTGCCGGCGGCGCAGTGGTCGTCGTCGTTGTGGTTGTGGTGGTCGTTGCGGCGACGGTCGACGTGGTGGGGCTGCTGCCACCACCTCCGCAGCCGGCGAGTAGCAATGCCGCCACAAAAGCCATGATGATCACGAACCGCGCCATGCGTTCTTCCTGCCTTCGACCTGTATAGACGAAACACCTTAGGGCGGGTTTACCTGCGCCGCGCGAGTAACCGTGCGTTGTTACCTTTTGGCGATTGTTCCGGCGCAATGACCGCAGTTAGAATCCGCGCGCTTACTTAGCGAAAACCAAATTTGCAGGAGAGACCGTGATGACACGAGTCCGCGGGACAGTTCTGTGCTTTTTGATCGTGGGTTTGCTGGCTGCATCGGCCGGCGCCGGTTCGATGTGGACGTACAAAGCGTCGGGCGTGAAGTGGCATAAGGTCACGACGGTTGGGACCCTGCTCGTCGGCGGTGATGGGCCGCTGGTGAGCCTTAATCCCGAGACCGGGAAGCCGATGTGGACGCGCAACGAGTTCGCCGGCGTGAGTGAAGCGCAGGTGGACGAAGTCGGCGGGACGCCTTTCGTACTCGTCAGCAAGGTGAGCGGCGGGCTGGGGCCGGGGAGCAGCATCTTCCAGGCGATCTACTCGCTGACCGGCGACACGGCATGGACTTCGGACAAGCTGAAGGGCGCGGTGATCGGCGTCTTCCCGTATCTGCAGAAAGACGTAGTGCTCGTGCTGACGTCGCCGGCGGCATCGGCCGGCAAAGCGTCGCCCGACATGCTGCTGTTCCGCCTATCGTCCGGCGACCTGCTGTGGGAGCAGAAGATGGACGACAAGGTCGACCTCTTCCCCACTGCTAAGACCAGCCGCTTCATCCAGCACTTTGACCTCAGCGGCCATCAGGACCCGGCCTTCACGGAGGATTCCGTCTACCTGAATTTCGCGGGCGTGCATCGCTACGACCTCGCGACCGGCAAGCTGGTGTGGAAGTCGGCATTCGACGTGACGGAAGGCCGCATCAAGCAAGGGAATGCATCGCTCGTGGTCGATGGCGACCTCGTTATCTCGTCGGCCAAGGGCCAGTTGCGCGCTTTCGATCGTAATTCTGGCGTGCAGAAATGGATGTCGCCTGACTTCGGCGCCGCCGTCGCCGAAATGATGGTGCACGGCGATGTGATCTACGCCCGCATGGGCGGGACGTTCTACGACTACGGCAAGAAGGATTGGGACCTGAAGAAGCCGTTGGGCGTGGTTACGCTGAACAAGAATTCCGGCGCCGTGATCAGCAAGTACGACAAGGCCAACGACGCCATCACCAACATGGTGTATTTCGACAAAGACAGCACGCTGCTCATCGCCGACCGCGATGAACTGGTCGGTCTCACCGCCAGCGACGGCAAGCTTGCGGAAGCCTTCCGCATGAGAGTCGAGTTCAAGAACAAAGCGACGGCCGGCGGCACGGCGCTGAAGGCGGCACGCTTCGGACTGGGCGGCCTCAAGGGCGGGATTAAGGGCATGCAGGATGACAAGAAGGCGCAAGACCTGCCGGTGATGATCACGAAGACAGAAGATGGTACGGCGGTGATCCGCGGCCGGCAGCACATCTTGGCGTACAGCCCAGCGTCACGGCAGGTCGCCTGGGCCGATACCTTTGATGCGCCCGGCATGGCCGGCTGGCAGAAGTTCGCCTTCGCCAGCATGTATGCCTTCGCTTACACCATGAACACGGCGCAAGCGTCGAGCACGTACTACGGCACCAGCGAGAACACCAGCGCCAACAACATGCGCCTGAAGAACATCGAAGGCTTCACGCAGGTGATGAACAAGCGCTTCTCGGCGACGAAGCAAGGTGGGCGCTACGTCCACATCCTGACGAACGTGGAAGAGGGCAAGGACAAAGGACCAGGACTGGTCGCGGTAAACCTCCTCACGGGCGCGGAGGAATACCGCGTGCTGTTGAAGGACAAAGAGCCGGATTACCAGATCGACGAGTTCACCGGCCGCATCTTCAACTTGAAAGGCGATGCGATCGAAGCGTATTCGATCCGCTGATTCGCGTCAGGCACGGCTTCAGCAGTGCCGTCCGACGCGCGTTGAGACCAAAGAGCCGGCTTCAGCCACGGCACACGTTTTGTGCCGCCGGCTGAAGCCGGCTCGATTATTGCTGCACCGTTCCGGCACGGCTGAAGCCATGCCCTGACACGGACGCTACTTTTTCACTACGCTGATGGTCACGCTCGATGGGTACTCCTTCGAGTGATGCACGGCGTTATGTGCGACCACGCCTTTGGCTTCGTCGTAATTGTTGCCGCCGGTGTTGAGGTTGCGGTCGAAGCGCGGGAAGTTGCTGCTCGAGACCTCGATGCGCACGCGGTGACCTGCCGGAAAATAATTACTCGTCGTCAGCGGCTGGAATGTCACTTTGTACACCTTGCCGTCCTCCATCCACACCGGCGGCTTGTCGTAGCCTTCGCGGTAGCGCGCGCGCTGGATGGTCTCATCGAGGTTGTACGCCGGGCCATTGGGATAGGCGTCGATGAGCTTCACCGTGAAATCGGTGTCCTTCGCGTCGGATGAGACATACAGCGTGACCTCGATGGGGCCACTCAATTCCAACGGTTCCTTCAACGGTTCGGTGGAATACACCAGGATGTCGTTGCGCGCTTCCATGCGACGCTGATCGAAGGCGCCACCATCGACAGCGTTCCCGGTGCAACAGACATTTCCGCCGTACGAAGGCACGGGATTCATCGGGTCATAGAAAAAGCTGTCGGGCTTATCGGCCCCGGGCGGGGCGCTCAGAAGCCCACCATCACCATGCAGCGAGTTCGCCTTGCCGTTGCTGGTGAGATAGAACGTCATCGGCTTGGCGCCCTGCGGCGGCCACGTTTCCGACTCCTGCCACTTATTCAAGCCCATGGTGTAGTACTTCACCTTCGGCTGCGAATGCAGAAAGTGGTTGTCTTCGCCCTTCAAGAAGTAGTCGAACCAGCCGTAGGTGAGCGCGTCGTAATCGAGGCGCGCATCGCCCATGCTGCGTTCGCCCACGATGGTGTTTTCCGTCGCGCGCTTGTACGAGCAGTGCAGCGTAGGCGCAATGACGGCGTACTGCTCGTCCGCGACCTCTTTGCTCGCCGTGCGCCGCACATGGTTGTACGCCGCCAGGTTGGGGCCTATAGAAACGTCGTACCACGACATGAACCAGAAGCCCGGCACATTGATCTTCATGTCGTCGTGAAACAGGCCGCCCTTGTACCAGGCAGGATCGTTGGGCGCGCGCTGGATCATGGCGCCGCCGGTGGTGGCGGCGGGAACTTTGTCGGCGAAGATGCCGTGCGGAGCATCGACGGGCAGGTAAATGTCTTGCACCGGCAGGTGGCGCAGCGCCTTGGCCCAATCGACGGGCGGCGCCTGTTGCGCCAGGTCGAACGATTTCGCGGCGCGCACCAGGTCTTCTTGCGATGTGTTGGGTGCGAACATGGGACGCACGCGGTTTTGCTCGCCCGCGAGCCACGCGATAAATAACATCTGCACGGCGCCGCCGCGATACCAGTTGCCCTGCTCGAAGTACGGCGCCATGCGCCCCACGCCGGCGCCAAAGCCTTGGGGGATGATGGTGGCGAGGCCCGGGGGCGACATCGCGGCCACGCCCATCTGCCACTCTGCGGTCGATGAACATCCGATGAGCCCCACTTTGCCGCTCGACCAGGGCTGCGACGACATCCACTTCAGTTCGTCATAACCATCGGTGCGCGGCGGCCCGAGAATGTCGTACTCGCCCTCGGAGAAGAAATGCCCACGCTCGTTCATCTCGACGTAGGCATAGCCGCGCTTTACGGCCTCGAGTTCGGTGGTGAGATCGCGTGGCACCCCATTGCGGACGTCCCAGTAATTGAAGTTGTAAGGCGTACGCACGAAGATGATCGGATACTTCTTGCCGGCGTCTTTCGGGCGATAAACGTCAGCCTGCATGCGCTTGCCGTCGCGCATCGGAATCATCAGCTTGCGCTCGACGATAGCTATGTCGTGCAGCTCTTTCTCGGTGGCTTCGCGCTTTTCAATCTGTTGCGGAGTCAATTCATGCCGCTGCTGCGCGCTGAGCGTGGAAAAGAGGACGACGAGGGCGATCAGGATCCGCATGTGCTTCAGCATGGCGCAGAAGTTTAACAGGCCATTGCCGCCGACGGCCCGCGACGGGCTTGGTGGAGCGCAGCGTAGAATCGTCGTTTGCGATGGAACCAGCCGAACCATTGTGGTGGCCCGCGGAACAAAAGCAACGCCTCGCCGAGCTGATCGCGACCGAGCCTGAGGTAAAAGACGCGCCCCTGCGCCGCGACGTGCGCTCGCTCGGGATTCTGTTGGGGCGTGTGCTGAAAGAACAGGGCGGCAACCTGCTGTTCAACACGGTCGAGTCGCTGCGGGAAGGGCTGATCGGTTATCGCGAAGGCAGCGCGGCCCGGTTGCAGCAGGCGCGGGAGACGCTGGCGGGACTCGACCTGGACGCCGCGCACCGCGTCACCAAAGCGTTTGCCATCTACTTCGAACTGACGAACCTGGCAGAGACGAACCATCGCGCACGCCGCCGACGCGCTGCGCAACTCGACGCTCAGCGCGTGCCGCAGCCCGGGTCTTTTCGCGGAACGCTGCTGCGGTTGCGCGAGCGCGGTATCACGAGCGAACAGGCGCTGGCGTGGCTGCGGCAGGTACAGATCACGCCCGTGTTTACCGCTCATCCCACCGAAGTATCGCGCCGTACCGTGCTGGCCGCGCAACGGCGCATCGCACAGCACCTCCGCGCGCTCGATTCACTGCCGCTGACGCAAACGGAAGCGCACGAGCGCGAGCGCGCACTCGCCACCGAGATCACTACGCTGTGGCAGACGGATGAGGTGCGGCTGCGCGCGCCGGCGGTGACCGACGAGGTCCGCATGGGGCTTGATTTCTATAAGGTCTCGCTGCTCGAGGCGGTACCGGGCGTCCATGCCGGTCTGGCCGCGGATTTTCGCGCGGTGTATGGCGCCAACCCCGGCCCGGTGCGGTCGCTGCTGAATTTTGGTTCCTGGATCGGCGGCGATCGCGACGGCAATCCCTACGTGACGCCTGCGACGACACGCGCCGCCGTCGGCATGGCGCGCAGCGTCATCCTCGACTTCTATCTTGCGCAACTCGACCTGCTGTATGTACGGCTGAGCGCGTCGGCGAACCAAACGCCGGTGGCTTCCGCATTCCAGGAAAAGCTGGCCGAATACGAGCGCACGCTGCCGGCACTCGATCGCCGGCGGTTTTCGGAAAAAGAGCTCTACCGCCGTTTTTTGGCATACGCGCATCAGCGCATCCGGTACAGCCGCGACGAGCCGCAACATCCGCAGGCGTACGCGAATGCCGCGGAGTTCGCGGCCGACCTGCGGTTGGCGCGCGCGAGCCTGGCGGAGAACCATGCGCACCGCCTCGCGCAAGATGCGCTGGAGCCGCTGCTGTGGCAGGTAGAAGCGTTGGGCTTCCACCTGCAGACGCTCGACATTCGCCAGCACGCGCGCGTACACAGTGCGGCTGTCGAAGAACTGGGCGCGACGCTCGCTTCGACGGGCGGTATATCGCCGCCGACCCGCGAGGTCCTGGAGACATTACGCGGGGTAGCGCAATTGAAGCACAGCCATCCGCCTGAGACCATCGCTATCCACGTGATCAGCGGCGCGCAAACGGAAGAAGACGTTCGCAACGTGATCCGGCTGGCGCAGATCGGGGGGATCAAGTTAGCGGCTGCTGACGGCGATCCGGGGCTGATGCCGGTGCCGCTATTCGAATCGATCGCTGACCTGCGCAATTGCCCGGAGTTGTGCCGGCGCTGGTGGAGCTCGCCCGAGTACGCGCCGCTGCTGGATTCCTGGGGACGCAATCAGGAAGTCATGCTCGGCTACTCGGACTCGAACAAAGATGGCGGCATGCTCACCAGCACGTGGGAGATCTACAAAGCGCATCGCGCGCTGCATCGCGTCGCCGCGGAATGCAATGTGCGGCTGCGGCTGTTCCACGGGCGCGGCGGCACGGTGGGACGCGGCGGCGGGCCGACCCACGCCAGCATCGTCGCGCAGCCGCCGGGCGCATTCACCGGAGCGTTGCGCATCACCGAACAAGGCGAGGTGCTGAACTGGAAGTACTCGGATGTCGTTCTCGCGGAGTGGAACCTCGAGCTGATGATAGCGGCCGCGCTCGAAGCGCTGGCGGCCCCGCAACTTGGCCGCAACGACAATGCCGGATGGGACGCAGCTTTGGAGAAGATGTCCGAAGATGCGTTCGCGTTCTATCGCGCGCATGTGATCGACGACCCCGGCATGCTGCAGTACTTCGAAGCGGCCACGCCGACCAATGAACTGGGACTGGCGCGCATCGGTTCACGGCCGGCGCGGCGCAACGACACGCACTGCATCGAGGACCTGCGCGCTATCCCGTGGGTCTTCGGGTGGATGCAGAGCCGCCACGGCCTGCCGGCATGGTTCGGCGTGGGGCATGCGCTGCAAAGGTTCGCTAGCGATGGCGATGGAGCTGCGCAACTGCGCCACATGGCGCAGGAATTTCCGCTATTCACCGTGATGTTGCGAAACGTCGAACTCGGGCTAGCAAAGTCCGATTTGGGCATCGCGAAGCTTTATTCCGAGCTGGTAGAAGACGCGACGCTGCGTGAGCGGATCTTTGCCCTGATCATGGAGGAATTCGAGCGCACCCGGCAAATGGTGCTCGCCGCTTCGGGCCAGTCACGTCTGCTGGAGCAGAATCCGGTGCTCGACCGGTCGATCCGGCTGCGCAATCCGTATGTCGACCCGATGAGCCTGGTGCAAGTGGAGCTCTTACGCCGCAAGCGCGGCGGCGAAGATACGGACGAGCTCAACTATGCGCTGGCCGCGACCATCAATGGCATCGCGGCGGGGCTGCACAATACGGGATAGGAACGTCGACATTCCGGCGGCCGACCAATCTGCTAGCGGCTCTCAGTCCTGGTCATCGTCATCGGCCTCCGGGGCGGAATAGGGCGCGAAGAGCGCGTGCTTCGGTTGCGGATATTTCGCTTTGGGGCCGCGTTCCTTACGCCAGAGGATGCGGTTCAACTGCTGCGCCGGAGCGGCGTCGGGGACGCTCCAATCCATGCGTGCGGACGCGAGCGCATCGCGGCGGGCCTGGCCTTTCAATGCCTGCACGGGCGGATTCACTTCAAAGAGTGACTGTTTCGGCTCCACCGGCGTGTAGGGGGTGAGGTCCGGCGTGGAAGTGAAGCTGTTACGCATGTCGTTGGCGATGAGGTCGAAGAGCGAGAGGTGCGGCAAGCCGAGCATGAGTTCGATGGTCTTGGCGATGCTCGGATGCGAATAGAACGTCGAGTCGACGGACTGGCGCCGCACGTACGGACTGATCGCGAGCGCGATCGTACGATGCCCGTCTACGTGATCGAGGCCGCCCTGCGCATCATCTTCGACGACGAAGATCGCCATCTTCGGCCAGAAGCGGGAGTGTGTGAGGCCTTCGACGATCTGTCCAAGGGCAAGATCATTGTCGGCCAGGCAGGCTTTCGGGGTGGAATAGCCGGCGGAGGTGCCGCCGGTGTGGTCGGAAGGCAGTTGGAGATACACGAGGTTCGGCATCTCACCTTTTTGCTCCCACGCGCGCAGATGCCGCAGGAAAATGCGGGCGCGAATGACGTCTGGCGATTCGCCGCCATACGAAGGGAATTCCCGCACGAGATGCGCGTCCAGCGGTGGGATGGGAGACGTGACGTGGAAGCGATCAGCGAAATCATCGCCCGCCTTCCACTGATGCAGCAGATCAGCGCGCAGCCGCTGGCGGCTGTTGGGCGTCTTCTGCGCAGCGGGCGATTCGAACTGGGCCCGCGGGATGAACTCACCGAAGTCGGCAAAGGTCTTCCCTGCTTTTAAAGCTGCGTCCCAGAGAAATCCGCCGTTGGCGTAAGCAACGGGATCATTACCGTCGAAGGGATAACTACGGCCGCTGTAGCCCTGCCAGTACACGTAATCCGTCTCGTTGGACTGCGTGACCCATTGATGGCCTTCGCCGGAATCGCCGCCGGTGGCGTAAAAGTTGTCGAGGACGACGAATTCGCGCGCCAGCTTGCGGTGGTTGGGTGTGACATCTTCGCCGTAGAGAACGAGCGACGGGTCGCCATTGCCGCGATCGAGGTCGCCGAATAACTGGTCGTAGGTGCGGTTTTCTTTGACGATGTAGATGACATGCTCGATCGGCGAAGGGTCACCCTGGCGCTCAGGTACCGGAAGCGGCTGCGCGACGGGGCGCGCGCCATTCGTGTGGACCGTGAGCGGCGCCGCGCGCGAGCGCAAAGGCAAACGCGTGTTTTCGGCCACGGCGCGTGAATACGCGGCCAACTGCGTCGGTTCGGGCACGGTGATGATGTGGAGCGTGCCGCGCACGGCATGCACATAGCGGCGCGTCAATCCGCCTTCAAGGTCGGGCCGCTCGCGGCGCATGGCGTCGAGCATGCGCTCGTCCGTTATGTTGCCGGAACCCACGCCGAGTAGCGTAGCGACCGCTAGCGTCTTGCCGTTTGGACTGAGAGCGATGTGCGATGGGTACCAACCGGTGGGAATCAGGCCTTCGACCGCGCCACTCGTGGTGCTGAGCAAAGCGACAGCATTAATACCACCACAGGTGACGTACAGGCGTTGGCCGTCGGGTGCGAGCGCCAGCGCCGTCGGCGACACGCCGGCGACGTGCTGCACGAAGGGCTGGATGGGCCAGGTGGCGACGGTGCGTGCGTTGTTGGTATCGAGCACCGCGATCGAATCTGAATTCCCGTTGGCGACGTAAAGCCGCCCGCGCGCTTCGTCCCACGCCAGCGCGGAAGGATGGAGCCCTACGCTGACTTCGTTCGTGACGCGTCCGGCGCGCAAGTCGACGCGCAGCACGGTGCCGGTAGCGGCGATGCCGCGGGCATCGATGACCACGCGGTCGGGGACGGGTTGCTCCACGCCGGTGGCGGCGGTCTTGTCGCCAGGCTTGGGAAGGCGCCCGGCCCAACTGGAGACCCAGGCGACAGTCCCGTCGCGATTGATGGCCGCTGCGAAGGGCGCAAGGCCCATGTGTACGCGTAGCGCATCTTTCTTCTCGTCCAGTCGGTAAATCTCGATCTCATTCACACCTGTGAGGACGGCCACGGCGGTGTGTCCGTCGCCCGAGACGGTGAGGGCGCCGATACCGCCTGCGGCCGGCGCGGCGGCAGAGGTCGAGGCGCTTTGCCAGTCGTCGGCCGGCGTTGCAGGCGTCGCGTGTTCACCGGGGCGCGGCGCGTTGCTGCTGCGCGCTATCTTCGGCAAACGCACCAGTGAATGCTGCCCGCGTTGGCGCACGCTGAGCAGCACGTCGCCGACTTGCGGGACACATGCCATGCCTTGCATGCCCACGACGGGACCATTCAGATCGTGTCGGGCAACGATGGCGCTGGAAGCGAGGTCGAAGCGATAGATGGTTCCGCGGACCGCAGCTGT
>JADMIO011081566.1_pt1 | contig 10743 bp, 8 predicted proteins | sample 8958161 | NCBI WGS metagenome assembly JADMIO01 (sample SAMN16585339, study PRJNA669376) | soil metagenome | isolation source: Crop rotation soil | place: USA: Cullars Rotation, Alabama | collected 2011 | reverse complement strand
CCACCCGCCTGATCGACCAGCTGGAAGAGCGCAGCCTTCTCGAGCGCAAGCGCAGCAGCGACGACCGCCGCGTCGTGCGTCTCTCCATCACGCCGGCCGGCAAGGCGGTGGCCAGGATGCTGCTGCCGCGCATCGTCGAGTTCTGGAACGCGACTCTCAAGGATTTCTCGCGCGAGGACTTCGCGCAGCTTGTCGCGCTGATGACGCGCCTTCTGACCGCGCTCGAAGCGCAGCCCGACTACGAACCGGCGAGGGCGAAATGAGAAAGCTGCTCGCCGTCCTGCTCCTCGGCACGGCGCTCGCCGGTTGCGTATCGACGCCGTCGACGACGCCCAGCGAAGTTCCGCTCAAGTCCGAAACGCTCGGCCTTTCCACCGTGCCGGCGCCGGTGATCGTCGACCGCTGGTGGAGCGCGTTCGGCGATCCGCAGCTCGATGACCTCGTCGCCAAGGCGCTGGCCGGAAGCCCGACGCTCGCCGCCGCCATGGCGCGGGTACGCGCCGCGCAATCCGAGCTCTCCGCCAGCCGCGCTGCGACCTACCCGCAGGCGACCTTCGACGGCAACGTGGTGCGCGAGCGCCTCAGCAAGAACTACATCATCCCGCCGCCCTTCGGCGGCTCGACCCAGTGGGTCGGCACGCTCCAGGCGAACCTCAGCTGGTCGCTCGACTTCTTCGGCAAGCAGCAGGCGCAGGTCGATCGCGCGAAAGCCACCGCCCACGCCGCTGCGCTCGACGCCACGGCGGCGCGCCTGATGCTCGCGGGCAATGTCACGCAGGCCTACATCGCGCTCGACCGTGCGTATCTGCTGGTCGACGTCGCCCAGGAAGCGCTGAAGCGGCAGGAGCTGGTCTACGCGCTGACCGCCGGTCGCGTGAAGGCCGGTCTCGACGTCACGCAGTCCGAAGAGCAGTCGCGCTCGCTGCTCGCCACCGCGCGCGAGGATCTGATCGCCGCGAAGTCGGTGCGCGAGCTCGCCGTGCACCAGATCGCGCTGCTGATCGGCCGCGGCGCGGACGCCTACGACATCGCGCGCCCGCGCATCAACGGGGAGGCGCTCGGACTCCCCGCCGTGCTGCCCGCCGATCTTCTCGCCCGCCGCGCCGACATCGCCGCCGCGCAGGCGCGCATCGAGGAGGCCACGCAGGGCCGAGAGATCGCGCGCAAGGCCTATTATCCCGACATCAACCTGATCGCCCTCGCCGGTACTGCCGCGCTGGGGCTCGGTCCGCTGTTCTCGGCCGGTTCGCTGCAATATGGCGCCGGCGCCGCGATCCACCTGCCGATCTTCGACGCCGGCAGGCTCGACGCCGACCTCGCGCGCTCGACCGCCGATCTCGACGAGTCCGTCGCCGACTACAACCAGTCCGTGCTCACCGCCGTCAAGCAGGCCGCTGACGCGCTCACGGAGATCAGGACGCTGCAGGACCAGGCCGTCGAGCACCGCACCGCGCTGGCCGCGGCGCAGTCGAGCTTCGACCTCGCGACCCGGCGCTATCGCTCCGGGCTGAGCCCGCAGACCAATGTGCTCGACGCCGAGAGCCTGCTGATCGCCGCCCATCGCCAGGCCGCCGCGCTCACCGCCGACACCGCGTCCGCACGCGTGTCGCTGCTGATGGCGCTCGGCGGCGGCTTCACGCCCGAACCTGCCTCCACGGCTTCCACCGACCAGGACCACCCGCATGAGTGACGCAACCCCCGTCGGCCGCCACCGCGTCGACACCCGCCGCCGCTGGTTGTTCATCCTGGGCGGTGCGGTCGCCGTCGCGGTCATCGGCTATGCGCTCTACTATTTCCTCTACGCGGCCTACTTCGAGTCCACCGACGACGCCTATGTCGGCGGCGACATCGTTTCGATCACCAGCCAGGAGAACGGCACCGTCCTGGCGCTGCATGCCGACAACACCGAGGGGGTGCGCCGCGGCCAGCTCCTGATCGAGATCGAGCCGATCAAGAGCAAGGTTGCGATGGACGCGGCCGTCGCTGATCTGGCACGCACCGTCCGCTCCGTGCGCACCGACTTCTCCAAGGTGAACCAGGCGCGCGCCCAGCTGAACGCGGCGCAGATTGCGCTCGGCCAGGCCCAGTCCGACTACCGCCGCCGTGCCGGCGCCGGCAACGCCGTCTCGGCCGAAGAACTGGTCCACGCCCGCGACGGCGTGAACAGCGCCGCGGCCGCTGTCGCGGCGGCGCAGAGCAACCTCGCCCAGGCGCTGTCGTCCGTACAGGGAACATCGACGGCCACAAATCCCGACGTGCTCGCCGCCATCGCGCGCGTGCGCAGCGCTGCCATCGTGCTCCAGCACATGCATATCTATGCCCCGGTGGACGGGGTGGTGGCGCAGCGCACCGTCCAGGTCGGCCAGCAGATCGCGCCCGGCACGCCGCTGATGGCGGTGGTGCCGCTGCAATCGGTTTGGGTCGACGCCAACTTCAAGGAAGGCCAGCTCGCGGACATGCGCATCGGCCAGCCGGCGACGGTCACCGCCGACATCTACGGCGGCAGCGTCACCTATCACGGCAAGGTCATCGGCCTTGGCGCGGGATCCGGCTCGGCCTTCGCGCTGCTGCCGCCGCAGAACGCGTCCGGCAACTGGATCAAGATCGTCCAGCGCGTCCCGGTGCGCATCGCCCTCGACCCGAAGGAGCTGCGCGCGCATCCGCTGCGCCTTGGCCTGTCGGTCAGCGTCAGCGTCGACATTTCCGATACCTCGGGGTCGATGACCGCGGCGCCGGCCAGCTACCGCATCCGGGGGATCTCCGGCAGCGACGGCGGCGCCGCGACCGAGGCGCTCATCCGCCGCATCCTCAGCGAGAACGGAGCCTGACCGCATGAGCGCGCCCGGCCAGGCCGCACCGGCGCCGCTGCATGGCGCGCAGCTCGCGATCACCGCGATCGCGCTGGCGCTCGGCACCTTCATGCAGGTGCTGGACACCACCATCGCCAACGTCTCGCTGCCGACCATCGCGGGCAATCTCGGCGCGTCGACCGACCAGGGCACCTGGGTGATCACCTCCTTCGCGGTGTCGAACGGCATCGCCGTGCCGCTCACCGGCTGGTTCATGGGCCGCTTCGGCGTGGTGCGCACCTTCGTCGCCGCGGTCGCCGCCTTCACGGTCGCCTCGTTCCTCTGCGGCATCGCCTGGAGCCTGGACTCGCTCATCGTGTTCCGCATCATGCAGGGCGCGGTGTCCGGTCCGATGATCCCGGGTTCGCAGGCCCTGCTGATCTCGATCTTCCCGTCCGACAAGCGCGCCACCGCGCTCGGCATCTGGTCGGTCACCACGCTGGTCGCGCCGATCGTCGGCCCGATCCTCGGCGGCTATATCTCCGACAACTACCACTGGAGCTGGATCTTCCTGATCAACGTGCCGGTCGGCGCGCTCACCGCCTTCCTGTGCTGGCGCAACCTCAAGGACCGCGAGACGCCGACCCGCAAGCTCCCGATCGACCGCATCGGTCTCATCCTGCTCGCGGTGTGGGTGGGCTCGCTCCAGGTCATGCTCGACACCGGCAAGGATGCCGACTGGTTCTCGTCGCCCGTCATCGTGATCGAGGCTTCCGTCTCCGCCATCGCGTTCGTCGCGTGGCTGATCTGGGAGACGAACGAGCAGCATCCCGTCGTCGACCTGTCGCTGTTCCGCTTCCGCAATTTTTCGCTCGGCACGCTGGCCTTTGCGCTGGGCTATGCCGTCTTCTTCGCCAACGTCCTGATCCTGCCGCTGTGGCTCCAGACCAATGTCGGCTACACCGCCACCTGGGCCGGCCTGGTGGCGGCGCCGAGCGGCGTCATCGCGGTGTTCCTCACGCCGGTCGCCGCGCGGTTCATGGCATGGGTCGACGCCCGCATCCTGGCCACCGTCGCATTCATCGCGTTTGCGATCTCCTATTTCATGCGCGCCAACTACACCGAAACCGCCGGGTTCTGGGATTTCGTCTGGCCGCTCGCGGTACAGGGCGTGTCGATGAGCACCTTCTTCGTCGCCATGCTCACCATCCAGCTCGACGGCATCCCGCCCGAGCGCATTCCGTCCGCATCGGGCATCTCGAACTTCACCCGCATCACCGCGGGCGGCTTTGCCGCTTCGATCATCACCACCATGTGGGACCGGCGCGAGGCGCTGCACCAGAGCCGCCTCGCGGACTATTCAACCGCCTACAACCCCGCGATGCAGGCGGCGATGGACCACCTGCACAAGCTCGGCCTCGACGATCTGCATGCCTACGCGCTGCTCGCGCGCCAACTTTCCGTGCAGGCCTACACGATGGCGTCGGACGATCTGTTCTGGATCTCGGGCTGGCTGTCGATCGCCATGATCCCGATCATCTGGCTCGCCCGCGCCTCCTACAGCACCGGCGGCACCCACGCGGCGGCAGACTGACTCTTCACCCCACTCTCGTCATCGCCCGCTTTATGCGGGCGACCCAATTTTGCCACGAGAAAATGGGTTGCCCGGACAAGCCGGGCAATGACGATGAAAGGATGTGAGAACTCAACGGCGCTTCAGCACCTTGGTCGTGCCGCGGCCCTGCGCCTGCTCGAAGCTCATCGAGTCCTCGACAACCATCTCGCGCGCGAGCAGCGGCCACATCGCGCGCGAGCGGGCATTGTCGCACATCGACACGATGATCCGTCCGTTGGGCGACAGGAAGCGCGCGTAATGGCGGAGCGTCGCGCGCGGATCGGGCAGGTAATACATGCACTGGTTGAAGATGACGGCGTCGAAGGTGCGGTCGGTTTCGAACCCGTCCGCGTCGCTCACGGCGAAAGACGTGCGCGCGTCGGCGAAGGCGGCGCTGGCCTGCGCGATCGCCTCCGCCGAGATGTCGATGCCGAGCAGCGACGTGAACGGCAACAGCTTCAGCTTGTCCGCGAGCAGTCCGGCGCCGCAGCCGACGTCGAGAATGGTCTGCGGTTTCAGGAACTGGACATAGCCGAGGATGGAGACGTGTCCGGCAATGCTGCCGATGGTCTCCAGGTACTTCCATTCGCCGCTGCGGTACTCGCGGTCCCAGGCGTCCACGCTCACCTGCTGCGGGCGATAGCCCAGCAGGCGGAAGGCGGGTCCGCTGATGATCTCCTTGAGGCGCTTCATGGCTGTGCTGCGTGTGTCCTGCGTGGACCTGCTGCAAGGTTTTTGCCAGGCGAAGCGCGGATTTCTGGCCCAAAAGGGCAGGGTTGCCGCCGCCAACCGACCCCTCGAAGACGCCGATTGTCCCGGGCTGGCACAGCCCGGTTGAACATACCGCATCGTTGAATAGACTGCCCGAAAGCAGCCGGCACCCAGACCGGCGCACGGGGAGGCAAGCATGGCCAGCATTGTCGGGTTGGACGAGAAGACGGGGCGCAAGTTCTACCTGGACGATCCGGACGACCTGAAGCCGGGGGAGAAGGTCACCGTCCTGCTCAGCCTGCATGGCGGCGGCTCGGTCGGCGCCTGGCAGCGCGCCTACTTCCCCGCGGTCGACTACAAGGAGAAGTACCGCCTCGTGATCGCCACGCCGTCGGCGGCCACGAAAGAACCGGCACGCATGTGGGTGGGCGAGGCCGACGACGCGCACCTGCACAACATCGTCGACCAGATCGTCGCGAAATACGGCAAGGACAACATCGAGCGCTTCTGGCTGGTGGGTCACAGCCAGGGCGGCATGACCTCGCGCCGCCTGCTCGGCAGCGACAAGTTCTTCCAGGAGCGCGTCGACGGCTGGCTCAGCCTTTCCGGCGGCCGCGTCGGCGTCGCCGAGCGCGCCAAGGATTTCGCGCTGCCCATGCCGCCCGGTGTCGAGCGCCGCGTGCCCAACTTCCCCGCGCCGGCGCCGCTCGAAGCCGACATCAGCCACATCTTCACCACCGGCGAATACGAGATCGCCGCGCTGCCCACGACCTCGCCGCTTGCGGAGAAGTATGGCGCCGGCCCGCGCGAGCGCCGCGCCGACATCGTGGACACGGAGGGCGGCAAGATCCACGACACCGGCCGCGAGAGCTATTCCAACAAGGGCTGGGGCTTCAAGCCCGGCCCCGGCACCGCCGAGGTCTATGTCTATCCGAACGCGAAGGGCGGCCGCGTGATCGCCGACGTGGTGCGCCTGAACAAGGGCCACACCGAAGGGCTCGAACCCAAGGTGACGGAAGAGCTGATCCGGCTGATCGTCGGGTCGAAGGGCGGGAAGATCCCGGCGCTCGCCTAGGGCCGGCTCTGGCCGTAGGGATTGCGGCGCTTGTCGACGAGCTCGCGCACGATCGGGCCGATGTTGCGCTCGATCACGCCGTTGACGTCCATCGTCTGGAAGCCGAGCCAGCCCTTCGACGTGATCTCGTACCAGAACTCCGTCAGGAGGCCGGTCAGCGACCAGAAATAGATCAGCAGCAGCACCGCGGTCGGCGCCCAGATCGTCGGCGACGTCCACTCCGGCGCCCAGAAATACTGCGCCCCGCCGGGCACCGCGTGCGCGACCTGGTAAAGCCCGGCGTAGATCACCGCGCCCAGCAGGAAATAGGCGGGCACCGTGAGATAGCTGAGCCACAGATTGCGCGCGATCTGGAAGATCATGTTGCGCACATAGAGCTCCAGGAACCACTGCCGCGCCGAAAGCCAGTGCAGGTTCAGGAACCAGACGTTGGAGTTGGTCTCGACGACCTGGAGATCCGACGTCCGGTCGTTGAGCACGCTGGCGAACGACGTCGCGGCAAACCGGTGCTGACTCAGCAGCCGCCCGAAATAGGTCTGCACGAAATAGTTGAAGTGCTGGCCGTTGTTGCGCGTCGCGTTGGCGTAGAACACCCGCAGGATCCACATCAGCAGCGCGAAGCCGGTGCAGATGACGAAGTAGAGCAGGTAGTGGAAGGCCGGGTCGTAGCCGGCGAACATCCGCTCCGCGGCGCCAAGCGCGAACGGGAAGATCAGCAGGATGCCGGTCATCAGCGCGATCAGCTTCAGCACGTTGCGCCGGATGTTCCGGTTGATGCGCCGGGTGACATAGAAGAACGACAGGTCGACGTCGCGCAGGATGCGGATGATCAGCGCCTCCTCCGAATCCTCGTAGAGGAAGCCGGGGCTGATGTTCGTGCCCATCGGCACTTCGTAGTAATGCTTGGCGGAGTCGAGGTTCTTGCGCGCGTCGTCGAGCGACAGCGAGCCCTGCAGCGTGTCGACCGCCTCGTTGGCGTTGGCCGAGCGGAAGAAGATGCCGTGGCGCCGCACCCGGCGCCGGATTTCGTCCGGCACCTCGCCGAGCGCAGCCGCCGCTTGCGAGTCGAAATTGATCGCCTGCGCCATTGCGCTGTAGGGCACGGTACCGACGCGCGCCTGCACCTCGCGCTGCGCCGGGGAAATCGTTCCGCGTGCGAACCGGAAGAGACGGCGCACCAGCCACACGATCGGACGCAGCGTGACCGCGTAGAGCGGCCGCAGGATGAACCGGCCGATCGGGCCGCGCACCAGGATTTGCAGGACGGACCGCCCGGCGAACAGAACAAGCAGAGCGACAATCAAGACCGCGGCGAACACCAGCGAGCCGATAAGCGGATTTCCCGACATCTGTGTGGGTCCCCTCGAAAGGGCATCAAAGACCCGCCGGTGAGGTGAGCAATCTTGCGGCGCCGGCGGCGCGCCGCTGCGCCGTAGATGGGGATAAGGACATGGAAATCAAGGCGCCGCCGGGCGGCAAAATCCGCAACACGGTTACGCGTCCGTAGCGGCATCGCCCCCTTTCCGGAACGCCCGAACGGGTCCAGACTCCACCCATGAGGTATGACCTCTCAGGCGCGGCGTTCAAGGAGAACCCGTTCGCCACCTTCGCGCGGATGCGCGACGTGGGTCCCGTTCTGCAGACCCGTCTTCCCTTCGTCGGCAAGGCCTGGGTCACCACCACTTACGCCGCCACGCTCGCGATGGTGAAGGACAACGAGACCTTCGTGCAGGAAGGCAAGCACGCGGGAAAATCCGGTTTCGCGGGCATGCAGTGGTGGATGCCGCGCTCGCTCGCTCTCGTTGCCAACAACATGCTGATGCGGGACGAGCCCGACCATCGCCGCCTGCGCAAGCTGGTCGACCGCGCCTTCGCGCGCCGCGACGTGCAGGCGATGCGCGGCAGCATCGAGACGCTGGCCGACGGCCTGCTCGACGGCTTTGCCGGCATGGCCGAGGTCGATCTGGCCAGCGACTACGCGCGCCGCCTGCCGCTCGACGTCATCAGCGAGCTGCTCGGCCTGCCCAATCAGGACCGTGCGCTGTTCGCCGAGTGGACGCGCACGATGCTGGAGATGAAAAACGCCTTCAGCTTCCTGCGCATGATGGGCTCGATCGGCAAGTTGATGGGATATGTCCGCGGCCAGATCGAGGAGTGCCGCAAGCATCCGCGGCCCGGTCTCATCAGCGAGCTTATCCGCGCCGAGGAGGACGGTGACAAGCTCGATGAGAGCGAACTGATCTCCATGGTGCTCCTGCTGCTCGTCGCCGGCTTCGAGACCACCACGCATCTCATCAGCGACAGTGTGCTGATGCTGGAGCGTCATCCCGATCAGAAGGCGTGGCTCTTCGCCGACCCCGCCGGACGCATGGAACGGGCCGTCGAGGAACTCGCCCGCTACAATTCACCGGTGCAGAGCACCAAGCCGAAATTCGTCGCGCAGGACACCGTGTTCTTCGGCCAGCAACTCAAGCGCGGCGACATCTGCATGGCATTGGTCGCGGCCGCCAACGCGGACCCGGCAGAATTCGACCAGCCCGATCAGCTGAAGCTCGACCGCTTCCCCAACCCGCACCTGGTGTTCAGCTCCGGCATCCACTTCTGCCTCGGCATGCAGCTGGCGCGCGTCGAAGCACAGGTTGCGCTCACCCGCCTCTATGCCCGCTACCCGAACCTCGCGGTCGTCGCGCCCGGCAGGCCGCAATGGATCGAGCGCCTCGGCATCCGCGGCCTCAAATCCCTGCCGGTCCGCCTCAACGCGCCGGCCCTGCGCCTCGCCGCTTGAAAGCGGGCGCGGTCATCACCATATGACCAACGAAGGGCGCCACATCGGCGCCCTTCGCCGTCTCCGGGTTGCTTTCGGGAGGAAGGCGAGGGGCCCCCCCACCACAGTTCATGTGGTTCGAATGCGAAAAATACCCCGTTCGCAAAAACGAAAAACAGTACGATGTGGTCGAGGCGCCTCGGCCCACCACATCTGGTTCACCCGGTCCGGGTGTTCTCCATCACCCAGTTCACTTCCCAGGTCTTGCCGCCGTCGAGGGAGAACGACTGCTCCCACCGGCAGGAGGTCTTGGTGATGTTCGTCCACAGGAAGCGCGACGTGATCTTCTGTCCGTCCCAGCTGTCGTCGGGCGCCAGGAAGGTGCCGACGCCGTCCTTGAAGCTGCCCTTCAGGGGCGGATCCTTCGGCCCGTGCGGCATGCGGCCGTCGAACCACCAGATCGCCCACAGCCTGGTCGCCGGGTCGTAGGTGCGCACCGTCATCGCGCGGTAGGTGAGGTCCGGCTTGGCAATGACGTTGTCGTCCATGTTGCCCGCGCCGCCCATCGTGGGAACGCAATAGGTGGTGCCGGTGAACTCGATCCACTCGTGGCAGTTCTTGAGCCGCTCCTTCAGGTAGCGGTGCTTCACGCTCCACGAGCCATGGAAGAAATCGAAATCGTGCATGGGGTCGGTCATGGGAGTCTCCGTTGCGAAAGCGGTTGCGGGAAGAGCCGACGCGGCGGCGAGCAGGGCGGCGCTCTGCATCACGCGGCGGCGGTCGGGTTGGTCGGTCATGTGCAGCCTCGTTGAGAACTTGCGAGGCGGTTGTATGGCCCATAACATGACATCGAATGTCATGATTTAGCGGTATGCTCGAAAAATGCTGGCGAGCCGTCTCCTGACCATCCTGATGCTGCTGCAGACCCGCGGCCGCATGAGCGCCAGCGCGCTGGCGAAGGAGTTCGAGGTCTCGGTCCGCACCATCCACCGCGACATCGACCAGCTGAGCGCCGCAGGCGTGCCGGTCTATGCCGACCGCGGCCGCAGCGGCGGCTTCCAGCTGATGGATGGCTACCGCACCAGGCTCACCGGCATGACCGGGCCCGAAGCCGAAGCGGTGTTCCTCACCGGCCTTCCCGGTCCGGCCGCGCAACTGGGCCTGGCCGACACGCTGGCCGCGGCCCGCCTGAAACTGACGGCGGCGCTGCCCGCCTCGATGCAGCCCAGCGCCGAGCGCATCGCGTCACGCTTTCATCTCGACCCGACGACGTGGTTTCGCGGCGCCGATCCGCTGCCGTCGCTCCAGCCGGTCGCCCGCGCCGTGTGGAGCGGCCACATGGTGAAGCTGAACTACCGCAACTCGAAAGACAGCGAGCCCTATCCGCGCAAGCTCGGCCCGCTCGGCCTCGTGCTGAAAGGCGGCACCTGGTACCTCGTCGCGATGTCGGGCAAGGCGATCCGCACCTATCGCGTCGGCCTCATCAGCGACGCCGTCGTTACCGAGGAACCGTTCAGGCGCCCGAAGGACTTCGATCTCGCCGCGCACTGGGAGCAATCCTCCCGCGCCTACGAGAGCGGTCTCTATCGCGAACACGCCGACATCCGCGTCTCGCCGCGCGGTCTCGACCTGCTGGAGTTGCTGGGCCCCTATGTGACCGAAGCCGCCGCGAAGACCGGCGAGCGCGACAGGCAGGGCTGGACGCGCTGTTCCGTGCCGATCGAATCCCACGCCCATGCCGTGCGCGAGTTTCTGCGGCTCGGCGACGACGTCGAAGTGCTGGCGCCCG
>JADMIO011260441.1_pt1 | contig 10744 bp, 9 predicted proteins | sample 8958161 | NCBI WGS metagenome assembly JADMIO01 (sample SAMN16585339, study PRJNA669376) | soil metagenome | isolation source: Crop rotation soil | place: USA: Cullars Rotation, Alabama | collected 2011 | reverse complement strand
GACTTCAAGTCACGTGAATTCCAAGCTTCGGATCCCACTGTGCTGGAAAGTCGTACTTGTTGGCCTGCCGCCACACCGTCTCGGTCTGCGGCTCGACCCCGGCGACCGCGTCGAACACCGCGACCGCGCCGTCGAGGACGCGCAGGTTCCGCTCGACCTCCATCGTGAAGTCGACGTGGCCCGGCGTGTCGATGATGTTGATCTGGCAGTCGCGCCACTGCACCGTCGTCGCGGCCGACGTGATCGTGATGCCGCGCTCTTGCTCCTGGACCATGTGGTCCATCACCGCGGCGCCTTCGTGCACCTCGCCGATCTTGTAGGTGCGACCGGTGTAGTAGAGGATGCGCTCGGTCGTCGTGGTCTTGCCCGCGTCGATGTGGGCCATGATCCCGATGTTCCGGGTCTTCTCGAGTGGAAATGCGCGTGCCATGTGAACGTGTGTCCTTCGGGGGGTTTCGAGTTCTGACAGGGCTCGACCGGGCACACCGGCCCGGTCGGGAACGCGGGTCGGTGCCCGCTCGGCGTCATGTCGCTCTCAGCTGACCGACGCCGTCTCCCGTGTCACTGCTCGAATCATCGTGAGTCCTCGTCTCGGGACCGAGCCCTCACTCGGAGCGTTGGTCCCGTGCCTCTTCAATCGGTCCCTGCAAACCGCTTACCAGCGGTAATGCGCGAAAGCCTTGTTTGATTCCGCCATCTTCTGCAGGTCTTCGCGGCGCTTGATCGCCGCCCCGATGCCGTTGCTGGCGTCGAGGAGCTCGGCGGACAGGCGCTCCGCCATGGTCTTTTCCCGGCGCTGGCGGGCGTAACCCACGATCCAGCGGATCGCGAGGGTGGTGGCCCGCCGGGGCCGCACCTCGACCGGCACCTGGTAGGTGGCGCCGCCGACCCGCCGGCTCTTGACCTCGAGCTGGGGCCGGACGTTCTCGACCGCCCGCTTGAGCACGGTCACCGGGTCGCCACCGGTCTTGCGGCTGATCTCGTCGAGCGCCTTGTAGACGATGTGCTCGGAGGTGGAACGCTGACCGCGGATCAGCACCTTGTTGACGAGCTGGGTCACGACGACCGACCGGTAGATCGGGTCGGGCATCAGCTCGCGCCGCGGCGCCGGTCCCTTGCGAGGCATTAGGAGTCCCTCTTTGCGCCGTAGCGGCTACGGGCCTGCTTGCGGTTCACGACACCCGACGCGTCGAGCGCGCCCCGGATGATCTTGTACCGGACCCCCGGGAGGTCTCGGACCCGACCGCCGCGCACGAGCACGATCGAGTGCTCCTGGAGGTTGTGGCCGATGCCGGGGATGTACGCGGTGACTTCGACGCCGGTCGTGAGCCGGACCCGCGCGACCTTGCGGAGCGCGGAGTTGGGCTTCTTCGGCGTGTGGGTGAACACACGCGTGCAGACGCCCCGCCGCTGCGGCGAGCCCTTGAGGGCGGGCGTCTTGGTCTTCTCGGCCTTGGTTTCCCGCCCCTTGCGGACGAGCTGGGCAATCGTGGGCACGCGTGTCCCTTCGCGACGATCTCGGACGAGCTTCCGGGGGACCGATTCGCGCCGGTCCGTTGCGCGGGCGGGATCGCCCCGGGCTTTGGGCTGCGGGCGGGGCTGTGCGCGTTGCGCGGGCCACCCGGGCCAACGGAGCAGCCTACCAGCGGGCGCCGCCGCTCACCAGCCAGATCACCCGTTCCGGGCGAAACGCGCCGCTCAAGAATCGCGGCCCGGTTGGCCGACACCGGAAGTGGGAGGCCGGAAAGGCCGGTAGGAGTTGCGAGCCCCCCGTCGCATCTCGCTCGTCAAGATCCTCGCCACCGCCGGAGCGCTCGCGTGCGCGGGCGGCGGCGCATTCGTCGGACACGCCGCTCCCGCGGCCGGCGGCGCCGCGGCATCCGCGCCCGTGTCCGACCACTTCCTCTGCGTCGCGGACTTCGGGCTCGGCTGCAAGCCGGTCGCCGTCACCCTGCCCGGCGGCGAGCGCTACGCGGTCGCCGACCCGAGCGCCCGCCTCGCCTGCCGGCCGGACTTCCGCTCGTTCGGACGCTTCGGCCGGCACCACCCCGCGCCCGAAACCGTGAACGTGACGAATGAATTCGGGCCCGACGCGCCGAGTGGACCGACGCCGGTGTCCCTCCTGCAGAGCGGGCCGCAGTGGAACTGCGCGACCACGTCCGGCCTCGCCGCGCAGAGCTCGCGCCGCGACCGCGGCCGGTTCGCGCGCGCGGCGAGCAGCGGTGCCGCGTTCACCTGCAGCACGGTGCGGTACCCGGCGGGCAACGGACCGCGGTTCGCCGCGTCGGGCCCGCTCCGGGTCGACGACCGGCTGACGGTGCGCCTGCTCGGTCCCTCGCGGCTGTGCGTCCCCGCTGAGAACGCGCTGGACACGTCCACCGCCTGGCTCTGCTCCGACGTGCGCGTCCAGGGCTGGGGCCGCTTCGGTTGGTGGCCCGGCGTGCTGCTGTGCGTGCCGTCGAGCACCGGCGCTGCGGCGCCGCCCGCGCTCCCCGGCCCGACGGCGACCACCACCACCACGACGACAACGACCACTTCGACCACGTCCTCGACCACCACGACGACGACCACCACGACGACCACCACGACGACGACCACGACGACGACCTCACCCCCACCGGTCTCGCAGCCCTGCCCGGGCACGATCGTGAACGGCATCTGCATCATCAATCTCTGAGGGCGCGCCGCGCCCGCGGCCGTACCATCCGGCCCGTGCCGGAACGCCCGCGCTACCGCACGACGGTCTCCGACAGCGCGCGCTGGGCCGGCTTCGCGCTCCGTCCCGGCGACATCATCATCAGCGCGCCGGCGAAGTGCGGTACGACGTGGATGCAGACGATCTGCGCCCTGCTCCTCTTCCAGACCGACGAGTTCCCCGCCCCGCTCGACCGGCTGTCGCCGTGGTTCGACATGGAGACCCGGGCGCTCGCCGACGTCGCCGCCGACCTCGACGCGCAGCCGCACCGCCGGTTCATCAAGACGCATACGCCGTACGACGGTCTGCCCCACGACGACCGCGTCACCTACATCTGCGTCGGCCGCGACCCGCGCGACGTCGCGCTGTCGTGGGACCACCACCTCGCCAACACCAACCTCGTCGCGCTGTTCACGGCACGCGACCGCGCGGTTGGCAACGACGACCTGGTCGAGCTGATGCCGGAGGGTCCACCGGTGCGCGCCGCCACCGAGATCGAGCGGTTCTGGCAGTGGGTCGACCTGGAAGTCCCCCCGGGCCAAACCGCGGAATGCCTGGAGAACCTGGTGCACCACCTCTCGACGTACTGGGCGGTGCGCGACCACGACAACGTGCTGCTCCTCCACTACGACGACCTGCGCGCCGACCTCGACGGGCAGATGCGCGTCGTGTCGGCGCAGCTCGGGATCCCCGTCGACGAGGCGCGCTGGCCCTCGCTGGTCGCGGCCGCGACGTTCGACCGCATGCGCGCCAACGCCGACGTCGTCGCGCCCGACACGACCTACGGGATCCGGAAGGACAACCGCGCCTTCTTCCATCGGGGCACGAGCGGCCAGTGGCGGGCGCTGCTCGACGACGACGACCTGCGCCGGTACCGCGCCCGCATCGCGGCGCTCGCCGACCCCGAGCTCGCGCGCTGGCTCCACCGCGAGTCCTGAGCGTCGGACTCGCCGCGGGAGCGGCCGGCTCGCGCCTCGGCGTCTACCGCGACGCCTCGTAGCCTGCGCCGGTGTTTCTCGACGCCGCCGACGTCCCGCGCGGCACCGTGCTCGACGCCGACGTGCTCGTCATCGGGGCGGGGGCGGCCGGCATCACGATCGCTCGCGCGCTCGCGGCGACGACCGCGACCACGCTCGTGCTCGAGAGCGGCGGCCTCGACTTCGAAGAGGACACTCAGGACCTCGCGCACGGCCTGGGCGACGACTATCCCGTCGACCTCACGCGCCTCCGATACTTCGGCGGCACGACCAACCACTGGGGCGGCTGGTGCCGCGCGCTCGACCCGTGGGTGCTGGCGCACCGGCCGTGGGTCGCCGACGTCGGCTGGCCGATCGACGCCGCCGAGCTCGCGCCGTGGTACGAACGGGCCGCGTCGGTCGTCGAGCTCCCCACCGACCCACCCGACTGGACCTGGGACTGGCCGTACTGGCGCGCGCAGCTGCCGAGGTGGCGCTACTCGGTGCTCCCCGACAACGCCGTGACGACCGGGACGCTGTTCCGCTTCAGCCCACCCACGCGCTTCGGGACGAAGTACCGCGCCGCGCTGCGGTCCGCCGACAACGTGAAGGTGGTGCTGCACGCCAACGCGCTCGAGCTGCGCACCGATCCGGCGGCGACGCGCGTCACGGATGTGCAGGTCGCGACGCTCGCGGGCAACCGCTTCACCGCGCGCGGGCGCCACGTGGTGCTCGCCACCGGCGGGCTGGAGGTGCCGCGGCTGCTGTTGCTGTCGGACTCGACCCGGCCCGCCGGCCTGGGCAACGACCACGACCTCGTCGGGCGCTACTTCATGGACCACGTCGAAGGCTCGGTCGGGACCCTCGAGACCGCGACGCTGCCGGGCGCGTACATGGGCGGCGTCTTCGGCAACGCCCGCGCGATGGTCACACTCACCCCCGAGACGATGGCGCGCGAGGAGCTGCTCGCCTGCGGCGTCACGTTCGATGCCGACACCTCCATCGGCGTGTCGCGCTTCGCCGACCGGGAGACGGGCGTCACCGCGGCCGATATCGGTGCGCTGCGCACCGCGCTGGCCGGCGGCGGGTCGCACGCGACCGACGTCATCGTGCGCGCCGAGCCGAAGCCTCAGGCCGACAGCCGCGTCGTGCTCGCCGACGAACGCGACGCCCTCGGACAGCCCCGCCTCGACCTGCGCTACGCCCGCTCGCCCGCCATCGAGACGTCGATCCGGCGCACGCTCGAGCTCGTCGCGCGCGAGCTGGGCCGGGCCGGGCTGGGCCGGTTGCGTGTCGACCTCGAGGACGGCGAGGAGACGCGCTTCGAGGTACCGACGATCGGCTTCCATCTCATGGGCACGACGCGGATGGCCGACGACCCGAAGCAGGGCGTGGTCGACGCCGACCTGCGCGTGCACGGCATCGACAACCTGTACGTCGCGTCGAGCTCGGTCTTCCCGACCGCGGGATACACGAACCCGACGCTCACGATCGTCGCGCTCGCGTTGCGCCTGGCGGCCCACCTCTCGGGTCGAACGGCATGAGCCGAGTCATCGACCGCCGCGCGTTCCTCGGTCTCGGCGCGGCCGCGCTGGGCGCCGCCGCGCTCGCGGCCTGCTCGAGCGGATCGTCCGCGTCCGACCTCCCCGTCGGCGCGCTGCACCGCGTCTACGCGGACCGGGAACGCATCGAGGCGGTCGGCAAGCGTGCGGTCGACGTGCACGAGGTCGGCAACCGTCCGAGCACGCTCGCGGCGGCCCTCTCGCCCAGCGGGTCGGCCGCGGGTCTCGCCACCGCGACCGAGTCCGCGCTGCGCGCCCATCTGCAACGCGCGGTCGCCGACGACTTCGCGCGCGGTCGCGTCGTCGACGTCGGGGGCTGGCAGCTGTCGCTCACCGAGGCGCGCGCCGCCGCGCTCGTGCACCTGACCCGCTAGCCGGCCCGGCGCAGATCCGCAGGCCCGGATATTGGACGCGCGTCGCTCGACGCGATGGAGGGCCGGAGGTCGTAGCCGCATCAAGAAACAGACGGGACAGTTACGCTCTCCCGGTGGCTTCGCTGCTCCGGTTCTGGCGCCGGTCCGCTCCGAGCCCTTCCGGCCTCGGCCCGTTGCCGCCGCCCGATACGACCCTTCACCCGGTCGGCGGGCCTTCGGCCGAACGCGGCGCCAATCAGATGCGGCTGCTGCGCCACTGGGGCCTGCGCCCGTCGGCGCGCGTGCTCGAGATCGGGTGCGGAGTCGGCCGGCTCGCGTACGAGCTGGCGCCGTACCTCGACGGCGGTACCTACGCCGGCTTCGACATCAGCCCCAAGGCGATCGGCTGGCTCAACGAGCACTACGCGCCGCGGCTGCCGAACTTCCGCTTCGACCTCGTCGACGCCCGCAACGTGCGCTACCGGCCCGAGCACGACACGGGCGCGGATGAGATCCGCTTCCCCTACGACGACCGTCGCTTCGACGTCGCGTGCGCGTTCGCGGTCTTCATGCACATGCAGCTGCCGGAGATCCGGCGCTACTGCGAGGAGATCGCGCGCGTGCTCGTGCCCGACGGTTTCGGGGCCGTGACGTTCCGCGCGGTGGCGCCGGGTGAACCGCTCCCGCGGACGCGCGACCGCGAGTGGGTGCCGGTCGGCGAGGGGACGTGGTCGATCTTCCCCGAGACCCCGGGGCGCGCGCTCGCGTACGACGACGCGCTCGTGCGCTCGACGATCACCGACGCCGGTCTGACCGTCGTCGGCGCGGTCGCGGGCCGCTGGCACAACCGGCCGGCCGCTGATCCGGGCGAGCCGACGCTCGGCGCCGACGTCTACATCGTGCGACCGGCGGCCGCGTGACCTCGCCTGACGCCGACCCGGTCCCCGGCCGTCCCGATCCCGGTCGGCCGCTGCTGTTCAGCCACATCCCGCGTACCGCGGGCTCGACGCTGAAGTTCGTGCTGCGGTCGACGCTCGGCCACGCCCAGACGCTGCTCGACGCGCACTTCTACGACCTCGACGGCGAGGATCTCGACCGCTTCGCGCTGGTCGAGGGCCATCTCGACGTCGCGTTCTTCGAGGAGCGGTTCGGCCCCGGTTGGCACGCGAACGGCATGACCATGCTGCGCGAACCGGTCGCCCGCACCGTCTCGCAGGCCCGCCACATCCGGGCCCGACCGGGACCGTTCCAGGACGAGCTCAAGGCGCGCGTGCGCGACCCGGCGGCGCTGTTCGCCCGCGTGCCGCGGCTCGCGAACCTGCAGACGAAGTACTTGTCCGGCACTCCGCGCGACACGGTCGCCGTCGACACGACCGCGCTCGACGCGGCCAAGGCCAACCTCGAGCGGCTGGCGTTCGGCGTCACCGAGCAGTTCGACACGTCGATGGCGTTGCTGATGGAGCGGCTCGCCTTCGGCATCCCGAAATTCGACGTGGCGAACGTGTCACGCGGGACCCACGACGACGACCTGCTGTCGACCGAGTTCCGCGCCGCGGCGCGCGAGCACAACGACCTCGATCGGCAGCTCTACGATCACGCGATTCCGTTGCTGCGGGGCCGCGTCGTCGCGTTCGCCGAGAGGTTGCTCGCGACTCCCGCAACCGAAAGCCAGGTCGACGGCATCCTGCGGTTCCGGCGCCAGCGGGTCGAGCAGGAGCTGCGGCTCCCGCCCGGCGGCGTTTCGGCCGCACGCTTCTCGGGGTGGCTGCTGCTCGACGGCCGGCCCGCCGACGCCGCGTTCGTGCGGGTGGGCGACGACATCATCCCGCTCGTCCCGCGGATCGAGCGGAGCGACGCGGCCCGGGGCACCCACGACGTCCACAACCGCACCGCGGGCGTCGCGGGCACGCTGCGGGTGCCGCCCGACGCCCGCCAGATCGAGCTGCTCGCGTTCGACCGGACCCGGGAGCTCCGCGCGCACCGCACTATCGAGATCGTGCGGGTCGAGCCGCCGCCGCTGTCGTCCCGTCTCCCGAGCGCGGTGAAGAACCGGGTCAACAAGCTGCTCGGGCGCTGATCGCGACCAGGTCCGGCGGCTCGGCTGACGCGTCGCCGGGCTTCTGATGGCAGAAAGCGGCGCCGGACCACACCTTTGCGACTCTGATGGCAAAAGGTGAGGTCGTGAGCCCGCACGTGACCCGCGTCGAGCAAGCGTCCGCGGACGCGTGACGGCCGGGGCACGAGGCCCCGGCCGTCATCTCCTTCTGGTATTGCAGGGGAACTAGTCGCCGGCGACGGCACTCCCGGGCTCGTCGCCCTCGGTCGAGCCCGAGCCGGCACCGAGGTCCATGTTCTCCAGCGCGTTGATCGCGTCGGTGAACTCGGTCGGTGCGGCCGCCTCGACCGGCGCGGTCGCCTCCGGCGGGGCAACCGTCTCTGCGGCGGCTTCGCCGGCCCCCTCGCCCTCTCCGAGCGCCGTGAAATCGGCGTCGGTCGTGCGCGGGGTGCTCGCCTCTCGCAGCCACGTCGCGAGGTCCATCTCTTCCTCGGCCTCGGACGTGTAGAAGGGCAGCGGCTCGTAGTCGGGTGCGACGGTCTTGATGTCGCGGTAAAGGCCCATCCCGGTGCCGGCCGGGATCAGCTTGCCGATGATCACGTTCTCCTTGAGACCCTCGAGCCCGTCGGAGCGACCCTCGATCGCCGCTTCGGTGAGCACGCGGGTGGTCTCCTGGAACGACGCCGCCGACAGCCACGAATCGGTGGCCAGCGACGCCTTGGTGATCCCCATCAGCTCGGGCCGCCCCTCGGCCGGACGCTGGTTCGACTCGACGAGCCGGCGGTTCTCCTCGGCGTAGCGCCGGGCATCCACCTTCTCGCCGGGGAGGAACGCGCTGTCGCCCGGCTCCGACACGGTCACGCGGCGGAGCATCTGCCGGACGATCACCTCGATGTGCTTGTCGTGGATCGACACGCCCTGGTCGCGGTACACCCGCTGCACCTCGTCGACGAGGTACTGCTGGGTCTCCCGCACACCCTTGATCTCGAGCAGCTTCTTCGGGTCGAGCGGGCTCTTCTCGTCACCGATCAGGCGGTCGCCGGCCTGCACGTCCTGGCCGTCGCGCACGCCGAGGTGCGCCCGGCGCGACACGGCGTACTCGAACTCCGTGCCGTCGTCGGCCACCACCGTGATGACGCGCTCGCCCTTCTCGTTCTCGCCGAGACGCACGACACCGGACACGTCGGCCATCAGCGACGCGCTCTTGGGCGTGCGCGCCTCGAACAGCTCGACCACGCGGGGCAGACCGTGGGTGATGTCCTCACCCGCGACGCCACCGGTGTGGAACGTCCGCATCGTGAGCTGCGTGCCGGGCTCGCCGATCGACTGGGCGGCGACGATACCGATCGCCTCGCCGAGGTCGGCGATCTTGCCGGTGGCGAGCATGCGGCCGTAGCAGCACGAGCACACCCCCGACACCGTCTCGCAGGTCAGCACCGACCGCACACGCACACGCGTGTTGGCCGTGTCGTCCTGGAGCTGCCGAAGCACGTCGTCGTTGACCTCGGTGTTGCGCGGGAGCACCGAACCGTCGGCGAGCGAGACGTCCTCGGCCAGGCAGCGGCCGAGCAGACTCGTCTCGAGCAGCCGCAATGCCTCGGGACCCGGGACGATCTCCTCGACCCAGATGCCGCGCATCGTGTCGCACGCGATCTCGCGCACGATCAGCTCCTGCGCGACGTCGACGAGACGCCGGGTCAGGTAGCCCGAGTCGGCGGTACGGAGCGCGGTGTCGGCCAGACCCTTGCGAGCACCGTGCGTCGAGATGAAGTACTCGAGCACGGACAGGCCTTCACGGAAGTTGCTCTTGATCGGGCGAGGAATGATCTCGCCCTTCGGGTTGGCGACGAGGCCACGCATGCCGGCGATCTGACGCACCTGCATGACGTTTCCTCGAGCACCCGACCCGACCATCATGTCGATGGGGTTGAACTTGGTCGACTGCATGAGGTCCTGCATGGCCTTCGTCACCTGGTTGGTGGCGTCGGTCCAGATCTCGATCTCCTGCTGACGGCGCTCGTCGTCGGTGATGATGCCGCGGTCGTACTGGCTCTCGACCTTGGCGGCCTCGCCCTCGAACTGCTCGAGCAGCCCGGCCTTGGCCGGCGGCGTCGTGACGTCCGAGATGGAGATCGTGAGCCCGGCACGCGTCGACCACTCGTATCCGAGGGCCTTCAGCTTGTCGAGGCTCTCGGCGACGACCGCCTTCTCGTAGAGCACGACGAGCTCGCCGACGACCTCGGTGATGTCGCGCTTGCGCATCGGGCGGTCGACGAACGGGAAGTCGTCCGGGAACGCGGTGCTGAGCAGGAACCGGCCCACCGACGACTCGACCAGCACCTCCGAGGTGCCGTTGGTGCCGTACTCGCGGAGCACGATGCTCTGCGGGGTGCCGTCCTCGAGCGGGCGCGGGTACCGGTCGACCGGGAACTTGCTCGCCGGCATCCGGACCTTCACCTTGGTGTGCAACGACACCGTCTCACCGGCGGCCGAGAAGCGCTCCTCGTACGCGGCGAGCGCCTCGTCGAGCGACGCGAACACGCGGCCCGTCCCGGCGCCCCCGTCGACCTGCTCGGTCAGGTAGTAGACGCCGATGATCATGTCCTGGCTCGGCACCGCGATCGGGCGACCCGACGCGGGCGAGAGGATGTTGTGCGCCGACAGCATCAGCAGCCGCGCCTCGGCCTGCGCCTCCGCGGAGAGCGGCAGGTGCACGGCCATCTGGTCGCCGTCGAAGTCGGCGTTGAACGCCGCGCACACGAGCGGGTGGATCTGGATCGCCTTGCCCTCGACCAGCACCGGCTCGAAGGCCTGGATGCCGAGGCGGTGCAGCGTTGGCGCCCGGTTCAGGAAGACCGGGTGCTCCTTGATCACCTCTTCGAGCACGTCCCACACCTGCGGGCGGGCGCGCTCGACCATGCGCTTGGCGGACTTGATGTTCTGGGCGTACTCGAGGTCGACGAGCCGCTTCATCACGAACGGCTTGAACAGCTCGAGCGCCATCGCCTTGGGCAGACCGCACTGCTGGAGCCGCAGCTGCGGGCCGACCACGATCACCGAACGGCCCGAGTAGTCGACGCGCTTGCCGAGCAGGTTCTGGCGGAACCGGCCCTGCTTGCCCT
>JADMIO010866759.1_pt1 | contig 10744 bp, 12 predicted proteins | sample 8958161 | NCBI WGS metagenome assembly JADMIO01 (sample SAMN16585339, study PRJNA669376) | soil metagenome | isolation source: Crop rotation soil | place: USA: Cullars Rotation, Alabama | collected 2011 | reverse complement strand
GCGGCAAGCTCTTCATCGTGCCCGGCACCAAGGTCTATCAGGGCATGATCATCGGCCAGAACGCCAAGGACAACGACCTCGAGGTCAATCCGCTGAAGGCCAAGCAGCTGACCAACATCCGCACCACTTCCAAGGACGAGGCGGTGCGGCTGACGCCGATCGTGCCGATGACGCTCGAGCAGGCCATCGCCTATATCGAGGACGACGAGCTGGTCGAGGTGACGCCGCAATCGATCCGCATCCGCAAGCGCGAGCTCTCGCCGCACGACCGCAAGCGCACGGCGCGCGCGGCGGAGTAGGGCCGGCTAGGGCCTTCCGACCTTCACGCCGGTCTTGCGGTGGCTGGCGAAATAGAGCCTGAGCACCCAGTTCATCTTGGTCTGCCAGCCCTTGCCCTGCTTCTTGAACCAGCGCACCACGTCCTCGTCGAGGCGGATGGTGACGCTTTTCTTGCCGGGACGGTAGAACAAGCCCGTATAGATGGGGCCTTTGTGCTCCGTCAAAACAGGAATATCGCTGGTATCGACGCCCTCATCGCCCATGGCTTCGAGCGCGGCCAACTCAGCTCGGAGTTCCGGGCTCAGCTCAAGCTTCTTCCTCGAAACAGCGGCGTTCATCCGGCTCCGCTCTGCGCGCCGAGATGATACGGATGATTTCTGTTTCGCCTTCTTCCCTTGCCGTGTGGCTGATGACGATGAGCGCTGCACCGACTGCACCGGTAGTCCGCCAACGCTCTTCTCCATGTTCGTATCCTTCAATCTCGGTCTTCGCGAAGACGTCGTCAAAAGCCAACTTTGCCAATTCGAAGCTGATGCCGTGAACGCGTCTGTTCTTTTCCGCTTTCGGCGGGTGCCACTCGAAACGGCGTTTCCTGATCATACGATTTCGGCCCTTGTCCAATGTCATTGATCATTCAGCCAGCGGACAAGCGCCAACTCGTTTCCAATGTACGTACAAAATGTACGTACAATTGTCAAGCCTTCTTTCGCATCAGCCCCAGCCTGCCGCCGATCATGCGGTCGACCATGCGCTTGGGAAGCGTGGTGACCAGAAGGTTCTGCAGCCGGTCGGGTGTCACGGTGTAGCGCGTCTTGGGCTTGGGCGTGGTGAGTGCGTGGTGGATGGCGCGGCCCAGCCGCTCGGGCTTCAGCCCCTTCGGTCCGTTGGAGATCATGTAGGTTCGGATGCGGTCGAGCTGCGCGGCATAGGGCGTGTTGGCGTATTGCGTGACGTCGACCTCTTCGGCCTTGTCCCAGATCGGCGTCGCCACCGCGCCGGGCGCGATGACGATCACGTCGATGCCGAACAGCATGAGCTCGCGGCGCAGCGATTCCGACAATCCCTCGAGCGCGAATTTCGAAGCGCAATAGGGCGCCATGAACGGGTTGGCGGTCTTTCCCCCAACCGAGGAGATCATCACGATGCGCCCGGGCTTGCCTTTGCGCGAGGTGTCGGCGCCCAACAGCGGCGCGAAAGCCTGGGTGGCGATCACCTGGCCGGTCAGATTGACGTCGATCTGGTGGCGGAACTCGTCGATCTTGAGATAGAGCAGCGGACCCGCGACCGCGATGCCGGCATTGTTGACGAGGCCGAACAGCGTCTCGCCCCCGAGCGCCGCGGCGACCTTCTCCGCTCCCGCATTGACCGCCTGCTGGTCGGTGACGTCGAACATCAACGGCACGAAGTTCGGCCCGAGCTCCTTGGCGAGGCGCTCGGCGTCGGCCTGTTTGCGCACGCTGCCGAAGACGCGCAAGCCCTTCTTGGTCAGGACCTTGGCGGCTCCCCAGCCGATGCCGGTGGACGAGCCTGTTACGACGACGCTTTTCATGGCATGACCCTTTCGACAGCGAATTCGGCCACTATACATGATCGACGACGCCACCATCGCGTTTGCGCACCGCCTCGCCGACGCGGCGGGCGAGACCATCCGGCCCTATTTCCGCAAGGCGCTCGCCGTCGACGACAAGGGCGCCGCCAAGGGCGGGCTCTTCGATCCCGTGACCGAGGCCGACAAGAGCGCCGAACGCGCCATCCGCGCGATCATCGAGCGCGAGCGGCCCTCGGACGGGATTCTCGGCGAGGAATACGGCGAGACGCCCGGCACCAGCGGACGGCGCTGGGTGCTCGATCCGGTCGACGGCACGCGCGCCTTCATCAACGGCCGCCACGAATGGGGCTCGCTGATCGCGCTGGAGGAGCAGGGCCGTCCGGTGCTCGGCCTGATCGACCAGCCCGTGCTCGGCGAGCGGTTCTTCGGCGTCAACGGCACGGCCGTGCTGCACGCGCAAGGCAAGATTGTGCCGCTCAAGGTTCGCGCCTGCGCCGCGCTCTCGCAGGCAGTGCTGTGCTGCACCCATCCTTACGCCTATTTCGAGGCCGAGGAGCGCGCCGGATTCCGCCGCGTCTCGTCGGCGGTGCGCATGAGCCGCTTCGGCGGCGACTGCTACATCTTCGGCCTTCTGGCGATGGGCTTCTGCGATGTGATCGTGGAATCGAGCTTCCACCGCTGGGACGTGGCGGCGCTGATCCCGCTCGTCGAAGGCGCCGGCGGGGTGATCACCGACTGGAAGGGCGGCGACTGCAGCGCCGGCGGCCGCTGCCTCGCCAGCGGCGATGCGCGCGTGCATGAGGCGGCGCTCACGCTGCTCGCGGGCTAGGCACGATTTGCAGCTTCGAATTCGTCGAACGTGGCCCAGAAGCGCGCACGGATGGCGTCGTTCTCCATCAGGATCTCGTGCTCGGAATCCTCGATCTCGACGTAGCGTCCGCGCGGAAGGCGCTCGGCGAATTCGCGCTCGGCCGCGGTGAGCACGATGCGGTCGCGCCCGGCGCCGCAGATCAGCACCGGCGTCGCGATCGCTTCGGCGTAACCCGGCGCGCGCATGGCGGCCATGGAACGATAGGCGGCGTCGAGCCAGCCCCAGCTCGGCCCGGCCAGACGCAGCTCGGGATGGTCGCTCAGGAATTTCTGCGCCCGGCCGAAGCGCTCGCGGTCGGAGGTGACGAGCTGGGTGTCGAAGGTGATCAGGAATGGATCGCGCTGGGCCATGCCCCAGGCGAATTCCCCGCCGCGTCCGAGCGCGCTGTAGAGCCGGGCGACGGTGCGCGCCAGCCAGGGCGGATAGCCGCGCGCCGAGACGTCGATCATCGGCGCGCTCAGCACCGCGGCTCGGAATGCGGACGGCTTGTCGTGCAAGGTGCGCAGCAGGATGTGCCCACCCATCGAGTGCGCCAGCGCGAGCGGCGGCGCGTCCGAGATCGGACGCACGACCTGATCGAGGAAGCTCGCCAGGTCGTCGTCGAACTGCGCGAAATCGCGCACATGGGCGGGCAGGGGATTGGCAAGGCCGCGGGCGGAGCCGCCCTGGCCGCGCCAGTCGAAGGTCGCGACCGTGAAGCCGCGCGCGTTCAGCTCGCCGACGACTTCGCCGTATTTCTCGATGAACTCGGTCTGGCCGTGCAGCAGCACGCAGACGCCGCGCGTCTCGGGCTCGGCGCCGAACACGCCCGCGCGCAGCCTGGTGCCGTCACGGGCGGCAATGAAGCGGGGCTGGAACGCGCTCAGCCGCGCGCCTTCTGCAGGATCGGCCCGAGCTTCATCGCAAGCCCCATGTCGCCGGCGACGCGCAGCTTGCCCTGCATGAAGGCGGAGGTGCCGTCGAGCTTGCCATCGACCATCTGGCGGAAGGTGTCCATCGAGACCGAGATCGTGCAGTCCGCGCCCTTGCCTTCGCCGTCGCTGACGGTGTTGGGCGTCGACTTGCCGTCGATCAGAACGCTGCCGTCGGAACCGAAGTCGAATTTCAGCGTCCCGCCGAGGCCGGAATTGGCGCCGATGGCCGTGCCCATCTGATCGACGATCTGCTGGATGACTGGCGATGTCATGAAGGTTCCTTCCTCTTGTCTCCCGGCCGTCCTTATATACGCGCACCGCCCGGGCACAAAACGCCCGCAATTCCGCCGCGCGGGAACGTGTGGTAGGGTTCGACAGGAAGGGACGCCGCATGAGCCTATCGCCAGACGAGGAGGTGCCAGCGCTTGCCACCACCGCGCCGTCGCCCGTCGAGAAGCGCGACCTGCTCGGCAATTTCTGCTTCTACCTGCACTTCGCGGTGATGATCGCCATCGTCGGCGGCTGGGCGGTGCCGCTGCACGCCTTCCTGCTGGTCTATCTCTTCTTCGTGCCGGCGATGGCGCTGCAATGGCAGCTCAACCGGAATTCCTGCGTGCTGAACAACATCGAGTCCTTCCTGCGCTACGGCACCTGGCGCGCGGAGCAGAACGCGGAGGAAGGTGCGTGGCTTCTCAACCTGATCAAGAGCCTCACCGGCATCGCGCTCAAGGTCTGGCAGGTCGATCTGCTGACTTATGCGGTGCTGGCGCTGCTGTGGTTCGCCGCCTTCAGCCATTTCCGCCACTGGTGGTGAGGCGGGTTGCCGCCCGTTTCTATCTCAGAACGAAGTCAGCGGCCGCGCGCCTGCGACGCGAGCGCGCTTGTCCCCCTGGCGCAGGACCGACACAATGCGCGCGAAGGAATTTCCGCGCGAGGCGTCGTGACGTTGAGGAGACATGCCATGAAGACGATCCTGACCGCCTGCTTCGCCGTCGTCGCGTTGACGGGCGCCGCGCGCGCCGCCGACTACCAGCAGCTCTACTCGTTCTGCAAGGACGCCGATTGCAGCGACGGCGCGGATCCCTGGTCGGCGCCGGTCGGCGATGGCGCGGGCAACTATTACGGCGCCGCCGCGGGCCGCGACAAGAACGACGGCACGATCTATAGCGTTTCCTTCGACGGCACGAACTGGACCTACACCACGATCTACGCCTTCTGCGCCGTCGACCAGCATTGCCCCGACGGGAAGACGCCGCACGGCCAGCTCGTGCTGGACACCGCGGGCAATCTCTACGGCACCACCGAATATGGCGGCGACAACAACCGCGGCGTCGTCTTCGAGCTCTCGCCCCGGCATGGAGGCTGGAAATATACCCGCCTCTACAGCTTCTGCGTGCTGAGCAAATGCGCCGACGGCGAGAACCTGACGATGGTCACGCTGAGCTATCAGGGCGCGCAGTCGGGGGCGCTCTATGACGGCACGACGCCCCTGTTCGGCGCCACCACCGGCGACCTCACCAAGACCCATGGCACTGTGTTCTCGCTGACCCCGGCCAGGAGAAGCTGGAAGCTGAAGACGCTGTACACCTTCTGCTCCGAAGCGAACTGCACCGATGGCGATGCGCCCTATAGCGGACCCATCGTCGACGCCGCCGGCAATCTATTCGGCGTGACCGTGCGCGGCGGCGCGGTCAACCAGGGCGCTCTCTACGAGCTGGCGCGCAACGGCAACAGCTACGATCACCAGACGGTCTACGACTTCTGCCAGCAGGCCAGCTGCGGCGACGGCTCCGGGCCCATGGCCGCCCCGGTGATGGACGGCAACGGCGCGCTCTACGGCACGGCCGCGGCCGGCGGCGTCGGCGCCGGCAGCCACGGTCAGGGCACGGTCTACAAGCTCGCGCTCAAGGATGGCGTCTGGAAGTTCACCAAGCTGCACGATTTCTGCGACAAGTCCGCCTGCAGCGACGGCGCGCTGCCCTGGGGCGGGGTGACGCTCGACACCAAGGGCAACATCGTGGGCTCTGCCTTCCTCGGCGGCGACGCCAATGCCGGCGTCCTCTACAAGCTGGCCGGCAGAAGGCAGAACAACTTCACCCGGCTGATCTCGCTCGGCGGCGGTTCGACTCCGGGCGGCCTTCCCATGAGCCAGCCGGTGCAGATCTCGCCCGGCACGTTCATCGGCACCACGGCCAATGGCGGCGGCGCGGACCAGGGCGTGATCTACCAGCTCAAGCCCTGAAGGCCCGACGATAGCGGACCGGCCGGGCACTCCCGGTCAGCTCCTCGGCGAGCCGCGCGACAGCGAGCGGGCAAGCGGGGCGCGCAGGAACAGGTCGCCGCCCGCGGCGAACGCCTTGGGCCCGATATCGCGGATCAGGTGGTCGTAGACGTGCTGCGGCACGTCCTGGCGCCGCCACAGGAAGGCGTCGCGCTTCATCTCTTCGTAGCGTCGGTCGTCCGCGGCGCCGTCGCCGCAGAGGTTGCCGACCCGTTCGAGCAGGCAGGCAGCGGAGGCCGGCGTCTGCGGCCCGTCCTTGGCGATCGCCATGAACAGCCCGTCCATGACGTCGACCTGCGGCATGTTCACGCCGTTCAAGAGGCAGAACAGGATCGAATCGTCGCTGTCGTCGATCAAGACCCCGTGCAATTGGCCGGCGAGCTGGAGCAGCGGCCCGCGGCATTCATAAGCCGAATTGCCCCAGCGCATGTGCAGAATGCCGTTCTGCTTCTTGATCATGATCGCGTCGTGGAGGAACTCGCCCGGCCTTGTGAAGGCGAGCCGCGTGCCGTTCCAGAAGCCTTCGAAGCCGATGCCGCGGCGCGCCGTCTCGTTGCGCGCGGTCTCGATCAGGCGTGCGGGAAAATCGATCGGCACCTCCGCCTCGCCGACTGCAAGCGCGTTGGCGTCGACGCCGAGCTTGTCGGCGAGCGCCGCCAGGCTCAGCTCCCAGTCCAGCATCGAGAAGCCGTCGAGCTTCTTGGCGACGAGCGCGGTCAGCGCTGCGAGATTGTGCGCCGAGGGCGTCACCGTCCCCGCCACCCAGCGGCCGACCAGCGATTTGTCGACCTTGAGTTCGGACGCAAGCCGCCCGCGGCTCATCGAGAACGCCTTGAGGACGAGATTCAGTTTCGCGCCGAAATCCGTCATGGCTGCCCAGCGAACGGCCCTTCGAGCGCCCACTATTCGCCATCCGCTGCGTCCATGCAACCCGTTGCATGCACCGTTGCACCGTTCGGCGCCCGCCGCTGCAACTGCGCGAAACCGGCGGATCACCCCAAAAGCCGGCCCCGATGCTTCTTGGGGGTCAACCTATGAACAAGCTCATCCTGACGACGGTCTCCGCCGCATTCTGCTTCAGCGCCGCCGGACATGCCGGCGCCGCGACCTACAAAGGTTTGCACGGCTTCTGCGCCAAGACCGATTGCGGTGACGGCCAGCAGCCGCGCGCCGCGCTGACGGGCGACGGCGCCGGGAACTACTACGGCACCACCACCGGCGGCGGCGCCTATCAGGGCGGCACCGTCTTCCGCTTCAGCTTCGACGGCGCCCATTGGAAATACACCCGCCTGCACAGCTTCTGCCGCAAGAAGCCCGGCTGCACCGACGGCTATTTCCCGCAGGCCGGCGTGGTCATCGATACATCCGGCAACCTCTATGGCCTGACCAGCAACGGCGGCCCGACGAACCACGGCACGCTCTACAAGCTCTCGTTCGATGGCGGACATTGGAGCTTCCGGGTGCTGCACGATTTCTGCACACGCACCGACTGCAAGGACGGCGCCGAGCCGTTCTTCTCCGGGCTCGCCTATCAGGGCCAGCAATCGGGCGCGCTCTATGACGGAAGCTCGCCGCTCTACGGCACGACCAATATCGGCGGCGCCCACAATGAGGGCACGGTCTTCTCGTTCATGCCCGATGCCGGCAACGGCCATTACGACATCGTCTACAATTTCTGCCACCGGCCCGAATGCACCGACGGCGCCGAGCCCTACTCGGGCGTCAGCGTCGATGCGATGGGGCGTCTCTACGGCGCGGCTCTGGGCGGCATGATGCATGTGGGCGTGGTCTACCGGCTCGAGCAGTCGGGCGGCCATTGGACCAACACCGTGCTGCACGATTTCTGCGGCGACTTCGACGGCAGCATCTGCCAGGACGGCATGATGCCCGTGGCCGCGCCATTGATCGACGCCGCCGGCGATCTCTTGGGCACCACGGCCGGCGACAACGACCACGACCACGGCATCGTCTACAAGATCGCGCTCGGCGGCGCGCACCCCAAATTCACCAAGCTGCACAGCTTCTGTGCCTTGTCGCATTGCAACGATGGCGCGGTGCTGACCTCGGGACTGACGATGGATGCATCCGGCAACCTCTTCGGCACGACCTTGCAGGGCGGCTACCACGACTGCGGCACGCTGTTCGAACTCGGCGGCGCCAAGCATCAAACCTTCGCCACGCTGCAGACCTTTCATCCGAGATCCGGCGCGGCGCCGCTCGGCGCGCTCGCGCTCGGGCCTTCCGGCGAGCTCATCGGCACGCTCTCGGCAGGCGGCCGCAATTCCGGCGGCGTGATCTTCGCCCTCACGCCCTGACCCGCTCAACCCGATCCACGAACGACAAGCAAGGAGATTCCCCGTGCTCAAGACCATTGCCGCGACGCTCACCGTCGCCACGCTCGCCTGCACCGCGGCCCAGGCCGCGCACTACGAGCCGCTGCATGCCTTCTGCCACCTCGCCAATTGCTGGGACGGCCAGAAGCCCTGGGCCGCCCCGGTCGCCGACGCCAATGGCGACTACTACGGCATCACCACATATGGCGGCGCCGCGAGCGATGCGGGCACCGTCTATCAGATGCATTTCGACGGCTCACGCTGGGTCTACAAGCGCCTGCACGCCTTCTGCACCAAGACGGATTGCCCGGACGGCAGCCATCCGCGCGGCGGGCTCGTCGCCGACACCGACGGCAATCTCTACGGCACGACCAGCGACGGCGGCGCCAGCGGCTACGGCACCATCTACCGCCTGGCGCCCGATGGCAGCGGCGGCTGGACCTACAAGGTGCTGCACACCTTCTGCACCAAAGCCGGCTGTCCCGACGGCGGGCGCTCGTTCGCGGCGCTCACCTATCAGGGCCAGGCGTCGGGCGCGCTCTATGACGGCACCGCGCCGCTCTACGGCGCGACCACCGGCGGCGGCAGCCAAAGCCAGGGCGTCGTCTTCTCGCTCACCCCGGGCGCCATGAAATGGTCGATCAAGGTGCTGCACAATTTCTGCACGCGGGCGTCCTGCGCCGACGGCGCGCAGATCTATGCGCCGCTGACGATCGACGGCAGCGGCACGATCTTCGGCGTGACCAGCCTGGGCGGCTCGGCCAGCCACGGCACGGTCTTCCAGCTGGCCCATACCGGCTCGGGCTGGAAGGAAAGCGTGCTGCACAGCTTCTGCGCGGGCGGCGGCTTCTGCGCCGACGGCGACGATCCCCTCGGCGCGCTCGTCATCGACGGCAGCGGCGATCTCGTCGGCGTCACCTATTTCGGCGGCGCCCACGCCAAGGGCTCGCTCTTCAAGCTCACGCCCAACGGCGCCCACTCGATATTCGCCACGCTCTACAGCTTCTGCGCCCTGGCGAGCTGTGCCGACGGCCAGCATCCGCAAGGCGGCGCGGTCCTGGACGCGCAGGGCCGGCTGTTCGGCACGACCTATGACGGCGGCAGCGCCAACAAGGGCACGGTCTACAAGCTCAGCGTCAACGGAACGCTCACCACGCTGCTGAGCTTCGGCGCGGGCGCGAGCGCGGGCTCCTATCCCGTCGCGAGCCTCACCATGGGCGCGTCGGGGACGCTGTACGGCGCCACTGCCACCGGCGGCACCAACGATCTCGGACTCTTCTACTCGGTCGCACCTTAGATCCATGCCGCGAGAGGTTCGGCGGCGGGCGCATAGGTTGACCCCGGTGAACCGCCGCCGGAAGCGCGGGGTGCGAGCGATCACATCCCGCGCCTTTTTCCCGCCCCTTGAAAGGGGAAAACCCGCTTCCTACATAGGTTTTGTCCGGGCGGCCACACGGCGTCCGGGCTTGAAAACGGCCTTTGCCCCAGGGAGGGAAGGGCCCCAACCAAACGCTTTTAGGAGGTTTGACCATGCGCAGTTTTGACTTTTCCCCTCTGTTCCGCTCGACCGTCGGTTTCGACCGCATGTTCGACATGCTCGACCAGGTCGCGGATTCCAGCCAGGGCTATCCCCCGTACAACATCGAGCGCACCAGCGAGAACCAGTACCGCATCACTGTCGCGGTCGCCGGCTTCGGCGACAAGGACCTGAACGTTGAGGTTCGCGACGGCGTCTTGTCGGTGACCGGCAAGCGCGAGGACGCCGACAAGCAGTCCTATCTCTATCACGGCATCGCGGGCCGCGCCTTCGAGCGCCGCTTCCAGCTCGCCGAGCACGTCGAAGTGCGCGGCGCCAAGCTCGAGAACGGCCTGCTCCATGTCGACCTGGAGCGCCAGGTCCCCGAGGAGAAGAAGCCGCGCCGCATCGCGATCAACGCGCCGGAGCTCAAGACCATCGAAGGCTCCGCCAAGGCGGCATAACGCTTTAGTCTGGGCGTAACGGAAAGGCCGGGCCGCGAAAGCGGTCCGGCCTTTGGTTTCGAGGTCGCGCCTGGGGGTAACTTCAAGTCGCGGTGTGGACAGAACCTCGTTTCGGCTGCAAGGCTAAGGGCATGCGATTTTTGAAGGAGACATCTGCAAGAACAAGGTGTTCACATTACGTTCTTTTTTGGTAGAATGCAAACACAGAATCAGGTAGTGTTGGACTATGGCGCAACTATCTCTTGATGACTTCATCGAAGCTTTTTCAGCTAAGTTGGTGGAGCACGGTCAGCGCGTGCTTCGGTTGAATGATGGAGAGGTGCGCAATAGCCTTCAGCGAGTTCACGAACTGCTGGAAAACGAGGTTGCTCAGACACAGAATCAGAACAACGTCGACCGCAATTGGCAGTCTTCCCTGAGCAATATTCGCAATATCTTTCAGCCCAGTCCCATTGGTTCGTTTGACGATTTCGAAGCGCTTTTGAGAAGCAAGCAAATCTATCTGACCGATCATCCCAATCCGTACTATCAGGCCAT
>JADMIO010361873.1_pt1 | contig 10744 bp, 12 predicted proteins | sample 8958161 | NCBI WGS metagenome assembly JADMIO01 (sample SAMN16585339, study PRJNA669376) | soil metagenome | isolation source: Crop rotation soil | place: USA: Cullars Rotation, Alabama | collected 2011 | reverse complement strand
TCACGATGGCCGGATTGACCGGCTCCAGCGTGCGCACCGCCGAACTCGAAATTCCGCCGCCGCGGCCCGCCGAAAATTTCTCCGTGCAGAAGGGCCCGCCGAACTGCAGCCGGTGGACCGACGACTGCGTCAACTGCACGCGGGGCGCCGAGGGCGAAGCCCCGGTTTGCACCAATATCGGCGTTGCCTGTCAGCCCAAGGCGATCCGCTGCGTCAGTTCCGAGCCAGCAAAGAAGTAGCTTGCATGGAAGCGGGTCACCTGCAGGTTACTGTGACGCCGGGACAATTTATTCTCCGTCATTCGGAAAAGCTGCGTCGACTGTGCGGCTTTCTTGTTGCGCTGCGAACGCAGCACCGCGGCAACACGTCATCGGGGAATGATTCAAATCCGCAGGTGTTGACTTCACACGCCGGTGACGAAGACCGGCTATTGCGCTAGTTCTAGACGTCTGGGGTCAAGCTTAGGGGGACACACCACATGGACCAATTCGACAAGATGCTGGAGAAGTGGCAGCCGGTAGCGTTGAGCCTGTTCCGCTTCATCGCGGGCCTGCTGCTGTTGCAGTACGGCATCGCCAAGATCTTCAAGTTTCCCGTCATTCCGATGTTCGCCAACCTCCCACCGCTGATCGTCACGGCCGGCACGATCGAGCTCGTGCTCGGCGCGCTGCTGATGATCGGGCTGTTCACGCGCATCGTCGCGTTCGTCCTGTCGGGCGAGATGGCGTTTGCCTATTTCCTCGGTCACATGTTCAAGGATCCAGCCAAGCCCGTGTTGCTGCCGCTGCTCAACGGGGGCACCGGGGCAATCCTGTTCTGCTTCGCTTGTCTCTATCTGTCGACCGCCGGCGGCGGGCCGATCAGCGCCGACGCGATGATGCGAAGGAAGTAGGCCGCGGCACTCTCAACCGTCATTGCGAGAAGCGACAGCGACGACCCGTCAACGCTTGCTACGCAAGCTACGCCGGGCTTCCAGTCCGCAGTAGCTCGAAGAGCGAAGGCGGAAGCAATCCATCGCTGCACAAGCGGATGGATGGATTGTTTCGCTTCGCTCGCAATGGCGGTGACGCCGGCTCTCAGCCCCGTCCCTTCAGCTCCAGCGGGACGGCGGCTTCGTATTTCGAATTGTGCAGCACCAGCGACGTTCTCACATTGCGCACATGCGGCGCTGCGGTGAGATGCGTGACGAAATCCTGGAACGTCGCCATGTCGGGCGCGACGCATTTCAGGATGAAATCGACCTCGCCTGACAGCATCCAGCATTCCCGCACCAGCGGTTCGCCACGCACGAATTCCTCGAAGGCGCGCAAGTCCGCATCCGCCTGGCTCGCCAGATGGACCGAAGCGAACACGGTGACGTCGAAACCGAGCCGGCGCGGGTCGAGCAGACCCCGATACCCCTGGATGTAGCCCTCCTCCTCCAGGGTGCGGACCCGGCGCAGGCAGGGCGGGGGCGAGATACCGACGCGCTTGGCCAGTTCCACATTGGTGATTCGGCCGTCGGCCTGGATCTCGCTGAGGATTTTGAGGTCGATTTCGTCCAGATGCTTCGACACGCGCGCCCGGGTCCCTGAAACTGCAATTGCGGGGATTTCCCCCGTGCAACTCTCTTAGCGTAGGCCGCACGAGCAGCGCAATTTTATTTCGCGTGCGCCGCGACAATTTTCACGAACACGGGAAAATTCGCCGAGATGGATTGCGAAACTTGCATAGCTCGCCACATGTCATAGACTTGGAAATGACAATTTCGGCGTCGCCGCGCTGCCTTTCCGGGCAGTTTCCGCTTCTGGCGCCGATCATCCCCCTTCGAGAGCGCAACTGAAATGCCCGCCCCTATCCATGCCAAGGTTGTCATCATCGGTTCCGGCCCGGCTGGATATACGGCGGCGATTTACGCCGCGCGCGCGATGCTGGAGCCGATCCTGATCCAGGGCATCCAGCCCGGCGGACAGCTCACCATCACCACCGATGTCGAGAACTATCCGGGCTTTGCCGACGTCATCCAGGGCCCATGGCTGATGGAGCAGATGGAGAAGCAGGCGGCCCACGTCGGAACGAAGATCGTCACCGATCTCGTGACCAAGCTGGAGCTTTCGCAGCGGCCTTTCCGCCTGACCTGCGACAGCGGCGACGTCTATCTTGCCGAGACCGTGATCCTTGCCACCGGCGCGCAGGCGCGCTGGCTGGGGCTGCCCTCGGAAGAGAAGTTCAAGGGCTTTGGCGTGTCCGCCTGCGCTACCTGCGACGGCTTCTTCTACCGGTCCAAGGAAGTGATCGTGGTCGGCGGCGGCAACACCGCGGTCGAAGAAGCTTTGTTCCTCACCAATTTTGCCTCGAAGGTCACCGTGGTGCACCGGCGCAACCATTTCCGCGCCGAGCGCATCCTGCAGGATCGCCTGTTCAAGAACCCGAAGATCTCCGTGGTGTGGGACAGCGCCATCGACGAGATCAAGGGCGAGCAGAATCCGAACAAGGTCACCGGCGTTCGGCTGAAGAACGTCAAGACCGGCGCACTCACCGAAGTGCCCGCAGATGGCGTCTTCATCGCCATCGGCCACGCGCCGGCGAACGAACTGGTGAAAGGCCAGGTCAAGCTGAAATCCTCCGGCTATGTGGAAGTGGCGCCGAACTCGACCGCCACCTCGGTACCGGGACTGTTTGCGGCAGGCGACGTCGCCGACGAAACCTACCGGCAGGCGGTCACGGCCGCCGGCCTCGGCTGCATGGCAGCGCTCGAGGCCGAACGTTTCCTCGCATTACGCGCGAGTGATCGCGCGGCGGCAGAATAGCGACAGCGGCAGAAAAACAATGGCACGATCTAGGGACGGATTCACGGATATGGACTGGGACAAGCTGAAGGTGTTTCACGCCGCGGCGGAGGCTGGCAGCTTCACGCATGCGGGCGAACAGCTCGGCCTGTCGCAATCTGCGGTCTCGCGCCAGGTCAGCGCGCTGGAGCAGGAGCTTTCGGTCTCGCTGTTCCACCGCCATGCCCGCGGCCTCATCCTCACCGAGCAGGGCGACCTGCTCTTCCGCACCGCGCATGACGTGTTCATGCAGCTGCAGGCGGCGCGCGCCAAGCTCACCGACAGCCGCGAGCGGCCGAGCGGAGATCTGAAGATCACCACGCCGCCGGCGCTCGGCATCAACTGGCTGGTGCCGCGGCTCGACGAATTCACCGCGCTCTATCCCGATATCCGCATCTCGCTGATCGTCACCGATGAGGAACTCGATCTGTCGATGCGCGAGGCGGATGTTGCGATCCGCACCCGCAAGCCGACCCAGCCCGACCTGATTCAGCGCAAGCTGTTTTCGATCGGCTTCCACGCCTACTGCTCGCCGGAATACATCAAGCGCTTCGGCACGCCGCGCACGCTGGACGATCTCGACCAGCACCGCATCATCATGCTGAGCGACTCCCAGGTGCAGCCGCATCTGCAGAACCGCAACTGGCTGATCGAGGCCGGCCGCAACGGCTCGGGACCGCGCGAGGCCTATTTCAAGGTCAACAACATCCTCGGCCTGGTCCGCGCCTGCCAGCAGGGCCTCGGCATCGCCGCGCTGCCGGATTATCTCGTCGAGGACAACAACCGCCTGGTCCAGCTGTTCGGCGAGTCCGACTCGATGCAGATCGACACCTACTTCGTTTACCCAGAAGAGCTGAAGACGGTGGCGCGGGTGCAGGTGTTCCGCGACTTCGTCGTGAGCAAGGCGCAGCGCTGGCCCTCATAGTCACGCAGGGCTGGCTCGCGTCCCGCGCGAGCCCCCGGACTCCGCATGTCAGACATGCGGCTCGGGTGCTTGCTGCATAGCGATTCCGCGCCCCATAATAACCGCACGCTGAGCTTTCGCGTTACGCATTTGTCCCCCTCCTCCAGTGGCGCGGATGTTCAGTAATCCCTCTTGGAAGGTGATTGTGTCGGCCCAACGAGGCCAATACCTAAGCCGGGCTCTTTATGGGCCCGGCTTTTTTTCTGCCTTGAGCGAATGCACCGAGTGCAATGTCATGACGTTGACATCGCGGGCGCTGGCCCGCATGATTGAAATATGATCACGTTTCCGTGTGTCGCAGCGCAGGTGAAAAAAGGTCCCCTCCCGGGGACTTGCGATCGCGCGCGCTGAATTTTCTACCAAGCCCACCGATCCCAAAACCCCGCCGTTCGGACGGGGTTTTTTGTTGGTCCCGTCTCCGGCTCAACCATGAAGGAGATGGACCATGAGTGACCTGAGAGAACAATTGCGCGGCCTGTGGCTGCCGCTGGTGACGCCGTTCCGCGGCGGCGAACTGGACGAGACGTCGCTGCGGCGGCTGGTGCGGCATTATGCAGCCCTACCGGTGGACGGGCTGATCCTCGCCGCAACATCAGGCGAGGGCATGTCGCTCGCCATGAGCGAACTGGAGCGGCTGGTTGCGATCACGCGAGCCGAGATTTCCGCAAGCCACCGCTACATCCCGATCTGCCTCGGGCTCACCGGCGCGAGTACGCACAAGATGTGTGACGCGCTGGACGAGACCGCAGCCTTCCCGATCGACGGTTACCTGATCGCAAGCCCCTACTACACCCGGCCCTCACAGCGCGGGCTGCTGCAGCACTTCACGCAGCTTGCCGACCACACCTCCTGGCCGCTCGTGCTCTACAACATCCCGTACCGGACGTCCGTCAACATCGACAACGACACGCTGCTGCAACTCGCGGCGCATCCGAACATCGCCGGCATGAAGGATTGCGGCGCCAACCGCGAACGATCGATCGACCTGTTGCGCCGGAGGCCAGCGGGTTTCCGCCTGCTGACCGGCGAGGACGCGGAGTATCACAACGCATTGGTCGACGGCGCCGACGGCGCGATCCTGCTCTCCGCCCATGTCGAGACCGAGCAATTCGCATCGGTGCGGACGCTGCTGTGGGAGGGCAACCAGGAAGGCGCTGCCGCGCAATGGCGCGAGGTCGCCGACCTGACGCGGCTGTTGTTCACGGAGCCGAGCCCTTCGCCCGCCAAGCACTGGCTGTGGCGCGCCGGCCTGATCGACAGCCCTGAAGTGCGGCTGCCGATGGTGGAGGTGAGCAGCGAGCTTGCGGCCACGCTCGATCGCGAGATCGAGCGCCGCGCGCCGCCGCTGCGGCGCCGGGCGTGACCGGCTGACGCGCGGCGTGGTTAAGCAGCCGTGAAAGCGTTCGCTCGACTTCGCGCCGCGCCGCGGCCACGACCTTAAAGCCTTTGGCCTATGGATGTCCCCATAACGACAAAACGGGGGGCTCCATGTCCAACTATCAGGACGATGCGGCCTGCGCGCACGCGCAGCGCAGCAGCGACGTCATGCTCGTATCGACGATCGCGCTGTGGGCGATGCTGATCGGCTTCGTGCCGGTCGCAGCCTTGCACCTGCTCGGCGTCTGACGCCGGACAGGCGCAGCCGTGGTTAATCCGCGGTAGCGCCTGTGTTCAAATGCGAGCGAAAGCGCGGCCGGGATATTAAAGTCCGCCGCGTATCGTCTCACGGCAACGACAACAAGAAGCGCGGGGGCGCGTCGTGGACCATCAAGAGAATCTTGCCGTCTTCGAACGGCCGGCAAAGCCGGTGCTGCCGACCTTTGATCAGAAGGTTCTGGGGCCGAAGGGCTTCACCATCGAGGACATCCTGTGGGCGATCGGCATCTGGTCGGTGCTGCTCACCATGTCGCCGGTGATCTTCTTCTATGTGCTGATGGTCGCCTGAGCGCCATCACGGACGATATCTATCAGAAAACAAAACGCGCGGAAACCGCGCGTTTTGCCACGCTCCGTAAACTGGCAGCGTGGCCTTTAGGCCGCCTGCTTGTGCATCGCGCCTGACGACGGCGCCGCACCGCGGATCGCCTTCACCGAACGTTCGATCGCAGCCCACAGCCGGGTGATCTCCGCCGCCGCGCGGCCTTCCGCGTAATATTCGCGGGCGCCTTCGCCATGGCTGAGCGCCATCAACAGATCGGCGCGGTTGGTGATCTGACCGCCCCACACCGGCGCGCGGAATTTCGTCAGCGACTCGCGGGCAATGGTGACGATCGGGCTTTCCAGCCCGTCGCGCTGCGCCGGCGCACCGTTGAGCACGACCGCGTAGGGCTTGCGGGCCGAACGGCAGATCTGAATGGTTTCCTGCACGGCGTTGACGTCGAACACGCCGGGCCGCGCCGGAATGATCACCATGGTGGCGTTCTTGATCGCATCGTCCACGACGGCCGAAAGGTTCGGCGGCGTGTCGATGAACACCCATTCCATGCCGTCGCGCTTGGCCGCTGCGATGATCTCTCCGACGGAACGAATGGCGGTGCGTATCGGCGGCTCGTTGGTGCCGCGCAATTTGTGCCAGAGCGTCAGCGACCCCTGTGGATCGCCATCGACCAGCAAGCATGGTCGTGTGGACTTGTGGACATGCGCTGCAAGGTGTGCGGCCAGGGTGCTTTTGCCCGAGCCCCCCTTACGCGATGCAAAAACAATGACGTTCATTCCCTTGGCCTCCAGATTGACCCCAGATGCCAAAAATGAATCAGCGAAGTGATTCGTTAAAGGAGAATTTGCGGAAATTCGGGCGAAACCACTGAAAGGCCTGCAGAGTTGGCTTTTGAGTCACACCATTCTGGTGCGCGTCGGCCGAAAAACCGAATCGGATGAGTTGCTTGCCGCCTTATCGCGGGTTTTTCGCCTGCTCCCGCTCAGTCCACTTGCGTTCAACCCAGGCGAGCAGGCGAATCAGGGGCGGCTGCAGCATCGGCACATCCTGGGCGAACAAAAGGAGTCCGAGCGGCAGCATCCAGAGCCCGAGCACCGGCAGGAACGAGAAGATGCCGCCGAGAATCAGCAGAGCGGCAAGCGGTATGCGCACCAGCCGCGACGACGGCCGGCGCAGCCAGTTGATGAAGCGCGCCGGGCCAGCCGGCAGCTTCCCCTCGAACCAGGCAAAGTGCCGGTCGAGTTCGATTTGATGGTTTACGCTCAAGGGGATCTCTCCGCGCCCTGCCGGAGAGATGGCGACGACATGCCCTGCGACAAGGCGTCAGTCTGTCGCGCGGAACCGGCTTGAAAAAGCGGCCGCGAATACCTTCGCCCGATCAGGTGTCGGCGGGCTTGGCGGGCTTGGCGGGCTTTTTCGGCTTCTTCTTCGCGCTGACGGGTTTGGCGGCAACCGGCTTGCGCACCACCGGTTTGATGTTGACGGGCTCGCCCGCCGCCTGCGCAGCCGGCTCGGGACCGGGCCGGAAGTACCGCCGGCATTCCGGCGAGAGCTGCGACTTGTTCTGGATCATGCAGGTGGTGATGCGGTCGACATCGGGAACGAAGGCGCCGCAGAGCCGCATGGCGTCAGGCGTGCAAGCCTGCTGCTGTTCCGGCGTATAGGCGAAAGCGGAATTTGAACCTGCCAATGCGAACAGCGTCGTCGCCAGCACCAATCCGAAATGAAATCCCCACCTGCAAATGGCGTTCATGAATCCCCCAGCGGCGAAAAGCCGGTGGGATAGTGGGTGAAGGCCGGCGGATTGGCAAGCCGGCCACGTGACGCGCCCGACTGTCGGATTTGTTCGTTGAATTGCCTGAGGCGCGTGTCGTTGCGCATGGCAGCGGGTGAGTACGCGAACGGCGATCGGCGAGGAGGACAATGTGTCTGGATGTGTCTGGATGGAGTGGTACAGTTGGGTGGGCTCGAACCACCGACCTCCTGTTCCACAGACAGGCGCTCTAACCAACTGAGCTACAACTGCATCCGTCAGCCCCGAAAATGGGGGCTCGATTTGGCCGGAAACTAGGTGCAACGACCGGCTTTGGCAAGGCCGGAACGCCACGACTACGTAAGGGATTCCGCAGCAAAAAGGCCCGGACCTGACGGCCCGGGCCTCTCGTTAAGTCATGTCAAAAAATCAGGCGGCCGGCTTGTAGTACTTGGCCGCCGTGGCCTTGATCGGCTCGGCGGTTTCGGTCGCGATCTTCTGGCCGAGCTCGGCGAGCTCCTTGGCCTGGGCGGTGAAGGTCTCGAGCTGCTTGCGCGTCTGCGAGGTCCACAGCTCCAGCGCTTCGGACGGCGACTTCACGCTGAACAGCTCCTGGGCGAAGTCGAGGGACGAGGTGGTGTTGGCCTTGACGAATTCCATCACCTTGGCCGAGTAGGCGCTGGCGCCCTTGTTCACGCTGGTGAACACGGCCTCGATGGTGCCGTTATGGGCTTCGGCCGCGTCCTTGAACTTGGCGTAGTTGTCGCGGGCCTGCGAAACGCCCTTCTCGGCGAAGGCGCGAACCTGCTCGGGGACTTCAAACGGAATGATGGAGGCAGAGAACGGATCGGTCGACATGTGTGGGTGCATCCTTGGGTCGTGAGGTGAGAACCTGTGTGACCTCATGCGTGCTCCCGGGGTGATGCGCCGGGCGGCGACGAACTGGATCACGCGTGCATTACGGAAGTCTGGGGGTGCCCTTTGAGGCACGGCCATAAAGCACGTCTATCATGTCAATTTTGTGCAACGCAATGAAAATTGTGCGATGCGGCAAGCATATAATTGTGATCGACCATAACTAATCCGGGGCCGGACGCGCTTCCGGCCCGAAGTTCCATCGATCCACTGAACACTCAATTTTTCGGCTTGGCCGCATCCATTGCCGCGCGGCTGACGATCTGGCCCATTTCACTGGCCTGCTCGGCCAACGAGCGCATCTGGGACTGCACATATTCGCTGTGCAGCTTCATCACCTCAGGCAGATCCTTGGCCTTGAGCAGCGATTGCGCATAGTCGAGCGAAGCCTGCACGTTCTTCTCGGCATAGGAGACGGCCTTGCCGCCGATCTCCCTGGCGCCGGCGCGCACGCTTTCGCGCCGCTCCTCCATGTTGCCTGCGGTCGTCCGTGCGCTCTCCATGAACTTGTCAAAGGCCTTGCGGGCCTGTTCGAAGCTTGCCTCCGCCATTGTCCGCATATCCTTCGGAATTGCGAAGGGGTCATGTCCATCGTCACTCATGGTGCACTCCTGTTCTGGCCGTTTGACACGTCCGCCCCGGGTTGCTGCGCCCGATCACCATCGTGGACCTCCCGTGGGCGTTTGCAATGCCTAACGCCCACGGCACCGGAAAGCTCCGCAGTGGTTAAGGTTATCGGCGGGCGAGCGTGGACGTTGCCCCTGCGCGCGGGCGATACTAACGGGACGTTAATTTCCAACGTCGCGGCGGCGACAAGACAAACCAGCGCGGTCAAACCAGGTCGATGAAGGACGCGGATTTCAGGAGGTTGGGCGCGAGCGATCCGCGGCTCGCGGCGCATGCCGATGGCGCCCTGCCGGCGTGGCTGTGGTCCGGTGACGGCACACGGATTCTCTGGGCCAATGGCGCCGGCGCCGGCGTATTCGGCGCGCGCGACGCCGCGCAGTTGGGCGAAAGAATCTTCGGCCCGGCCGATCCGCACCGCCGCCAGATCGCGCAACTCGCACGGCATCTCAATCCGGACGGCGCGCTGCGCATGGAGCGGCTGCGCGGCTTCGGCGCTGCGGTCGGGGGACTTGCGACCTGCAGCTGCGCGCGGATCGATTTTCCCGACGGCCGCCACGGCGTGCTGATCGTGTCGGCGGTGCGCGTGGCGCGAAAGAACTGGCCGCAAGAGACGGTCGCCGCGATGCCGCCCGAAGCGCCGCGCGAAGCTGTCGCCGAGCCCCCTGCAGCCCCGCCGCCGCCCATTGCCGACCATGAAACCCCGGCGCAATCGAACGAGGCGCCCGACGAGTTCGCGCTGTTCGACGCATTCGCCGAAGACCTCGACCCGCCGCCAGCCATGGAAGAACATCGCCAGTCCCCCGAGCCCGATCTGCAGGAGGTGCTGCAGCTCGACCTGCCGCATGTCGAAGCTTCGCAGGAAGCGACAACGCCGCAGCCGGACATGGCATGTGAGGAATCGCCTGCGGCCGATCATGCCGACAAGGATCTCCCGATCAGCGAACGCCGTCATCCGCTGCGCTTCAAATGGCAGACCGATCGCGACGACCGTTTCCACATCAGCTCCGACGAATTCCTGAAACTGATCGGTCCGCTCACGGAAAGCCTGGTCGGCAGGCCGTGGCGCGACATCGCGGGCACGCTCGGCCTCGACGGCAACGCGCGCATGCAGCAGGCCCTCACCTCGCGCCAGACGTTCAGCGGCATCGCGCTGAACTGGCCGGTGGACGGCGGCTACCTGCCGGTCGAGCTCGCGGGCATGCCGGCGCTCGATGGCGAACGCAGCTTTGCCGGCTATCAGGGCTTTGGCGTCTGCCGCGACCTTGCCGGCCTTTCGCGGCTGGAATTGTTGCGGCGGCATGGAATCTCCATTTCGCCGCCGAGCCCCAGGCCGTCGTCCGATAGTATGGAAACCGTTACGGCGCATGATTCGGCGCCAGCGCGGGAAATTGCAGAAGCTGTTGTTGCGGAGAATTCACTTTCAACCGATCTGGATCAAACCGTGGAAACGCCCCAGGAAAGTTTGCTGCAGGCGCCCGCCGGCACGCCGGCGGAGATGCCTGCCGAACCGCCGGACAATGTGCTGCCCTTCCCCGTGGCCGGCGATGCGAAAGCACCCGTGCTGACGCCGGTCGAGAACAGCGCCTTCAACGAACTCGCCCGGCAATTGTCGGCGCGGCTCGAGAACGGCGACAATGGCGAGGCGAATGCGCCGACTGAGGCTGCGGTTCCCGAAATCGTCACCGAGCCTGAAGTTGCGCCGCCGCCCGCCGGCGATCGCCCCGACTGGCTGGCGCCGCCGG
>JADMIO011644093.1_pt1 | contig 10745 bp, 8 predicted proteins | sample 8958161 | NCBI WGS metagenome assembly JADMIO01 (sample SAMN16585339, study PRJNA669376) | soil metagenome | isolation source: Crop rotation soil | place: USA: Cullars Rotation, Alabama | collected 2011 | reverse complement strand
GCCGCGACTTCAAGTCACGTGAATTCCAAGCTTCGGATCCCACTGTGCTGGAAATGAGCAATGATGATAGTGCTGACCCGGAAATGATCTTCCAACTCAACGAAAAGAAAGAGTTTAAGGTCATAGATATTGATAGTGAAGCGCGCAAGATAGCGCTGAGCCTAAAAGACACCAAGAAGACCAAAGCCAAGAGCAGTAAATAGCAAGGCAGTAGGGGGAAGGAGGCATATATGGCGCAGACAATTGAGCTTGAAGACCAGGTGACTGTTGGCAGTCTGGCCGATAAGCTGATGATCCCGGTAAGTAAGCTCATCACCGAGCTAATGAAGAATGGCGTCATGGCCACCGTGAACGAGCGCATCGATTTTGACACAGCTCAAATTATTGTGGGCGAACTTGGCCTGGACATTGAACTGGCCAAGCTAGATGAAGAAACCGCGGCGCCTTTGCACACCAAACGCAAGGCCAATACCTCAGGCGAAGTACGTCCTCCGGTAGTGGCGGTTATGGGTCATGTTGACCACGGTAAAACCTCACTGCTCGATGCCATTAGGGAGGCAGATGTGGTCAAGGGCGAGGCCGGTGGTATTACCCAACACATTTCGGCCTATCAGGTTAAGCACAATGACCGACTGATAACCTTTCTTGACACCCCGGGCCACGAAGCCTTTGCTGCCCTGCGTGAACACGGTGCCATGCTGACCGATTTAGTGATCATTGTGGTGGCAGCCGACGACGGCGTGAAGCCGCAAACCATCGAGGCCATACGCTTTGCCCGCAAAGCCGGTGTGCCAATGCTGGTGGCAATTAATAAGATTGATAAAGAAGGTGCCAACCTACCGCAACTCAAACAACAGCTGGCCGAGCAAGAAGTCATGATTGAGGAATACGGTGGCGACACGGTTGTAGTCGAAGTATCAGCTAAGACTAAGCAGGGCATCGACAAGCTACTCGATATGGTACTTTTGCTGGCTGATGTTGAAGAGCTCAAAGCACCCGCTACGGGGCTAGCCAGTGGGTTGATTATTGAGTCGCATATGGAACAGGGGCGCGGCGCGGTGGCCGAAGCGCTGGTGGAGGAAGGGCAGCTGAAAGCCGGCCAATTTGTGGTGGCGGGCGGCACATATGCCAAAGTCCGTAATCTTGAATCGACGAGCGGTGAACCACTTAAACATGCAACGCCGTCTACCCCAGTTATCATAACCGGTTTTAAGAATTTACCCCAGTTTGGCGATGAGTTTCAGGCTGTAGCCGACGAAAAATCAGCCCGGGCGGCAGTCAGCGAGCAACAGCGTCGCGGTGAAGCTGGGGTCGGCAAAAGTGATATGAGCAGCAGTGACCTGATCCGGATCATTAACCGTAGCAATGAGCTGACAGAGCTCAACATTGTTGTAAAAGCTGATGTACAAGGCTCGTTGACTTCATTAATAGACAGTCTGAAAAGTCTTGATAGTGAAGAAGTGGCGGTGCGAATTGTTGGCTCTGGCGTCGGCTCTATAACCGAAAACGATCTTCATATGGCGCACACTTCAGCGGCCATTATCTATGGTTTTAACGTCAGCCTGCCAGCTAGCGTTAAACACATTGCGAGCCGCGATAAGGTGAGCATACGACTGTTTAAGGTGATTTATGAATTGATTGATGACGTGAAAAATGAGCTGAGCCAACTCTTGCTGCCCCAGGTTGTCGAAAATGATTTGGGGCGGTTAATAGTTCGAGGGGTGTTTAAAACCACTAAAGCCGACATTATTTGCGGTGGCGAAGTTACCAAAGGCAAGCTGGTGGTACCATCTTTTGCTCGGGTTATGCGCGAGGGTAAGCAATTGGCCGAAGTTGAAGTGATCAATCTCAAACGAGGGCCTCAAGACACCAAAGAAGTTCTGGAAGGTGAAATGTGTGGCATTAGTTTGAGGACAACCACGAAGCTGACACTCCAAGAAGGCGACCATTTAGAGGTATTTAGTAGAGAGACGGTGGCGCGATCACTCTAAGGGGCTGAAAGTCACATGGAAGACCGACCACCCGAACCAGCCAAACCATCAGAGGCCGGCGGTCATCGTAGCTGGCTAAACGGTGAGTTTCTGGCTGATTTATTTAAGCGATTTATACCAAGTGAGACCCCTACCCAGAACCGCGCAGGCGACAAAGCTGTTCCGACAATTGGTAAGCTGGCAGAGATGTCTTATATTGAGGACCAAGCTCCACAGACGTTTCAAGTTGATGCGCCAACTAATATCGCTCTGGAAACAGCTGCGCTGCAAGGTGGTGAAATTAAGCGTCAACGCCAGGAAGCCCAGTTGCGCCAACAAGTGGCAGGGCTAAAGCTTGAGGTGCCAGATGTACAAACTGGCCAACAGCAAATAAGTCATGAACAGGAAGCATTTAATCCGCATTTGTTTGAGCAACCTTTTGTACCCTCGACTAGTGGTGCTGAATCAAATAAAATATCACCACCAACGAGCCCAGAAGACAGATTACACACTATTAGAAAGGCCCAGTTTAAAGAATTAGCAATCACCAACCCAGAAGACAAACCAAGCGAAATAAAAGAAGTTGTACAGGAGGCAGCAGAGCTAAATATCCCAATTGAGGACATGTATGAACGGCGTCATGAGCGCAAAGATGAAAATGCTGATGTAACCAGCACAACAGAAATTGCCACCGAGCAATCGTCCAATGACCAAGGTACTAAAATATCAGTGCCAGAAGAAACGCGCATGCCGTATCAAGAATTAGTACAGATCAATTTGGCGCATCCTCGGCAACTACCAGTTGCTACCAAAACTCGCAGTATGTATAAGCAGGCAATGTTGGCTGGCTTTTGGACAGGCGTTGCAGCAATGGTTATCATCGTAATTATGCTCGTGGTGTCACGGTAGCACAGCAGCGCAATGGTGCTATTGCTTAAAATTCAGCCTTATGCTATAGTATAGTTTGCATAACAGTTCAGATTGATCTGTTGGAGTAAAATAGTAGGTATGGGTGATATTGAAACGGTTTTGATGGGAGACACACCAGAAATTCCAGACCCGGAAGGTCGTGGTATGGTGGAGCCGCGTCTATATGCTGATGTTTCTGCCCAGCAGCTTGCACGTGACCTAGGGGAAGCGATGCTAGGTACGGGTCCGCTATCTCGGGCAATCCAAAATACGATAGCAGATGAGCTGCATATTCGCCTGAGTGATTATGTGCAGAGAAACCATATTAGCCAGGCCGAACATGAGCAGATGGCTGAGCGACTAATGGATAAGGTTGAGGCGCACAGGGATCTTTTTGCTAAAGAAATATACGCCCCGGAAGATACACCTCAAATAGCCATACAGGACCATGATGACAGCGCTTCTCCACAAGGGTGGCTCGGCTCAGAAGCTTGGCAAAAAAGACAACCGGTTGAAGATTTTGTTACGACAGCCAATGCAGAATATGAACATGTCGAAAGTCCGAAGCCGTACTTGATTTCTGGTAGGCCATTCGATGAATCACTAGCCAGGTCGCCTGATCGAGCAGGGAAGCAGCGTAGGTGGAAGAAACTTATCAATGAAGCTAAATCAGCTTATAAATCCATCGAAATAACTCCAGTTATAGAGCCAGACGAGCCAGCCATGCCGGAAGATACAGATGAACCCGAGCAATCGACTTCAGAACAACTAAAAGATGGAGAAGTAACTCAAATTATTGAGCACGATGAGCAAGCACTGGTAGATCCAATTGAACCAGAGCCAGTTGCTCTAGATACGGCAAACGAATCCGACATGGTAACCACTACGAGTGAAGCTGAGGATGTGGAACCAGTTGCAGAAATTGCTGATGCCAGGGCACGGCGAGATGAGAAGCAAAAAAAGCCACGTATGAGGTTTGAGCTTCAATTTGGAGAGAATGATGATGGAAGCAGGAGGGCTATACGGCTAAGGCGAGTGCCACTATCTGAAGATGCAAAAAATCGCGCCATCGATAGTGTGCGCAAATTGATTGCTAAACCCGGGCAAATGCTTAAGCAGCGCAAAGCTGACAAAATTAAGGCTGCCCCAGTGACTCCAACTACACCAATTGAGAAATCGCGCCGAAAACGGGAGGAAGCCACGACTGAACCTAAGCAAACTAAACAGACTGACGATAAAGCGGAGAGTCCCAAAATAAACCGCATGAAGAAAACTCGACACGAAGAGCTCGATGGCGCTAGCGACCTCATGAAGTTTGGCGCAAGTATCTTGGCTTTGGCGTTGGTAGCCGGTGGATTGCGAGCGGGTAAAAATATGGCTAATCGCAATGATGTACAGCGTGAGCGGGCAGCCGCAGAGCGCCAGAAGACAGTTCATGACTATATTGCCTGGCAGGTTAAGGAAACACAGCGGCTTAGTGATGAACATCCCGCTATGAGCTATGACCAGATTATTCAGCTGGCACAGCAAGAGTGGAAGAAATACAGCGAGCAGCAGCAGGCCTAAAGGTATAGCTGCACTGGTGGCTGATGGTGTAGAATAAAGCCAAAGGAATCAACATGTTTAAGCTAGACGACAACTTGCTACAGGAACTTGGCTTGGGTACTTTGCCGGTCGATGAAAAAAATAAAATGCTGGCCCACATATATGAAACGCTTGAGATGCGGGTCGGTATGAAGTTGGCTGAACAGATGAGTAATGAGCAATTGGATGAATTTGAGAGTTACATTGACCGCAACGACGAAGCTGGAGCTCTTAAATGGCTCGAAACAAATTTCCCAAACTATAAGCAAGTTGTGGCCGATGAACTCGAAGCGCTGAAGGTAGAAATCAAGCAAGCAGCACCTCAAATACTAGCTGCTTCAACTCAACCGCCAGCAGCCTAAGCTATTTCAGAGACTGACCGTAGCCTGCCAAAAAGGCTTGGGCGGTCATTTCGGCCTTGCCAGCTGGTTTCAGCTTTATAATTTCAAGCGATTTATCTGAAGCAAAAACTAGCAACTGTTTATCGACCACTTTATGTTGCCCCGCTGGTCCTGAAGCGTCTGCCAAACCAGCCTGTGTGATAATTACATCCTTGCCGGCAATGTTTGTACGGCTGCCCGGCCAGCCAGAGTAGGCCCTGATCTCGCGCTCTAATCGAGCGGCCGGTTTAGTCCAATCGAGCACTCCATCTGCTTTGGAAAGTTTTTGCGTGTAAGTTGCCCGGCTTGGGTGTGGTTGCTGTCGGGGCTGCAGCTGTCCACTGGCGATTCCTCCTAACACCTCTTCTAATAGTTCACTACCAAGTTTTTGCAATCCGTGAGTAAGCTCAGCTTTAGTTTCGTGGCCACTCAATTGGACTGTTTTTTGCTTATATATTGGCCCCTCGTCCATGCCGGCAGTTAAGCGCATAATCGATACGCCGGTTTTAGTAGCGCCATCTAAAATTGCTTGCTCAATCGGCGTTGAGCCACGGTACAAGGGTAAGAGAGACGGGTGTACATTGATGATTCCCAGTGGGAACTGATCTAAGACCGCTTGGGGAACTATGTGGCCATAGGCGGCCAGTACAGCCAACTGAGAATTATGCGGCTTGAGCTCAGACAGTTTGCCGGTCACATGTTGCTCAATCTCAAAGCCGGCCCGTTCGGCAGCGCGCAGAATCAGGGGTTCTATGTATGCGATACCAGTTGCGAGTTTTTCATTCCCAAAGAAGACGATTGTCTTTGACGTATTTGTCATAATCAAGCTTCTCCAGTTCACCTTTTTCATTTAGCTTATAAAACATTTCTGGCTTATCTTTGATCAAATCAATAAAAACGCCACCCTTGGTATGGTCAATTTCATGCTGAAAAACGCGGGCTAGGAAGCCTTCCGCCGTAGTTCTGAACTCTTTACCAGCCACATTCAGAGCTTTGACTTTGACTTTGCTATGACGGGGGACCTTGCCATAGATGTCGGGGACGCTCAGGCAACCTTCGAAGTCCTCAATAAGCTCGCCCTCAAGCTTGGTAATCTCGGGATTAATAAAAATGCTAAAGGTGGAATCGTCTTTATTGTCGGGGTGGTTACGAATAATGATAATTTTGAGCGGTTGATCAATCTGAATAGCTGCCAGTGCCACGCCCACTTCATGTTTACGGCTTTTTTCCCAGTCCAAGGTGGCTAGCTGCATATCTTCAATAATCTGACGGATATGCTCGGTAATTAAACCCACCTTTTTAGAACCTTGCCTGAGATGGGCATTGGGCAAAGCAATAATAGCCTTTTTGGTGACCTTGGTTTTGGTTGTAGCCATTGCCAAAGTATAACAAGGTAAGCTGGAAGCTCAAACACACACGCTTCGCAATATATCAGAGCTGTCCGAACTCTGAGTTATACTAGTGCTTAGAGGAAACAGAAATTTTGCGTAGTTACAAAAAGAGAACATTTACTACTCGGAAACGAGCTTCTAGCTTAATGCTCGTGCTATTTGCGATCGTGTTTGGTGCGATAGGCGCCCATTATCTGTTTCGCGGTAAAGCCTCGGTACCTTCAATTCCAACCATAAGTGTCTGTGGGGCGCGCCAATCCAGCGATATTGAGCAATATACCGGGCCGGCATTGCTTGCTCCAACCACGGCCATTCAGAAAGTAATTGTCCCATTCACCTCTGTTAATATGGCTGTCTTTCATATCCTAGCGAGTCAAAATAGAGCTTACATACTATCATACACAGCCTCAGGCTGGACCATGAGAGTGTATAACTTATCAACAGGGGCATTCATTAATTCGTTCTCGGTAGCCATATCGGGCAATTCTCGCGGCAATTTTGCGCTTGATTCATCTGGAAATGTATATGTCATTGATGCAGTAGATAACCCGGGTCTGTATAAATATAATTCAAGCGGTACTTTGCTTTGGACTAAGCCGACGCCAGGCGGTAGCGGCGGAGCCTATGGCTACATTGATTCTAGTGGCACATTCTTGGTTGGTGTTTTACCTCCAAACGGCAGAGTCGGATCCGGTGTTAACCAAACTGGTAGTTCGTTGGTTTTTGACCAAAATGGCAACACTCAGCCTAATAATAATATGCTTATAACCGGCAATGCCGAACAGGATCCCACTACTGGAGACATATTAAGCATTGATGGCGGCATGTTTAGGGTCTATACCAACTCCGGAGCCTTGAAGTTTCAAATGGGCACCGATCTTGACTCTAATCAACCAGGACCATGGCACTTTTATATACCAAATGGTGCTGTCGAAAAACCAGGTGGTGCGGGCTATTATATCTCGGATTCCGGTCACGGGATGGAGTCGTTTGATGCCAGTGGCGGTTATTTGGGGATGGCTCCCGATTTTCAGGCCGCCAACAGCTCTCCTAATACCATTGGTGTTAACCCTGGCAATGCAGTTATATATAACGGGTCAGTATATTATCTTCTAAACGGCGGCATAGACAGTTTTGACAGTAACAATAATAAACAGGGTATTTATAGCATATCCTTAACGAATTTAGATACGTATACCAAATATCCCCAAAGCGCCAGGATATGGGAAAACCCTGCACATCTGGGCATAGGCGCGGGCATGTACACTTCGGTTAAGAATAATTATTTCCCTAACGGTACCACTCCTCAAGTATTTCTGCAGTTCTATCAATGGTGGCAGGCCCAAGCTGGGGCTTTTACAGGCAATTATACTGTTAGAAGTATCCAGCAGATCAAAGCAGGGATGGCGGGCAGCACCAGTAGTTTCACTATTCCTTCGGCCAGCAGTTCGTATACCAATGGAGTAGCTAATGTACCAATTACTTTACCCCAGGCCCAACCGGGTCTCTACGAAATAAGCATGCACTTGCTCAAAAATGGCCAGCCAGCCGGCGCCGACTGCCTATATTACACTGTTGGGGCAATTAATTCCGGTTTTAACCCAGCTAGCCCTAATATGTCTGGCACCAGTGACCTGGCTGGAATAGAGCTAGCCCATGAATTTGGCCAAAAACTTTTCCGTTCGTCCTATGGACTACCGGATTGCTATCCGGGCGTAACGGCGCCGACTATGTCAACACCTCTAGCCTGTCCGACTTCAATAGTCAACGATGTAGCCGCAGCGGCAGCTTTGGCTAGCCAGTACGGCATGAACTATGAAATCCAGATTGGGGCGGCTAATACGTGGCCTTACATCACGGCCGGGAACGCTGTTTTTCAACACCTTATTCAGCAAATGGCTGCCGGTTTGCCTAGCGTTAAAAATTGGGAATGTTGGAACGAACCAGACACTAATAACTTTACTAGCGGCCTAGATTATGTAAATCGAGCCTTAATACCATGCTATCAAGGTGTCAAAGCTGTCCAACCCAATGATCTGGTGATAGGAGGTAGTTTTAGTAACATGACACCGACTAATGGCTGGTGGAATGATTTTGTTACTGCTGGTCTACCATACGTTGACATAATCGCCCTGCATACCTACACCGGTCACAACCGATCTTTTGAAGAGCAGGGCCACGTTATCCCACCACTTTATTCGACAAAAGGTGAGACTGGTACTCTACAACAGTTTCAAGCCAAGTTTGCTGCCGCTGGCTATACTGGCCAAATTTGGGATACAGAGCAGGGCTTTTGGGTTAGTGGGCCGTACAACATCTACACTCAAGGCGACAGGGTAGTGCGCAAACAAATTTTGGAACGTTCTATTGGCATCACGAATGTGTCTAACTTCCAAAATAACGCTGACTATGAGATTGGCAGTACCGTCTTTTCATTACTTACAAAGGGATCATTAACTAGTGGAGGGGTGGCCTCAGTGATTTATGGTGATCAACTGAATAGCCGTCAATTTGTAGCCTGGCTGCCAACTAACACCCCGCACACCTATGCCGCAAAGTTTGGTCCATCGCCGACGGATACGGGCAGTGTGGTAGTTGTCTGGTCGGACGATTTCAATGTCAATGTTGTACCCACGCTAAGTGGCGGCGGTACGCTCAATATTACTGATGAGTTTGGCTTAGCTAATACCATTAACTCTGGTTCCAGTCTTGGGTTGAGTGGGTCGGTTCAGTATCTGGCTGTCCCAAATAGTAAAACCTTAACTATTGCACCAACAGAGGGCTTTACGGCTAATGTCTTAACTGGCAGTAATGTCACGGCATCATCATCCTATAATTGCGGTGGCTATAATTTAACACCTGACCGAGTACTTGATGGCATCCTAGATACCCAAAATGCGGGCAATATTTGTGATGGTCAAGGGATGAGCCTATGGGTTGGAGCAGTCGGTGATAATTCGCCTAGCGTAACTGTCAACTTACCAAGCCCTAAGTCAATCGATCGTGTATATGTATCGAGTCAAGGCATTGGATCAATCGAAGTTGGTTTACGCAATTACACGGTGTCCTTTGATACTGGCTCTGGCTCCTTCACCAATCCAATTGTAGTAACTAATCAATTCTTAGCTCGCAATAATTTGCTTCAATTGCCCCAGTCTCTCACGATTTCACGCATTAAAATATCAGGCATAGAAGTCAATTACTCCGGTTATGGGGATGGCTTGCCGCCAGTGTGGTGGCCAACTAGCGGTGCTCCCGGTGAACCAACCATTTACGAAGTCGAAGCCTACGGACCGGGTAGTGGCTCGCCACCGCCAACTTTATCTGCCGATTTTAATAATGACGGCCATGTTGACACCTTTGATCTATCAATTCTGGCCAGTCACTTTGGTAGCTCGTCTGTTTCTCTGGCTCAAGGTGATAGTAACGGTGACGGTGCCGTTAACGTCCTTGACCTAGCAATTCTGGCTAGTCAATGGGGGTTATAGATCTTATTTAGAGGAGACTGGCCGGATCCAGGTCGTAGGTCCAATTTGCGGGCAATAGTCCAATCACTTGCAGTAAGGCCTGGCGGTTCTTTGCTTTTACAATCAACTGCCAGCGGTAGCCTAACTTTGTCTTGGTGTAAAAACTTGGTGCTGGGCCGATAATTTGAATCGGCAAATTCTGGGTTTGAAGCTTCTCTTTGAGCATTGTGGCCGCCTTATGGGCGCTGGCTTGCTGTTTACGCACGCAGGTGAGTTTTAGTAAGTAATAAAACGGCGGGAAGCCAAATTGCTCACGTTGCTTAAGTTGTTGATCGTAGAAGCTCTCCCATTCCTTATCAACAGCTGCCTTCACAACCTCACTGTCGGGGTTATAGGTCTGCAGAATAGCCAGTCCGGGCCGGTGCCCGCGCCCAACTCTCCCCACAATTTGAGTTATTAACTGATAGGTTCGTTCCTCGGCCGTGTAGTCCGGGAAAGTTAAGCTACTATCAGCCGTAATCACGCCGACCACACTCAATTTTGGCAGGTCTAAACCCTTGGCCAGTATTTGAGTGCCTACCAAAATATCAATCTCCCCCTTGCTGATCGATCCATATTGCTGGTCAAAACGTTCAACTTTCAGGTTATCGCTATCATAGCGGCCAATCCGGGCGTTTGGGAATAGCTGCTCGAGCTGCTCCACAATAGCTTTCGTGCCAACGTTTTTATATAAAATTTCTGTACTGCCACAAACAGGGCATTTTGTTATGGCCGCCGTTTTGTAGCCACAGGTGTGGCACTGCAGGCTGTGTGTATCGGCGTGGAAGGTGAGCGGCAGATCGCAATTGGGGCAGTGGAGCTGCCAACCGCAAACTTGGCAAACTACCAGCCGCGCCGTGCCCCGACGGTTAAGGAATATAAGTGACTGTTCTTTCTTATCTAATGCCATCCGTACGGCCCCAATTAAAGCGTCAGATAAATTAGGGTTCCTTTCCAGCACATTGGGATCCTAAGCTTAGAATTCCACGTGGACAAGTTGTCGCG
>JADMIO010826507.1_pt1 | contig 10745 bp, 8 predicted proteins | sample 8958161 | NCBI WGS metagenome assembly JADMIO01 (sample SAMN16585339, study PRJNA669376) | soil metagenome | isolation source: Crop rotation soil | place: USA: Cullars Rotation, Alabama | collected 2011 | reverse complement strand
AGGCGGGGCCTTCGCGGGCCTGGCGTCGATCCGACGGCCCCATCTGCACCAGGATTGGCCTCGGGTTATCAGACATGCGCACTCGGTGGTTCTTGGCGGCGGTCGGATTTCTGTCTCTCCTCGGCCCCTCGGCCCGCGCGGGCGGCGTCGGCGTTTTGGGGGACAGCTACTCCGACGAGTACCAGTTCTACGCGCCGCACCGCAGCACCGCGAGGAACTGGGTGGAGATCCTCGCGGCGACGCGGGGGGTCGATTTCGGCGAATTCCGCCCCGGGGGCTGGGGGGAGCCCAGGAACCAGGGTTACGCCTACAACTGGGCACGCAGCGGCGCGACGTCGGCCGACATGATCGCCACCGGACAGCACACGGGGCTCGCGGTCCAGGTGGCGAAGGGGGAGGTGACGGCCGCGGTCCTCTTCGTCGGGGGGAACGACTTCATCTACGCCCTGCAATCGGACGATCCGCGATCGGCGCTGGCCGGCCTGGGCCGGAAGGCGGCGGAGAACGTCAAGGTCGCGGCGGAGACGCTGCTCGCGGCGTCGCCCCGGGTCAGGCTCGTGATCGCCACCGTGCCCGACATCCTCGACCTGCCCGAGTTCCGCGACGCGTCGCGCGGGGTGCGGCCCGAGCCCGCCCTGGCCGGGCTCGTCCTCGCCGAGATGGGCGTCTTCAACGCCGAGATCCGCCGCATGGCCGGCGCGCGGGACCGGGTCGTGGTGTTCGACTTCGCCCGCGTGAGCCTGGCCGCCCGGGTCCTCTGGCCGAGGACGATCGCCGTCTCCGGCCGGCGGATCGATCGCCATCGATCGGCCGACACCCTCGACGGCCTGTTCCTCGCGGACGAGCGCCACCTGGGGACGATCAGCCAGGGCCTGCTCGCGAAGCTGCTGCTGGACGTCCTGAACAGGAAATGCGACGCCGGGATCCCTCCCCTGGACGATCGCGAGGTCGTCGCGTTCGCCGAGTCGCTCTCGACTCCGGCCTCGGCCTCAGCCCCGACGCGGCCCCCGGTCATCCCGGTCTCCTCGCCGCGCGTGCCCGTCGCGGGGGAGTGATCCGGACGGACGCCGGGAGGCGGCCCGGCTCAGCCGTTGCGGTGGGAGGACCGGACCTCGGCGAGGATGTCGAACGCGCGGGCCACGGCCTGGCCGGAGTCGGTCAGACGATAGTAGACGTTCCGGCCCCGCCTCTGGGACTCGATCAGGCGGCCGTGGCGGAGGAGCGAGAGCTGATGGCTCACCGCCGGCTGCGAGGGGTTGCCCAGCTCCTCGCAGATGTCCCCCACGTTCTGCTCCCCCCGGGCCAGCAGGAGGATGATCTTCTGGCGGCTCGGCGCAGTCACCAGCCGGAGCCGCGTGACGACCTGCTGGATCTTCGAGAGCGGCATCCCGCCCGCAGAACCCCCATCGTGCGGCATCTTCGTCTGGCCCGCCGCCATCTGCTTGGAATTCAGAGCAATCATCGGGAAAGGCCTCGGCTTGCGACGTGAAGGGTGGAAACGTGGAGGAAGCCCGCGCGGGGGGGAGGACCGATCACAGGGCTCGCGGACGGGGACGGACCGATCGTGGGGAGGAGTCGGCAACATAATCGCCTGTCGCCTGGATCGCTCCCTCCCGCCCGACTCCAGACGGGGGCGATCACGCTCGCTCGGAACCCAATGCAATCATGATATGTCATTTGCCGGACATATTTCCGAAAAGAACATCCGAAATCTGCATCATCATCATCCGAAGTGCGCCGGACAGCAAGCCGTGTGCCAGCTTTAAACTTGTGTTCGCGAATGCCGATGTGTCACGTCCAGCCCTGTCGCAGAATGCCGTAAATTACGGGCTTATGACGAGATCCGGTGCAAGGCTGTTGGCGTTGATCCCTGATCACCTCCGCAAATGGGGCGTTGTTGCGCAAGCTGATGCTCGAACTCCTTGCGCGTTCGGTAGATCGATTCCGACCGCGAATGCGTCCCGGCCGGTGAGGAGACCCACGCCCCTGTCGCTCCGGACCTCGGGACGGCGGGCAGGCGCCAGGGTGCCGACCTTCCGCCCCGGAACGAGGGGGCGTTAGGATGTTCCGGTCCGGTTGACAGCGCGGCCCGGGGACGCCTATCGTGATCCCGGCCCCTCGCGCGGGCGATGCCGGCCCAGCTTTGCCACACGCCTCCTCGAATCCCACAAGAATGTCCATGTCCGTACGCACGCGATTCGCCCCCAGCCCCACCGGGTTCCTCCACATCGGCGGGGTCCGGACGGCCCTGTTCAACTGGCTCCTCGCCCGCCACCACGGGGGCCAGTTCCTCCTGCGGATCGACGACACCGACCAGCAGCGCCACGTCGAGGACGCCGTCCGCCTGATCCTCGACGGCTTCCGCTGGATGGGCATGGACTGGGACGAAGGCCCCGAGCGCGAAGGCCCCCACGCCCCCTACTTCCAGTCCCAGCGCAGCGATCGCTACACCGCCGCCGCCGCCCGCCTCGTCGCCTCCGGCCACGCCTACCGCGACTACTCCACCGAGGCCGACCGCGCCGCCGAGAAGCTCGCCGCCGAGAAGGCCAAGAGGGCCTTCCGCTACCGAGGCACGCCCCCCACGCCCGAGCAGATCGCCCGGTTTGACGCCGAGGGCCGCCCGTTCGCCTTAAGATTCCAGGTGCCTCTCGGACGCACCTTAATTATTCAGGACATGATCAAAGGCCCCGTCGAGCAGAAGACCGACGAGGTCGGCGACTTCGTGATCGTCCGCCCCGACGGCTCCCCGCTCTACAACTTCGCCACCGTCGTCGATGATGCGGACATGGAGATCACCCACGTCGTCCGCGCCGAGGAACACCTCGCGAACACCTTCCCCCAGCTCCTTGTTTTCGAGGCCCTGGGCTATCCCCTGCCGCAGTTCGCGCACGTCCCCTACGTCGCGGCGACGGGCTCGAAGAAGAAGCTCTCGAAGCGCGACGGCGCCGTCGGCCTCCAGGACTACATGGCCCTCGGCTACCTGCCCGAGGCCATGATGAACTATCTCGCGCGCCTCGGTTGGAGCCATGACGCCAGCACCGAGGTCTTCTCTCGCGCCGACCTGATCGAGAAGTTCACCCTCGACCGCGTGAACAGCTCCCCCGCGAGCCACGACCCCGACAAGCTCTTCTGGATCCAGGGCGAGTGGATGAAGGTCCTGCCCCTGGAGCAGAAGGTGGACGCGTCGATCCCCTTCCTCGTCCGCGACGGCCTGATCGCCGAGCCCGTCTCCCCCGAGATGCGCCATCGCATCGAGGCCGTGATCCTCGCCCTCGGCGACCGCCTCAAGCTCTTCTCCGACATCGTCCGCCTGGGCCGCTACTTCTTCACCGACGCCATCACCCCCGACCCCGACGCCGTCAAGAAGCGCCTCCGCAAGCCCGGCGTACCCGCGATGCTGGCCGAGCTGAGCGACCTGCTCGCCACCGTCGAGCCCTACGACCTCCCCACGCTGGAGAAGGCCGTCCACGACTACGCCGAATCGCACGCGATCAAGATGGGCGACGTGGTGAACCCGTTACGCGTGGCCGTGACGGGGCAGGGCGTGGGGCCGGGGTTGTATGACTGCCTGTTCCTCATCGGCCGCGACGCGTGCCGGGCGAGGATCGCCAGGACGATCGAGATGCTGAACGCATCGGCGTGAGCCTCCCCATGGCCGACATTGCGGAGGATCGACCATGCACGGCCGTACGAAGCGACTCTTGCTGATGACGGGCGTGCTGGTCGCCTCGGTGGTCGGGTTCATCGCCTGGGACTCCCTCGACGGGAAGATTCGCGTGACGATCACGAATCGGACGAAGCGCACCGTGACCGATCTTCGCATCTACGTCTCCGGCGGTGCGTATGCGAAAGCCGACCTCGCGCCGGGGCAATCGATTTCCGCATCCATCAAGTCTACCGGGCCGAGACCGGGGCCGGTGGACGTTCTCTGGGACCGCACGGGATGGCAAACCCACGCGTCCTGCTGGGTTGAGGTCGGTATTATTGATCCGTCAGCTCCGATCCCCACTGCGGGCGAAATCGAGTTAGCACACGACGAATACCCTACGCTGGGAGTCGCATGGGGGCGTCTGATCTCCGGTCAGAGCCCCTTTCGAAAGGTGGAAAGTACGGTCGGCTCGAAGAGATACCCTCGCCTTTCGCCCCCAGATAGCCGCCCATAATTCGGAGCCCGATCCCATGCAGATCAGGCCCCGCAACCTACTCATCGCCTCCGCCTTCCTCCTGCTGGCGTCGGTCGGCTTCGCGCTCTACGTGACCGTCACGCGCGGGTTCGTCGCCACTCTGGAGAACCGGAGCAGCCGGACCCTCGCGGACCTGAAATTCCATTACGAGGACGGTGTCGTCGGGTTCCCCCGCCTGGAGCGTGGCCGGAAGGCGACGGCCCAGTTCCTTGCAAGGCCGAACGACGGGCAGGGGGGCGAGTTCTACGTCGAGTTCGTCCGGAAGGGCTTTCCCGGGAAAGACGAGGACCGCCCCCTCGGCATCGGCCTGTTCGCGACCAAAGGCCGGAGCGTGACCCTCCGCCTCGTCGATGCCCCCCTGCCCGGCGGCCGCATGGGGGTGAAGCTCGAAGGCTACTGGTCCGAGGCGTTCGACTGGTATCGCTGGTACATCCGCCTGCGAAACGCGAGCATCCCCGGCAGGTCGAAATGGCCGGCGATGGTCCTGGACGAGGAACCGTGAACGGGCCCTGCCGAGTCGGCGCACGGTCCGAGATTCGGTATCGTATTCACCTTCGGTCGCGACCAGACCGCGCGCCTGCATCCTCCGCAAGGAAATCTCTTCATGTCCCTGCTCGTCGTCGGCTCGATCGCCCTGGACTCGGTGGAGACCCCGCACGGGGTCGTGAACGACGCGCTGGGCGGGTCGGCCACCTATTTCTCGTATGCGGCCAGCTACTTCACCCCGGTGCGCCTGGTGGGCGTGGTCGGCGAAGATTTCCCGGTCCATCACAAGCACATGCTCGAAGGCCGGAAGATCGACACCTCGGGCCTCGTGGTGGAGAAGGGGGGGCACACCTTCCGCTGGAGGGGCAAGTACGAGGGGGACATGAACATGGCGGAGACGCTTGAGGTCCACCTCAACGTCCTCGGTACGTTCAACCCGGACCTCACCCCCGCGTTCGCCGAGACCCCGTTCGTGTTCCTCGCCAACGGCAGCCCGGCCATGCAGAGGAAGGTGCTGTCCCAGGCGAAGAACAAGACGCTGGCCGTCGCCGACACGATGAACTTCTGGATCGAGACCCAGCGAGACGAGCTTTATGCGCTGCTGGAGGAGGTCGACGGCCTCGTGCTGAACGACGGCGAGGCCCGGCTGTTGACCGAGGAAGTGAACCTCGTGCGCGCGGGGCGGAAGGTGCTGGACCTGGGGCCGAAGTTCGTGATCATCAAGAAGGGCGAGCACGGCGCGATGTTCCTGAGCGCCGCGGAATCGTTCGTGATGCCCGCCTTCCCCCTGGCCGACGTCGTGGACCCCACCGGCGCGGGCGACAGCTTCGCCGGCGGATTCATGGGCTACCTCGCCTCCGTCGGCAAGACCGACCCGGCGTCGCTCAAGACGGCGATGGCCTATGGCACGGTCGTCGCCAGCCTGAACGTCGAGGATTTCAGCCTCCGCCGCTTCCAGCGCACCGAGCGCGACGAGATCGACCGGCGCCTGGGCGAGTATCGCGCGATGATGGCGTTCTGAAGCCGTTGAGCGGGATTCGAGATCCGAGATCGGAGATTCGAGATTCCAGGGATCGAATCGTCCATTCTCCGCGAATCTCCCCGGCTTCCTACCTCGAATCTCGAATCTCGAATCTCCGATCTCGGATCTCGAATCCCCGTCCCTGGGATACGCCATGTCTCCTCCTCGCGTCGTCCTGCTCCCCCGTCGCGCCCGGCCGTTCTTCGCCCGACACCCCTGGGTCTTCGCCGGGTCGATCGGGCGGGTAGAGGGAACGGTCGCGCCGGGGGAGGAGGTGGCCGTCGTCAGCCATGAAGGGCAGTTCGTCGCGAGGGGGCTGTTCAACCCGCACAGCGCGATCCGCGTGAGGCTCTATCGGTGGGACGACGCGGCGCTCGACGAGGCGTTCTGGCGCGATCGGATCGATGCGGCCGTCCGCCTGCGGTCGGATCTCCTCCGGTTCGACGGCCCCGGCAAGGCGTGCCGGCTCGTGTTCAGCGAGTCAGACGGGATCTCGGGATTGACCGTCGATCGGTACGACCGCTGGCTCGTCGCGCAGGTCACGAGCCTGGCGTTGTTCGAGAGGAAAGACCTTCTCATCCGCCTCCTCGTCGAGCGGACCGGCGCGGAGGGGATGGTCCTCCGCACCGATCGCGCGATCGCGGGGCAGGAGGGATTGCCCTCGGTCGAGACCGAACTGGTAGGCGCGGAACCGCCCGACGACCTCCGCATCGAGGAGAACGGGGTCGCCTATCACGTCGACCTGAAAGGCGGGCAGAAGACCGGCTTCTTCCTGGATCAGCGCGACAACCGCGCGGCCGTGGCGAGGTACGCGTCGGGCCGCCGCATGCTCGACCTGTTCTGCTACACGGGCGGGTTCGCGCTGAACGCCCTCAAGAACGGGGGCGCCCCCTACGCGCTGGGCTTCGACTCCTCGGCCTCCGCGATCGAGGCCGCGCGCCGGAACGCGGTGACCAACGGGATCGGCGCGGCGCGATTCGAGACCGCCGACGTCTTCGACGCCCTGGCGCGGATCCGCGACCGCGGCGAGCGGTTCGGCCTGGTCGTCTGCGATCCCCCGAAGTTCGCGCGGGGTGCGCGGGCGGTGGACGATGCCCTGAAGGGTTATCTGCGCCTCAACCGAATGGCCGTCGATGCCCTGGAACCGGGGGGAGTCCTGGCGACGTGCTCCTGCTCTGGGCTGATCGATCGCGAGAGCTTCGCGGGCGTGCTGGCGCAGGTGGCGGAGCTGGCGAATCGGCCGATCCAGATCCTGGAATCGCGCGGGCCGTCGCCCGACCATCCGGTCTCGGCCTCGTGCCGGGAGACGGACTACCTGAAATGCCTGATCTGCCGCGTGGGATGACCCCGGGCCGGGATCACGAGCCGCGGGCCGCCCTCGGCCGCGCGATCAGGAGGTTCAGGAGGTCGCCGAGCAGCAACCGCAAGTCGGCCGGCGCGAGGTCGCTGGCCCGGATCACGGGTTCGAGGTCCAGCAGCGTGCGATCGGCCAGGCGGGGCGGGACGCCGGCGTCGTGCAGGACCGCGCCGAGGTCGCTGGAGACCTTCGCGCGACCGTCGGCCGTGATCCCGCCGTCGATCACGCCCGCGTCCAGGTCCTGACGGAGGGCCGCGACGAGGCGGGCGTCGGGCCGGTGGGCGACGGCGGCGATCGCGGAGAAGTCCGACCGCACCGCCCCCTTCTGCGCGGGGGAGACGGTCTGGACCCTGGCGAAGATCCCCTTCAGGTCGTCCAGCAGGGTCCGGAACGGCTTGCCCAGCACGCCCGATCCGGGGAGAGCGTCGCCGCCGCCCGTCGTCCCGGCCGATCCGAGCGGGACGGCGGAGGACGGCCCCCCCTGGCCCCGGGTCTGCCCCGCCTGGGGCGTGCCGAGCGCGTTCGGGTCGGCCAGCAGTTGGGACAGCTCGTCCTGGCTCGCGGGCGACGGATGGGACGGGGCGAGGGCCTGGTTCGCGGACGTCACGATCACGGACCCCGGGATCCCCGCGCCCAGGAGGATCTCTTCGAGGTCGGAGATCACGGCCAGCCTCTGGACCGGCGTGATCGACCCCGCGCCGATGATCGTCGCGACGTCGGCGTTCAGGCGGATGACGGCCCGAGATCCGGTCGCCCCGGCGAGTCGGGCGATCTCGGCGAGGTCGTTTTGCAGCGTGGCCTGCGCGTCGCCGAGCGTGCCGGGTCGCTGCAATGCGGCCTCGAGGTCGCCGAGGAAGGTGTTCAACGCCTCGAGGAGCTTCGGGTTCGTGCTGCTCGTGACGATGACCGTCTGCGTGCTATTCACGCTCGCCGAGGTGCTGTTCACGACGCCGACGACCGTGGTCGTCGGGGGCGGGGCCACGATCGCCGCGACGGAATCGGCCGCCATCAGGGCCCGCGGCTCCATCGCCTCGCAGCCGACCGCGGCCCGGGAGAGGGTCCGTCGTCGCAGGCCCCGTATCCAGCTCATCGGCCCCCGCCGGTCATCGAGCGTCATGAGGAATCCTCTTCCCGTTGCCGGATCGGATACGCCTCTCCTCGAAGGAGAGTCGCAATGCGAGGCCATGTGCCGACATCTTCGCCGGGTGACCGGGGGCAAGGGTGTTGCGTTTTCCGGACGCTCGCCGGATCGTCGGGTGCAGCGACCTCGCCCCATGGAGCGTAGCACCCCCTCCGGCGCGATTTCAACGGGCCTGCCACCGTTCGTCGAAGAATCCGGACGCCGCGGCCGTCTCGCCCCGGTTGCCGACGCGGAGCACGCCCCAGTCCCCGAGGCGGGGGTAGAGCAGGGCGTTGGTCCCGGCGAAGTCCGCCGCGCCGAACGTGTGGCCGCTGTTCAGGACGACATACTTCAGGCGGTTCCTCGGGTTCGGCGCGATCAGGGCGGGGACGTGGTCGGCCGAGGGATACTTGCCGCCGAGGGAGAGCTCGGTCCTCGTCCACGTCACGGGCAGGTCCGCGATCAGCTTCGCGATCATCGCGTTCGAGCCGGGGTCGCCGAAGAGGATGAGGTGATGGGCCGCGATGTCGTCGGCCGTGACGTCCACGTCATTTTTGATGGGAAGCTCTCCGCGCATCGACTCGCTCCACTCCGCGGCGAAGCGATCGAGGCGAGACCTGGCCCAGGCCGCGACGTTCGGGTTCCACGCCGTGCCGGTGCCGCGGACGCAGAGGAACGGGCCGGTGAAGGCGTCGTCGATCGGGCCTTGCAGGCCGGGCCGCTTGCGACGGGCGGCGTTCTCCTGGTACGCGCGGGTCTGCTCGTAATCCATCGTCTGCCAACCCGATTCGAGCTTGCGGAAGTAGACGTCCGGCAGCAAGCCCTTCACGGCCGCGCGGAGCGGCAAGGCCGCGTCGCCGAGCCTGACCGTCTCGGCCGCGTCGCGGTTGACGGCCAGGACCGTGACGTTCTCCGCGCGGATCGTCGCCACGTCGTCCGCGATGTCGGCCTCGACGGTCGCCTTCTTGTAATGTTCTTCCAGCCCTTCGATCGCAATCCAGTCCGCGCGATTGTATTTGAGCGTGTACGTGGCGAACCTCACCGCCTTCGCCCGCTCCGCCTGCCCCTTCGCGGCGTGCTCGTCCCGGAACGCCTTGAGGACCTTCGCGCTCTCTGGATCGACCTTGTGGCCCGTCTTCGCGCCGACGACCTGGAGGAAATCCAGCCCCTCGGCCTTCGTGACCAGGCCCTCCGTCGTCATCTTCACGCCTTGCGCCTTGAGCGCCTCGACGATGTTCCTCGACGCCTGGAGCTGCGGGTCGTCCTCCCCCCCGTACCCCGCGATGGGCACGTCGCGCGCGTTGGACGCGTAATCGACCGGGTCGTAGATGTGGAGCGTCTTCTCCTGATAGTCGGGCAGCGTCTTCACCCTGGCATACGATTTCGTCTCGGTGAACCCCGCGCCCGCCTCCACGGCGCACCATTCCGACGGATGATGCAGGCCCAGGTGCCACGCCCCCGCGCCCCCCATCGAGAAGCCCCGGAGGACGATGCGGCGGGCATCGACGCGGTAATTGCGCTTCACGGCGTCGATCGCCTCGAACACGTCCGTCTCCCCGGCCCATCGATAGGCGTTGTTGCCCCTTCCGAAGACGTGGAGGACCAGGCCCGTCTCCCCCTCGGGCATCGGCTTCCCCTGATGGGCCAGGAGGAACTTGACCTCCGTGAGCGTGGCATCCCGGCCATGGAGGACCACGTCCAGACGCATCTCATCCGTCTCGTTGTACGTCTCAGGGACGTAGACGGCGTAAGACTGGACGGAATCGTCGATCTTTGAGACGTAGCCGCGAAAGGTTCCGCCCCTGGACGTTGCCCAGGGTAGCTTGCCGCTGCTCAGATCCTCGGCGCGTTTCCTGCCCAGCTCAAGGACCTGGAGCGTCTGCGCCGCCGCCTTGGGGGTGTAAAACTCCCCGTGCTTCAGGATCCACCGGGCGGCCTTGAGGGTCACGGCGGCGTCCGCGATGGCGTCGGCCGGGCGGACGGACTCGCCGAAGGTCTTCCCCTTGAGGGCGGCGAGTGCGCGTTCCAGACCATCGATCTTCCCCTGGAGATCGGCCCGTTCCGCCTCCGAGATCGTCCCCTTCGTCCCGGGTTTGGGGGCCTGCCCCCGGGCGAGGGCCGGGATCATCGCGAGGAGGACGAGCGGCAAAAACGGCCATCGGCGCGTGGGCATCGCGGTGTCTCGCGGGGTCCTTCGGAACATTCGTCGCCGGGGGTCAGTCTAGCAGGCGCGCGGGCGGCGGGATATCGACAGGACCGGACCCTCGGGCGCGAAGGGCGCCCGCCCGGAGGTGGGAGTCGCTCTCAACCGTGGAGATCTCGCGAAGCCTCGTTCCCACGGGGATCGTGGGAACGAGGTTAGATCTCCAGGATCGAGAGGTACACCCCGGAGGCGTGGCTCGTCGATTCTCCGATCCGATCGTCCCGGCCTCGCGATGTTATAGGGAGCTGGGCGGGGTCCGCGAGACGGGCCTCGAACGCGCCCGGCCGGAGGGCGAGGATTTCGAGCCTCCTGTGTGATCGAAACTCCGCTTTCGGGAGGGCGCGAGCGACCCGCCCCTCATCTCGACGGGAAAG
>JADMIO011006464.1_pt1 | contig 10747 bp, 10 predicted proteins | sample 8958161 | NCBI WGS metagenome assembly JADMIO01 (sample SAMN16585339, study PRJNA669376) | soil metagenome | isolation source: Crop rotation soil | place: USA: Cullars Rotation, Alabama | collected 2011 | reverse complement strand
ATATAGGAACGCAAACCTCAAGTGGGTTGCTTTGCGTTGGCCAACCAGCGCCTTCGCGCAACGCGCGGGTATGAGCACAGAGGCCTTTGAAGATTTCTTTTTTGAAGCTTCAACACTTGATTACGCGAAACTCGAACAAGCAATGACGCCGTTGGCTGAGCTGTTGGACGAAACCGACATTGTCAGAATCGTTGGTCCTGGGGATACGAATCTAAAGTTTTCAATCAAAGGAATCTCGCAGTACAAATCCGCCGGCTATCACAATGTTCCCGACGGCGAGTTGTTCACGGCGCCAATCAAAGATTCAATCGAAGGGCACGTCTGCTACAACGTGCGCTCAACTTTCTACGGTCACACATTCGAAAACATCTGCTTCGATTTTCATCAGGGCCGCGTTGTTAATGCGGTTTGCAGCCAAAATACGAACGCACTGAATAAGCTTTTAGAGCAGGACGAGGGCGCCTCCTACGTCGGTGAATTTGCCTTCGGCGTGCACCCGCTTATCACCCGACCGATAGATGACATCCTATTTGACGAGAAGATGACAGGCACTATTCATCTCGCTCAAGGCAACAGTTACCCCATGTGTGACAATGGAAATCGCTCTGCGATACACTGGGACCTGATACTGGATCAAAGAGAAAAAATGGGTGGTGGAAGCGTCTTTTTTGATGATGTCCTCGTGAGGCAAGCTGGTGTCTTTGTTCTGCCTCAGCTCGCTATGTTGAATCCACAAAAGTAAATCCAGTCTTCCAAGTCTATTCTTTCGGCAGGAGTGATTGATGGCCAAAGTAGTCGTGTTTGGAGTTAGCCAGTGGGCTGAGCTGGCCCATTTTTATTTGACGCATGACTCACCGCATGACGTCGTCGCCTTTACTTTGGATCGCGATTATATTGAAGCGACGGAGTACAAAGGTCTGCCAGTCGTGCCGTTTGATGAGTTAGAAAAGAATTACCCGCCGAGCGACTTCAAATTGTTTATCCCGATGAGCTTTAAGAGGATGAACCACGTACGCGCAGAGAAGTATGCGAACGCCAAAGAGCGTGGCTACGAACTTATTAGTTACGTTAGCTCCAAAGCGACCACGTTTCCCGATTTTCAATGCGGCGACAACTGCTTCATCTTCGAAGACAACACGATTCAACCGTTCGTAAAGATCGGCAGCAACGTGGTTATGTGGAGTGGCAATCATATCGGTCATCACAGCACGATCAAAGATCACGTAATGATCACTTCACACGTCGTAATTTCCGGCTGCTGCACCATCGAGCCCTACTGCTTCTTCGGCGTCAACGCCACTGTCCGCGACGAAACAGTCATTGCTCGCGAGACCCTGGTCGGCATGGGCGTCACTATTCTGAAGGACACGCAAGAGTTCGAGGTTTATAAGGCGACCGCGACTCCGGCAGCAGGTTTCCGCAGCGACGAAATTCGCAGCCTCTCTCATAAATCAAAAGGCTAAGGCATCACCGTCATATGAAATGGGTTAAGAAGGGACTGATTTTCCATGTTGAAAATCAGTACGACTGGATGGCGCATCACGCCTGCGTGCCGGTGGCCGACAAAGTCAGCGATGACGTCCTGAGAATCTATTTTGGTCCACGCGACCGGCAAGGCCGAACCCGCACCACGTTCATCGAAGTTGAAGCTCGCAATCCATCGAATGTCCTTTACGTGCACGATCGACCGGTGCTGGATTTGGGCAAGCTCGGGACGTTCGACGACAGCGGCGCCATGCCTTCGTGCATAGTCAATCATGGCGACCAGAAATTCCTCTTTTACATTGGCTGGAACGCGGGCGTTACGGTCTCGTATCGCAACTCTGTTGGCCTCGCCGTCAGCGACGATGGCGGCCTCACTTTCGAACGCGTGTTCGAAGGACCAATCGTTGACCGAACTCGATTCGAACCCTACTTTTGCGCGTCGCCCTTCGCAATGATTGACGACGACGGCAAATGGAAACTTTGGTATGCCTCAAGCACCGGCTGGCTCACGGTAGATGACAAACCTGAACCGCTATATCAAATCAAATACGCGGAGTCCCTCGATGGTAAAGATTGGATCAGGAAGAATACGACCTGCCTCGACTACACTTTCGAAGGCGAAGCTAATGCGCGACCCACGGTACTCAAAGAGAATGGCCTTTATCGGATGTGGTATTGCTTTCGCGGCAGCCGCGGTTATCGAACTGACAAAGAGCAAAGCTATCGCTTAGGCTATGCTGAATCCCACGACGGGATTAAATGGGAACGGCTGGACCATCTGGTTGGTATTGACCGCTCGGAAGAGGGTTGGGATTCGCTGATGATGGAGTACCCGTTTGTTTATGTTCAGGACGGCGTGAAGTATATGCTTTACAACGGCAATGGCTTCGGCGAAACGGGGATCGGCTACGCGATCCTTGAAGAAGACGATCGCACGGCGCAGCCGAGATAACGGCACTGTAACTATGACTCAAAGTTTTCGCTCACCTTCCAAAGTGGCGCGTCGCATGAAGCTCACGCCGCTTGTCTCGCGCAACCTGAAGACGTGGCCCGGTTTCATGTACAACTACGCCCTTGGAGTTGTGCCGAACACGGCGTACAGATTTCGCAATGGCGCGCAGCTTCAAATCGGTCGCGGGGTAGATCACGTTCCCATCATCGAGATTTTTTTACGTAAAGACTACGGCGAGATTCCGAATGATGCTGTCATTCTCGATCTGGGAGCGAACATCGGTGTCTTCTCGATTTACGCAGCCACTACCGCACGGAATGTCCGGATTTACGCTTACGAACCAATGCCGGATTTCTTCAAGCTGATGCAGCTTAACGTGAAGCTGAACGGACTCGATAAATCCGTCAGTTGTTTTAATTTTGCTGTCGCCGGAGATTCTACTAATCGAGAACTGTTTGTTGCGGGCACCGACTTCTTCTTTCCAACGCTCGTATCGCCCGGCGCCGAAAAGAATCCCACGGTCACCACCGTGGAATGCACGACTCTTCCAAGCATCATCGACGATAATAAACTCGACCGCGTTGATTTTCTAAAAATGGATATTGAAGGCGCTGAGTATGAGATTCTTTATCGCACGCCGGCATCATACTTCGAACGGATTCGCGAAATAAGGATGGAGTACCACAACCTTGATGCCGAGCGGCAAAATGTGGAGAGTTTGAAGCAGTTTCTGACGGATCAGGGTTATCGCATCACACGACAGCAAGCGAACACGCCGACCAACGGCAATCTGTGGGCGCTACGATGATTGACCTGCAGTCTTACAAAGAAAATGGGTTTCTCCTCTTCAAGGAGTTTTTCGATCCGCTCGAGATCGATCGCATCCGAGAAGAAGCGAAAGAGATATTCATTGATCAAATGCGACGCTGTGGGATTCTCTCTAGTCCCCCAACGTCAGAGCGCGAGTTCGATGAAGGCATGTTCCAGTTGTTTGAGAAAGACCTGCAGGCCTTCACCAATTGCGGCAAGCATGCGCAACACTTGATCTCGCTGCATCGCCTCTCGCTGAGCGATCGCATCATTAACACCTTAAAAGAATTTGGTCTTGAGTTTGCCAATATCAGCACGCGTCCGGTGATGTACTTCAACTCGCCGCGGCTGGCAAAGAAAGAAGTTTACTGGCGGCTGTCAGTCCATCAGGATTGGCGCAGCATCCAGGGTTCGCTTGATTCCATAGTTGTATGGGTGCCGCTGGTCGATATTGATAAGGCGCTTGGCGCTCTTGAAGTAATACCCGGAAGTCACAGACGCGGGTTGTTAACAGCAGAATTAATCGATGGCTATGGTCAAATCGTCGAACCCATCGACAATGCCGCTTTAGTTCCTATCGAAATCAAAAAAGGCGATGCGCTTTTCTTCTCGACTTTTCTCTTACACCAATCGGGCACCAATGTTACTGATTCGATTCGATGGTCCTGTCATTTCCGCTATAACAATCTACGCGAACCGACCTTTATCGAACGCGGGTTGCCGCATCCGTACATTTACAAACCATCCGAAGAACTAATTACGAAAGACTTTCCTGAACCGGCACAGGTGGAAGAAGTCTTTAGCTAGCTATGGACAAAAATCATTTGAACGATCTGGCTATCTTTGGTGGTAGTCCAGCCTTTGCTGACAAGCTCTACGTCGGCCGGCCCAACATCGGCGACCGTGAAAGCCTGCTCAACCGCATCAATCAGATGCTCGATACTCGCTGGCTGTCGAATGATGGACCCTTTGTCGCCGAGCTCGAGCGCAAGATTGCTGACTTTGTTGGTGTGAAGCACTGCATTGCGATGTGTAACGCGACAGTTGCGATGGAGATTGTTGCGCGGGCTCTCGGATTGAAAGGCGAAGTAATCATTCCGTCGTTCACCTTTATCGCTACAGCCCACGCGCTGAAGTGGCAACAGATCACGCCGGTGTTTTGTGATATTGAACCCTATACTCATCTCATCGATGCACGACGTATCGAGGAGCTGATCACGCCTCAGACAACTGGAATCGTCGGCGTTCACTTATGGGGACGCGGCTGTGACGTGGAAGCGATTGACGCGATTGCGAAGCGTCATCAATTAAAAGTGTTGTTTGATTCAGCGCACGCGTTCGGCTGCACCCATGGAGATCGGATGATTGGCAGTTTCGGAGACGCCGAGGTCTTCAGCTTCCATGCCACCAAGTTTTTCAATGCCCTCGAAGGCGGCGCCGTTACAACGAACAACGATGACCTCGCTAAACGAGTTAGGTGGATGAAGAACTTCGGCTTCACAAATTACGATGAAGTTAGTTACATCGGAACCAACGGCAAGATGACCGAGGTCTCGGCGGCTATGGGCTTGACCTCGCTCGAGAGCATGAATGAGTTCATTGGAGTCAATCGTAGGAATTACGATCAGTACGTCTCCAGCTTAGCCGACATTCCGGGCTTACGGATGCTGCGTTACGACGGCGATGAGACTTACAACTATCAATACATCGTGATGGAGATTGACCAGGAGACTACGGTAATCACTCGCGATCAGTTAGTAAAACTTCTGTGGGCTGAAAACATAATCGCACGGCGATATTTCTATCCCGGCTGCCATCTCATGGAACCATATGCAACGGAATATCCTGACGCCGGTCGTCATCTTCCGATCACAAACGAAGTCGCCGCTCGCGTGATCGCCTTGCCGACTGGAACGGCCGTGGGTGAAGCTGAAATTGATACCATTTGCGAGGTAATCCGCGTCGCGGTTGCTCACGGCCAGGAGATTGCGCAACAACTAAGTGGGACCGAATCCGCCACCTCCCCAACTGTATCTTCAGCCATCAGCGCTCACTAAGAATCGGCAGTTTCAAACTTGAGGTTTGAAGTTCAAGGTACCAAAGAAGAAACGATCCCCGAACTTGAAACTTAAGACCTGCGACTCGGAACGTTCTTTAACGTTTATCATGAAAGTCAGCGTTTTAATCGTCGTCTACAATCAGGAGCGATATATCCGGCAGACCATCGCTAGCGTCCTGATGCAACAGATGAACTTCGATTACGAGATCGTAATCGGTGAAGACGCATCAACTGACGACACAAGGAAGATCGTTCTTGAATTAGAAAAGCAGCATCCAGAGCGGATACGCGTGTTGCTTCGCGACGCAACTGACGCTGAGCGCGATCGCGCTGCTGGACTTGGTGGAAAATCAAATTTCGTTCAGGGGCTGCACGCGTGTCGGGGCGAATACGTCGCGCTGTTGGACGGAGATGATTATTGGACCGATCCGCTCAAGCTTCAAAAGCAGGTAGATTTCCTGGACAACAATCCTGACTTCGCGATGTCTTGCCACAATGTAGCGATGCTGTATGAAGATGGCAGCAAGGAGTTAGAGAATTTATTTCCGTCAGGACAGAAAGAGATCGCAAGCCTTGAAGATCTGCTGTTTGGTAACTTCATCCAAAGCTGCACAGTAGTGTTCCGTCGAGGCCTGTTTGCAGATTTTCCAGAGTGGTTTTACACATTAAAGATTGGAGATTGGCCCGTTCATATCTTCAACGCAGAACGCGGCCTAATCAAATATTTTCCCGAAACGATGGCCGTTTACCGTGTTCACGAAAAGGGCTTCTGGTCAGGGTGGACGTCAATTGACCGCGGCCTGGAAGTCATCAAAATGCTCGGACACATCGATGCTCATCTCGGTTTCAAGTACCGGAAACAAATTCGCGCCTCACAAGCAAATTACTTTTGGGATATAGGGCAGCAATGCTATCGAGAGAATCGGCAACGTGAAGGACGAACTTATCTCGGCAAATATCTTTCGTTCGCCGGCACGCGCTCTTACCGAAACCTGTTAAGCTTTTACTTGCAATTGAAAACGCCGGCGATCTATCAGAGACTTAAGGCGTGTAAGGATTTCATTAGTTCTGGAAACTCGCACCCCCGAGCTATCGGCAGTTGAGAAGTTCGTCATGAAAATAAGCGTCCTGGTCCTGACTTACAACCAGGAGAAATATATTCGGCAAGCCCTCGACAGCATTCTCACGCAGGAAGTGGATTGTGATTTTGAGATCGTCATTGGTGAAGATGCCTCAACTGATCAAACGCCGGCGATTCTTGACGAGTATCAGAATCGATATCCAAATCGGATTCGAGTGCTACAAAGCGATCGCGCCGCGGCTGAACGAGATCGTAAACGGGGACTCGGCGGCAAAAACAATTTCATCAGAACGCTAAAGGCTTGTCGCGGAGAATACGTGGCCTTGCTCGACGGTGATGACTACTGGACTGATCCTCACAAACTGCAAAGGCAAGTTGAGTTTCTCGACACGCATCCCGACTTCGTAATCTGTTTTCACAACGTCAGTTCGTTTTTCGAAGACGGTAGCCAGGCTCCGGAGAATCTCCTTGCGAATGAGGTTCGTGAAGTTTCCACCATTGAAGATCTGTTGAAGGGCAATTTCATACCTGCTTGTTCCGCGATGTTCCGCTCCGGCCTTATAACTGACTTTCCGGACTGGTTTCTGACGTTGAAGATTGGTGACTGGCCGTTCTACATTCTGGCAGCACAGCATGGAAAGCTCGGCTACCTCAACCAAGTGATGGCGGCGTACCGCGTTCATCGAGCTGCGCACTGGTCACATACCGGTCGTTCACATCAGGACATTACCTTTCTAAAAATGTTGAAGTTCATAGATGAGCACTTGAACGGAAAGTACACACACATAATTGAACGCACCAAGGCGCGGTATTATTTCGAGCTCGCCGAACTCTACTGCGCTATCGGCCGTCCCCAACGCGCGCTTATTCCAATCAAGCTCGGGCTAAAAAGCAGTCGCTTTCGTCATCGCGGATTGCTGAGTTTGTTTCTACAGGTGAAGGTCCCTTCAATCTATAACGCGCTGCGCGGGTTTCGCAATCTGGTGACGACTCGGCAATCAAACAGTCCTGGTCTCACGCCATAGCACTCATCGATGCAGAGTTCAAACGGAGCCCAAGCGCCGCTCGTAAGCGTCATTGTTCCCACTTACAATTTTGGGCACTTAATTTCTGAGACCCTCCGCTGCCTGCAGGCACAGACCTATCAGAGCTGGGAATGCTGTGTGGTCGACGATGGTTCCACTGACGATACCGCCTCAGTAGTTAATTCTTTCTCCGCGGAAGATCCTCGCATTCGCTACTACCAACAGCAGAATCAAAGACAAGCTGCCGCTCGCAATCGAGGTTTAGCGGAAGCCAAAGGGAGCTATATTCAGTTCCTCGACTCAGACGATTTAATTGAGCCGAAGAAGCTGGAATTACATGTTAGCTATCTCGAACAACACGAGGACGTCGATATTATTTATAGTGGCGTCCGTTATTTCAGTACGGAGAAGCCCGACGAGCGGCTCGTGTCGCGACAATATTCGATGTGGGACGACGGCGGTGCCTGGATGCCGGAAGTATCCGGAAACGGAAGCAGCATCCTGCCGGCCTTGTTGCAAAACAATATTATGGTCGTCAACTCGCCTTTGCTTCGACGCAGAGTACTTGATCGTGTCGGGACTTTCGATGTGAAGTTAACGCCGGTCGAAGATTGGCAATACTGGATTCGCTGTGCTGCTGCTAATTTCAATTTCCATTACGATGACGCAGCAGAGTCTCGCGCTCTGGTGCGCTATCACTCGTTGAGCGCCAGCGCCGATGGCCGCCGCATGTTACGCGCCACGCGGCTCATGCGCGGCGGCTTGGAAACCGTGGGCCTTAATGACGAGATGAAAAATCTTAATCGGCTCTTGCTTGCTGAGGTCGAGGGACTTCTCGGTGTGGAGGAGGCAATTGGCGGTAACTTGGCAACCGGCATGCGACAAATGCTGAAAGCGGCTGTCATGGATCGAAGACCTCGATACAAAGCAAAATGGTTGCTCTGCGCGGCAAGTGCGCCGATGGTCAGCAAACGACGGCTGCGGGAAATGGTGACGTCATCCGTCAGCCAATCTCTTGGAGGTCTTTTTGGAAAAGGTCCTCCGGGTGGCCAGCGCTAAGACGAATCAAAAAAGGATGCACGTTGTCATAGTCGATACAACCATGACCACGCCTCCTACTGGAGGCGCGCAGACCTTTCTTATCGACCTCGCAGAATCCCTGGTCCAACGTGGCATGCGCATTTCAATAGTCACGCAGCCGGGACCCGAGATGACGATTGTTTCCGCATTGTCGCGCGTCGGAGCTGAGATTGAACTACAGCTGTGGTCGTCATCTGATTTACCCGAAGAGAAAGCTGTTCGACTCGCAAGCTGGGTAAACAAACTCGAGGGCAAGGTATCGTTTGTCGTTTCAATTTCTCCCGACGTAGGTTGGCTGACACTACCGTTGCTGAATTCAAACATTGCCACGCTTTCAATTGCGCACAATGATGTAGGAGCTTTCTACGCACCGGTAGAACACTATGCGCCATTAATCGACTGTGCCATCGGCGTCAGTCTCGAGACCACGCGTCGCCTGCGCGATGAAACAGGAATGCCGCTGGAACGTGTACGTTACATACCTTACGGAGTTCACGTCGCGTCACAGGCCGACGCCGAGCGCCGCATTCAGGTCCAACGCGCTGAGCGGGCGCCACTACGCATCGTCTACGTAGGCCGGCTGGTCCAGGAACAAAAACGCGTGATGGACTTCGTGCCGCTCGTACGCGAACTAAAACGGCGAGACGTTTCGTTCATGCTGGATCTCATCGGCGATGGATCGGACCGCAGCCGTTTGGAACAGGAACTCAAAGAGAATGGCCTCGCCCATAATGTGAAGGTCTGGGGTTGGCTTACGCCGTCAGACGTAGCAGCACGACTTGCAGACAGCGATGCGTTTGTCTTGTTATCGGATTATGAAGGATTGCCTGTGGCATTGCTTGAAGCGATGGCGAGCACACTTGTTCCGGTGGTTACGCGCATCAACAGTGGCAACACGCAACTCATTCGCGAAGGCGAGAATGGGCTAATGTTCGAGGTTGCTGATGCGATCTCCTGCGCTAAACACCTGGCCCAACTATCAACCGATCAGGAATTGCTGCGCAGCTTGCGATGGGCGGCGTGGAAAACGGCGCGTGAATACTCGGTGGAGCGAATGGTTGAAAACTACGAAAGATGTTTTCAAGAAGTGACTGCACCCGACTTCATGAACGCGGATCGAAAAACCGCGCCACGCCCATACCCGCTGCTTCCTGCATGCAGATCTCGTTATCCTTTCTGGCTGCGAAAAGTAAAGAGTCGCTTAGCGACGCTTCGCTCAACACCAATGCCATCGGTAGGTCAACAGAGTCGATGAGCGTTGCATGTATCGCGTGCGAAAGCCGGCAAACTAAACTCATCGGAAAATTGCCGGTCTTCACGCCAGATTACCTCGGCAAACCAATTGGCAGTGTCGACGCGGGTTCTTTGTATCGTTGCGAGAATTGTTCTTTGTTGTTTCGGTGGCCCATGCCCAATCCCGAGACTCTGCTGGCGTACTACAAAGGACTGGAAAAAGACGATTGGTGGCAGGTTGAGAACGCCCGGGAAGTATGGGACCACGTCGCCGAGCAATTGAAGAATATTCCTGCGCCTCAGGTCCTGGATATAGGTTGCTTCCGTGGAAATATGCTGAGGCACATCGGTAAAGGATTAAGCTGCTTCGGAGTGGAACCTTCACCGAGTGCTCGTCGTGAAGCGGAGGCTCATGGAATCACCGTCATCGGCGACAGTATTGATTCATTGAAAGACGAGGAACGGCGCTTCGGAGCAATTACCTTGATCGATGTCGCCGAACATCTTCCGCATCCGCTCGAGTCTTTTCAGATTCTTTCAAACCTGCTTGTTGATGGTGGGAAACTGATCTTGTTCACAGGATCCACAGATGCACCATCATGGCAATTTGCTCGGCAGGACTATTGGTATTGTGCGATGCCTGAGCATGTCGCTTTTTTTCGGCCTTCATGGTTTGATTGGGCAGCGGCGCGTCTTGGCTTCCGTGTGCCCGATGTGAAGCGACTGCGATACGAACCGGTGACTTTTCGACGACGAGCTGACGAGACGTTGAAAAACGTATCCTTCGTCAGTTACCGGCGCTTGAAGAAAATTGCAGGCGTCGGTTCACTTCTTCCGAAGCTACCCCTCATTGGAAGAATCGAACACTGGCAAAGCTGTTGGTGGACCTCAGCGCGTGATCACATTTTAGTGACGATGACGAAAGATACTTCACACACGTAAAATCATTCGCTTGATTGAACTTTACTCTTTGCTCCTAGCTCTTTGCCGCGTATGCACTATCACCTGATTGGAATCTGTGG
>JADMIO010957558.1_pt1 | contig 10747 bp, 10 predicted proteins | sample 8958161 | NCBI WGS metagenome assembly JADMIO01 (sample SAMN16585339, study PRJNA669376) | soil metagenome | isolation source: Crop rotation soil | place: USA: Cullars Rotation, Alabama | collected 2011 | reverse complement strand
GCTTAATAATCATTGACTACAACATGTAAATTATATAACTTTATATGGAGTTAATATAAGGGTAAAATTAAATTACACTTTAAATTTAGCTAAGAAAATTATTAATCATTTAAATTTTTGACGTATGAATATGAAAACTACACTCGGACTTATTTTGACTATGCTTGGAATTATCGGTGTGATTTATCCGGTTTCAGTTTTAACAAGCACAAAGGAACCCAACTTCAGTCTTCTGTCTGTTTATGCAGTTATCGGAGTTATATCGGTTATTTCCGGAATAACAATGGTGAAGACAACCCAGGACGCATAATCATTTAAAGCGTTTATCAAAAACCGGTTTCACCGGTATGCTATATCATTGTTTTTAGCGAAACATATGGTTTCAACAAAATTTTTACGGAAAATTTTTATTCATTATTTAAGTATTCATACATAGTGTGAATATTATAAAAATGGAATGTAGTTGTGTAATGCAGTAAATACAAGGTTTCCACAACTTTGTTTTAATAAAAACTACATTATGAAAACGCTCAAAACTACTATTCTTGCATTTTTTTGTGCAGGGTTACTAACAACCACAACATCTTGTAACAGGGGCACAGGCTGCGGCACTTGGGGTAAAGTAAAAAGCAGCAAAAAAATATATGGTGTCAAACCAAAGAATAATAACCAATACGCGGCATACAAAAAATATAATTCTTAATATTAAAAGACAGCACGAAGTTGTGCTCTCCCTGTATTAATGAGTTTTGCTGTTCCCGTTTTTCGTCCTTCATAAGTAAGGCTTAATTCCAGATTTTGAGAAATGTTACGCGTATAGCTTGTAGTCCAGATATAGTTTTTACCGGGTTGCAAACCTTCTAAAATGGTGTAAGATTTTGTGGTTCCGTTTTCACCATTATATTTTACCACTGCAAGTGTAAATTTAGCTTCCAGCGTGTTTTTTGTCGCTTTGCTGTATCGCAGTTCCAATTCCATTTTATTGGCTAATGCTCTCTCTCCTCCAAGATCGCTTTTGTTTTTCTTTTCTGTAAAACCATAACTTACAGAAGTTCTCAAAGTAGTTTTAAAATTGTATGTAAATTTTGGTTCCAGATAATAACCGCGAATGCTGTAATCATTCGGATGAAAATAATCCGATACCAATGATAATCTGGATTGAATAAATTTCATGTTCAGGGTGAACATTGTACTGAGATTATAATATCCTTCCAAAATATTATCCATTCTCTTCCTCGTATCAAAACCATTGATCAGCAAAACTTTGTCATTCACTAATTGATTGGTAAATGAAAACGAATAAATGGGATCCCCGGAATTATAAATAAATGTGTTCCGGATATTTGAATTGAGGGTGATGGTATTTGAATCAGAGGTTTTAAAAACAAAAGGATTGAAAGCCCGTAATGCATTACTCTTGTAAGTTTTTCTTTTGATCTGTAAATAAGATTGAAAAGTAAGCTTCGACATAAAATTTTTGAATCCTTTTTCGTTGAACCAAACTGCCTTGGGCTGGATGGTTATATTTTGCGTATAAGCCGTGGAATTTGACCGCACATATTCATTAAGATCCGTTAGCACCCTTACATATTGCGCACTGTCGTTAAACTGAGATGGAACAAATTCATTTAATTCCGGAATAGTATTTTGATTCTGATCGATCCATTTATAAAAACCCTGACCTGAAGGCACCTGCACATAAGTGAACTGCCGAACTTTTTCTCTGCCGCCACCCAACTCATAAATAAAATTCAGGCGCAATACACCGCGCTTGATACGCGCACCATATTCCGTTCTTCCTAAAAATGTTTTCTCCGGCTGTGCTTGTATCGACGTATCTTTTACAATAAGATCACGAAATGTAAAAGTCCAGTTGAAAGTCTGATTTTTTAGCTGGTTTGCAGTACCGTGAAAATCCACAGTGTGCGCAGTTGTAGAATCTTTAAATGCACCGTTCCTCACATCAAAATCTTTCCTGTATTTATATTCGAGCATAAAGCTCCATTTCGCAGTATCCGGTAAAAAAAACTGCGCGGATAAATTATTATTCCTGTAGGAATTTTGCTGCAGTACATTTGTAGTTCTTGTTTTGAAAATATTATTCTCCTGGAAAAACCCGAAACCGAATCCTAATCCGCGCACTTTAGCAATCGAATAAATTATATTTGCCAGTGGCCTGAAAAAAGTAGACTTATACAGTGAATCCCGGGTATTTAAAACGCGCGCTTCTGTTATAATTCTCAATCCTTTAAATTCACTTGAAAAATTCACGCGATTCTCATACCCCTGGTATTTTTGATGGCGGATAAAAGTTGAGAACTGGTAACCTACCTGAATCTTATGCTTTATATCCATTAAACCCGTCATGTAACGGGCAATATGTTCAGTGAGATCTGCTTGATTTGTTACATTCCAGTCGCGTGTAAATTCTACATTCCTGTACGGCTCAATCTGAGTAAAACGGCGGTCTTTAAATTCATAATCGACTGCATTTGTAAATACCAGATTGTGTTTGAAAGAATCTATCCTGCTGACCTGGAGATTGAGCGCATATCCTTTATTTTCTTTATTCCCAACTGAAGAAAATAAATTTTTGTCATAATTTGAAAACGCCATCTCCGTTCGTATCCTCATTTTTTCGTTGATCTGGTAACCGATACCAAATGTAAAAAGCAACTGGCTCTTCGGAGTTACAATTAATAAAACCGGTTCGTAACTTCCTTGTGGAATTCCGTTCACAGGTTCTACCCATTGGTACACGCGTACATTGTTTGAATTTTTTGTAGGAATATAATTTCCCTTATTGGGTCCGAGGTATGAAAATGACAGTGAAAATTTTGCACTGTCCGGATTAGTTTCATAAACAAAAACAGAATCGTAAGTGATAGAATTTACAATGGAATCAACTTTACGGTATTGCACGCGGTTAGGATCAAAAGTTGTTTCACGAACTCCTGAGATATATGCATTGGAAATATCATTACCGATGGTAGATAAATATAATTTGGTACTGTCGGAAAGTGAATTGGTGATCGGTTTATTTTTTGCATCCTGTTCCGAATAAACCTGCGTAAAAATATTCAGCTTTTTATAATTGAAATTAATCCCTTCGTGAACAGTTGTCCTGAAGTAATTTTTATCTGAATATTCAAATTCAACGACGATCCGCGAATCTTTTGTGATTAGAAAACGCGGCATAAATAAAACTTCGCCGCTGTTGTAATCCATCACATAATCCAGCAACTCTCCTCTTTGCAAACGAATACCATCAACATAAACTTTTTCGCTTCCTGCAAGCACAATGATAAACGATTCATTATTGCTCCCCGTTAGCCTGTATGGCCCCTGGTTACCTTCACTTCCCTGGAAAATATTGCGTGTAAATTTTCCGCGGCTCACAGCCAGTGATGTAGAAGTTTGCAATCGAATTCCTTTTTTAAAAATAAAATTGTTCGCATAGCTGGCCCCTTGCAACTGTTTTGAAAATTTCATAAAATAACTGTCGAAGCTTTTAAGGGTATAATCTCCGGCAATAATAATATGCGGATCTTTTTTCAGCTGGATATACACTTTGTCAAAATCCTGCAATTGCTGAGTTGTTCCGTCAGGTTGCAATGGAATATTGTTATCCGTTAATGCTGCAGTAATTTCTATGCCGTTCGCAATTTTTCCGCTCAATCGAAGATCGAGTGTTGAATTTAGTGTGAGGTCCTGGTTAGAGCCGAACTGTATGCCGCGGGCGAAATTTCCACTGTAGTTCAATCCACCAAAATCCAGGAACGAAGCTGACTGTACGGAAAGCGGTTGATAATAATAACTTTCATAAAAAGCGGAATCTCCCTTGCGGATTATATTGCGGCTTTTATGCTGCACTGTTGTAGCGAGATGAATTGGAAAGGAACGATACGTGATGAGCACCGAATCAGGTTTCTGATTTATAAAAAATAATTTCCCGTTCGCATAATCTAACTTATAATTTTCCCTCGGAATGATCTCATTGGTTTTCATATCCCTCATCATAAGTGATCCCGGAAAAATACTCGTGGTATCCAGCTTTAATGTATCGGGTAAAGCAGTATATATTTTCGCCCTTTGATTGGAATAACTGAAATCACGCGGAGCAAGCAATTGCGCATCAGCAAGAAAATAGCCGAAACATATAGCCCAAAAAATTACTATTTGTTTTCTAATGGTCATTCGTTTTCCAGGCAATGACTGGAATTTATTTAGCAGTTTCTACAAGTCCCGTAAGACAGCAGGTAAAAATAAAGACATTATTGTAAGGTAATGCGTTGTACGTATCTTTTTACTCATTTATTTGTATCTCTATTTAGTTAAACGTTTATTTGCAGACAATTATATATTTATGGCTGACAAAACTTCCATTTTAAAGGAAATAATCGAGAACAGGAGAATAATTAAACCTGAAAATTACAACGGGAAAATTATCCCGGAAGAAATACTACGTGAAATACTCCCCGCTGCAAACTGGGCGCCCACACATGGATTGACAGAACCCTGGAGATTTATCATTTATTCAGGAAAAGATGGTGTTCAGAATTTCGGTCGAATGCATGCTGATCTGTACAAGAAGGAAACTCCGGAAGTAGAATTTCTTCAAAAAAAATATGAAAAAATACTGCACAAACCTGATCTGGCATCTCATTTAATTGTTATCGTGATGCACCGCGGCGATAAGGATAATATTCCCGAACAGGAAGAGCTGGCTGCAACCGCATGTGCTGTGCAGAATATTCTTTTAACTGCCTCTACTTATGGAATTGCAGCATATTGGGGCACCGGCGGAATGTGTTATCATCCATCTTTAAAAAAACATTTTGGCTTAAGAAAAGAAGATAAAATCATTGGTTTTTTATACCTGGGCTATTCCGATAAAGAACATCCCAAAGGATTCCGGCACACAGGCATTGAAGAAAAAACTACATGGATGTAAGAACATCAATTTTATTTCTCACAGCATAACATCCTCTCTTTTCCAGCCAGATCCTTTCTGATAATTATATTTTTATATCCTTTTTGCTCCATTAATGCTTTTACGTCACGTGCACTAAATTCATTCAGCTCAAAATATAATTTTCCATTTTCAGCAAGATTATTTTTTGCAAAGTCGGCAATTTTATCATAAAACAACAACGGATCATTGTCCTCCACAAACAATGCGAGATGCGGTTCATATTGTACTGCTGATGAAGACATTTGATCAAGTTCAGTTTTGGGAATATAAGGTGGATTGCTTACTATGATATCGTAGAATTTGTTGTCGTCTTGCTGTGGACTGTGGACCGTGGACCGTGGACTCTCTAAAATATTCAACTGAATTAAATCAACAATCACTTCATTATCCCTTGCATTTTTTTTTACCACTTTTAGTGCTTCCTCTGAAACATCCAATGCTGAAACATTCCACCCGGGTTTATTTTTTTTTATGGCTACTGCAATGCAGCCGCTGCCTGTTCCGATATCGAGAAGGCTTATATTGTTTTCATTATGGTCTTTGATGATCCAATCCACGAGTTCTTCCGTTTCGGGACGCGGGATAAGGACATTTTCATCTACATATAATTCCAGTCCGTAAAAATGCACCTTGTTGAAAATATATTGCACCGGGTAATGGTTCGAGATCTTTTCATAAATAAAATTCAGCTCTTCCACTTCATCATCACCCAAAGAAAATTTCTTCACATCATAATATCGCTTTTTAAAATAATCCTCCATTACATACTTGAATAAATTCTCCGCTTCCCTTTCATCGAAAGCTTCTATTAATAAAGGCACAATGATATTTCTATAGTTCTGTACGAGCAATTTTGTATTTTTGTGAAAATAGTTATTTGTTAGAAGTTATTCTCCGCAAGTGAAAGAAAATAATCTATCCGAACATGAATATTACATGCACCGCTGCTTTCAATTGGCAAAGCTTGGAGAAAGCTTTGTTGCTCCGAATCCAATGGTAGGTGCTCTTTTAGTTCATGATTCCAAAATCATCGGAGAAGGCTATCATGAAAAATATGGAGAAGCTCATGCGGAAGTAAATTGTCTGCACTCCGTAAAAAATGAAGATAGTCACCTAATTGCAAATTCTATTTTATATGTAAGCCTGGAACCCTGTTCACACTTCGGAAAAACTCCTCCCTGCACTGATCTTATCTTAGCGAATAAAATCCCGAAGGTAGTAATCAGTGTGGAAGATAATTTTCATTTGGTAAATGGAAGAGGAATTGAAAAACTCAAAAAAAATAATGTTGAAGTTGTACAAGGTATTCTTCAAAAAGAGGGTAAAGAACTGATCAAACAATTTTTATATTTCAATCAAAATAAAAAGCCGTTTATCACTTTAAAATTTGCACAATCCAAAGATGGATTTATAGGAATAAAAGATGAAAGGGTTTTCATCAGCAATGAGCTTTCATTACGTTATACTCATCGCTTGCGTGCACAACATCAATCTATCCTGGTTGGAAAAAACACTGTGCTTATTGACAATCCTGCTTTGACCTTGCGCTATTGGAATGGGAAAAACCCTGTCAGAATTATTTTAGCAGGTGAAAATTCAATCCCTGCAAATTATCATGTAAAAAATAATGAAGCAGAAACAGTTTTTATAACTGATGATATCAAAACTGCATTGAAAAAAATTGCAGAGAAAAATATTATTTCCGTTTTAGTGGAAGGCGGCGCAAAAACTCTCCAACAATTTATTGATGCAGGCTTGTGGAACGAAGCACATGTGATAACTTCAAATACTGATATAAAAACAGGAATAAAAGCGCCGGTGCTCAATAGTATGCCGGTAGAAACAATTCAACTCGAAGATAACACTGTACAAGTATTTAAAAACCATCCAGCCTGATGCTTTATCTTTTGCTCAGCATTGTATGCGCAACTTCTTTAACGATCATACTTCGTCTTTTCGATAAATGGAACATCCGGTCGCAATACGGAATTGTATTTAATTATCTGGGCTGTTGCCTGACCGGCTTTCTTTCAATGCCGGATAAATCTATGATTTCACACATTCCGCAATGGAATGGCTGGTGGATCTGTTTGTTACTCGGTTTAGGATTCATGATCGTTTTCATCCTCATTGGAAAATCTGTAAAACTATTAGGTGTGACAACGACAAGTATTTCCTATAAATTATCTTTTATTATCCCTGCAATGGTTGCGATATTATTTTACGGAGATGTATTGACCATTTATAAATCGATTGGAATCATTCTGGCAATATTTGCTATTTATTTTATTACGAAACAACGCGAAGAAAAAAATGAAACTATAATCCCAAATAAAAATTTATGGTTGTTGCCAATACTGATTTTTGCAGGTGCAGGAAGCCTGGATGCATTCTTTAATTTTATCCAGCGCAACTATGTTCCCAACGGCTTTGATCACATTGCGACCATTACTGTTTTTGCGGGAGCCTTTCTTTCCGGGCTGTTGAGATTTGGAATGCAAAAAGAAATGTATCAATTGAAGAATGTAATGGGTGGAATAATTCTCGGCATTCCGAATTATGGTTCGCTCTACTTTTTATTACAGGCATTAAAACACCCGGTATACCCACCCTCCACATTATTTCCTTTGAATAATTTAGGTATAGTTTGTTTATCAGCAATTGCCGGATTGCTCCTGTTTAAAGAACGATTTACAACTTCAAAAATAATTGGGTTTATGCTCACTGTAGCTTCCATTATCATTATTGGATTTTTAAGATAATATACTATGGTGGGTTGGCTCTTACGAGCCGACACAAACCAATAAAAATAATGATTAAGATTACTTCAGCTTTTTAGGAAAACGGAAATTGAATTGTGTAGTCATGCCTAATTGAATACTCATCGGTTGTCCTTTTTTTAAAGTAGAACCGAAACCTGCACGCGCACCCACAGTAAGACACATAAAGCGTGTAAGAAAAAGATCGTAATCAAAACCACCGGTTAAGCCCAATTCTGTTTTATTATATCCGGGTGCATTCTTCACAATCTCTCCATCCATCAATATTTTTTGTTTTACAAGGATTGACATTTGAGGGCCGAATAAGAAACTCACCGACATGGGGCGTGTATTAAAGTTGTTGATGAAAGTGTGTTTGTATTTAACCATCAACGGGAATTTAGTGTACATCAGGTTTACGCTTTTGCTGTGAGATCCGTCCAACTGTTCCACCAGGTATTTCTGTCCCTGTTCCGAAAGCTGCAATTCCAGTTCAATCCCCCAGCGGTCGGTGTAATCGTAACCTATGTTTATACCGTAAGCTTTTCCTATTCTCATTTGTGGCTTAATGGAAGTTGTATTTTCATCCGCAGTGTAGTATTTATTGGTGAGCCAATTATTATTCAGGTTAAAAAATCCGCCGATATGAAATCCCTTATTAATATCGTAGCCATTAAATTGCTTTTTGATCTTCAGCATTTTTGCTTTTTTCGGATCGAGATTACTTATACTGCCTGACTTTGATTCCAGTTTTAATTTTTCGAGTTTTTCCGGCTTCAACAAAGATTCTAAAACCTGCCGCGAAGGCAAGGGAGAGACTTGTCCTTTCACCGGTGTTAAAGAAACGGTAAGCAATTCAGTTTCCTTATTTTTTATAGGTTGTGCAATCGGTTCGGTTATATCTATAGATGTAATTTCTTCAGTATTGATGTTTTCATCTGCCGGTGATAAACTATTATTTTTTAATGCATCATTTACTTTAGAAACAACATCTTCAGAAGCTTCAGAAAAATTGCCTGCAATCGGCTTATCTTTTAATGTTCCCTTTGTTTGTTGTAAACCAGGTGAAGAAGCATTCAGAATATTCACTTGTTCTTTTTTATTTAATTTTTCTACAACAGTAGTATTCACTTCATAACGTGTCAGCCTTTCCTGCCTCCTGGGGATAGATGCACTGACATTATCTGCAGTATTATTTTGCGGAGTATAAAAGGATGCAACGGAAGCCTGGTTCTGAAAATTAACTGTATTGGAATTAGAAGAAGTTTTATTTATTACTGCAGCAGTTGAATTAATAGTTTTTAGGGCAGGAATATTTCTTTGGGCTATTTCATCTTTCACTAATCTCTTATTGATTGCAACTTTGCTTACATTTTTTTTGAGGAAGAAGTTTTTATAAATGACGATGCTGGTAGAAGACGATAAACTCAACATCAGCAATAACAGTAAATATTTGTATTTACTATACCATTTTGTATTTGCAGGCAATTGTTTTTCGATCCGATCCCAAAGAAACCTCGACGGTTCTATGGATGCATCTTCCATTGTCTTTTTTACAAATTGGTCAAACCTGTTATTTGACGATCGCAGCACTTCTTTTAACTATTTCAGACTTTTTAACCATATCCATTAACAAGTACCTTGCCCTGGATAACTGTGATTTCGAAGTACCTTCGCTGATCTCTAAAAGCTCTCCTATCTCTCTATGCGAATAACCTTCCACCACATATAAGTTAAATATCGTTCTATAACCCGGGGACAACTTATTGATCATATTCATAAGATCCTCCAGTTGAAGGTCGTCTCCTGGATCCTCCCAGGTTATGTTTTTGTTTACATCGTCCACATTTACCATAGGGTACATTTTTGTGGACTTCCTGTAATGTTCTACTGCGGTGTTTACCATGATCCTTCTTACCCAACCTTCAAACGAACCTTCGCCCCGGAATTTGTCGATGTTATTGAAAACCTTAACAAACCCTTCCTGTAATAAGTCTTCCGCTGCTTCACGGTTTTTCGCGTAGCGAAGGCATACAGAAAACATCTTGGCCGACAGTATATTATACAGCTTATACTGAGCCTCACGCAGATTGCGCCTGCAGCCTGCTATGAGCTCATTGTATAGTGTTATTTTATCGTCCTGTGGTTGCATACCGGATATGTGAAATAGTGTTTTTTTAACAAATACGTGCCTTATTTAAATTTAATAGTATTCATTCAAATATGTAATTAATTTTTTAGTGGCGATTCCCCGATGACTGATTGCTGCTTTTTCATTTATATTGAGTTCAGCCAATGTTCTTCCCTCCGGCAGAACAAACACCGGATCATACCCAAACCCGTGAGCACCTATTTTCTGAAAGCCGATTGTTCCTTTCAGGATGCCGCTGAACTGATGCTGCACACCGTCAATGATCAGCGTGATGACCGTCTTGAACTGGGCTGCACGATTTTCAATTCCTTTCATTTTTTCTAATAATTTTTCCATATTCTTATTTGCGTCTTTCTCCTCTCCGGCATAACGCGCGCTATACACGCCCGGTTCCCCATTTAAGGCTTCCACTTCCAATCCCGTGTCTTCAGAAAAGCAATTCACATTAAAATTCTTATAAATGTATTCAGCTTTTTCTATGGAATTTTCCTCAATCGTATCGTGTGTCTCCGGTAACTCTTCCTGGCAACCGATCTCGATTAATTTCTTAATTGTAAATTTCCCGGAAAGTAAGATATCTATCTCCCTGATCTTGTTCTCATTGTTGGTCGCAAAAACAATTTCTTTCATTCGACAGGCTTAAAGGCAAGTTGCATTTGTTCCCAAAGCCTGTTTTTCAAGTCCTTTTTTTGCTCTAAAACTTCCGGCGCGTCTACTTTCAAAAATTCAATATTGGAAACCTTTAATAACTTATATGGAGATATATCAAAATTTATTCCAATCTCGTTTTCTTTCACCCCAAATAAAAAACATTTTTTAAGCGTTAAAGTTTTATTTAATTGTGAAAGTCTTACGGATAGC
>JADMIO011507145.1_pt1 | contig 10748 bp, 16 predicted proteins | sample 8958161 | NCBI WGS metagenome assembly JADMIO01 (sample SAMN16585339, study PRJNA669376) | soil metagenome | isolation source: Crop rotation soil | place: USA: Cullars Rotation, Alabama | collected 2011 | reverse complement strand
TCCCGTGTTTCGGCCCTGCCGAACACAGGTCCGATCCGCTCCTTCAAGGCCGCTAGTTCGCGTTCCCACGCGACCAGCGAGCCCGACCAGACCGCAACAGACATCAACCCCCTCCACACCTGCCCAGAAGAGGGTCATACCTTCATCACACACGCAACTGTAGTACTAGAGCGGTTCGGTCTTGCACGGAATCGGTTGATTTGATTCCAGGGTGCTGGGGGTGAGGGCTTGGGAGCTCACCATGACGGCACCGTTGTCTCAGGACCTTCGTGAGCGGATCGTGCATGCTGTCGAGGATGGGAGCACGATCCGGCAAGCGGGCCGCCGCTTTGCCGTGAGCGCCTCGGCGGCCATCAAGCTGATGCAGCGCGTGCGCCACACCGGCAGCACGGCCCCGGCGAAGATTGGGGGCTATCGGCGTCCTCTGCTGGAGAAGCATGCGGACGACCTGCGGGCTATCGCGTCGAGCAAGGCTGGGATCTCCCTTCGCGAGATCAAGGCAGCGCTCCAGGCTCGCGGCATCGAGGTGAAGGCGCTCTCTACCATTGCTGACATGCTCCACCGCCTCGGGCTGTCACACAAAAAAAGAGCTTGAGAGCCAGCGAGCAGGACAGGCCCGATGTGGCCCGCCACCGCCGACGCTGGCGGGTGTGGCAGCGCTACATGGATGGGGACCGTTTCGTCTTCATCGACGAGACGAGCGCAACCACGGCCATGACCCGTCTCTACGGCTGGGGCCCAAAGGGCCAGCGCCTGGTCGATGCCGCGCCTTACGGACACTGGAAGACAACGACCGTTGTGGCCGGCCTGCGGGCAAGCGGGATCATCGCGCCCTTTGTGCTGGACGGAGCTGTGGTGCACGGATCGGCTGGCTGGTTGTGAGGGGGTGGGCCGAGTACGAGAGCGGCCCTGTTCCGACCTTGGGTGCCGCTTTTGCCTTTCAAGCTAAACCAAGCCGGCCGGCATCACGTTCCGCGGCAGAAGCACAAGGTTACAAACTGGCGTTAGTACGAATCCAGCCTGCGCCAGCGCGGGAGCCTCACGGTCTGGTTCACTGACGAAGCGGTCGCATCCTGGAAGGCTGAACCCCGCACGACCCGGGGTGGGCAGCCTTGGTACTCGCCCTTGGCGGTCCTGACTGCCCTGACGCTCCGGGCCGTGTTTCGGCTGGCGTACCGGCAGACCGAAGGACTGATCGGCTCGATCATCGGCCTGCTCGGGCTCGATCTCCCTGTGCCGGACCACACCACCCTGAGCCGGAGGGCAGCAACGCTCGAGGTGCCTCGGCCACGGTCGAGCAGCGCTGCTTCGGGGCGCGATGCTGAGCCCCTGCATCTGCTCGTGGACAGCACGGGGCTGAAGCTGGGTGGCCCAGGCGAATGGCTGATCGAGAAGCACCGGACCCGCATGCGCCGGTCCTGGAGGAAACTCCACATCGGCATGGATGCTAACACCGGTGAGATCGTGGCCTCGGTGCTGACCGACCATGACGAGGATGATGGCTCCCAAGTCGGCCCCTTGCTCGACCAGGTGGCGGGACCCGTGGTCGCGTTCACAGGTGACGGTGCGTACGATCAGGATCGCGTCTACGCCAGCCTCGCCGAGCGCCATCCCGAGGCGGCCGTCATCGTCCCGCCGCGCCGAACCGCGGTGCCAAGCCGAGCGGCCGAGAGTGCGCCCACGCAGCGCGACCGCCACCTCCAGCTCATCGCCGAGCAGGGCCGTATGGCGTGGCAGAAAGCGTCGGGGTACACGAGGCGCGCCCGAGCCGAGACAGCGATCAGCCGGTACAAACAGGTGATCGGGGACAGGCTGCGCGCGCACACGGATGAGCGTCGGGCGACCGAGGTGGGCGTCGCCGTCCACGTGCTCAACCGCATGCTGGAGCTGGGACGCCCGAAGTACGTCCGCACGGCCTGACCCCGGGACGGGGCTGGGGTCATTGCGCCTGCTGCCTTGATCCGTGCACCACAGCCTCTGCACCACCAAGCCAACAAGGTCAGCCACGACCGCGGCTGTCGTGCGCGCGGCTGCAACCGCCTCGCGAGGCGGATCACGTCGGTCCTCTAATGGCCTGCGAGGGCTTTGGCTTCAGGATGGGCGGGGTAGGGAGGGGCATCGCGGGCCACCGTTGTCGGCCCCGATCTCAAGCGGGTTCGCCATCTCCCGCGCGCCTGATTGTTCGACGGTACGGCTGTTTTGCAGGGGCCGCGCGGGACGGTTGAAGTCGTGCTCGGCGACACCCTACCTGAGATCGGGCGGATTCAGGCGATCATGCGCTCAGGCCGAGGGTGGGCCGTGGCAACCAGCAAGGGCGTAATCTTGCCCCAGTAGAAGACCCTGAAGGCTGGGGCCGGACAAGCCGATGAGCTGAGGCCCCGGCGTCCCGGCCCGTTATCTGGTTCATTGGGCATCCGACCGGGTTGCCCTACCGCTGTTCTGGTCCAAGCGGTGCCAACGTGGTCCGTTCCGCAGCAGATCAGCTCACCAGCGCTATTTTGTCAGGGCGCTCTCCTTCGCCTGGGCCTTCTCGGTCCTGGCCTGCGCCACCTTCTTGGCCTCGCTCAGAAGGGTCTTGATCACGCCATCCCGCGTGCGTTGCGCCTCGGCGGCCTCGGCCTGCTGCTTGCGCCGCTCGGTGGTGTCCCAGTCTCGCGAGTAGCACATGGCAACCTCCATCTTAGGACTCGGTCACCGCAGCCCGGAGGTCGTCTGTTTCGGCTTAGACGGCAACACGCCCCCGAGTCCTCTGCGTTTCGTGCATGGCGGTCCGCAGCACGTTCGTCCTAAACAGGGGCGGGGAGGGGGGCGAGACCCAGGCCGTGGTAGACAGCCCCGCTCATCCAGCCCCGAGATGGCCCGATGCGCCCCCGAGCATCTCGCCCTGACGCGCTTCAGAGTGTGACCGTTCTGGAAGCTCTGGAGGGTTTAGCCGCCCGGCACGGAGCAGCCGGGGTTCCTTTCAAGGACCTCGAGACCGCGACCCGCTCCCGCCTGGACTACCGGGCCCTGACCGATGCGCTGAATGCTCTGGTCACCGAGGGCGCGGTTCAGCGCGTGAGCGAGAAGCCAGCCCGGCTGGCCATCACCGACGCTGGACGCAAGCGGCTCAACGAATTCCGATCCTGAGTTCGCCGCCAGGGTGCGAGGTCAGCTTTGTATCGGCACGACTGCACGGGCCCAGAAACGCTCTTCAGGCCTGCCGCTGCCTCACGGCAGGCGCTCGCAGCCCGGCCGCAACCCAGAGCCCCGCCGCCACGCCAAGCAGACCGACAACAAGGGACAGCCGGATCGGTTCACCCAGGAGAAGCGCCCCAAAGAGCGCTGCCGTGATCGGGTTCACAGTCACGGTCAGGGCGACAAGGGTCGGCGACACCGTCCCCAGCGCAAAGCTCCACAGATAGTAGAGCCCCGCCCCGCACACGACCGCCAAGTAGAGCGCAGCGCCCCACTGCAGCCCTCCGAACGCCGCCACGGCCGCGATCCCGCCGGTTGCCCACGAGACCGCACCCAGGCACGCCGCCCCGATCACCATCCCGGTGACCGCGAACGCGATCGGCCCGGAGCGCCGGATCAGGGGGCGCGACCAAACCGTGTAGAGCGCCATGCAAGCAGCCCCGGCGAGCATGAGAGCATCGCCGCGCCACGCGCCGGGCGGCGACACAGGTAGGCTCGCGGCCAGCGCCGTCACCACGCCGCCCAGGGCCAGCCCAAGGCCGAGGCTCTTGCGGGCCGTGAGGGGCTCGATCCGGAGGAGGGCGGCGATCAGCATGGTGATCAAGGGCGTGGTCGAGAGCGCCAGCGCACCCCGGGCCGCTGTCGTGTAGATCAGGGCGGCGTTGAACAGGACAGGGAAGAGAGCAAAGAAGAGCAGACCCAGGCCAATCCCGGCAGGCCAGTCGCGGGCTCTCGGCCATTGCTCCCGTTGGATGAGGGCGAACGGCAGAAGCAGCACCGCGCCCCCTCCAAAGCGCAAGACCCCGATCGTGATCGGGTCGGCCGCTCCGGCGAGAAAGCGCGTGGCCACAATGGCGGTCCCGCCCAAGGCAGTGGACAGAACGGCCGCCAGCACACCCGACATGCTGCCCCTCACCGCCAGACCTCGTTCAGGGCCCGCCCGGTCGGGCCGGGCCGGGGAGGTTATCGGCTTCCGATGCTGGGCAGCGTGGGCCGGGTGAAACCGCCATAGACGTCCGGCCTGCGGTTTGTGCCGTTCGTGTCCGTGTTCTGCCCAAGGCTGCTGCCGAGACTGCTCCCAAGGTCAGCGAGACTGCCTTGAGCGGGGCCGTCGGTTGTGGTGCAGCCTGCGACCGACACGCCCAGCAGGAGCATGCTTGCGATCAGGCGGGCACGGGAGAAAGGTGAGCGGTTGCGCATGCGGCTGCTCCTCGGATCATAAGAGGGGGCCGGCTACTTGGTTCCGCCGTGCCGCACAACCCTTCTGCCCAACGCTGCCCCTCCCAGAGGCTGACCCACGCGGTTGGCTTCTGTCTCTGGTAAGGATAGGGGAAAGCTGAGCAGGACGCTTCGGACCCAAGACGGATGCCGCGCGACTTCTTCCACCTCCATGCTGGACAGAGCCGAGCCACTCCCGACCGGATGGGCGAGCATCTGCCTGATCCCGCGTCGGCGCTAGACGCAGTCGAGCGAACTGCTCGGCGACTGCTGGCCTGGACCTCCGAGCAGGTGCCGTGGCGCGACCACCTCGTCCAGCTCACGAACGAAGCAGACGCGGTCCGATTTGAGCTGCTGCTCTCCGGAGCAGGCGACGTGCGGCCCGCCCCGAGCGGGGTGCGGCTGTCGTGATCGCATTCCGGCAAGGTGCAGAAATCCGCAAGCGGCTCGGCGTTGCTCCGCGCCTTGTGGGCCTTCTCGGCCTGATTGCTGTCATGGCAGGGGCGTTCAGCGGCTTGCACCAACAGCCCGGCCCCGAGGAGCGACAGCCAACCTTGGTGGTCAAAGCACAGCCCACCCCCAAGGAGCCGGTGAGTGCGGAGCCGCAGCCGTCGCCATCTCCATTCACTTACCAGCCGCCCAAGGCGCCGCAGCCGAGTGAGCCTTCGCCGTCAACGATCGGCTTTGGTGCGTAAATCAGGCAGTAGACGTAAGGCGGTCGCGGGGGACGGTTTCAGGCGATGCGCTGCGACATCGGCATCCCAAGCCTCGTCATCCGGTTGAGCACCGAGCAGCCGACCCGAGCTTCGGTCTTCTGGGCCGGCAGTGTCCGGGCGCGAAGGCCACGACCGATGACGGTCTTTTAACGAAACATGGCGGTCTCCCCGAGCGAGCGCCGGCCGTAGCCGACCGCCTTTTGCCAGCCCAGGCGCCCCTTGTCCCGGATCATCTGGATGTGCTGGTCCCGCTGAGTGGGCGTGGTCCCGGCAGCCGCGCTCGGCACGGCGGTTGAGCGCGGCGGGATGATCACCGCCACCGGTGGATCGGGCTGACGCGCCGCCACGGCGCGGTAGACGGGTTCGCCGTCGTACGCACCGTCCGCGATCACCGAGGCAAGGGGACCGGGGAGCTGCTCGAGCAGCGGGCCGACCTGGGCGGCGTCCCCCTCCTCGTGGCTCGTCAGCGCGGACGCGAGGATCTCGCCGGTGCTGGGGTCAATGGCCAGATGAAGCTTGCGCCAGGTCCGCTTGCCGCGCGCACCGTGCTTCTCGACCAGCCACTCGCCCGCGCCGTAGACCTTCAGGCCAGTGGCGTCGATCACGACGTGAACCGGCCCGCTCGCCTGTGCTCGCGCCAGCGCCGTCGCTAGCGCCAGGCCAGGGCTGCGACGGGAGAAGGTCGTATGGTCGGGCACACCGACGCTCACCCCGAGCAGCGTCGTGAGTGAGTGCAGCAGACCTTCGGTTTGCCTCCAGGGCCGACCAAAGGCCAGGCTCAGCAGGTGCCCCGTCTCGATCGCCACGTCCGAGTAGCTGCGCGGGCGCCCCCTCTGGCCAGTCCGGGGCAGATGCCAAGCCGCGAGCGCCTCGGGCGTGACTTAGACCGTGAGACTGCCCCGCTGCTGCAGCGCCCTGTCGTACTCTGGCCAGTTGCGGACCTTGTAGCGCGCCCGGGGGATCTTGTGCCGGCGCGGTTCATTGGCCTTGTAGGGCATCGGTCATCTGGAGAACGAGGGAGTGGCCCTATACGTCCCACCGTGGCGCTGCCCAAGCCCAGGGTAACAATTTTGCACCAACGCCCAGCGGAGCCGTCTCGACACTTGGTCCACCGCCGCTGAGTACACCATGATCTCCTAGCGCATGACCTCGATCCCGTCCGGCTGACGGCCAGCCCTGGTCCGTGCGGTTGACCGGCTCTCGACACCATGGGGCTGTTGAAGGCGGAACGAGTCCGACCCACCCGTCTTCGTGACCTTGATTTCATAGCGGTCCGTGTGCTGCGCGAGTTCGCGCACGTGGCCGCGAGGCGGAGGGGGTGGACTACATGGACTACGTGACTTCGACCCCTTCCTCCTTACCCCGATCTGTTTCCGTCAATCCTTTGTAGTCCAGTAGTCCATGTAGTCCATGTCCTAAGTCTCTGTCGGGCAACACCTTCTCCGCCCCGCGTGGACTACAGGTGGACTACGGTCTTGACCAAAACCGTAGTCCACCCGCCGCACTCAGAGGTCAGTGAGACGACGGGTCTCCATGATCGTCGCCATCATCGTCTTAATCATGGGAGCGCCTGACGAAGAGGGGGATCGGAAGCCACAATCCGAATGGCCCTTCTGGGTGACTGAAGACCCCTCTGAGGCGGAGGGCTCCGGAGGCGAGGGCATCCGATCCAACGAGGAGAGACCCGGTTGACCGTAAAGCACCGCCCGAACCTTGTCGCCAGTGACATCGGTCTCGGGTGCAACCGGCTCCAACTCCGGAAGGCACAGGCGGAAACCCCGAACCGACCGGCGCGTGTTGTCCCTCCGGCTACCGACCGTCGTGACGGCCTTCTCCATCCAGCCTTCAGCCAGCATCTTTCGCCGAAACTCGTCGATATCCTCGGGGCGCGAGTGGAGGTGGTCTTTCACCCAATTGCGGTAGCGCAGGTGAACCTCCTCCAAGTCGCAGACCCCATTCCGAAGGTCCTCCAGGTCGGCGGTTTCAAACCACTTGCGGATGCTGGACGAGAATGCCTGACGCAATTCGGCGAACTTGTCGGTCATGAACGGGCGACTGATGAAGCTGTAGTCCACCTCGACCTCATTCAGGAGCGCAGCGAACCCACTCACAAGGCGGCAATTGCGGAATTCGCGGGTTTCTTCATCCCAAAGCTCCTTCGCACGTACCGCCCAGGCTCTGTCGTTGGTTGTGGCGCTAAAGGTGTTCTGGCGGTCGTGCTCCTCGACCCGCATCGGCTTCTCATCGTTGGTCGAGAAGATGTGCATGGCGACGGCGGGGTGGGTTGTTCCGCCGAGATGGCGGGCGTTGATCTGGATAGTTTCGTTGCCGGTCATCTCCTTGATCAGATTTGAAGTCTCGACCCAGCCACCAGGAGCTTTGAACTCGTCCCATTCAACGAGTTCGTGCCCGAAGAGACTGTTCGTCCAGCCCTTCTGGATGTCGAGTTGGTTCGCTTTGCCGACACCCTGGCCGCCGAGCAGAGCCTTCATCGCCGACACCAGCGTACCTTTGCCGACGCCGCGCATCGGGCCAATGAACCACAGATTGGTTTGGGGCGCGTAACCGGGGCGCTGATACCGCGCCGCCAGCCAGTGGATCACCCACTTGAACAGCGTAGCGTCTCGCCCCGCGATCTCCGCCAGCATCTCATCCAGGCCGACCTCATCGGGGGCGGCGCAAAGGGAGTTGCGGATGACCTTCAGGAACTCCTGGGTATGAGGAAGGTCGTCGGTGTCGCCGTCCACACGCTGATCACGGTAGAGATTGAGGCGCTTCTCGTGCTGGAACAGCACGAAGTCGCCCGCGCCGGGCGCATAGGTCACGGCATCGAAACTGACGATGCCATGGCATAGGAAACCCCCGATGTCGTCCTTTGTGACAGCGACGAGCGCCCCATTCAGGGAAACCGTCCCGCCGCGCTCGTTGAGCAGCTTCGGGACCACGCCGGTTTTGCTGACTTTGCGCCAGTAGCCGGTGAGCTTGTCCCGGACGAAATAGCTCTCTCCGACAAGGACGCAGTGATGCGCCAAGTGGGTGAACTTGGTGTGATTGAAATGGCTTGGGTCAGCCCAAGCTTGGTCTTGAAACCGGTAGGGCTTGAACAAGGAAAGCTTGATGCCCGTTCCGGGCTTAGGAGTTGAAAGGGTCATAATTTTATCCGTAGGGAAATGAGTTTTGAGCCATGTGGCTCCAACCTGATGGAAGGAGGGAAGCGCAGCGCCTGCGGGTCTGCGCCTCCGTCCTGAGAACTTGGTTCGGCGTCACCGAGTCCCTACGAACCGGAGCGCCCGCTCCGCCTCGAAGCGGATACGGGACCAACGGTGCCGGTTGGTTCTGATCGGGCTCATCCGGTCCACCTCGCGGGCGAACGCGATGAGATCGTCTTCGGTAATCGCGTAACCTTTGGCGACCGCACGCCCAGCCACGCGGGTCATGAATCGGTAGAGGCCCGTATGGTGGGAGCCCTTCGGGCCATTCACGTACTCCTCAATCATCCCCGCCGTGACGACCGGGCTGCTGTAGATCGAGGATGATGGCAGGCTCCGCTCCCGACTTGGACGGTGCGGCGGCGGAGCCGAGACCGGAGCCGAAACCGGCGGCAGGACCGGTGCCGTTTCCGGCACCGGAGGGGGGCCACCGTTGGGGGAGCCTCGGACAGGACGGCATCAATATCCAGTGTGCCACCGTCCATCCGACACCAGGAGAGGCTGATCGGGCTGGGGTTGCCGTCGCTCCGGGCCTGCCAGATCGTCGGGACGCTGTAGATGCGGCTGAGGTCCTTGCAGGTCGAGTCCGGCGTGAGCCAATCGAGCTTCCGGCAAACCGCCGCCCAGGCGGGACGGATTTCGTCGCGCCCAAGCTCGCGATTCAGGGGGAAGAGGACGCGGAGACGATGGCACTTCCCGGTCGCCTTCGTGGTCGTGTAGATCGCGAAGTCGCACCCAATCTCGGTCATGAATCGGATCGCGTCGTCGAACGAGGTGTACAGGAAGCCATCGTTGTCGATGTCGATGCCCATCCAGCCGCCCCAACCCAGGACGCTCTCGTCACAGCGTGTCGCGCCTTTGGCGTAGATCGCCGGGGAGATCGCGGGAGTCGAGAACTTCTTGGTGTGGTCGTTGGCGAATCGCTCTTCGTAGCCGAGAGCCAAGTCCTCGATGAATTCGCCCCAGGGGCATTCCTTCATAATCGGAACCGTCTTCGTGCAGCTTTGAAAGAAACTGTAACGCATTGAAAAATCTTAAAAAGAAAAACCCTCTCGCGGTGGCGGACGCGAGAGGGTTCTATGAGCCGGGAATTCTTTTGGAACTCCGGCTTAAACTCTTGTCATCGCCGCCACGCGATTGGTAACTCTATTTAGCCAATGGCCAGATGCTTTGTCGATATTTTTCACAGTGGGTGCTTTGGCTTCCCGCTTCATTCTTACGCGGGTGGCTCGGACGAGCGGTTCGGTTCCCGGCTGGGGCGAAGCCAAGCGTCTGGATCGACCGCGCGCTGCGGGACGAGGGCACGAGCTACCACTACGCACCCCCATCCGAGTTTGCCGAAGCCGATCCGGGTCTCATCACGGCTGCATCAGAGGCGCTGAAGAGCGCTGGTCTGAGAGCCCATGTGGGTCCAAGCTGGACGACCGATGCGCCGTTCCGGGAAACGGAGGAGGCGATCCAGGCAGCCCGGACCAAGGGTATCCTGGCCGTCGAGATGGAAGCGGCTGCGCTCTACACCTTTGCACGGAGGAAGGGCGTAGCCGTCCTGTGTCTCGCTCACGTGACAAACACGATGGGTCAGGAGGAGGGTGATTTCGAAAAAGGCGAGGCAGACGGGACCGCAGAAGCGCTGAGGGTGCTTGAGAGTGTCGTGGCTGCCCTGCGGTGACGCTCTAAACCAACGAGGTCAAACATGAAGTCGGGACGATTGTCGGACAAAGTTGTGGTTGGCGGGCAACCCTCAGCCGACGATTTGGCGAAGTTGCGCGAGCAAGGGATCATGACCGTGGTCAACCTGCGCACCGAGGGCGAGGCGAACCAGCCGCTCTCCCCCTCTGAAGAGGCAACCCTGGCGCAGAACATGGGGCTGTCCTACCAGCACGTTCCGGTGTCGCTCGCCGCGCTCGACTCGAAGCAAGTGGATGACGTTCGTGCCGCGATCCGGAATGCGCAGGGTCCGGTCTACGTGCATTGCGGAGCCGGACAGTGGGCGTGTGCTATCGCCGACTTCGTCGCAGCCTACAACTTCGGCCGGCGCCTAAAGACCCTGAAGGGCCTCACGCCATACGAGTTCATCTGCCAGTGCTGGACGAGAGAACCCGGAAGGTTCACCCTCAGCCCACTCCACCAAATGCCGGGACTGAACATCTAAGCAGGCTTGCCCAGCCTGCCCCACGGATGCTGCCCAGCCTCGCCTGACTGAGCAGAAAGGTGAGAAGCAATCCATCCGTGGGACGTTCAACAGAGGTCTGCTTAGTACTACAGTTGCATCTGTGATGAGGATATGACCCTCTCCTGGGCAGGTCAGATCTGGGAGAGAGTCGATGTCTGTTGCGGTCTGGTCGGGCTCGCTGGTCGCGTGGGAACGCGAACTGGCGGCCTTGAAGGAGCGGATCGGACCTGTGTTCGGCAGGGCCGAAACACGGGC
>JADMIO011288166.1_pt1 | contig 10750 bp, 8 predicted proteins | sample 8958161 | NCBI WGS metagenome assembly JADMIO01 (sample SAMN16585339, study PRJNA669376) | soil metagenome | isolation source: Crop rotation soil | place: USA: Cullars Rotation, Alabama | collected 2011 | reverse complement strand
GTTGACACAGGAATGGCTTTCACGAGCCAGTGGCGAATTGCCTCGCCTGGCGCAATTACGTTTCTATGATTTGCAGCGTGAATATGGAGCGATCCTGGCCGAAGGAGTGCCGGTACGCTTTACGATTCCGCTCGTCGAGGAAGTGGATGCACCCGAATCATATGCGGCGGGGGTGGAACGGCTTTATCCCGGACACATGCTGGCGCGCGGCTACGAAGTGCGTTCGATTGAAACCACGCCCGAAGACGCGCCGCGCTATGTAAGCGAGAACAATCTTGATCTCCGTCACGTCAACGCCAGCGGCAGCGAAAAAATGCCGGCCGCTTTTGCACGCTATTCGCGGCGCTATCTCGCGCTGACGGCATGAAACATTAATCTTCCCTCCTTGTAAACACATTCAAGGGATAAGAAAATGAAACTTAAGGTCAGTTTCAGGCTAAGATTTTTTGCATTCTTGAGAAATTAAAAAACTGGCGAACCTTCCTCATTCCGATCTGGTCTAATCGGAGTGGGTGCTTTTAATGTAAACGTTCGCGCTCGCAGCTTTTGATGAATCAGGATAATCTTGGAGACCATGATAAAAAAAACAAAACATTACGGCTCATTAATCTTTTTTTGTTTTGCGATTTCTGCTTTCGCTAAAAATCAGACTCTTTACAACGGCATACAGATCCCGGAGCAATGGCCCCCAGCAGCCGGCGCCCTTACACACGAGCCGTCACCTATTCCTTATCTTGTATCCCCGCCGGAAATTATTCTTATTGATATTGGCCGCCAGCTTTTTGTGGATGATTTTCTTATTTCCACGACAACGTTGCAGCGGGCGACGCATTTCGCTGAATTTTATCCGAAAAATCCCGTTCTCAAGCCGGATAAACCATGGGAAAGGGTAACTGAGCCGAATTCCGCCGCAATGGTTTTCAGCGACGGCGTCTGGTATGATCCGCAGGATAAGCTTTTTAAGATGTGGTATATGGGCGGATACACTCAATCCACCTGCTATGCTGTTTCAAAGGATGGCATTGCCTGGGAAAAACCGGTCTTGGACGTAAAGCCCGGCACTAACGTTGTGAATGAGCAGCGGCGCGATTCGTCCACTATCTGGCTTGATCTGGAAGAAAAGGATCCCAGCAAACGGTTTAAGCTCTTTTTGGTGGCGATCAACCCTCCGCCCCCCTGGAAGTGCCTCATCCATGCCTCGCCCGATGGCATCCATTGGGGAACGCCCTTGACTCAAACCACCCCGGTCGGCGACCGTTCCTCGGTGTTCTATAATCCTTTCCACAAAATATGGGTTTACAGCATACGCTGCGATCTTTCCGGCATGGGACGGGCGCGCCGTTATCATGAATGCCCCGACCCGATTGCGGGCGCAAACTGGACCGATGCGGAAGCGCCCCTTTGGATCGGCGCGGACAAGGACGATCTGCCGCGAGAAGACCTGAAAGTCACCCCCGAACTTTATAATCTCGACGCAGTGGCTTACGAAAGCCTGATGCTTGGGTTGTTTACGATCTGGCCGGGGCAGCCTGCGGAACGGCCAAAGCCCAATTATGTCTGCCTTGGATTCAGTCGTGATGGATTCCACTGGAGCCGCCCCGACCACCGACCGTTTATGGGAGTATCCGAGAAGAATGGCGACTGGAACTGGGGAAATGTGCAGTCAGCGGGAGGATGTTGCCTGGTCGTCGGCGATAAACTCTATTTTTATGTGAGCGGGCGCGCGGGGGTAAAGGGTGCTGGCTCGTCGGGTGCATGCAGCACTGGCTTGGCAATCCTGCGGCGCGACGGCTTTGCCTCGATGGACGCTGACGAAACGGAAGGCGTACTGATCACACGGCCTGTGCGTTTCAGTGGCAAGCATCTGTTCGTGAATGCCAATGTTAAAAATGGAGAATTGCGCGTCGAGGCGCTCGACAAAAATGGCAAGGTTATCGCTCCATTTTCTCGGGAGAATTGCGTGCCGGTTGCCGGCGCCGATTCAACTTTGCAGGCAGTGGCTTGGAAAGAGAGCGCGGATCTGTCGAAATTATCGGATAAGGCCGTCAGATTTCGGTTTTACCTGAAAAAAGGAAGCCTTTATGCTTTTTGGGTCAGTGACGATCCATCCGGGGCCAGTCACGGTTACGTTGCCGCGGGAGGACCTGGCTTCACTGGTTCTCGAGATACAATTGGTTCCGCCGCCTACAAAGCTTCCAGTGAAATTGAACAGGCGCGCCACTGATCTAACCAGAATCGGATTAGTCGGAACAAAATGACCTCCGATCCAATATTTTTCCTGCACATTGATCTCGACGGTCTTTGGACGTTGCCGGGGTGTTATGGCTATCCGGAGGGGCGCGAGTTCACGCATGATCCGGTGTTCACGCATGGGGTAGAACGTCTGCTGGAATTGCTGCATGAAGCCGGCATTCGCGGAACTTTTTTTATCAATGGCCGCGATTTGGAATTGCCCGAAAAAGCGGAGAAAATAAAACAAATTTGCGCGGTGGGACATGCGTTCGCGAATCATTCCTATAACCATGATCTCATGCTGGAACGGCGCGAAAAAGAGGTCATCCAGGCAGACATCGAACGCACGCAAAGCGCGATTGAACTCGCAACCGGAACACGCCCGGCCGGCTTCCGCGCGCCGGGCTATGGCGCTGGGCCGAAAATTCTGGAGGCGTGCACTCGAGCGGGATTGCGCTATGATGGTTCGCTTTTTCCGAGCAGGATAGGCGTATTGCTCCGACTGGGAATGGGTTCGTTGCAGCATCGCGTCCAGTTCGGATTGAAAGATTGGGCCGCGATGCGCAAAACAAAACCGCCATCGCTCAAAACGCTTTTTGGAGGCGCGGAGCGCGGCGAGAAAATGCGCCTGGACCCGCATCAATACAAAACCCCGGCGGGCACGCTCTGGCGCTTGCCGATTGCGGTAACTCCCACGCTGCGACTGCCGTTGCAGGCAAGTTTGAGCATCAATCTAGGCGCGGACCGTGTCGTGCGCGCATGTGAAAAATTGGTTCGTCGCGCCGGGGCAATTACGTGGCTATTACATGGAATGGACGTGCTTGGCCCGGAGGATTTATCAGGCCGTCTGCCTCCCGCTCTAGCCCGGTCACGCGGATTCAACATCTCGCTGGAGAAACGGCTCGCATTTTTGCGTCAGGTCCTCGCACAATTGCCGAGTATTGCTCGGCCTATGCTGGCGGAGGAATGGGTGAATGAGCGGTAAGAGCTTTTCAAGTCGGCATGTCGGGTCAAAGCCCCGACGTACCACCTTAGAAATTTCTAACTGCTCAGTCGAACGTTAATGGGAGTTTTGTATGGTTGAACGTAATCGACGCAATTCCACAGTTCGAATCTATGATGCCCTTGTCGAAAAATATTTCGAAGAAACCTTCGCCTTATTTCCCGAACAGGGGAGCGCGGCGGGGCGGCATGAATTTGATTCCGCAATGTCGCGGCCAAATCCGGCGGCCTGGCGCAGGCATCTGAAGCTTGTGGAATCGACATTGCGCGCTGTCGAAGATTTGCCGCGCGGCGATTTCGATGCAAGGCAAACACTGGACCGCCGCGCCATGCTCAGTCTGCTGCGCAGCGAGTGGGTCAATCACATTCAGTTGCGCCGCTGGCAAAATAATCCGCAAATTCATCTGCACGAAGCGGCGGATGCTATTTTCAATCTAGTTGTACGCCACGCCGATGACCTGCGCCCCGTCGCAGCGGCGATTACAGCCCGTCTAAAGGCATTGCCGAAATATTTTGACGCGGCGGCGGAATGCATTGCGGCGCCCGATCCGCTGTGGCAAGCGCTGACGGTTAAGGCTGCGCCTGGCGTCGTTCAATTATTTCTCTCTTTGCCGGAACCGCTGACCAAGGCAACAGGCAAATCACTCCCCGAACTTCAAAAATTGGCGCAGATGGCGGCCGATGCTGCGACCGACTATGCGAAACATGTAAACAAACTAAAATCGGCGACCGCCGGAAGCTACGCCCTTGGCGAGCAACTCTTTGCACTGCGCATGCGCGAACAGACCGGTTTGGATTGGACGCCGCGCGAAGCGGCGGCTGTGGGACGCGCGCACGCGCGGGAACTGAGCGAGGCTTTGAAAAAAGAAGCTCAGCGATTCGGATCTCGAAAATCTCCGCATGATGTCATCGAAGAAGCGCGCGCCGCATGGCAACCCACTGGTGGGCTTGTCGAAACCTATCGGCATTTGACAGCAGAGATGCGCGAACGCTTCGCGGCGGCCGGCTGGATGAGTTTTCCCAAAGGCGAAAAGCTGATCGTCAAGGCGATTCCGGCCTTCATGCGCGATCAAATCCCGACAGCGGCCTATTCCAGCCCTGGAGCATTGGATCCCGACCAAACCGGCATTTTCTGGGTAAACGATCCGGCGAATTGGGATTTCTCGCCCAAACAAGCCGCCGCCGAAATGCGCCAGCATTTCGGGCTTGAATTGACATGTTCGCACGAGGCTTATCCCGGTCATCATCTGCAATTTATTATTCAAAACAAACTCCCATCGCTGGCGCGGCGCATGGCGCACCATGCGATTTTTTATGAAGGCTGGACCTTGTGGTGCGAGCAGATGACCGCCGATTTATTGATTGAAAATAAATGGAAAGAAAATCCATTTATTCGGCTCTTGCAACTTCATGACGAACTATGGCGGGCATGGCGAATTGTAATTGACGTAGGCCTGCATACCGGAGACTTGACTTACGACAACGCCGCAAAAATCCTGCAAACCGAAATGGGATTCACTAAGACGCGTGCACAGGCGGAGATCAATTGGTATAGCGCCTCGCCGACGATCCCGATGAGCTATTTGCTCGGAAAAATGGAGCTTTTACGGCTCAAACGCGCCCGCGTTGATAGCGGCGCGATAACACTGCGCCAATTCAATGATTGGGTGCTGAGCTTCGGCGCGATTCCCTGGCGTTGGATCGAGGAGAGCGGGATGTGAGCGGTGAAGAAGAACTCCTCGCGCCAGAACAAAATGCCAACCGCCATCTTGTTTTGGCCATATTGATTGACGAAACCGCTCCCGCATGGCCGGCCATGCGGCAAATTATTTTATGGCTGGCGCGAGAGGGGCATTCGTTTGGATTGATCGGCAGAGAAATTGGTGAGGCTAATTATGAAAGCTCCTCGATTCTTGATTTGTTAATGGAAATTCATGCGGCGGGCGGCATTGGATTGAACGTGCCATGGAAGCCGAAAGCACAAGAGGATGCGGCATCCGTGCTGATGGATTTGATCGATGCGTTTGGACGCATCGATGGAATTTTACTGATGGGAAATTCGGCCATGATTCCGTTGCAGGATCGAAAACTGCGGCATATTCCAATCATCGCGTGTGAATTTGAAACCTTAGGGTCAGAAGGATCTTTAAAAAATGAGGCAATCATTCAGCGGCCTGTTAAAGATCAAGACGTTTGGCAACTGGCGCTGCCCGTCCTACCAGAAATGCCTGACTCTATTGATACGTCTGAAGCTTTTCGGCAAAAGGTAATTGACGCCATCGCGATGGTTTGCGCGGCAAAGAAATGAAATTTGCCGGGCGGTCTTGTTTTTTGCTCTGCATTCACGCTAAACTGTTACGCATGTTTGAATCAACCATCAACGATCTTATTGCCAGTTACAGCGACCGCCAGTCGCAGCTCAATCATCTGCGGCCGGGGGCGCTGCCGAATCGACAGGTGATTCTCCAGGCGCTTCGTCTGACCAAAAATCTGCTGGCTCCCGATCACCGTTTAAATCAGCACTTCCGCAATGATAAACTTTCGCTTGAGATAGGCGGCTGGCTGGTCGAGCTACAGACACAATTAAGTGAACAGATTCATCTGGCGCGCAGCTATATGCTGCAAGAAAAAAATATGGATGGCGCCGAACAGGCCGCCGCCGATGCAACCGCCTTTATTCAGAAATTGCCGGCCCTTCGCGCAATGCTAGCCCTGGATGTGCAGGCGGCGGTCGATGGCGATCCGGCGGCACGTTCTTTCGACGAAATCATTTTCTGCTATCCAGGATTTTCGGCCATTGCCACCTATCGCATTGCGCACGAACTGTACCGGCTGGATGTGCCCCTCCTGCCGCGCATCATGACCGAGTATGCCCACGGGCGCACAGGTTGCGATATTCATCCCGGCGCTAATATCGGCCCGTCGTTTTTCATCGACCATGCCACCGGCGTGGTTATCGGCGAGACGACGGTCATCGGCGAGCGGGTTAAACTCTACCAAGGCGTTACGCTGGGGGCGCTCAGTTTCCCGAAGGACGCCGAAGGCCGACTGCTGCGCAACACGAAACGCCACCCAACGATCGAAGACGAAGTCGTCATTTACGCCGGGGCGACTGTGCTCGGAGGGGAAACAGTGATTGGTAAGCGCGCGGTGATTGGCGGTTCATGCTGGATCACGCATTCTGTGCCGGCAGGCACCAAAGTATTGCTGCAAGAACCGCAGATGAAATTCTCCGGCGCAAAAAACCCTGTCACAATAGCCGAGCCGGATTGGAGTATATAGAAGGAAGGGAATAGAATTTAGGGAGTAGGCGATAAGTTTGAATAAATTTTTTCGATGGATCCCAGATATTTTTAGCCGTACTTCATTCGATCATGAAAGTCTTTCTAATTTAACGCCAGCAACATTGCCTGGACATTCTTCACCGGAGCGGCACAGGTATAATTGCGGCATATATAGATCGTCGGACCGGGCCCTTCGCTCTTTTTATCCGCCAGCACGGCAATCGGCCCTCTGCTTTTTTTTTCGTCTTCAGGAGCGCAAGCCATCACTTTTGCCGGTAAATAATTCCGCCATAAGGCAGCCAGCGCTTCTTTTGTAGAGCTTTCTTCCAGATCGCCAATGACGGCCACTTCGCGCCAGCCGCTCAATTCATCATCCACGGCGCAAAGCATGTTGTGATGCGCGGGGGCCTGGCGGACAAGCAGCTCCACAATGCTTTCCATCGTGCCGCGCGCGGCAGTGCGATAATCATCGTTATGCAGCAGCAGCCCGAGCCGCATCAGGGCCTGGGCAGCCACTGAATTGCCGGAGGGCGTTGCGCCGTCATAGTAATCTTTCATGCGAATCAGCACAGACGCATCCTTGCCGTCAGTGGTGTAAAATCCGCCATGCTCCACATCGAAGAAATTCCGCATAAGTTGTTGAGCAAGCTTGTCTGCTTCGGCAAGCCAGGCCGAGTCAAAATCGGTTTCATAAAGATCAACCAGCGCGCGAATCACACAGGCATAATCTTCGAGCAGGCCGGGAATCTTTGCCACGCCATGCCGCCAACTATGCAGTAGCCCTCCATCCGCATTTCGCATCTGCTTTAAAATAAACGCAGCCGCCCGCTGCGCGGCCATCAGATATTTTTTATCGCCAGTCACTTGTGCCCCTCGCGCAAGGGCTGTAATCATTAACCCATTCCATGAAGCCAGAACTTTATCATCCTTGCCGGGTGGCACGCGCTTGCTCCGGACTTGTAATAGTGTTTGACGCATCAGATCAAATGCTTCGCGCGTCTGTTCAGGCTCCAGATTATTGATTCCACCAAATTCCCTAAACGGTATCCGAATATTCGGAATACTTCCGCCTTCCCAGGCTTCATGCCAGTTGCCGTGGGGCGAGATATCATAAAATTCTAGAAAACGCTCAGCGTCCCCTTTACTGAAACCGGATGCAGTGAGTGTCTCCAATACTTCGGCGGGCAACCACGTATAAAATTTACCTTCCACCCCCTCGCTGTCGGCATCGAGCGTGGAATGAAACCCGCCGGCCTCATCCTGCATGTCGGCCAGTACCCAATCGAGAATTTCGCGCCCGATGCGCTCAAATTCAGGCTCTTTCATTACAAGAGCGGCATCGAAATAAACCGGCGCAAGCAGCGCGTTATCGTATAGCATTTTTTCAAAATGCGGCGCCAGCCACCGCGTATCGGTGCTGTAGCGGTGGAAGCCGCCGCCAAGCTGATCGTACATTCCGCCGCGCGCCATCTTTTGCAGCGTGAGCATCAACAGCGGTTGAAGTGTTGAATCCTGCGTGCGCGAGTATTCGCGCAGCAACAGATTCATCGCCATCGATGGTGGAAATTTAGGAGCGCCGCCGAAGCCACCATGAACGTGATCGAACAGTGCGCGCAGTCCGGCAATAGCATGCTCCACCAGCTCGCGGGTCAGCGCTCCGGCGGATTGCTGGGTCAATGCCGTGTTTTCCGCAATTGCGGCCGTCAGCGCATCCCCATTCTGCTGCACCTTATCCTGTTCCTGCCGGTAAACTTCATTGATCCGAATCAGCAAACTGCCGAAACCCGTGTGCCCGTAACGATCCTCGGGCGGGAAATAGGTGCCGCCAAAAAAGGGTTTCCCCTCCGGCGTAAGAAATACGCTCATCGGCCAGCCCCCCGAACCGGTCAGCAACTGAACGGCCTGCATATACAAATCATCCAGATCGGGCCGTTCTTCGCGGTCCACCTTGATGCTGATGAAATGCTCGTTAAGAATTTGCGCGATCGCCTCATTCTCAAACGACTCGCGTTCCATGACGTGGCACCAGTGGCAAGCCGCATAGCCGATGGATAAAAAAATCGGTTTGTTTTCCCGCCGCGCCCGACCAAGCGCCTCCTCTCCCCACGGATACCACTCCACCGGATTGTGTGCGTGCTGCAGCAGATACGGGCTGGTTTCATGAATCAGGTGATTTGCGGAATTTGATGAGTTGGTGGTCATGGCAAGGGGTTCCTGTCCTGAATTCAAGTAAAGTCTCTGATATTGAGCTTAACACGCTGAATGACTGAATCTGAATCGGTGAATTCTGTGAAATGCAGGAAGATCGAAAGAAGAAAAGTCGTGATGGATAATTATTATTTCAGCCATGCGTCCGAGCGGATGAATTCAAGCAGGGCATCGCCGGTGGCCTGTAATGTGGCGGCGCTGCAATTTTCCGGTTTGTCGTTGGTCGTATGCCAGTGTTCCCAGGGCAGGCCGAGAAGATTGATGAACGGTACGCCGGATTCAATCCAGGGGAGATGGTCGTCGATTACCTGTTGCGCGGGATCCGCGCTGAAACACCTAGGCGCGAGAACCCGTCCGACTTCCCACAACGCGCGGATGGCATGCGGGGCGGCGCGCAGGCTGACCGCATCCTGGATAAAAGCCGCGTTTGAGCCGCCAACCAGATCCAGATTGATCCCCAGTCGCACACGCTTAATCCACGGCGGAGCATGCGAGGCGGCATACCGGGCGCCGATGCACCAGGTTTCCGACCGCGTTTGTATGCCTGCGTCTTCGGCGTCATGGAATAGCAGAACAACCTGCTGGAAATGAGTTGTTCCTTTTAAAGCGCGCGCTAGTTCCAACGCAAGCGCCACTCCCGACGCCCCGTCATTGGCCCCAAGCATCGCAGGATTGGCCCCGCTGGGATCGCGATCGGCAAAAGGGCGTGTGTCCCAATGGGCCGAGATAATCAGCGCGGGCGAAGTCGGACCATCCTCGCCGGGCAAACCAAAAATATTTACCGCCTGCGCGCGGGTGGCGCTCAGAGCCAGATCGGCGGCAAATAACTGATCGACAGCTTTAAGTTGAAGTTCATCAAGCCGTTGATGAATCCATGCCGCGCAACGTTTGTGCGCTTCACTCCCTGGCACTCGTGAACCAAAGTTGCACTGCTGGCGGATGAGAGCCATTGCCCGTTCCCCATCGACGGTTGCCGCCAGTGCCGAATGCGAAATGAATAGTATGAACAGGAATACAGCGAACGATTCAAGGGCGCACAGTTCCCGCATTTTTTTTATGATGTTATTCATGCTCAATCTCTAAACCAATAAAGCTTCACGGCGACCAGCATGGATGCGCAAAAGAACCAGACACCCAGTGAAAGCCCCAAAGCCGGCAGCAGCTTAAAGCGGTAACTGGCCCAATATAATACTCCCGCAAAAATAACCCACACCGGCAGCGCCGCCAGTCCGCCCGCGATGGTCTCGCGCATTTTATCCATGCCGGAATCGAGCCCGATGAAATAAAAGACCGGCAGACTGATAATTGGGAAAAATAGCAATATGCCCGAATAGAATGGGCGATGGGAATTGCTGAGCCACAACATCAAACCGATGAATGCGCCGCTGAGCGAGGCGCGGAGGATGATGCCGCCTGGAGTCATGTTCAGGGATTCCTTATCCTTGCGGCGCAACAACGGGCATCGGTTTTTTCTGGCTATCAGCGGCCAGGTCATGCACGCGCGCGCTGGAGGCGAGCAGTTCATGAGCTTTATCCGCAATTTTGCGCGGTGACAACCCGCATTTGTCATAAAGGCTGGCCGGCAAGCCGTGTTCGATGAAACGATCGGGAATACCCAGCGCCGCGACGCGCGTATCGACTCCTGCTTCGGCCAGTAGTTCGAGTACTCCCGCGCCGAATCCTCCCGCAATAACGTTGTCTTCAATCGTGATTAAGATGTGGTATTGCTTCGCGGCGGAGAGCAGCAATTCACGATCGAGCGGTTTCGCAAATCGCGCATTGATGACGCCGGCATTGACTCCTTCGCCCGCCAGCAATTCGGCCGCTTCAATCGCATGCTGCGCCATCAGGCCGATGCCGATCAAGCAAATTTCCTCGCCAATTCGCAGGGTTTCACCCCGTCCAATTTCCAGTTCGCGCAACGGCTCAGTCAATTCCGTTTCCCCCACGGCATTGGCGCGCGGGAAGCGCACTTTCCAGCACAGTGGGATCCGAAGCTTGGAATTCACGTGACTTGAAGTCGC
>JADMIO010879544.1_pt1 | contig 10750 bp, 7 predicted proteins | sample 8958161 | NCBI WGS metagenome assembly JADMIO01 (sample SAMN16585339, study PRJNA669376) | soil metagenome | isolation source: Crop rotation soil | place: USA: Cullars Rotation, Alabama | collected 2011 | reverse complement strand
TCCGGTTATAGGCACTGACCCCGAAACCGGTAAATGTTCCATCCTGTCCCTCACCATCGCCGTCCTTCGGCTTGAGCTTGCCATCTCCGATTCGCATCCACGCCGGCGCAAGGATGATGCCTTTCACATTCATACCACCCACGACAGCAGCCACTGCGAGACCATTAACGTTCACACTACCGGCTGCCAAACCAGCAATTGAAATTCCACTTAGCGACTCACCGGAACCCATGCCAAGTCCTGCAATGTTGAGGCCTCTTACTCTTCCTCCAGCTCCTATCCCAGCGAGAGCAAAATTGAACCCTGTGAGATCGCTACCCGCACCTACACCCAGCCCGCCAATGTTGATTCCCGTGACATCATCACCTGCACCGATGCCGCCTGCCAAGCCTAAATTGAAGCCCACCAGCTTACCTCCCGAACCGATTCCTAGTCCACCGATATTAATTCCTTTGACGTCACCTCCGGCGCCGCATCCCAAAACCGCAAGGTTCACACCGACCAGGTCCTTTCCTGCACCTATTCCTATTCCCGCGAAATTGAATCCTCGAACGGAGCCACCCGCACCGACGCCAATTCCGCCGATGTTCAGTCCTGTGATGTTGTGCTTTGCTCCTACACCGAATATCCCAATGCTAACACCGCTCTGATTTTCGGCACCCATTGCCATCGGCAGCCCGATAGAAAGGCCGACAATATCTCCTGTTTGCTGATCACTGTTCTTTGCATTCCAAACGGTAGTATTGATCCCGACGATCTTCTCAATGTTCCTGTCGATGAAGTTGAAGCGGATGCCGGTAAACCGCTTGAGATTTCCAAAGCCAAGGCCTCCCCTTTTTGAAGGAATACCTAGTCCTTGTGAGAAGGCGACCTGGCTGAAGATTGTGAGACCAAGAAGTACGTAAATGAATCTTTTCATCAGAAGAAATTTCCCCTAAGACTTGATTTTGGACCGAAAGGTTGCACGGAGGCTAAGCCTTTACCGGCTCGCGATGTCCAACCCAATTGAACCGGCGTGTAACATAGTCTGAATTGGTGAAGGACGCATTCCCCGCTGGATTGCCACCCGTCACGTGGAAATCGGAAAATGCTGCATTCTGATTCATGTAAATACCGCCTGTCAGGTTGAATGATACGGGCGTGCTCGCCATGGACATCTCATCGGCTATGTGTTCCCGGACAGCAGGGTTTGTAGTGTACGCTCCGCAAGAGATCGCACCATGCTGTTGAGCCATCTCCTTTGCCAATGATACACTGTGGTTGGTATCGCGTGTTTTGATCAATAGCACAATGGGGCCAAACAGCTCTTTGCTGTAAACATCCTTTTTCGAAGCGTCAATCTCAACGATAACCGGTGTTGCGACCCGGGCATTTTTAAACATGGGGTTCTCGAATGTGCGCGACTTCAGCCAGACTTTTCCAGGAAGCGTCTCCGCTTCGCGCACGCGCTCATTTGTTTTCACGTTCTGAACGGCGCCGAGAACAAACGGCCCCGCTTTTGGATTGTCTACCAGCGAATTGACTTGTTCAACCATTTTGGTAGCAAACTGATCAAACGATATCGGTCCGGCCGGTGAGCCGATCCCTTGTGCTGGCACATAGAAGTTTTGGGGGGCAGTGCACATCTGTCCACTGTAAAGATTGACGCTGAAGGCGAGGTTCGCTGCCACCTTGTCGACATCCTCCACTGAATCCAGTATCACCGAATTCACTCCCGTCTTTTCGGTGAAGACGATCTTTCCCGGCAATGCCTCCAGCCAAGATCCGAATGCACTGCTTCCGGTGTAGTCGATGAGCTTCACATCTGGATGTTCTGCAAGTTCCTTTGTGATCATTTTCGCAAAGCTGTCGACGGCCAGCTGGCAAATACAGGGATCGAGATTGTTTTCCTTGAGCACCTTCTGGATTTCAGCAACATAGATGGCGATCGGAAGTATGGCGCCCGGGTGTGGCTTCACGATGACAGGGTTGCCTGTGATCAGGCTGGCGTAGATGCCCGTAACTGAATTCCACGTGGGAAATGTTGAGCATCCTACAACAAGCGATACACCTTTTGGTACCGCGCGCCATTCTTTGTTAAGTCGGATATTGAACTTGCCCATAGGCTTGTCCCAAATGGCTGAATTAGGGATGCGGGTGATCTCCTCGTAGCCAGCCGCGATCGCCTCCAATGCGCGGTCTGCGGCATGCGGGCCGGATGCCTGGAAGGCCATCATGTAACCCTGACCTGTGGTGTGCATGGTTGCATATGCAACCTGGAAGAAACGAGCCTTGATCCTGTCAAGCGACTCGAGCAATATGCCTGCACGATCACTGACTCCAGTCTTTCTCCAGCTTCCAAAAGCCTGGTTTGCTTTTGCGATTAGTTCGGCGCTTGTGTAGGCAGGATATTTTATGCCCAGCGGCTGCTGCAGGTATGGAGATTCCTCGTCACCCAACCATTGGTTCGCCTTTCCCTGCAGGAGCTCTTCAAAATTCTTTCCGGATATACTTTTGAACCAAGCCTGCCCGTCAGCATCTGCTGTTTCGCCATAAACAGCTGGCGCGGGGTGCTCGGGGAAGGCTGCGTAAAAAGTTCGCGCATGAAGCGCCTCGATAGCCCGCGTCAATACAGGCTTATGCTTGTCAAATTCATTCATGATGTTTGAGGGTAAATCAGTTCTGGTAGGAGAAGACACGCTTCATGATCTCTGTGGTGCGTGCCACAGGATCCTGGCGTATGAGCTTCTCCTCTTTTGCAATCATTGTAAAGAGACCCTGGATCGCAAGGTCAGTGGCGTACTCGTCTAAATTCGGATTCACTTTCTCAACGAGGGGGATGCGGTTGTACCGGTTCACCAGGTCGCCATAGTATTTGGTGGCGTTCACTTTGGTAAGTGAATTTTGTATGACGGGTTTGAACTTGTCCTTCAGCTGAGCCGATGTCGTGCGCCGTAAGTATTGTGTAGCAGCATCCGGATCGCCTTTCAGGATACTCCATGCATCTTCGATCGTAAGCGTCTGGATGGCGTTGAAGAAGATGGGCTTTGCCTCGCGAGCTGCGTCTTCAGCACCGTGATTTAGTGTTGATACGAACTTGTCGACCTCGTTACCTAGTCCAATTTGGCGGAGCCTGTCTTCCACTTGCTTGACATCCGGAGGGAAGGGGATCTTGACTTCAGGGTTGCCCAGGTAGCCATCAACTTTCGACAACCGGTCTGTTCCTGTCGAGACACCCTTGAGCAATGCTTCGCGAAGCCCTTCGGCTACTTCAGATGCAGTCGGTGGTACTTCATTTGGCGATTTTCCAAAGTCCGATATTGCCTGGTTGATCTGGGCGGATGAGCAAGCCAACAAAACAACCGCGAAGACAAGATATGGTCGTTTCATAATATCAAATCTAATTAAAAACCTAACAGTGTGAAACCAACTCCCGGTTAGCCAGCCAGCGAATCACGCGTGATCTCTTTCACCGAACGACAACCTGCCAACGCCATTGTTAGTTCAAAATCTGCGGCAAAGTTGCGGATCACTTCGTAAACACCGGTTGTCCCGTTAACCGCAAGTCCATATGCATATGGTCGACCAATGCAAACGGCAGTCGCGCCCAAAGCGATTGCTTTGAACATGTCTGCGCCACCTCTTATCCCGCCATCAATCATAACCGGGATTTTTCCTGACACCGCAGCCGCGATGCCGGGCAATGCCTGAAGCGTGGAGATCGAACCATCGACCTGCCGGCCACCATGATTTGAAATCACAATACCACTTGCGCCATGGTCGATGGCCATGCGGGCATCGTCGGGATGAAGGATACCCTTCAAAATAATCGGCAATTTTGTGATCTCTTTAAGATAACGGAGATCGGACCACGTCAATGCGGGGTTGGAGTATATCCCTACAAACTTTCTCACTGCTTTGATGGGCTTGCCAGATAGTAGTTTGCCGACAAAGCCACTGCCAGGAAAGGCGTTCACCATGCGGATCAACCCGGCCAGTGATTGTATCGTGACATTTCTCTCCGGGCCGGGTGAAGGCTGTTCCATCAATTCCAGAAACACCGGGTCGGAGGTGTATTGAGCGATGCCTTTGCCTTCAAGAAAGGGTAAGTAGGCTAGATCAAGATCTCTGGTGCGCCAACCTAATAAAGTTGTGTCCAGGGTGACAACGATGGCAGAACACCCTGACCGTTCTGCTCTCTTTACAAAACTTGCTACCAGTTCCTTCGATTTACTCCAATACAATTGAAACCACCGGGGTGAATCCTGCATAACAGCCGCGACACGCTCCATGGGGTAAGATGCCTGGTTGGAAAAGATGAAGGGTGTCCCTGTCCGGCGTGCGGCTTCTGCGACAGCAAGGTCAGCTTGCCGGTGTGCAAGCTCCAGCACACCGATGGGTGACAACAGCAATGGAAACGGCAACTTTGTTCCTAACACTTCCACGGAGGTGTCTCGCGTGCTCACATCTCTCAACATCCGTGGAACGATCTGGAACGCCTCGAACGCCGACCGGTTGCCTCGCACAGCCGATTCAAGGCCGGCACCCCCTGCGATGTACGCGAAAGCTTCAGTGCTCATCATGCGACGAGCCTGTTCTTCCAATGATAACAAATCAATACTTAATGACGACTTGCGTCCTGCGAATCCCTGCAGATAGATCTGTGCCTGCCAGTCGGTGCCACTGAGTGAGGACATCAGGGATACTTTTGGTTGATTACCGTCTTACTTCCACTTGGCCTTCTTGGAAGTAAACCAGTCGTCGCGCTTTTTCTTTTTGGATGGTGAATAGGAACTTTTGGGAGCATAATCCTTGCCTGATTGACCACCACCTTGCTGGTCGCCAGTGACCTCAAGCCTGACCATCCTTCCGCGATACTCAAAGCCGTGCAAGTGTTCACGAACAACCTGGGTCTGTGATTTGTCGACTTCAAAAAATGAATAGGCGCCTTTAACATCAATTTTTCCGACATCTTTTCCCTTGATGCCTGACCGGTCACAAATTAATGAAAGAAGCTTTCCCCTGTCCAGTCCATCCATCTTTCCCAGGTTGATGAACAGGCGGTCGCCTGTTACAAATCGTTCTGTGGGTTGGTCTCTATCTGCAGTACGTTTGTCGTTCAAATCAGGAGCGCCGCGGTAATAATCCAGCAGGTGATTGAACTCAAGGGAGGTGAAACGCTTGATGATATCTTCCTTGCTCAGGTCCAGGAGTTCCTGGTACACGGCAGGAAGGAAACTTGCAATCTCCTCTTCAACGATCTGTACGCCACGAAGCCGGTGAACGAGGTTCAACAATCTCTTTTGACAAACCTCCTCGCCGGTCGGAACATTCTTTCTTTCGATCTTTCCATTGATGACCTTCTCGATCTGCCTGATCTTTCCGACGTCTCTCTTGGTCACGATCGCGATGGAGATACCTTTCTTCCCCGCCCTAGCGGTTCGTCCACTACGGTGTGTGTAGAATTCCAGTTCGTCAGGAAGGTTCAGATGGACGACGTGAGTGATGTTGCTGACGTCGATGCCGCGTGCAGCGACATCGGTGGCAACGAGCAGTTGCAAAGTCTTGTTGCGGAAAGCACCCATCACCTTGTCGCGCTGTTGTTGAGTGAGATCACCGTGAAGGGCATCAGCGTTGTACCCGTCCTTCATGAGATGTTCGGCTATTCGCTGTGTCTCGATCTTGGTACGGCAAAAAACCACACCAAAGATGTCGAGGTTGTAATCGACGATTCGTTTCAACGCCTCGTAACGATCACGATCATCGACAACGACATATTGATGCTCGATGTTTGTGTTTCCGGCGTTCTGCTGTCCCATCGTGATCTCAGCCGGTTCGGACATGTAGGCTTGAGCGATCTGACGGACTTCTTTCAGCATGGTGGCTGAAAAAAGCCAAACGCGTTTGTTCTCGCTTGTCTCGGCCAGGATCGCGTCAATGGCATCCTTGAATCCCATGTTCAGCATTTCATCGGCTTCGTCAAGGACAACAAAACGGATGGCCTGTATGCGAACGACCTTCCGCTCCATCATATCCATGAGCCTTCCAGGGGTGGCCACAATGATGTGCGCACCCTTCCTTACTTTCCTGATCTGCTCGGAGATACTCGCTCCTCCATATATCGCTACGATATTCAATGACTTCACCCCGCTGGCGAACCGCTGAAGATCATTGGTGATCTGAACACAAAGTTCGCGCGTGGGAGCCAGCACCAGGGCCTGGGTCGAACCGTTTTCTGTATTGCATAGCTCCACCAGTGGAAGGCCAAAGGCCGCCGTCTTGCCTGTCCCGGTCTGCGCCAATGCCACAACATCCCTATCCGCTGCCAGCAGCAAAGGAATGGCCTTCTCCTGTACCGGAGTAGGCGTCTCAAAACCCATGGAGATAATGTTCTTAAGAACCGCGCTGGAAAGGCCCAGGGCATCAAATGAAGGCATGCGAGAAGGGGATAAGTATTAAGAAGTTGTAAAGGTAATGATTTCGAAAAGAGCCTTTTAGCAGAATAAAATGCCCTGGCCGATTGCCTTGGATTGTCATTACCAGCGAAGAACTGAACATTTGCCCAATTAAAATCTCCTCAATCGCACTTATAACGCCAGTTTATATCTTGCGAGGCCATGAAAAGCGTTACAGCAGAACTTTTGACCATCGGTGACGAGATCCTCTACGGCCAGATCGTCGATACCAACTCGCAATGGATGAGTGTTGCGCTAAGCGAAGCGGGTATTCAGGTCGTTCGAAAGACATCGGTAGGCGACAATGAAGCAGATATCCTCAGATCATTTGCCGAAGCTGAACAGAGAGCCGACATTGTCCTGATTACCGGTGGATTGGGCCCCACAAGTGACGATCTCACAAAGCCCTGTCTCGCCAAGTACTTCAACTGCGAGCTTCGGATCCATGAAGAAGCGCTGGCGGAAGTCACTGAGTTTTTCAAAAGCCGTGGACGTGAATTGACCGAAGTGAATCGCCAACAAGCCGCCTTGCCTGTTTGCTGCGAGAAGGTGACGAATGCCATGGGGACGGCTCCCGGTATGTGGTTCAATCGGAATGGAAAGGTGTTCGTTTCGATGCCGGGCGTACCATTCGAGATGATGAAGATGATGTCCGACCTGGTGATCCCGCGACTCAAGTCGACATTTCGCCCACCGCACATCCATCACAAAATTATTCGTACGATCGGCTTGGGTGAATCTTTTCTCGCAGAGAAAATAAGTGAGTGGGAGAAGGCTCTGCCTGCCAATGTGAAGCTTGCATACCTGCCAGGCCTTGGCGAGGTAAAACTCAGATTGTCCAGCTCGGGACCCTCACCTGCTGAACTTGAGAAAGAAGCAGAACGATTGACAGTGGGCCTGCGCGAAAGAATAGGACAATTCATTTATGGTTACGGTGATGAACCAATTGAAGTAGCCATCGGAAACATGTTGCGCGAGCGAAAGCTGACGATATCGGTAGCAGAAAGTTGTACAGGCGGATACTTGTCACACATGATTACCAGCGTCCCGGGTAGTTCAGAATACTTCCTGGGAAGCATGATTCCCTATGCCTACGAAATCAAGATGCGTCAGCTCGGCGTTAAGCCGGAAACACTTGAGCGAAATGGTGCCGTGAGCGAACCGACCATCATTGAAATGGCCAACATTGTAAGGGCAAAATTCAATACCAACATCGGCGTGGCTACGAGCGGCATTGCCGGACCCGGAGGAGCCACTCCCGACAAGCCGGTGGGAATGGTGTGGATCGCCTATTCCGACAAGCATCAAACTGTTACGAAAAAGCTTCAGCTCTCGAAGGACCGGATGATCAATATCCGGAGCGCCTCGATAGCTGTTTTGAATCTCATACGACTCTCCCTGCGAAGGGATTGATGGAACGAAAATGCTAACTTTACTCTCTCAATAACCGGATCGAACAACATGGCGGACGTGCAATTGATCATGCCCAAAATGGGCGAAAGCATCATGGAGGCCAAGATCCTCAACTGGCTCAAGAAGCCCGGTGATAAGGTCGAACAGGATGAGTATATCCTGGAAGTGGCAACTGACAAGGTTGACACCGAGATTCCCAGCGCCTATGCAGGAGTCCTGAAGGAGATACTTGCCAAAGACGGAGAGGTTGTGACTGTTGGCAGTCCCATCGCCGTTATCACCGTCGACGCATCTGCTACTGTTGCTGCGCCTGTCGTCAACACACCTCCGGCGAAGGCATCAACAGGCCAACGTGCAGTAAACATTTCGCCCAGCACTGTGTCAACGAATGGTAACGGTGCAAACCGCCCGCCGGTCAGCGATTACAAAAGCTCATCACGATTTTACTCTCCGTTGGTCAAGAACATTGCCAAGGAGGAGAATATTGCCGTTGCCGAACTGGAACAAATTCCCGGCTCCGGTGCTGAGGGACGAGTAACGAAGAAAGACATCCTGGAATATGTTCAGCATCGCAAGCTAGGCCAAACTGTTTCTGCTGTTTACCAGCATGCTTCGGGTGGCGTGCCACTTGTGCCCGCTTCGTTTAGCGGTGAAGATGAGATCATCACCATGGACCGGATGCGCAAGATGATCGCCGAGCGAATGGTGGATAGCAAGCGCGTGTCAGCTCACGTCACGTCATTTGTCGAGGCCGACGTTTCGAACATCGTGTTTTGGAGAAACAAGGTGAAGGTCAATTTCGAAAAGAAAGAGGGCGAGGCATTGACCTTTACGCCGATCTTCATTGAAGCTGTGGTGAAAGCGATCAAGGACTTTCCGATGATCAACATCCAGGTGGATGGAGACAGGATCATCCGGAAAAAAGATATCAACATTGGAATGGCTGTGGCGCTTCCATCAGGGAACCTGATTGTCCCTGTCATTCGCCAGGCGGATCGTCTGAGTTTGAACGGTCTTGCCAAAGCTGTCAATGACCTTTCAAAGAGAGCCAGAGAAAACAAGCTGAAGCCGGACGACCTGGCGGGTGGTACCTACACGGTGTCCAACGTGGGATCATTTGGAAACGTGATGGGCACACCGATCATCATGCAGCCACAAGTTGCGATCCTGGCCGTAGGCGCCATCCAGAAGAAGCCGGCCGTTGTCGAAACTCCCTATGGCGACGCAATCGCTATTCGTCACAAGATGTTCCTCTCCCACTCTTACGACCATCGCGTCGTTGACGGGGCGCTCGGGGGTAGTGTTGTGAGAAGGATCGCAGATTACCTTGAGCAGTTCTCGATCGATCGCACCTTCTAATCAAACATTGCTTTAGCTATGTCAAAGAAGGCTGACAAGCTAAGCTTCAAATCCACCGTTGAGCGGAAGGGTGGAAAATGGGGATATCATTTCATCAGCGTCCCGGAAAAAATCGCCAGTCAGTTCACTGAATCGAAGGCTGTCCGCGTATTCTGCTCCATCAACGATACGATCGAATTTGCATGCGCCATCCGGCCCGACGGTGAAGGAGGTTTCTTCATCAACGTGAACACAACGAAGATGCAGAAAGCAAAGCTCAAGGTCGGCCAGCAGGTGTCGGCAGTTGTGAAAAAAGACAAAACAACATACGGGCACAAGATGCCTGCCGAGCTGAAGGCGCTGCTCGACACAGACGAGGAAGGAAAGAAGTATTGGGATGCTGTCCGTAACTCTCACCAGCGTCAGATGATCTACTACATCGACAGCGCCAAGTCTGTCGAAAAGAGAATTGAGCGGAGCCTGCTTTTCATCAACCGCATGAAAAATACTAAAGGAGCCTGGCCTGAAAAACAGAAGACCGCCTGAGAGCACTCTTCCAATCTTTCCAATTCTTCCTGTAGATTAGCGGTTTCCATTTATTGCGACTTACATGTCTGTGAACTGATCTGGTTGTTTACAATTAAAGTGATCTGACAAAATGAAATTCGGAACAAAAGCCATTCATGCAGGTGTCGAACCTGATCCTTCAACGGGCGCGATCATGACGCCAATTTTCCAGACCTCTACCTATGTCCAGGAATCTCCGGCGAAGCACAAGGGTTACGCCTATGCCAGGGGAGCAAACCCCACACGGAATGTGCTGCAGAAAAATATCGCCGCGCTGGAGAATGGAAAATTCGGGTTGTGCTTTAGCTCGGGAATGGGCGCGACAGATGCTGTCATCAAATTGCTCAATCCCGGTGATGAAGTAATCACCAGCAACGATTTGTATGGAGGCTCCTACAGGATGTTCCGGCGTGTATTTGAAAAGTATGGCATCAAATTCCACTTCACTGATGTCAGCGACCCGGCAAATGTTACTGCCCTGGTGAACGCCAAGACCAGGTTGATATGGCTGGAGACGCCCTCCAATCCATTGATGCGCATAACAGACATTGCTGCCTGTGTAGCGATCGCCAAAAAAAGTAAGATCCTTGTGGCTGTTGACAACACTTTTGCCACCCCGTTCCTTCAAAACCCATTGGACCTCGGTGCTGATATTGTCATGCATTCGGTGACCAAGTATCTCAGCGGCCATTCGGACGTCATCATGGGCGCGTTGGTGGTGAATGATGAGAAACTTTACACAGAGCTGGCATTCATCACGAACTCATGCGGGGCAGTGCCAGGACCGCAGGACAGCTTCCTGGTTCTGCGGGGTATCAAGACACTCCACCTGCGGATGGAACGTCATTGCTCGAATGGGCGCACGATCGCTCACTTCCTGCGCAATCATCCTAAAGTCGGGAAAGTTTATTGGCCAGGATTCGAAGACCATCCCAACTTTGCCGTTGCGAAGAAGCAGATGTCAGACTTTGGTGGAATGTTGTCGCTCACGCTGAAGA
>JADMIO011227412.1_pt1 | contig 10751 bp, 8 predicted proteins | sample 8958161 | NCBI WGS metagenome assembly JADMIO01 (sample SAMN16585339, study PRJNA669376) | soil metagenome | isolation source: Crop rotation soil | place: USA: Cullars Rotation, Alabama | collected 2011 | reverse complement strand
AGCCAGCCCCGCCGCGCCGTTCCTTCCATGTAGCGAAGGAAGCTCGTGAGCTGACGGTCGGTCATGTGATGGGTGACTTGCGCCGAGACGACGAAGTCGAAGCGCTCGGGCTGGTCGACATAGTCGCCGGTGCGAAACGCGATGCCCAGGTCGCGCGGAGTGACGGCTTCGGCGATCTTCGCGCTCATGGGATTGAGGTCGACCCCGACCAGGCGGGCCGCGATCCCGCGTTTCTGCGCCCATCGCGCCACGGCGCGCAGCATGTCGCCATGCCCAAAACCGACATCGAGGAGGCTGAATTCAGCCAGGCCCGCTGCAGCCCCCTCGAGATAACGGATCGTCGGCAGGGCGGTCAGCGTCCAGCGGTTGACCTGCGACAGATCGCTCAGCACGCGCGCGTAAACCGCCGGATCGAGGTCGGCTGCATCCATCTGCTCGTCGTCGCGGCATCGGACCTTGAGGCTGCCCATGGTGCTCTCTCGCAGGGACATATGCCCCGCACGCGTTAGAGACAGCGGCCGAATGGAAAGTTCAAGCGGCGGCGCGATGAACCGGCGGCGGCTTCGTTGGAACAGAGACGAGAGCCGTGAGGTGCCATGCCAGCGAAGCTTTCAATCGAACGCGCCGGGGTCTGGGCGGTGCCTGCCGCCGCCGGCCTCGCGCTGCTGTGGGCCGCCTGGCGGATGGACGCGGCCTGGTTCGACCGTCACATATTGCCTACCTTCTTCGTTTCACGAGCGACGCAGTGGGACGCCGCAGCTATCGTTCGAGTTGTTCTCGCCGCGGTAGGCCTCGCCCTGGCGCTCGTGGCCGGCCCACTGCTTGCGCGCGCCGCCGACAGGGTGGGGATCGCTAGGATCTGCGCTGCCGCGGCGCTGGCGCTGGTCGCCGGGATCGCGGCCCTCGGCAGTGCCGAAGCGATCCTCCACCTCCAGAAATGGCAGCAATTCCAAGCGCGGCGGATGCATGGCGAGCCGCAGCGGCAAGAGGACTCGCGGCTGGGCTGGCTGCATGTGCCCAGCCACGCGGGCGACGACAGCATCGGCGGCCGAACCATCGGCTATGCCTTCGACAGCCACGGCTACCGGGTCGCCTCGCCCGGCGCTGAGACCGATCTGGCAGCGCCATCGATCCTCTTTTCTGGGGAATCCGTGATGCTGGGCTTCGGGCTCGAGTGGAGCGAAACGATTCCTGCCCGGGTCGCCTCCGGTCTCGACATGCAGCCGGCCGTCCTCGCAGTGACCGGCTATTCGACCGATCAGTCGTTCCTCAGGCTGCGAACCGAATTGTCGCGCTTCACGTGTCCAGTGGCGGTCGTCAGTATATTCATGCCGAGCTTCCTCGATCGCAACATGAACACGGACCGGCCGCATCTCGATGGCTGGCTCCGCTGGCACTCGCCGACTACCGGCGTGCGGATCGTGGCCTTGGCGCGCAACGCGCTGGCCTATCGATCGAGGAAGGACATCGAGCGCGGGATCGGTATGACGGCCGCCGTCCTGCGGGCGAGCGACCAAACGGCACGGTCGCATGGCGCTCGTCCGATCCTCGTGGTGCCGGCCTTCCTGCCCGAAAGCGCCGCCGAACGAACGATCCGACACAGGGTGCTCGACGACCGCGGCATCGGCTACCTTTTCGTTCCGCTCGATCCCACCTGGAGGATCGCGGGCGACGATCATCCCGATCCGCGGGCGGCACAGGCGATAGCGGCTGCACTCGCCTCCGCGCTCAGGCCTTCCACCGGCGCAAGGAGCCCGGCATGCGGCGCATCCTGACGTTCGTCGCGGTGGTCGCCGCAAGCGCCACGCCGGCTCTGGCCTCCGGTTCGGTCGAAGGCCGATGGCTTACGGACGACGGCAAGGGGATCGTCACCGTTGCCCGGTGCGGCGCTTCGGTCTGCGGCAGGATCACCAGGGTGCTCGATTCCGGGCCGAATGTGCCGAGCACCGACGTCAACAACCCCGACGGCCGATTGCGAAACCGGCCGATCGTGGGCCTGCTCGTGCTCTACGGATTCACCTTTCGCGAGGGCAAGTGGAGCGGCGGCACGGCCTACGATCCGAAATCCGGCAGCAGCTATCGAGCGTCGCTCGCCACCGGCGCTGACGGCTCGCTGAAACTGACGGGCTGCGTCCTGTTTATCTGCAAGTCGAAGCGCTGGTTTCGGCAGACCTGACGTTCCAGATCTCCGCGACCAACGCGCTGGCACCGCCTGGCGACCTGGAAATAGGTATCATTAGGTGCTGTCAGTCCTGCCGACCGATTCCCTATGCTTGCAGCACTGGCGCTAGCAGTTAGCTTCTCCTGGCTGGCTCTTGTATCATGGCGATTGCTTTTACACACTCGAACTAAGCTGGAAGGCTACGGGATTAGGATCGGTTCAGCTCAGTTCTGGCGGTTCACGGTGGGGACGCTGCTACTCATTTCAGCGGCAACGGCAGTTGCTATATGGGTGCAAGACCAACTCGCGTAACCTTGCGGCAGACGCGCACCGCCCGATGTCCGCTAACCACACCAAGCAGGCATCACGGCAGCGGCGGACTAGAAATGGTCGGCCGCTTTCAAGGAGCTCAGTCCACGCTTTCTATGGCAGCAAAGTCGGCGCTATCTAACCGTCACGGGTTTATTCCGCGTCAAAAAGCTCAGCATGAGGGTGACCGGCGTCAAGGCCACGGCGATGAAAAAAGCACCCGCCATCACCATTGCAGGCGGCGGGCATTGACCTCTACACCAGAACCAAAAAGCTGACTTAGGGCGCCGATCGCTAGAAGGATTGGCATGACAAGCCCCGCCCACCATGCCACGGCCTTATCACTCATCATCCTGAGGCGCCGGATAATTGCAGCGGCGGAAATGGTCACGGATGCACCGACGAAGATTAGGCCAACCAGGCCCACCAACTCTACGCTCATGCGTCAGGATTACTGGTTCGACACAGCGTCCGCAATCAGGTCTCGCGCCGCCAGGAAAACGTCCGCTTTGAAGGTCTGCGTCACGGCCCCCAAAAAGTCGGCGCTGGCCTACTCCGATGGAGATTCTATCTCTCCCAAAATACCCGCGAAAGCTTGCCCGCGGCGTCAGGCGCCGGCGCGATTCCACGTCCGAACGAAGTGTCGATCGGGAGCAGGATGCCGGCGAAGAGAGTCGAGAGCGTAACTCTCTGAATTGCTTTGATCCTTACTGGCGCCCCGATTTCAGCCTGGACGGCGCAACAACCGAATTCGCACTGCAGTCGTCTTGCTTGGTGAAAACAGTTCGAAGCGTTCGTCGCCATTGAGCGTTCTTCCTGGCGCCCAGCGCCCATCGACGAATGTTCCTTCCTGCGCAGAGTCCAGCTCAACCTTGGCTCCCACTGCAGAGAAGCTCGGCAAGATCCCGCGGCCAACGATCAGGAAATCGTCGTCGCCCTCCTGGATAATCAGGCCGTAGGATTCGGTCTTGGCCTGCTCGGAACCGGTCCCTTCACCCATCAGCCCGGTAGTTCGCACGGGCCCTGATATGGCGATCTTGTATGCCCCGAGCGTCAGCTCATGACGTCCACCCTGAGCGAACTTGAACCCTCGGATGGTGCCCGCGGCCTGCGCAGCTGCGATATTTGATAGCATAGGCCGCAGGACGGCGTACGCTTGTGCAAGATCGCTACCGGGCATTACGTCTTCGATGCCAAATGGTGAAAAACCTATGGCTTTGTATTCGCCCAGGGCGACGAAGAGGTTCCCCGTGATCGGACGGGCTTCCGGAACGAAGATCCCGTTGTCGGGCCGGCTGAAGTCAGCAAGGGTGCCCGCGAAGTCATCAATGTAGATGTCGGGGGAAAGGAACGCCAGCGATGGCGCGCCGGCCCTCCAAACGTCCATCATGCGGGCGACCGGACCGCCGGTCGGGTAGTCACCGGGCTCTGGAGCGCGGGGATTTGGGCCTAGCCACGCATTTGCGAACATCGGGAGGGAATGCTCGGCTGCGCCAGCCCTCGCCACGCTATCGACATAGCGTGAGAACCCCCAAGCCATGAAGACTTCGTCCGCAGCTTTGTCGGTACCGAAGACTTCGGCCCACGTTCCACCCGTGCGGTAGCCCTGGCGCCCCCAAAGCTGCTCGAGGTGAGGCTTCAGCGCTTTGCGATTGCGCTGCAAATAGCTCATCAAGTCCGCCGGAACCTGAGCCTGCCAGGCCGCATTCGCCAGTCCGGATCGGTCGCGGCTGTCGGCGAGCAAGCCCACCTCGTTTTCGACCTGCACCATGATGACGGTACCCTGGCGATCGACCTCTCGGATGTGTCGCATCAAGGCTGCAAAGGCGCGTGCGTCCGCGGCAACTAAGTCTCGGTCAAAAACGCTGAGTATCGGATTGAAGCGGAGGTAGGACGCCATCCCTGCTGCCTTGAAATTCGGATCGCGTTCTGCGCGCGCGAAGCGGCTTTCGTTGCGTCGAACCCAAGAGGGAGCGTAGGTCGATTCCGCGTTTTTATAGGCCCCAAACCAGATCACGACCAACTGCATGTCGTGAGCTCTGGCTTGCCGGATCTGGTCATCCACTTCAGCAAAGTTGAACCGTCCCTCGACCGGCTCAACCAGTTCCCAGCTCGCCACACCTAGCACCGTTTGGACGTTGAGCTGTGCGAGCTTCTCCCAGATGGGCTTCATGTAGGCTGGGCTCGACGCGCTGGAATTATGCAGCTCGCCGGCCAGCAGAACCGTTGGCTGTCCCTTAATGACGAGCTGCATGGCTTCACCGCGTCGCTCGATGTGTGGCATTTCTTCCGGAGCGGCGTAGGCCACGCTGGCCGTGACTGACCAGGCGAGTGCACCAGACAGCAATTTCCCCATGCGTGGGCCCTCATTTGTATGACAATTTTTTCTGAAGCAATGGCTTAGCCTGCCGGGCGGGAGCCGCAACAGTTTTCACGTAGCCAAAAAAGGCACGCTTGCAACCGGCTTTGTATTGTCGGTTGCAGGTCGGAGCGCCCCACGCATCAGCGATAAACCAGTCGCGAATGCACTCGGCCACGCCGCACGTCGCAACCGGGCAAGTGCCTGGCTGCATGACGAGGTGGCCGCGGCCAGTGTGACATGGACGGTGTCAGGCTCGAATGGACGTGCGCGCCAATGTCACGCGCCCCTGCCCTGCCTCGTCATTGCTGTAAGCGCCGATGGTCGGCGCGATCGATGAGGTAAGCGGCATGGCCGAGATAAAGCGTTTGAGCTGGTCTGAAATCGCCCCTGAAGGGGCCGAAGCGCTTTCCGGTGTCCACCATTATGTGACGAGGAAAACGGATCTTCCCAAAGAGCTGATCCATTTGATCTTCCTTCGCGTCTCGCAAATCAACGGCTGCGCTCATTGCATCGACATGCACACACGCGACCTGCTCAAGACCATGCCGATCGACAAGGTCACGCTGATCCCCGTCTTCGTTGAACGGCCGATATGTCGGCGGAAATAGGCTAACGTAGCCTCTCAGGGCGCTGCTCCGATCCATGTCGGTGATCGGAACCGCATTCTCCGGTCGCAGCTCGCAGCCAAGCCATTCAGCGGATCATATTCAGCCTAGCCCCTTGGATCTAGGATCCATAAATGGCACCCCAATGTTGACATTATGGTGATGGCGGTGCCAGATATCCTCAACCGAATTCGCTGCGCGCCATGATCGCGCCTGACAAAGCACAGCGAGTTCAACGAAGAGGAGATTGGCATGCAAGTCGGCGTTCACCTGGGCTATCAGAATCTCCACGGGCTTCCCGACTATGAGTTCTTCCGGCGCGAAACGCAGATCGCGATCGAGGCCGAGGCGATGGGTTTCGATTTCGCGGCGATGGTCGAGCATCATTTCACCGACTATGCCGCCTGCCCCGATCCGCTCCAGGCACTCACCTACGTCGCGGCCAAGACCAAGACGATCAAGTTGATGCCCGCCGCGGTGATCCTGCCGTGGAACGATCCGCTACGCGTCGTCGAGAAGACAGCGATGCTAGATGCGCTGTGCGACGGCCGGCTCTACCTCGGCATGGGGCGCGGTGCGGCGCGGCGCGAGTTCGACAAGTTCGGCGTGAGCTTGGCCGACAGCCGCGAGATGTTCGACGAGGCAGCGCTGATCATCATGGACGGCCTCGAGAACGGCTATGTCGAGGCAAACACGAAATGGTATCAGAAGCCCCGCGCCGAGATCCGCCCCCAACCCGAAGGCTGGAGCCGCGACCGTTGCGTGATGGTGTCGATGTCGCCCTCGTCGTGTGAAGTCGCGGCGGATTACGGGCTCAAGGCGCTACGCTTCAGCCAAGGCGACTGGTCCAAGGCCCTGCCCGAGATCGACAAATACCGCACCACCTTCCGCGAAAAGCACGGAAAGGCCGCGCCGCCGTTCATCATCTCGGACTTCATGCTGTGTTTCGAAAGCCGCGAAAAGGTGACGGAATACACGGACAGGTATTTTGCTGCACAATTCCTTCAGGTCGCAAACCACTACGAATTCATGAGTCCCCATTTCAAGGATCTGCCGAGCTACGCCACATATGCCTACATGGGCGACGCCGCGGCGGCGCGCGGCGGGCCCGACAAGGCCTACAAGGACTACGTCAACGGGAACCTGATCGGCACGCCCGAAGAGCTCTACGCCAAGCACCTCGAGCGCAAGGCGATGGTCGGCGACTATGAGATCATCGCCAATTTCAGCTTCGGCGGCATGCCCTACGAAGACGTCTACGAACAGATGAAGCTGTTCGCCGACAAGGTCATGCCCCGGCTCAAGGCTGAAGAGCCCGTCCTGGCCTAACCATGCGGATCGGCGCCGCGAGGATGCATGCCGTCATCGAGATCGAAGAACTGCTGGCGCCGCCGCAGTTCTTCGTGAACGACCTTACCGAGGCCGAAATCGCCGCGCTTCCCGCCGTCCTGGACCAGCGGTTCTTCGACGCCGCGAGCCTATCCTGCCGCGTGTCGCAGCACGCGTGGCTGATCGAGGCGGAGGGCAAGCGGATCCTGGTCGATCCGTGCGTCGGGCATCGGCGCGACCGGCCGTCGATGCCGATGTTCCACCGGATCGACAGCCCGCTGCTCGACCGCCTGGCCGCGCTCGGCGCTCCGCCCGAAAGCATCGACTACGTTTTCTGCACGCATCTCCATCTCGATCACGTCGGCTGGAACACACGGCTCGAGGACGGCCGTTTCGTGCCCACTTTCCCGAATGCCCGCTACCTGTTCTCGCCGGTAGAGGACGAATACTGGCGTGGTCAGCTCACCCGGATGCTGCCAGAGGAGGAATTCAACGCCGGGGTCTATGCCGAATGCATCGCGCCTGTCGTCGCGGCCGGCCTGGCCGATCGTGCGGTCTCTGGAATGCGGATCGCCGGATGCCTCACGCTGATCGACGCGCCCGGACACACGATAGGCCACATGGCGGGCCGGCTCGAAAGCGCGGGCGAAGGGGCGGTGCTGGCCGGCGACGCCGTGCATCACCCGCTTCATGTCCTGCATCCCGACCGCCCTTTTGTCGCTTATGACGAAGCGCAGGCGCGCGCGACGCGGCGCATGCTGCTCGATCTCTGTGCCGAGCGCGATTACTGGCTGGCGCCTGCCCACTTCTGGGCGCCGCACGCCTGCAAGATCAGGAAGAACGGCAAGGGTTATGCCATGGTCTGGGCATAGCGGCGCGCAATATCAGGCTGCGAACGCTTGCCCGACCAGTTGCTCGCTGAGGACCCAGACCGCCCGTGCGCGGTCGGGATCGAGAGCATAGGGCCGCACCCCGCTCATGCCCGAGGTCGTCGTCTCGGCGATGCCGCAGTCCTCACAATAGCGACCGCCGACGAGATCGGCCGGCGCGGCGACGCCAGCCCACAACGACGTGGCGGCGCCCTGGGGCACGCTCTTCAGGTTCATGGCCGGCGGCACGTCGCCGGCCTCGGCCATGGCCATTGCAGTCATTTCTCCGATCGATTCCGGCGTCATGTAGCGCATGAGCTCGGTCGCAATCATGCCGGGATGGACCGCCGCTGCGCGAATGCCGCGATGCTTGTGTCTGCGATCGAATTCGACGGCGAACAGCGCATTCGCAGTTTTCGATGCGCCATAGGCGCGGAAGCTGTCGTAGGGACGGCGATCGTAGTTAGCATCGTCGAGATCGATGTCGCTGAACTGGTGCGCCGAGGACGACAGGATCACGACGCGGGCGCCTGATCTGAGCAGCGGGGCGAGCAGGTTCACCAGCAAGAAATGCCCGAGGTGGTTGGTCCCCAGCTGCAGCTCGAACCGGTCGGCCGTACGGCCTTCGGGGGTCGCCATGATGCCCGCATTGGCGACGATCAGGTCGAGCGGATCTCCTTTGGCGAGCAGCGCATCGGCACAGGCGCGGACGCTGGCGAGCGAGGCCAGGTCGAGCTCGACGAGTTCGATCCTATCATCCAGTCCGGCTGTCGCCGTGCGCGCCTTTGCCACGTCGCGCGCCGCGCCGATCACCGTCGCGCCCTTGGCAGCGAGCGCCCGGGCCGTTTCAACGCCGAGGCCCGCGGAAACGCCGGTCACCAAGGCGCGCTTGCCTGTGAGGTCGTGCCCTTCAAGCACGTCGTCGGTCGTGGATTCCCAGGTAAATTGAGTCATGCCGCCTCTCCTCTCGTGCGCATTCAACGTGCGGCTTCCGCTTCGGCCGCGACATAGCGGTCGACGTCATCGAAGGCTGCGTGGACCATCGCAACGTAGCGGTCGAACCATTCGCGGTAGCTGGGGTCGCTGACCAGCATCGGACGGTCGTTGCGGATCGCCTCGATCACCATCGGCGCCACTTCGGCCGGCGGGCGCGCATTGCCGCGACGGAAGCTGGCCGGCGGGACGATTTCCTCGCGATAGGGGCCGCCGAAGCGTTCCGGGCGATAGAGCGAGTTCTGCTCCTTCATGTCGCCCGCGACGCTCGCGACCAGAAACACGGTCGATTGCACGCCCGTGCCTTCGAGCTCGCGCCGCAGGTTCATCGACATGCCGATGACACCCGCCTTGGCGGCGCTGTAAGGCACGTGGTTCTCCATCAGGATCGGCACGAGGCCGGCGACCGAGGCCGAGGCCACGATATGCCCCTCCCCCGCTGCGATCATGTCGGGCACGAAGATCTGGAGGAAGTTCATCACCCCCATGAAGTTGACCTCGACGATCCAGTCGATCTCCTCGTCCGACAGCGCGCTCATCGGCTTGAACGAGGTGGCGCCGGCGTTGGGGATGACGATCTGGATCGGGCCGAAGGCGGCGTTCGCGGTCTGCTTGAGCGCACGCACGGCCGCGCGGTCGGACACGTCGCAGGTGACGGCGATGGCTTCACCGCCGGCCTCGCGGATCGCCGCGGCGGTGGCCTCGGCATTGTCCTGCAGGATGTCGGCCACCACCACTTTCGCACCTTCGGCCGCCAGCGCCAGAGCGATGCCGCGACCCAGCCCGCTGCCGCCGCCGGTGACCAGCGCGGCCTTCCCAGCGATCTTCGTCATCCTTGCTCTCCCTTATGATTTCGGTGGGCCGATCGCCCGTCACGCGGCTTCGTCGACCATCCAGTGGACGAAGCGGTGCAGCGGGAACATCGCGTCGTGCGGACTGCCCGAGCAGTATTCGCCAGCCGAGCCGAGCGCGACGAGGCGCTGCGCACCAGCCGAGGCGAGCGCGTCGCGGAGGCCGGCGCTGCGCTCGGGCGGGTAGATCCCGACCGTCTGCGTGGCAACATTAGCGTAGGCGACGGCATCGTCGAGCGAGCCCACCACGATCACGTTGACGGTCTTGTTCACGGGATGGAATTCCACCGGCTCGCTGGACCGAACGACCAGCCCGGTGCCGTCGGCGCGCCCCCAGACGCGATAGGCGCCGCCAACCATGCGAAGCACTTCGACCTCGTCGCGGAGTTCGATCGGCGGCGGCGTGCCTTGCGCCGACGAGTAGCCGCGATCCACGGCAAGACGCTCGGCGAGCCTGGCGCAGAAGCGGTCGATCGCCTCGGCGGGTCCTTCCGCGAAGATAAAGCGGCTGGCGGAGCAGGCTTCCTGATCGAACAGGCTCACGTCCTTCGCTGCGCGCTCGGCCACGTCGTCGACCGCGTCGTCGCCGAAGCCTTCGGGACCGATCAGAGAGATGGAGGTCTTGGGATCGAACGAGACGAGTTGCAGCCCCGGACCGAGATATTTGATGACGTTGGTGATGGCATCGCCGCCGCCCCAAGCGACGATCTTGTCGAAGTAGTGCGGACGGTAAAGCGTGCCTTCCACCGCCGCGTCGCCACCGCGCCAATAGACCGCAGACATCGACCTCAGCACCGGGTGGTTCGGATCGACGTCGGCCATCGTGCGCAGGATGGCGACCGCCGTGAAGGGATCGTTCGAGGGCATCTTGAACAGGTTGACCGCCTTGACCAATGCGCCCTGCGCGATCGAGGCCGCGGCGGCGAGCGGCGAGTTGCCAGCGAGCACGTGGACCAGCCGCGGCGGGAAGGCGCGCACCGCGCTGGTATTGCCGAAAGGATCGCGCTGGGGCACCCAGCCGTCGAGCAGCGCGGGCTCGAAGTTCGCCTCGACAATCCGCATCAGGTTGGCCCGGGTCAGGTAGAGCCTGGCGTCGCGCACGAGGTTTTCGAGCACGCGGCGCGGCAGCACGTTGGTCAGCGCTGCGCGATCGACGCATTCGCGCATGTGCGGATTGCGATCGGCGTCCATCCGCTCGCCGGTTGCCTCGAGGAAATCCACGATGTCCGCCAGCGGCGTGTCGAAGGCCGGGCCCGGCGTCGCGCGCGACGG
>JADMIO011096098.1_pt1 | contig 10751 bp, 7 predicted proteins | sample 8958161 | NCBI WGS metagenome assembly JADMIO01 (sample SAMN16585339, study PRJNA669376) | soil metagenome | isolation source: Crop rotation soil | place: USA: Cullars Rotation, Alabama | collected 2011 | reverse complement strand
GCTCCCAGCCACTTTGCCAACAACCATTCGCGCCGATCGCGTTCCTCGCGCACGCCGATGAAGCGCGCATAGGCTTCGCCGAGCACGAAGCCGAGAAGGACGGCACCGCCCTGGGTAAACGTTTGATGATGAGCTGCAAAGACGGTGGCGAAGACCTCATAGATCGTCTTCATGCCGGCGAGCGCAACCAGGCCCCAAAGAAAGCGGCCGCGCCATCCGAGAAAGCCCGCCAGTGCGACCAAGGTCAGCACGACCACCACCGTTAGAGCGATCGGTGTCGAAGCCAGCCAAACGAAGAGTGCACTTCCGGCGGCGATCGACTTATAGCGCTGCTGGGACCATGCCGCATAAGCCAACAGCACCGTTTCCGCCGATAAGATCAGCAACAGCGACGTGCGCCAGCACTTCAGAGTCGTGGCATCCATGAGCCATCGTTCGCCGGCCGCGCGGTGCAAGCGATGAGCGCACAATCGCTGACGGTCACGCCTCCGGACTTCTCGTCGACCGTGAAACTGCGGCGCACGATCTCAACCGGAGCACCTCCGCCGGCCACGGACTGATGCGAAAGAATGTAATCCGCAACGATCGAGTCGTAGGCTGAAAATGGCGCCGCGGGACACATGGGATGAGCCTGATTGCTAAAGTCCAGTGGCCCGTCACAGTGCCAATCGACATAGTTGCGAATCTCGCCCAACTCGCCACCAACCGGCCGGACCGCCAGCCGACTGGCGCTGGTCAAGCGTCCGCGGAACATTCCCAGTGGGCTCAGCGGATAAAACTCACCGATCCCGTGACCGATCACCCCGTAGCCAGCGATGCCGACCAGCGCCAGGAAGCCACGTGCCGACAACCACCCGCCCTTCGCCGCCCGGCCCATCATGGCCCACTGATGGATTGCCCAAGGGTCAAGGTCAAGCCGCAGCTACTCCGAGCTTGATCATTCGCTCGCATGGTGTTGCGCTTCGCTCCCCGGGCGAATGCCGTAACGGTTGGCCAACTCCCGCTCCATAACCGTGGCTAGCTGGCGCTGCCCAACGGCATTGTAATGACCGGCATCGAGAAACAGCTCGGCGAGATGATCGTTCTGCGCCACCAGATCAGCCGGAAATTCTTGTAGCTCATGGCCACCATCGATCAGCAATTGTCGCAACACCCCGTACTTGGAAACCAGTGAGACGTAGTTTTCCTCGAAGGTGTCGCCCGGGATATCCATCCGCTCCGACAACAAAAGAAATAATACCGGAACCCCGCGTTCACGTCCCAGTGCTTCGATTCGATCGAACATCTTCGCAATCGCTCGCTCTCCCTGCCACAGCGGCTGCTCCTGCGCGCCACAGAACAAGTCGATCAGATCCTGTGCAAAGTCCTTCCGCATCCAAAGCAGGCGGAACAGCAGACTCTGGGCGAGATGGTCGATGCAGTTGTCCGCCAGCAAATCGGGGTTGGTGCGCACCAAAGTGTTCCCATTCATGACGTAGTAGGGCTTGGTGTGTCCCCAACTGTAATTGCGGTTGGTAACCTGAAAATCGTTGCCGCTGTAGACGCCGACGATGATTACCTTGGGGTTGAGCCTCGGCAGCTCGTGCTCGAGCGTCAACCAATATTGATCGATCGACCATCCGCTCACCGACAAGTTCAGCACCTGATAACGAGAAGACTTGAAGCGATCATCGACGAGATAAGCTGCGGTCTGCTCGACCGCCAGGCCGTGTCCGTAGAGAATGGAGTCACCGACGATGACGATGTGCTCCCGTTTCGGATCGATCTTTTGAGCCCGCTGCCCAACGGTACCATCCTGGTCGTCCGCCGCCCAACCGAGATCGGCGTCGTACTTCTGATGATCGAGGGCGAACTTGCGAGGCGCGATACGCAGGACGGCCGAGCCGATGACCAAGATCGCAATGCTGACACCGGTGGCGACGATCGCGATAGTGATTTCGCCGCGCTTGGCGCGAGCCGCATTGAGCCCTTGTCCGAAGCCTGGAAAGAGCACCAACAGCGAGCCGCTCACGCCGAGCAGAAACGCGCCCACACCGCAAATCGTCAACAGCCGCGAGTCCGGACTGATCAGGTCGACTCCGCCAGCCGCTAGCAAGACGCAAAGTGCGAGCAGCAGTCGTCGCGGCCAACTGCGGGGTAGAGCGCTACGCAGCGATCGCTTCACAGCCGCATCTCGCCGCCGGGCGGAAAATGTTCGCCGGACAGGATTCGGTAACGCCACCCCTTCTCGGATTCATCGAACACCGCCGTCGCCTCGGCGGTCCGCGTCGCCCCTGGCTCGAAAGTGCCTTCGCCGAGCAAGACCCGCAACGCCACCTGGCGCAAGATGCGATCCTCGTTCCAGCCGACCTTGCGCGTCTCAACTGCCAGACCGGTGAGGGTCGGCACAGTCAGCGGCCGCAAGAGACGTAGCCGCACGCTGAAGGGCTGCGCGAACACCCGGGTGTGGTAGCGAAGCGCATCGACTAGGGTGACGACGTTTCCGCCGCGAGGTGTCAAGTCGAGTATCTCGAACTCGCCGCCGGCCAATTGATTTAGGGCGCTTGCCAACTCGTCCTTCACTGGTGCCGGCGGCGCAGGTCGTTCGACGGCAGGATCGGTGCATCCGACGAACAGCGCCAGAATGGCGATGGTCCAGGCTCGAGATTTCATTACCTGCCTCGTTAGCGCTGCGGCGGAGATTTGGTCGCGCCCGGTGTCGCTGGGTTGCTTGCCAGGTCGGCGAGGATAGCGTCGGCGATCAAGCCAGCGAAATGTTCGTGCCCCTCCGGAGTTGGGTGACCGTCTCCGGGAATTGCCCAGGAGCTCTTACGATAATCGTCGATCATCATGCCGCTACTGATCTGAGCGAATTTCAGATCGGCGGGAAATATTCCCTTCTTCATCGCCGTGACGGCATCGTCGATCCAGCCGCGCCAGTCCGGCGGGATCTGAGAAAAGAACTCGAAGAAGTAAACCTTCATGTCGCGTTGACGTTGATCTGCAGCGACCGTCTGCCAAGCATCGCGCAGGTAGGATCTCGAGCTCCAAGGCCATTCCGGCGCTTCCTGTTGATAGGTGTTTACCAGCCAACGGCCGCTTCCCGTCTTCATCAACGTGCTCAGCAAAAACGAGCTCTTGATCTGCTGCGCCCGCCAATTGATGTCGTGTATTTGCGTTCTTGGGTTCGCAAAGATCAAGATATCGGGATCGTACCTTCGTCCGAAGGCCTCATAGGCGCGGAGATTGGACAACAGGAAGTTGGCGGGCAAGCCGAAGTTCATCACTTCGACCTTACGGCGGCTGCCGAGTCTTTGTTGCAAAGTGCGCTGCAAGGCCACTGGAAGCGTCTCGCCATTGTCGACGCCGATCCCGAATACCATCGAATCGCCGAATACCTCGATTCGTAGGGTTGCCGGGTCCTCCCGCTGAATCGGAAGATCAGGCCCGCGAAATCCCAATGCGTTGATGCTCAGCTGATAACGAGCGACGGCCAGCCCATCGACCGTATTCATATTGGGGTGATAGCGGCAGATCGCGGCCTGCGAGCAATCCAAGTTGTCGAGCGCAAGGTCGGCCCGCCATCCCCCGGTATGCATGAAATACCGATAGACGATCACCAGCGGCACCAGCAGCGCGAGCAAAAGGACCCAGTACCATCGGCGGCCACGACCGCGGCGATGCCTGGCCAAATCTCGTTTCACCATTAAATCCATGAATTCAGCGACCCGAGCCTATACCAACCCAGCGCCGGAGTGACAGCGCTTCAGTCGCCATTGGCAGCGAGCGGTGATGCCAATTCGCGGCGCAAAACCTCGACCGCATCGACCATCGCGCCCTGCTCGCGAAGCGCGCTCGCCAAGGCCGAAGGATAGCGTTGATAGAGCAACCGCACCTCTAATCGGTGGGAAGCGGCGTTTGCCGGCAATAAGAAATCCCACACCCTTTGACCACCAACCGGGATCCGTTCGCCTTCATGCTCGACGCTGCCGACCTTCCACAGCTCGTGACCGGTGAGCAGATTACCGGCCCGATCATAGAGGCGCTCGCCGAACAGGCTGCCGCTCCCCAACCGTTGCCAGGGTGCGTTCGGCTCATCGCTCGAGCGTAGCTCGAACCAATACTGCACCAAGTCCAGAGGGGCAGTCGGAAAGCCGTGGCCGCTGCCGCGATTCGTCAGCTCCAATCGCACCCGCCAACGCCCCACCCCATCGTCTCGCACCAGAGACCCGTCCAATATCAGCGCTTGCGCCATGAACTGGACTCGATCCTGCACCGATGCGCCGCCCATGGCGCTGATCGCAACGTTCCCTCCCAACATACGATGGTCGTGCGGCACCTCGTCGCGGGGGATATTCAGGAGCGGCATGTGACAGCTGCGGCAGCGCACCGGCTCACCCTTGGGGTCGACCAAGCGGGCAGTGCGGAAGTCGCCGAACGTATTGCGTAGCTCGACGCCGTTGATCTCGAGCAGGTGGCAGGTGCCACACATCTCATCGCCGCGAAGATGTTCATCGGCGATGGCGTTGAAGTGTACGGCCGGAGACTCGTAGATCATCATCGTCTGCGTCGCGGCAGGACCGAGGAGATGATGGAGCAGCGGTACGGTCGAAAGACGAAATCGCCCATTGCCGACGGGCACGCCGCCAACAGCTCGAGAAGTGTGACAAACGATGCACGATACCCCGGCGGAGTGCCGCTGCGGGTATTCGCTGCCATCGATCATCTCGCCGGCAAGCAACGCCACCGGGTCATGGCAACTGGCGCACAGTCGCGCAGCGGCGACTCCTTCCTCTCGCACTAGCTGGCCGACCACCAAACGATAGGCGGGATTGGCCGAATAGCGGTGTGACGATTCACTCCAATCTTTTAGTTCGCGCGCATGGCAGGCCAACGCATTGGTGCAGCCCGGGCGATGCGCTTCCGGCACAAGCAGAGCGCGTGGGATGCCGAGCCCCGCCACACTGCTAGCGGTCAAGCCGGTTCGGGGATTTGCAAGGAGGCGGGAGGCATCCTCGCGGCTCCATGGCAATTCGCCTCGATAGCGAAACGGTGGAAGAGACAACTGCGTCGGCCAGACGGCGAGCACCACTGCGGCCACGCAACAGACCGCTGCACCGGCCAAACGTGTCGCCAAGCTCAATCCGCTCGCACGTAACTTCCGTAGCGCCGTCCGCGACGCCAAAGCGAGATGCAACGCGACCGCGGCAACACCCGCCACCACCAACCACCAATGCAATTGGGTCGGGGCATACCCGTTTCCACCGGTGGCGACACGATTCAGGCCGGTGATCAAGACGCCGAGCCAGATGAGCGTCGCAATCGTCCCAAGGATTGTGGCGAGTGGCCGGCGTGTCGTTTCACGGCGGACGACATGTCGCCACACAAACGACAAGAGAAACGGCGTGCAATAGATTCCGGCAATCGCGTGCGCGTTCTTGGTTTCGAACCAGGCCGCCTCCGGCAACTTCAGCTTGAGGGCAAGACCCGTCGCCAGCAGGAATATCGGCCCCATACCGGCTCCTGTATTGACGATGATCCGGCCGTCCCAAATCCATTCGTCCAACAGCGTCACCGCAATCGTGACCAGCCCGACGTAACCGCACAACCTGCCCAACTCATCGCCGCCGAGACCGTTCAAGTTGACCTCGTGGACGGCGGAAAGTGCGGTCAACAGCATCACCAGAGCTACGCTGCGCGCAAACGGTAGTTGTGCGGCGCTGCGTGCCCAGAGGGCATAGAGCGACACCAATAACAACAACGCCAGCCATGAATCGGTCCAGAGGCCCACATAGAAGACAACCGCCAGATGCCACCACGACCCGCCGTGGCGCCGAGCAAAGATCGCGACGACCAGCGCGCATACACCGGCGAGCACGTCGACGACGGTTCCGATCTTCGGATCGGTCACTAGCGACAACGGACCACGCCGATAGTCCCAGCCTACCAGCGCGATCAGCGCCAGCACTGTAACCGCTATCCTCGCGAGATGCCGTGCCAAGGACTACACCTGCCGCATCACCGAAGCGCCTTCCAATTCTCGGCAACTCCCACGGAAGGGTGTCGCTCGGGCGGCGCGAGGCAGCATGGCATCGCCACCTCCTTTTCGATAGCGATGGCAAAGTCAAGCACCTGTTCCCCTCGGATGGTGTCCTAGCTTGGCTGCGGAGCTGCAGTGTGCGCTGTCCCAGCGCATTGGCCGAAGCGGACGACGCCGTCGTCGATCGACACGATGCGCTGGTTGGCGATGGCGATTCGATGGGTGTAGCGAATGGTTTCAGATCGTGAAACCACAACCGCAGACCCGCGGGCTGGACTGGGAAAGACCTTGACTAGGGCGACGGCACGATTCAATATCGGGCATTCATGCGCGAAGACGAGCGCGGCTTTCTGGAGCCTTTTCTCGACGGCTTCGAGCGCGTACACGGCGAACGCCCGCGGCTGCGGCCGTTCGCCAAGCCGACCCCTGCGGCGCCAGACGACCTGTGGTCGCTCACCTTCCCGATGGTGTTCGAGCGGCCGGAGGACATCGGCCAGGCAGCAAATTACTGTCGCGAGCCACGGATCGCCGAGCATTTGCGCCGGATGGGCTTCGACTGGGACGACCAAGGCCATATTCTGACCATGCCGACGCCGTTTACCTACAATCTGCTACGACCGGTTCTCGCCGGACCGGATTGCGGTTACCAGGCCGCCTACCTCTGCGAGGACGTGCCGATGGTGAGTCTCGGACCGTGGCTGCGGGCCTACGCGACCGGGTCTCAGCCGCTGCACGTCGGCAGCGCGGCATTCTATCGCCAGCCGTATCAGGTACCCAACGACGAACCGATCATGAATTTTTCCGAGTCGTCATTGCGCTGGCACATGACGGCGTTCATGCACGACTCGAGCGTACACCTGCTCAACTACCACCTCGTACCGCGCCGCTGCATCCTCGATATCGGCAGCCGCATCCGCGAAGCGATGGCGAATCGTTTCGAGGCCTGGGCTGCGCCGCGCTCGATGGCACCATTTACCCTGACATGGTTCTTTGATTTCGACATCAATACGTACTGTTATGCGGCGTGGTCTTGCATCACCGAGCCCCAGCAGTTCGGCCCCACTTTCGCGGCGGAGGAGAACTACGTGCAGCTCATCGGCGCGCTTGAGCAACGCATCGATGAAGTGAACGACGGTACTACGGACTCCCTGGTACCCTACAGCGGCGCTATGGGAACCGCGCTCCGACAAGAATTTCGCCTCCGGCAGGTAGCACCGCTCCGGAACCCGCCGAACTGCTGAGCCCTATACGGGCAGCGGGCTGGGAGGCATGCAATATCCGCTTTGACAGACCCGTTCTGCACTTCGTATACGAGATAGCTGGCCAGAACCATGGAACGTTCGACTCCAAGTACGATGCGGGTGCGCCGCCAGCGTCCGCCATCCCCTCATAGGCGTGGACCCTCGTGACCCAAGCGCTCCTTCTCAATCTGACGACGATGTGCAACGCGAGGTGCGAATTCTGCTGCGTATTGCCCACGCTCAATCGGCCCGAGAAAAGCATGACGGACGAGCAGATCTTCGAGGCGATCGGTAGAGCTCGCGCGCAAGGCGCGACCGAGATCGGCTACACCGGCGGCGAGCCGACCGTGCATCGACGTTTCGTAGAGATCGTCGCCCACGCGCGCGAGCTCGGGTTCAAGCACCAGGCGATGAGCACAAATGGGATCAAGCTGAAAAGCCGCGATTTCTGCCACGCCTTGCTCGAAGCGGGGATGACCGCCATCGACTTCAGCGTTCACGGCCACACCGATGAGATGCACGACGCTCTCGTCGGCCGAAAGGGCGCGCTTAGCGCGATTCGCGAGGCGGTCGGTCACCTTCGCGAGCTGCGCGGCTCGGCGCCGATTCACTTGTCGGCGACAACGGTCTTGACGAGCTCCAACCACCAGCATCTTAGGAAGATCATGGAGATGCTCGAGGAGATCGGGCTCGAGAGCAAGCGCATCAAGCACGCCTTCGAAGGGATTCTTCACGTCGATTCGGTCCGCGAGCAGGTGGCGCCATACGAAGACGTCATCCCCTCCCTCATCGACGCCCTCGACTATCTGGCGACCCAGCCGCACGGGTTTCAGGTGACCCACATTCCGCTCTGCTTGCTTGGCGATCATGCCGTCTTCTCCTCGGACTTCGAGCGGCGCGTCGCCACCATCGTATTCGGCGATCACGAGCTGGAGGGCGACCCGGCGCAGCACGTACGCAGCGACATCGAGGCTTGCGGCCGTTGCGCTCTGGCGGCTTGCTGCACGCGTTTCGACGACGCCTACCGTCGCTGGTATCAACCGCCGAACGTCACGCCTTTCGCCGACGACGAGGTCGAGGCCCTGTTCGAACGCGGGCGATCCCGCTTCCCCCAGTCCGAGTACATCATCGCCCGCGTTTACCAGCGGTATCGAGAAAACAAGCATCGTTCGAGAGACGATCTTCGCATGTCAACCCGAGCGTCCGACCCGGAGGACGAACCGCGGTAGTCGCTGGGTGTCTCGCCAGCCCGCTACACGGGATTACGCGCATGAACGCAGGTTTCATCAGTCCCTCGTTCCGCATGCTCGAGATGAACTGGGAGCATGACTTCGAGATGGTCAAGCTCGGCGTGCCGACCTTCATGGCTCAGCTCTACCGAGCGGGCCACCGCGACGTCCAACACTGGGATTTTGACGGCAAGTTGTGCGAGACGCTGATCGACGACCCGACCTCGTTCGACATCAAGCAATACTTCCAGGCCGACCTAGTACGCGGCTTCATCGCCGGCACCGACGACGGACTGCGGGTACAGACCGAGAAAATCCTCGACACTCTCGGTGTCGTTGAGAAGAACATCTTCGGAATCTCGCTGTCGGCGGTGCTGGATCGCATCAAGAATGTGATTGCTCTGGGGGCAGTTGGGGAGTGCCTGGCGGTCGTTCTCAAGGAACGTTATCCGAAGTGTTCCATCGTATTCGGGGGGCTGCAGGTGACTCCCGATGCACTGCAGGCCCGGTACTACCGGCAGTTCATGGAAGAGTGTCCGCAGATTGACTACTGCCGGATCGGTCGGGGGGATGACGTAGCGGTGCAGTTGTTCCGCAACATTTGGAGGGGCCAACCCGAGCGCATCCCTTCTCTCGATCGCGTTTTCTACCGCGCCGTGGGCGCGAACGGCCTGTCGGAGATCCGCCTTAGCTCGTCGCTCGGGCACACAGCGAAGCAGTGGCTCGACCCCGACCTCACCGTGGATGAGCAAGTGATCGTGCGTCATCATCCGGCGCATACCAAAGCCGGTGCGGCTGCCCAGGCGGTATCATCGCGGGCGGCGGCCACCGCTCTCGCCCAGGGCCCATCGTCGGTTGCGGGTCGAGCGGAGGACGAGCGTGTGATCCGTTACCAGGACACGCATCACCCGGACGGCACGGAGATCACTGCGCAAGAGGCGGCGCTCGAGTACGCCACGTTGCCGGCGCGGGTACCCTGCTTCGATCCGCAATTGGTCGACCAGTTTCGTTTCTCCGGCCTGCAGATCATGAAACGCTTCCAATTCGACAAGGAGCGGATGCTGCGCTTCAGTCGATTCGAGAACGATCAAATCGTGGTGTTGCCGCATATCTTCGTGCGGGGCTGCAACGCGCCGTGCGGGTTTTGTGGGTACGCCTACAAGCCGATCGAGGGCGAAGACATCATCGCGACCGTTGAAGGCCTCAAGTTTCTGTCCGAGACCTACAACTGCAAGCATTTCCATTTCCTCAACACGCAGATCAACTCGGTTTACCAATACTGTGATGCCTTCTGCGATGCCGTCATCGCAGCGAAGCTCGATATCTTGTGGTCGGACTGCTGCAACATGCGGTTCGTCGATGAGAAGCTGTTCGAGAAGATGCGGCGTGCCGGCGCCATGCGGTTGGTGTACGGCGTCGAGTCCCCCGAAGACAGCATGCTGAGTTACATTCACAAGGGTGTAACGGTTGACAGGATCGAACGCATGCTGAAGGTGGCGCACGATCTCGGCATCTGGAATCACGTGCTGCTGATCGCCGGGATGCCGCACGAGACCAAGGCCAAGCTCGACCGAATGGTTGAGTTCTTCCACCGGACCGCGCCGTCGATCGATTATTACACCGTCTCGTCGTTCTACCTGATCGCGTCATCGCCCTGGGGCCGGGAACCGGAGAAGTTTGGGATTGAACGACTCTCTTCGCCCGACCAGCTCCTCGAAGAACAGTCTTTCAACGAGAAGGCCGACGGACGTTGGGAAAGTGACAACCTGAAATGGCCGGAGAAGAAGCAGCAGATCGTCGAAGCGACGCGACTGTTCTATACCACGATCTCCGCCGCCAAGGGGCAGTCGCGCTGCACGAGTGGCAACATCGATCTGTATTTATTGATGTTCCTCTATTCGACTCTTGGTCATGACCGCAAAAGAGAAATCAGCGAAATCTATGCCCAGACGGCGCCGGCGGCGCGTCCGCGGTCTGAGTCGACGCCGGCGGAACGGCCGGGGACCTTCAAAATAAACATTCCGGTGGTGGTGCCGCGCATGAACGAAGCGGACCAATCGTCGTTGGTGCAGATGCCGGTCGAAATCGAAGTGTCTCTGCGCCGCGAGCGACGGCCATTCTTTCTCTTTTTTGAGCCCTTCACGTTTTCATATTCGCCGCCCAAGGCCGATGAAGATGGGGACGACGCGACCAGTCGCGCGGCCGCCTTGATGCGCGAGACGTTGCCAGGCGAGATGGAGCGGCTCGGCCAGCAAATCAGAC
>JADMIO010965068.1_pt1 | contig 10752 bp, 8 predicted proteins | sample 8958161 | NCBI WGS metagenome assembly JADMIO01 (sample SAMN16585339, study PRJNA669376) | soil metagenome | isolation source: Crop rotation soil | place: USA: Cullars Rotation, Alabama | collected 2011 | reverse complement strand
GAAGGCAAGGCGGGGATAGGTGCAGATCAACGACGGCCCGCCAGTACGAGCGGCCAACATCCTGCCGCCCGACACCGTGACGGTCCGTGGCGCCGGCGGCGTCGTGTACGCGCGGTCGCCCCACGCACTCGGCGCGTACCCCGCGACGCTGACCGAACGACTCGACCAGTGGGCCGAGCGCGCGCCGGACCGAACCTTTCTGGCAGAGCGGGGCGCGAATGGAGAGTGGCGGCGCGTGTCCTACGCGGCCGCCCTCAGCGACGTGCGTGCGGTTGCCCAAGCTTTGCTCAATCGAGGCCTCGGGGCCGGGCGACCGCTCCTGATCCTCTCGGGCAACGGCGTGGACCACGCGACACTGGCGCTTGCCGCGATGTACGTGGGCGTTCCGTACGCACCTGTCGCTCCGTCCTATTCCTTGCGGTCGAAGGACCACCGCGCGCTGAAGGCCATCTACGCGTCGATGCAGCCGGCACTCGTCTTCGTTGCCGACGAGTCCGACTTCGAACGCGCCCTGCGGGCACTGCCTCTCGACGACGTCGAGATCGTCGCCCGTCGCCCGGCGGAACGTGCCACACGATTCGACACGCTGTGTGAAACGTCAGTGTCGGCTGGCGTTGATGACGCCCATCGCCTCATCGGCCCGGACACGATTGCGAAAATTCTGTTCACATCCGGATCGACAGGCACACCAAAAGGCGTCATCAACACGCAGCGGATGCTGTCGGCCAATCAGGAACAGCTCCGCACCGTCCTCCCGTTTCTCGGCGACGAGCCACCAGTGCTCTGTGACTGGCTGCCGTGGAACCATACGTTTGGCGGGAACCACAACTTCGGCCTGACGCTGTACAACGGCGGCACGCTCTACATCGACGCCGGTACGCCCACCTCATCGGGATTCGCGACCACGCTGACGAACCTGCATGACGTCGAGACGTCGGCATACTTCAACGTCCCTCGTGGCTTCGAAATGCTGCTTCCCGCGCTCCGAGGTGACACGGCCTTTCGCGATCGTTTCTTCCGCAACCTGAAGATGCTGTTCTACGCTGCGGCCGGCCTCCGGCAGGAAGTCGCGGACGCGATTGAAGGCCTTGCAATTGAATCGTGCGGCGAACGCATTCCGTGGGTGACCGGGCTGGGCGCCACGGAGAGCGCACCGTTCGCGATCTGCACGGGAGCGATGCCGGTGCCCGTTGCCGGCCGCATCGGCGTGCCGGTTCCTGGCGTCGAGCTGAAGGTCGCGCCAGTGGGCCCGCGACTCGAGGCGAGGGTGCGCGGTCCAAACATCACCCCGGGTTACTGGCGCGATCCCGACCTCACAAGGGCGTCGTTCGACGAGGAGGGATTCTTCCGCATGGGCGACGCGGTGCGGTTCGTCGACCCCACTGATCCCTCGCGAGGCTTCACGTTCGACGGGCGAATCGCCGAGGATTTCAAGCTGTCGACGGGGACGTGGGTGCGCGTGGGGCCGCTTCGGCGCGCGCTGCTTTCCCATCTCGGCGATCTCGCAGAGGACGTCGTGATGGCGGGCGAGGGGCGCCATCAAGTGGCGCTGCTCGTATTCCCAAATCTCGCGGCTTGCGCACAGCTGTGTGGGGCGGCTCCCGGATCGGCGGCGCGATCGGTGCTCTCGCACGCCAGGGTCCTCGAAACATTTGGCGAGGCGCTGGCGACCTTCTCGGTGGACTGGCCATCGAGCTCGACGGTCGTCCAGCGCGCGGTCCTCCTCGAGGATCCGCCCTCGCTCGACGCCGGGGAAATCACCGACAAAGGGTCGCTGAATCAGCGAGCCGTGCTCGCGCATCGGGCATCGCTCGTCGCCGGGCTGTACGAGCTCGAGCGCTCCGCCGGTTCGGCTATCGTGATCGACATCTCCGGCGCGCCTCGGCTCCCCGCCGCCGGCGCGGGAAAGTAGAGCGTCATGACGACACCTGTGCGCATCCGCGTGGAAGATCTGACCGCGTTCGACGTTCACGTGCATCTCGAGGCCCCCGATGAAGGCGCGGCCGCCGACGCCGCGGCTCGAAAATATTTCGGGGACAGCGGCGCCGCACGCGACGCCGAGGGTCTCGCGGCGTACTACCGTGCCCGAAAGATGGCCTGCGTGGTTTTCTCCGTGGATGAGCGCCTGTCTGGCCGGCCGCAGCTGTCGAACGACGCCGTGGCAGCGTTTGCGGCGGCGAATGCCGATATCGCCCTTGCGTTTGCGAGCATCAACCCGAATCGTGGCGTCGAGGGCGTTCACGAAGCGAAGCGGCTCGTCTCGTCCGGGCTGGTCCGTGGCCTGAAACTCCACCCGCCGCTTCAGGAGTTCTGGCCGAACGACCGCATCGCCTACCCGTTGTACGAAGTCTTCGCGGAGGCCCGCCTGCCCGTGCTGTTTCACACCGGGCACAGCGGCATCGGCACGGGCATGCGGGGTGGTGGCGGAATTCGATTGAAGTACGGCAATCCCATGCCGATTGACGACGTGGCTGTCGATTTCCCAGACATGCCGATCATCCTCGCGCACCCCTCGTTCCCGTGGCAGGACGAGGCGATCTCGGTCTGTCTGCACAAGCCGACGGTGTACATCGACCTCTCGGGCTGGTCGCCGAAATATTTCTCACCGACGCTCGTGCAGTACGCGAATACATTGCTCAAGCACAAGGTCCTGTTTGGATCGGACTATCCACTGCTGACACCCGATCGTTGGATTGCTGACCTGGAGAAAACGGCGCTTCGCGAAGAGGTACGGCCGCTGATTCTCAAAGAGAACGCGATCGCGCTGTTTGGGTTGACGACCGCGTGACCAACGGTCGCCACGTCTCGGGAGACGGCGGGGGCTTTCTACTGCAGGACCCCGAGCCTGCCTCCACGACGCTACCTGACGACCTCGATCCACACGCGCGGGCGATTGGGCGGACCGTGGACGAGTTCTGGAAACGAGACGTCGCGGCGGCGCTGCCCGCTTTGGACGCGCACGAGCCTGGTGCCGCCCGTTCGGTTCTGAAGAAAGCCGCGGCGCTCGGCCTGACCGCGATGCAGGTTCCGGAGCGCTACGGCGGGCTCGCGCTCGACCTGCCGTCGGTCATCGTCGGCGTCGAGCACATCGCGGAGGATCCGTCGTACCAGGGTTGGCATCTCGGCCACAGCAGCCTGGGCACGTTGCCGCTCGTGTACTACGGCAACGAGGCGCAGAAGCAGCGCTATCTGCCCAAACTGATTTCAACAGAACTGCTCGGCGCCTTCGCGCTGACCGAGCCGCACGCCGGCTCCGACGCCCTTGCCGCCCGCACACGCGCCGATCTGTCCGCGGACGGCCGCCACTACATCCTCAATGGCCAGAAGGCCTGGATTACCAACGGCGGCGAGGCCGATCTCTTCACGGTGTTCGCCAACGTCGGCGGCCAGGCGTTCACGGCCTTTCTCGTCGAGCGAGCCTTCGGCGTCCGGAGCGGCGCCGAGGAGAAAAAGATGGGGCTGCAGGGTACATCGACGACAGCCGTGTACTTCGACGCCGTGCGGGTGCCGGTCGAGAACGTGCTGGGCGAGATCGGGAAAGGGCAGCGCGTTGCGCTCAACACGCTGAACTGCGCCCGTCTGGAAATGGGTCCCATCGCGTTGAGAGGCGCGAAGAGGGCGTGGCGAGCGGCGGCGGAGTACGCGGAGTCGCGACAGGCCTTTGGGCGATCCATCGATCGGTTCGGCGCGATTCAGCAGAAGCTCGCCGATATGGCGGTCCGGGTCTTTGCCGCCGAGTCGGCGGTCTGGCGCGCCGTATCGCGAATCCAAGCCGAAATCGAGCGGAGCGATCTCGCGCACGAGGCGGCGGAGGTCGCGGCCCTCGAAGCGCATGCGGTCGAATGCGCGATCGTCAAGGTGCACGCCTCGGAGATGCTCGACCGCGTCGTGGACGAGGCGGTGCAAATTCACGGCGGGTACGGCTTCCATCGCGACTACGCAGTCGAGCGCATGTACCGCGACGCGCGGGTCAACCGCATCTTCGAGGGCACCAACGAGATCAACCGCCAGGTCATTCCGACCTTGTTGCTCAGGCGATCGCATCGTGGACGGCTGCCGCTGCTCGCGACGCCGCAGTCGTTGCCGGCGATGCCCGGGTCGGACGCATCCGGCTCGCTCGGGTCCGACATCCGAGTCAGCACCGCGCTACGCTTGCTCACGGTATTCGCGATGAGGCTGGCGCACGAACGGTATCGCGAGGCTCTGGCTGAGCAGCAGGAAGTCGTCATGCGGCTCGCCGATCTGGCGATTGAAACGTTCGTGATTCAGTCGGTCGTGACCAGGGGGCACGTGCGCCTGACCCGCGGTGACGCAAGCGCCGAGCCGCTCGCGCGCCTGTACGTGCACGACGCACTGCCCCGATTGTCGCAGGCCGCGCTCGAGATAGCCGGCGCTCTGCCCGCGTCGTACGGCGTGGACGTGCTCGTCGATCGCGCCCGCCGGTGGCTCCGCCAGGAACCGATCGACGCGATCGCACTGAGACGCGTTGTGTTCAATGCCGGGCGACGGCCGGAGCTCTAACGGTCGTCGCATCCCGTGTTCGATCGGGCACAAGGATCCGTTGCAGGCCGCTCGCACGCGACACGGCGCGGCGAGATGACTCGAGAGGACATGCATGCGCTCTTGGAGATCGGACGTCGTCGGCAGCCTGCTTCGGCCGCCATATTTGAAGGACGCCCGGGAGAAGCTCGAGCGCGGCGCGCTCACGCCGGCCGCGTTCAAGCGCATCGAAGATCGCGCGGTCGATGACGCGGTGGCCCTCCAGGATGCCGCGGGTCTCGATGTGGTGACGGATGGAGAGATGCGGCGCTACGCGTTCTATGGCCATCTGATCGAGGCACTCGAAGGATTCGAGAAGTTCGGAGGCTGGTCCGTGACGTTCCGTGATGGTCACGGTCACGAGACGCCGCTCAAACGGCCCGTCGTCGTCGAAAAGCTACGTTGGCGCCGGCAGATGAGTGTCGAAGAGTTCACGTACTTGCGCGGCCGCACGGCGCGGCAGGTGAAGGTGACGTTGCTCAGCGCGCAGCAGGCGGCCGCCTACTACGACCCTGATAAATCGAAGGGCGCGTACCCCACGCGCGACGCGTACCTGGCCGACCTCGTGGACTTCACCCGCCGCGAAATCGACGAGCTGCGCCGTTTGGGCTGTGACTACGTCCAGATTGATGCTCCACAGTACGCGGCGCTGCTCGACGAGCAGATCCGAGAAGGCTATCGCCAGCGCGATGCCGACCCCGACAGGCTGCTCGACACCTGCATCGAAATGGACAACGCGATTGTCGCGGGCCACGGCGGTATGACGTTCGGCGTGCATATCTGCCGCGGCAACCATCGGAGCATGTTCTACGCGTCAGGAGGCTACGATCGGATCGCCGAGCAGATCTTCCGTCGCGCCCATTTCAGCCGGTTCCTGTTGGAGTACGACGACGAGCGGTCCGGCACATTCGAGCCGTTGCGATTCGTGCCCGACGACCGGACCGTCGTGCTTGGACTGGTGAGCTCAAAGCGTGCGGCGCTCGAGTCAGCCGATGACCTGAAGACGCGCATCCGCGAAGCGGCGCGGATCGTCCCGCTCGAGCGCCTCGCGCTGAGTCCGCAATGCGGATTTGCCTCCACGCACGAAGGCAATCGCCTGTCAGCGGAGGATCAGCTGCGAAAGCTGGAGCTGGTCGCGCAGGTGGCCAGGGAAGTGTGGCTCTAGCGCCGCGGTATGTGTCTGCGAACCGAAGCGAGCGCGCCGGCACACACGACCATGGACGTCGCGATGACCCAGAAGAAGAGCCTGGAGCCGCCCGCTTCGAGGGCCCAGGTGCCGATATAGCCGGTGAGCACGGCGCCGATCCGTCCGAACGAGACCGCTGTGCCGACTCCCGTCGCGCGGACAGCCGCGGGATACACGTTTGCCGCCAGCGCATACATCGTCGTCTGCACGCCATTGATCAGGGCACCGGTGATCGTCAGCAGCGCGACGATCGGCGCGAGTGACGCCCCTGGGGTCAGATCCATCAGCCCCATGGCGCCCGCGCTGATCGCCGCGCCGCCCGCCATTGCCACCATCGCGACGCGGGAGCCGGCTCGCGCAATCACCGCGCCGCAGCCGAGCGCGCCGATGACGCCGCCCATGTTGAACGCCGTGATGCCGGAGCTCGCGATCGAGGGGCTGAAGCCGGCCGCCGTCAGCAGCGAGGGGATCCAGCTGAAGCCGAGATACACGCTGAGGAGCCCGGAGAAGAAGGCCGCCAGGAGGGCGATCGTGTCCCCGCGCCAGTCAGCCGTGAAGAGCGTTCCGATTGTTGCGCGCCCGACCGGCGTTTCCGTCGTGTCGATGAACACGGCGTGGGCCGGCACCTGATGCCCCATCCGACCGAGTGCCGCCGCCAGCTCGGCGTGGCGGGCCGGATAGCGCGCGAGATAGCGCGGTGATTCAGGAAGCCACACCCGGAAAAGCACTGCCGCGACGACCGGCATCGCGCCTCCGATGAGAAAGAGCGTTCGCCAGCCGAACAGCGGCAGCGCCGGAATGGCGATGAGGCCGGCGAGCATGGCGCCAGCGGGGACGCAGACAATCGTCACCGTCACGGCCATCGGCCGATGGCTGAGCGGGACGTATTCAGCGGCGAGCGCCGCCGCGTTTGGAATGGCGCCGCCCAGGCCGAGTCCCGTCATGAACCGCAGGACACCGAGCGTGCCCACGCCGTCCACGAACGCCACCATCATCGTCATCGTGCCGAACACGAGGACGCTGACGACGAGCGCGATGCGGCGTCCGAACCGGTCGCCGAGAAGACCGGCAATGGCCCCGCCGGTCATCATGCCGAGGAAGCCGAGCGAGATGACCGAAGAAAACGCGCTGCGAGGCAGCGACCATTCACGCATGATGGTCGGCACCGCGATGCCCATGAGCTGGTTGTCGATCCCGTCGAAGACGACAGCCAGGGCCGCCAGGCTGACGAGCCAGCGTTGATAGCCGCTCCACCGGCCGCCGTCGATGAGCCGGCCGATGTCCACGGCCTCGCGCTGTTGCATTGGTCGGGGTATCTAAGTGCATCGCGCCTGATGACGCAAGCATGGCGATAATCGATACATGCGAAAGACGTTCGTTCTGATCGCGGTCCTCGCTCTTGCTGGGCTGTCGAGCAACCGGTCGCGGGTCGTTGCCGCGCCGGGCGACTGGACGCAGTGGGGCGGTCCGTCGCGCAATTTCATGTCGGACTCGACTGGTCTAGCGAAGGCGTGGCCCGCCGGCGGGCCCCGGCGACTCTGGTCGCGCGGTCCTCGTCGAAGGCTCGCGTCTGTACACCATGTACCGGCCATTCGGACTGCTGAACTACGTCCGGCGCAGCCAGGAGGAAGTCGTGGCCGCCCTCGACGCGGGATCCGGCCGGACCCTCTGGGAGTACCGCTATCCGGGTCCGACAGGAGACGTGGATTTCTCCTACGGCGCAGGTCCGCACGGCACGCCGCTCATCGTGGATGACGTGCTCTACGCGACGAGCTCGAGGTCGGAACTGTTTGCGATCGACAAGATGACGGGCCGCCTGCTCTGGTCGCACGACCTCGCCAAGGAGTTCGGGGCCCCGATTCCCGATCGCGGTTATACGTGCAGCCCGATTGCGTTTCGGAACACCATCATCGTGACCCTAGGCGGGTCGAATCAGGCCGTGGCCGCGTTCGATCGCAAGACCGGCGCGCTGATTTGGAAGGGGGGATCGGTATCGGCGTCGCCCGCGTCGCCCATCTTGATCGACGTCGACGGCGAACAGCAGCTGGTGGTGTTTGGCGGCGACCGCGTTGCCGGCCTGAATCCGGTCAACGGCCAGACGTTGTGGAGCGTCGCGCACCGAACTGACTACGGCCTCAACATCAGCACGCCGGTCTGGTCGGCCACCGACAACCTGCTCTTTGTGTCAGCCGCGTACAGCTCCGGCAGCCGCGCGATCGAACTTCGGCAGGCTGGAGGCAAGACGACCGCGACTGAAAAGTGGTACTCGAATCGTACGCGGGTGCACATAGGCACCGTCATCCGCGTTGGCGACTATCTCTACCTATCGAGTGGCGACTTCGGTCCCGCGTTTCTGACGGCCGTGGATGTGAAGACGGGCCGTCAGGTCTGGCAGAACCGCGCGTTTGCGCGTGCGCAGCTGCTCTATGCGGACGGTAAGCTCATCGTCCTCGATGAAGACGGCACGCTCGCGCTCGCGACGGTCTCGCCAGAAGGCCTCGAAGTGTTGTCGCGGGCATCAGTTCTCGAGAATGTTTCGTGGACGCCGCCCACGCTTGCTGGCGCAACGCTCTACGTGCGCGATCGAAAGACGCTCGCCGCGTTCAACCTGGGGTCATAGCCGCATGGCTGACGAGACTCGCGCAAGGCTGCAGACGCTTCGTTCGCTGATCGAGGCCGGCGACACAGCGCCGGTCGAGGTGCTGCTCGAGGCCTCTCCCGAACTGGTGACGATGGCCTTCGACGACGGGAGCCAGCCGGTGCACATCGCGGCGGGCGAGAACCGGCCGGCGATCATCGGCGCGCTTGCGCATCGCGGCGCGGATCTCGATGCACGTTATGGAACGAACGCTCACACCGCCTTGTCCTGGGCGTTGACGTGCTGGTCGTTTGCCGCGGCTGACAAACTCGTCGAGCTCGGCGCGCACGTCGATCTGTTCTGTGCGTCAGGGCTCGGCGAGATCGAACGTGTGCAGTCCTTCTGGCCGCAGGGCGTCCTTCGACCGAATCCGAGCACCACCGGAAGCTCGCGCTATTCGGAAGCTGGTGAGCCATTGCCGGTCCCGCCGCCCGCGGATGCCGAGCAGGTCTCCGACGCCTTGTACCTGGCCTGCCGCTGTAACCATCTGGACGTCGCCAGATGGCTCCTGGACCATGGTGCCGACCCGAACTGGCGCGGATACGCGGGCGCCACGTGTCTGGGTTGGGCGGAGTTTTCGGGTAACCCTGAGCTGGCTTCGCTGTTACGTGAACGCGGCGGGTCAGATTCGATCCTCGACTATACCTACCGGTCGACGCCGAGAGACTTCGCCCTGATGGTGATGGCCGGCTGGGGCTTTCCCAAGCTGCTCATCGAGCGGCTGAGCGCTGATCGAGCGTTGGTCTCCACGTCGGGCGGCAAGGGCACGCTCCTGCATGTGGCTGCCGCGGCCGGTCAAGCGACCTCCGTAAAGATTCTGATCGCATTTGGTGCCGACAGAGCGGCGAAGGATCCTGAAGGTCGTACCGCCGCGGAATTGGCCGCGCTGCGAGGGCATCAAAGTTTGTCGGCGTTGTTGTCCTGAGTTCGGCCCTCAGACCTCAACCGGATCCGTTCTTCTGCTTGCGCAGCGCCTGCTCGTCGATGCCATCCGGATAGACGAGCATCAGGTTGTAGCGTTCAACTTCCTTGTTGAAGTGGTCGAGGTCCTGGCGATTCGACTGGACTCGTGCGTTCGCTGCCATCGCGCGCTCGTTGTAGTTATCGCGGCGCGCTGAGAGCGCCCGCGCTTCGTCGGCGCCGGGCCAGGCGCCCGTGCCGGCACGCGCGGCAGCCAGTCGCGCGTCGAGGTCCGCAAACGCCGACTCAATGGCCTCGCGCTCCCGATCGATCTCCGCGCCGGCCCGTTCCATGTCCTGCCGTTCCCAATCCAGCCTCGCGGATTCGGCGTCCAGCCATGCCCGCAGCCGTGTGCGCCCGTCTTCACTGGCGGGTATGCCCACGAAGGCGCCCTCGCGAGCGAGCCGCTCCAGCAAATTTTGAAACGCAGGTCCATGTTCGGTGGACGAGTCACCAATCGAGCTCAAATAGGCGTGCACCATTTCGTGACAGAGCGCGCGCGTGAGCGCCGGGTCGTCGTCGGCCAGATCCGGATTGAGCAGGATCACCGAGCGTGTCGACGTCTTGCCGAACATGCCTTCGAGGGTGAACGCTCGGGCGGCAAGCGGTCCGACCTCGGCGAGGCGAGGCTCCCAGCGAACCGGCACCGCCGGCAGCGAGCCGTGAAAGTGCTTTTCGGAGATGTCGTGAAAGCGAGCGCCCAGGGCCGGATCGCCCGCCTGGCCGAGATTCTTCTGAAGCAGTTCCTGCTGTAGCGCCTCGACCGGGGTGCGCGCCGGGACCGGCGCCTTTGCGGAGCCTTCGCCAGAACGTGACCAGGCCCAGGAGCCCAGAGCCAGCAACAGGAACGTGAGGCCGATTCCGCGGAGGGCGATCACTTTTGCACTCGACGGGAGCGACGGTGCAACTCCCGCGCCACTGGTTTCTACACCCGTTCGAGGACCAGCTCTCCCATGGTGTAGCTGACCCGTGCCGACGTCGAACGATCGCGCGACAGTGCTGTCAGCGAGGCACTCAGCCCGTCGATCTCCGCCGGATCGAACTGCTTCGCTCCCTCGTCGTGCCGCCACGTCTGGATGTTCATCGCGTGCAGGCGCGCCATTTCCGTCGCCGATACCTGGAGCGGCGTATCCGAGAAGCTGATGATGCGAAAGCGTGGTGCGTCGATCGTCGCCGTCATGCGTGCCAGATCCGGAAGGTCCCGGCCGATATGCAGCGACTGGCCGTGGCGATGTTGCAGTGCCGCGACGAGCTCGTAGTAGCGATTCAGCGCCGGGTGCGCGCTGCTGAGGCCTGACGCTTCCTGCACGAGCAATCGGCCCCCTGGGACGAGTGCATCGGCCCAGCGTGCCAGCGCGCTCGACGGCTGTGGCAGATGAGAGAGCAGAAACCGGCAGTACGCCACGTCGCACGCGAGCGTCGAGAAGTC
>JADMIO011430653.1_pt1 | contig 10753 bp, 12 predicted proteins | sample 8958161 | NCBI WGS metagenome assembly JADMIO01 (sample SAMN16585339, study PRJNA669376) | soil metagenome | isolation source: Crop rotation soil | place: USA: Cullars Rotation, Alabama | collected 2011 | reverse complement strand
GGTGGCAGCGCCCGCCGTGCTTGCGGCGAGCACGGCGCCCATCACATCGGCCGTCGACGCCGCCGGCGCGGGCTGGTCTGCTCCGGCGGTCCGTGCGGGCGCGGCGGTTGCGAGCCTGGGAGCCCTCCTCGCGCTGATCGCCGGAGTCGGCCGAACGACACTCGCGATGGCGCGCCACGGGGATCTTCCGTCGTTGCTGGCGAAAGTCGATGCGCGGCGCGCCGTCCCGGCCCGCGCGGAGCTCGTCGTCGCCGGCGCTGTGACCGTGCTCGTCCTCGCCGCTGATCTACGGGGCGCGATCGGCTTCTCGTCGTTCGGAGTGCTCGTGTACTACGCGGTCGCGAACGCAGCCGCATTCACGCAGGAGCGTGAGCATCGGCGATGGCCACGTGCCCTGAACGTGGTCGGTCTCGCCGGCTGCCTCACCCTTGTCGCGACGCTCCCCTTCTCCTCGGTCGGCGCCGGGCTTGCGGTCTTCGCCGTCGGGCTCGCGGGTCGCGCTGTCTACGCGAGGCTCGACAAGGCGTCGAGCAGCCGGTCGACCTCGTCGGCGGTGTTGTAGTGGACGATCCCGACCCGCACGGCACCGTCGGCGAGGCCGAGGCGCTGCATCGTCTCGACGGCGTAGTAGTTGCCCGACCAGGTCGCGAAGCCCTGCTCGCCGAGGCGCGTCGAGGCCTCCTGCGGCGACACCGACGCGTGCGTGATCGCGAACGTCGGCACGCGGCCCTCCATGGTCGGCACGCCGTAGAGCGTCCACCCGTGCGGCAGCCCGTCGAGGAAGCGCTGCCCGAGCGCGTGCTCGTGCTCGGCGACGAAGTCCCAGCCGATCTCCTCCAGGTACTCGACGCACGCGACGAAGCCCGCGAGCAGCTCGTGCGCGAGCGTCCCCGTCTCGTAGCGGTGCCCGACCGGGAACGGGTCCGCGGGGCGCACCTTGTACGGCCGCCACGACTCGAGCAGCTCGCGCCGGCCGAACGCGAGCCCGAGGTGCGGCCCGTAGAACTTGTACGGCGAGCAGACGAGCACGTCCGCGCCCGCAACCTGCACGTCGATCGGCCCGTGCGGGCCGTAGTGCACGGCGTCGACCCACGCGAGCGCGCCCGCCTCGTGCGCGAGCGCCGCGATCTCGGTGACGGGAGTGAGCGTGCCGACGGAGTTCGCGGCCCACGGGAACGCGACGACGCGCGTGCGGTCCGTGAGCAGGGAGCGCAGGTGGTCGAGGTCGAGGCGGCACTCGTCGTCGATCTCGCAGAAGTCGACGGCGACACGCTTGTCGTGCGCGATCTCGAGCCACGGCGACACGTTCCCGTCGTGGTCGAGCTTCGTGCAGATCACGCGGTCGCCCTCGCGCCAGTCGCGTGACGCCGCGCGCGAGAGCGCGAAGTTGAGCGTCGTCATGTTCGCGCCGAACGCGACCTCGTCGACCGTCGCGTTCAGGAAGTCGGCCGCCACGACGTGCGCCTTCGTGACGAGCGCATCGGCGAGCCGCGACGTCTCGAACGCCCCGCCGAGGTTCGCATTCGCCTCACGCAGGGTCTCGGAGATCGCGTCGATCACCGAGTCCGGCACCTGCGTGCCGCCGGGGCCGTCGAAGAACGCGAGCGGGCGGTCGAGCGCGCTGAAGCGCGCGCGCACCGACTCGACGTTGGTCATGACACGCGCCACGTGTACTCCGGCTTGATCGTCAGGGACGCGCTGACGAAGCAGTCGCGCTCCGCCTTGGCGATCAGGTCGTCGACCTCGTTCGTGCGCGGCGTCAGCTGCGCGTCGATCGACACGTCGATCTCGACGAACCGGTAGCGGCCGTCCTCGCCCTGCTTGGTGATCGTCCCGTGCGCGGAGCCGGAGGCGGCGACCTCATGGCCGGCGCGGCGCGCGTGGTAGGCGAAGCTGTCCATCGAGCAGCGGACGAGCGCCGCGAGCAGCAGGTGGTCGGCGGACCAGCCTTCCGGCGGGACGAACTGGCCGCCGCCCGGAACGGTCATCCGGCCGCCGTGGTCGACCTCGACCGCGTACTCCAGGGTCTTCGCGCTCACGGGCACGGCCCGAACGCTAGCTGGGTCCGTCCGGTCCGGGTCCTAGGGTTCGGCGCCATGAGGCTCAGGACACTGACCGAGGCGGAGTGCTACGCGCGGATCTACGGCGGGCACGGCGACGAGCGGGTGAGCTTCGTGCGGCTGCTGCCGCGGCGCGCCAGGCGCGCGTCGCTGGGGGAGCAGTTGCGCGGGCTGTTCGAGGAGCGGCTGGACGAGCGCGGCCCCGAGGCGGAGGCCGCATGACGCGCACGTGCCGCACCTGGACCGGTCGCCGCATGCCGAAGCAGGTGTCGGTGGGCAGGAGGCCCGCCCCGCCGCTTCCCAGCTCGTGGGTGTGCACGGCCACGTGGACGCAGCGTGTGCCACGCTGCAAGCCGCGTGGCAGAAGCATCTAGCTCGGTCCCCGACGTACTCGCCCCGGATCTGGCCTGCGTCTTCTGCGGGATCAACCCGGGACGCGTCTCCGACGCCGCCGCCGCGCACTTCGCGAACCCGCGCAACGACTTCTGGCGCCTGCTGCACGACGCGGGCTTCACGCCGCGCCGCTTCGACCCGCAGGAGCAGTTCGACCTCCTCGAGCTCGGCTACGGCGTGACGAACGCCGCCTACCGCACGACTCCGGGCTCGGGCGACCTGCGCGCCGGCGACTTCGACGCGAACGCGTTCGAGGAGCGCATCGCGGCGGCGGCGCCGCGTGCGGTCGCCTTCGTCGGCAAGGAGGCCTACCGCGGCCTGTACCGGGAGCGCGCGGGGCTCGGCGCCCAGGAGCGCGCGATCGGGAGCACCGGCCTCTTCGTGCTGCCGTCGACGTCGCCGGCGAACGCCGCCGTTCCGTACGAGGAGCGGCTGCACTGGTTTCGCGCGCTGCACGCGTGGCTCGAGCCCACCGAGCGGCTCGCGGTCCGCGCGCTCGTGCTCGACAGGGATCGGCGCGTCCTGCTCGTCCAGTACCGGCGGCCCGTCGGCGAGGTGACGTGGTGGGGGACGCCCGGCGGCGGGATCGACCCGGGCGAGTCGCACGAGGCGGCGCTGCGGCGCGAGCTGCGCGAGGAGCTCGGCCTGCACGAGTTCGAGCTCGGGCCGAAGCTGTACGAGCACCTCGGCGAGTTCCCGTGGGCGAAGCAGCTCTTCCGGCAGCGCAACGTCACCTACCTCGTGCGCGTGCACGAGCACGAGCCGCGCGCGACGATCGACCTCGAGCCGGAGGGCGTCGCCCACATCCGCTGGTGGACGATCGAAGAGCTCGTGCGCTCCGACGAGCGGTTCGCGCCGCCGAACCTGGTGCAGATCGTTCTCGAGAACGACCGCGGAATCGTCTGACCGGCCGACGCGCGACGGCCGGCGCGACCCGAAGATGCGCGCATGACGCTCTACCAGGGACTGCTCTTCGCGCACGTCGTCGCCGCGATCGTCTGGGTCGGCGGCGCGACGATGCTGCAGTTCGTCGCGGCACGCGCGAGGACGCGCGGCTTCGACGGCCTGCTCGCGTACGGCTCCGACGTGGAGTGGATCGGCAGGTACGTCCTCACACCCGCCGCCTTCGGCGTGCTCGCCTTCGGCATCGCGATGGTCGTCGACGCGTGGAGCTTCCGCTACGACTGGGTGCTGATCGCGCTCACGCTGTACGCGATCGCGTTCGGCACCGCGATGACGTACTTCGGGCACGAGACGCAGAAGGCGAAGGCGGCGCTCGCGGCCGGCCGCAACGACGAGGCTGCGCGCCGCATCGCGCGCCTCACGGCCGCGTCGCGCGTCGAGCTGGCGATGCTCTACCTCATCGTGTTCGACATGTTCTTCAAGCCGACGTTCGCCGACCACGGACTGCTCGCCTGGGGCGTCGGCGGGTTCGTCGTCGCTTCGGCCCTCGCGCTCTCGCGTCTCACGACGGGCTACGGTTCGCCGTCGTGGAAGCCGTCCTCGTCGCCGTCCATCTCGTAGCCGCCGGCATCTGGTTCGGCGGCTCGACGGCGCTCGTCTTCGTCGGCGTGCCCGCGATCCGCAAGGTGGAGGGCGAGGGCCGCAGCGTCGCGATGAAGGAGCTCGGGCTCCGCTGGCGCCCGCTCGGATACGGCGCGCTCGTGGTGGCAGGCCTCACCGGCGTGGCGCTCGCCTCACGCGACTGGGAGTCGAAGCCCGCGTTCGAGATCGTGCTCGGCGTGAAGGTCGTCGTCTTCTGCCTGCTGCTCGTCGTCTCGTACCTGCACAACTTCGTCTACGGCCCGCGCGTGCAGGCAGAGGTGAAGGCGGGCGGCCCGCAGCCGACGCGGCCGACGCTCGTCGTGATCGGCTGGATCAGCTACTCGCTGACGATGGCGCTGCCGCTCCTCGGCGTCGCGCTCGCGCGGATCGCCTAGCTCTCGCGGCGGCTGCGACGCTCGGCGAGGGCGGCGCGGCGCCACGTCAGGTACAGCACGATCGCGCAGAGGAAGACCGCGAAGCTCAGCCAGCCGACGAACGGCGACTTGGCCTTGTTGCCGACGACGCTCAGCGCCGCGGCGACGACGAGCACGAGGATGAGGTAGAGGCGGAGCCGGTTCGCGCGCATCAGCCCGCAGTATCGATGCGCAGGCCGGTCTCGGGGTCGAAGTAGTGGAGGCGCGAGGGGTCGACGGTGAGCCGCAGCGGCGTGCCCGGCCGCGCGTCCGTCCCCTCGGGCAGCGCGACGGTGAAGAGCGCGCGGCGGTCCGTGTGCAGCAGGACCGCCGAGTCGCCCTCGTCGGTCGCGGCGCGCACGGCCTCGGTGTCGACCGGGGGCGCGTCGATCGGGAAGATGACGTTCGTCGCGGAGCCGAGCTCCTCGACGACGGCCGGCTCGACCTCGAAGTCGCCGCCGAGGCTCAGGTCCTGGGGGCGGATGCCGAGGATCACGCGGCCGGCGGGTGCCGGCGCGGCGAGCGGCACGCGGATGCCGGCGAAGGCGACGTGGCCGTCCTCGATGTCCGCCTCGACGAGGTTCATCGGCGGCGAGCCGATGAACGCGGCGACGAACAGGTTCGCCGGGCGGCGGTAGATCGTCTGCGGCGTGTCGACCTGCTGGATGATTCCGTCGCGCATCACGGCGACCCGCGCGCCGAGGGTCATCGCCTCGACCTGGTCGTGCGTCACGTACACCGTGGTGACGCCGAGCTCGGCATGGAGGCGCGCCAGCTGCGCGCGCATGTCGACGCGGAGCTTCGCGTCGAGGTTCGACAGCGGCTCGTCCATCAGGAACGCCTGCGGCTCGCGCACGATCGCGCGTCCCATCGCGACGCGCTGGCGCTGGCCGCCCGAGAGCGCCGACGGGCGCCGCTCGAGCAGCTCCTCGAGCCCGAGCATCTGCGCCACCTCGGCGACGCGCCGCTCGATCTCGGCCTTCGGCGTCCGGCGGACGCGCAGCCCGTACGCGAGGTTCTTGCGGACGGTGTAGTGCGGGTAGAGCGCGTAGTTCTGGAAGACCATCGCGACGTCGCGGTCCTGCGGCGCGAGGCGCGTCACGTCGCGGCCGCCGATCGAGATCGTGCCGCTCGTCACCTCCTCGAGGCCGGCCATCATCCGCAGGAGCGTCGACTTGCCGCACCCGGAGGGCCCGACGAGGACGAGGAACTCGCCGCTCTCGATCTCGAGGTCGACGCCGTCGACGGCGAGAACGCCGCCTGCGTACTCCTTGCGCACCTGCTCGAGCGTGATCTGCGCCACCGCGAGAGCTCCTCACCCTTGACGACGCGGCCGACTATATGACAATCTCGGGTCGCTGTAAACGTTCTCTCGAATCGTTTTCAGAACCTGGTGCAAGAGGCCTCCTCTCCCACACTCGCCACCGTCGCGAAGCTCGCGAACGTCTCCGTCGCCTCGGCCTCGCGGGTGCTCAACGGCATCAAGACGAACCCCGAGACCCTGCAGCGCGTCCGCGAGGCGGCCGAGGCGGTCGGCTACGTCCCGAACGCCGCCGCCCGCACCCTGCGCTCGCGGCGCACGCGGCAGATCGCCTTCGCGATGCCCGACGTCTCGAACCCGGTCTACACCGAGATGGTCGGCTCGATCGCGCGCGTGGTGCGGGCGAGCGGCAGTCGCCTGATCCTGCACTCGACCGACGGTGACGTGGGCGACGAGCTCGCGTTCCTCGCCGACCTGCGCCAGCGCTACGTCGACGGGCTGATCATCGTCTCGCTCGAGTTCACCGACGCGCACGCCACGGCCGTCGAGAACGCGGCGGTGCCCGTCGTCGTGATCGGGCGCCCGGAGAAGGGCGTCAAGGTCGACACGGTGCGCGCGAACTCGCGCCGCGGCGCCGCCGACGCCGTCCGGCACCTGCACGCGAACGGTCGCAGGGAGATTGCGTTCGTCAACGGCCCCGAGCGCACCGCACCGGGCAGCGCCCGCAAGCTCGGCTACCTCGAGGCGCTGCGCGCATGCAAGCTCGAGCGCGACGACGAGCTCGTCGAGGTCGCGAGCGACTTCACGATCGACGGGGGCCGCGACGCGGTTGCGCGGCTGCTCGAGCGCCGGGCGCCCGACGCGATCTTCTGCGCGAACGATCTGCTCGCGCTCGGTGCGCTCAGCGCGCTGCGCGCCGCCGGGAGGACCGTGCCCGAAGACGTCGCGCTCGTCGGCATGGACAACACGACGCTCTCCGCGGTGACGTGGCCGCCGCTGACGACGGTCGACCTCGGCTCCGGCGAGCGCGCGCGGCTCGCAGCGGAGCTGCTCGTCGCGCGGATCGAGCATCCGAACCGCCGGCCGCGGCTGATCGGCGTCGACCCGAAGCTCGTCGTGCGCGAGTCGTGCGGGGCGGCAGCGTGACGAGCGTCCCCGAGCCCCGCCGCCTCATCCGCCTCACGCGTGGCCCCGGCCGGCGCAACCGGGGCGGGGGTATCACGCTCTCGGGCCGCGAGACGATCCTGCTGCTGATCCCGGCGATGGTGCCGATCCTCCTGCTCAGCGTCGCGCCGCTCGCGCGCGGGATCTACCTCGGCTTCACCGACTCGCAGGCCGGCTTCGGGCTGACGACGCACTTCATCGGCCTCGACAACTTCCGCAAGCTGATCCACGACGACCTGTTCGTCAACTCGTTCAAGATCGGCGTGATCTGGAGCATCTGCGTGACGTTCCTCCAGTTCTGCCTCGCGCTCGGCCTCGCGCTCCTGCTCAGCCAGCCGCTGCGCTTCCGCTGGCTCGCACGCTCCCTCGCGCTCGTGCCGTGGGCGATGCCGCCGGTCGTCGTGGGGATCATGTGGAAGCTCGTCTTCCAGCCGCAGGCCGGCGTGCTGAACGAGCTGCTCTACCGCGGGCACCTGCCCGGCTCGACGATCGACTGGCTGTCCGACTTCAAGTGGGCGCTGCCGGCCGTGATCCTCGTCGGCGTCTGGGCGGGCATGCCGCAGACGACGGTCGCGCTGCTCGCCGGCGTGCAGTCGATCCAGGACGAGCTGCACGAGGCGGCCGCCGTCGACGGCGCGGGGCTCTTCCGTCGCTTCTGGACGATCACGCTGCCGCAGCTGCGGCCGGTGATCATCGCGATCACGACGCTCGACCTGATCTGGAACTTCAACTCGTTCGGGCTGGTCTACGTGCTGACGCAGGGGGGGCCCGGGCACTCGACCGAGCTGCCGATGCTCTTCGCCTACAACGAGGCGTTCAAGTACGGCGAGTTCGGCTACGCGTCGGCACTCGGCGACGCGATGGTGCTCGTGATCGCGAGCGCGCTCGCCTTCTACCTCTGGGGCCGCCTCAAGGAGACCACTCGCTGATGGTCAGCACCCGCCCGAAGACCGCGCGCACCGTGCAGTACGTCCTGCTCGTGCTCTACATGCTCTTCCTCGCTTCGCCGCTCCTCTGGCTCCTCTCCGTGTCGTTCAAGGGGCCGCGCGAGCTCGTCGAGCTGCACCCGAACCTGATCCCGCACCAGTGGACGTTCGAGAACTTCCGCGAGGCGTTCCACGGCCAGATCGGGATCGGCGGGGTGACCGTGCCGCGCGCCGCGTGGAACTCGACGAAGGTCGCGTTCTTCACCGCGCTCCTGACGACGCTCGTCGGGCTGCCCGCCGCCTACGTGCTCGCGCGCACCAAGGGGCTCGTCTCGAAGATCGGGCTGGGCTGGATCCTGCTCAGCCAGATGTTCCCGCTCATCCTCATCATCATCCCGCTGTTCCTACTGCTCAGGAGGCTGCACCTCACCGACTCGCACACCGGTCTCGTCTTCGTCTACATGGTCTGGACGCTGCCGTTCATCCTCTGGATGCTGCAGAGCTACGTCCGGGGAATCCCACGCGACCTCGAAGAGGCCGCGATGGTCGACGGTGCATCGCGCTTCACCGTCCTTCGCACGGTGATCGCACCGCTGCTCGCACCGGGCGTCGTCGTCACGGCGCTCTTCGCGTTCATCACGGCGTGGAACGAGTTCTTTCTCGCACTCGTCCTTCTCCAGACGCCGAGTCTCACGACCCTGCCGCTCCTCCTGGCGCGGTTCGTCGGGGTCGAAGGAATCGTCCGGCTCGGCCCCCTGGCCGCGAGCGCGCTGCTCGCGACGCTTCCGAGTCTCCTGTTGTTCACCGTCATCCAGCGCTGGCTCACGCGCGGCCTCATGTCCGGGGCCGTGAAGGGCTAGTGCAGAAGAGAAAGGCAGAACTCCGAATGAAGAAGATCCTGGGGCTCACGACGGCATTGCTCGTCGCCGTCGCCCTCATCGCCTCCACCGCGGATGCCCGCAAGGCGGCGACGAACATCACGCTCGCCACGTACGTGTGGCAGCCGACCACCGTGAAGGCGATGAACAACATCGTCGACTCGTGGAACAAGACGCACTCGAACATCCACGTCAGCATCGTCCCCGTCGACGTGAACTCGGTGCACGACAAGCTCCTCACGAGCTTCGTCGGGGGCTCCGCCGCGGACATCGTCCACGACGAGGGCGCCGACATCGCCGGCTTCACCCAACAGGGCTACCTGGCGAACCTGACGCCGCTGATCCCGAAGGACCTCAAGGCCGAGATCCCGAAGTCGGTCTGGGACGTCACGAACTTCGGCCACAAGATCACCGGTGTGCCGATCATGCTCCAGACGTACAACGTCTTCGCGAACATGAGCATCCTCAAGTCGGCCGGCGTCAAGGCGCCGACGATCAACAACCCGTGGACGTGGGCGCAGTTCCAGTCGGTGGCGAAGAAGCTGACGACCGGTGGGAACTACGGCGTCTGCTGGGGCCTCCGCTCGCCGACCGCCACGATCCAGACGCTGTCGCTCAACTGGGGCGCGCAGTGGAACTACCTGCAGGGCGGCCGCTGGGTGCTGAACGTCGGCCAGCCCGAGAAGACGATCCTCCAGATCATGCACTCGATGATCTACGACCAGAAGACGATCGATCCCGCCGGCGTCGGCCTCTCCGGCGCGTCGGTGCTGCCGGCGTTCTTCGGCGGCAAGTGCGCGATGACCGTCCAGGGCAACTACAGCGCCCAGGGCATGATCGAGCAGGCGCCGAAGGGCTTCAACTGGGCGATGTTCCCGCCGCTCAAGGGCAAGACGCAGGACCAGGCGGCGAACCCGCAGACGCTGTCGATCTCGCAGCAGAGCCAGCACAAGGCCGAGGCGATGAAGTTCATCGCCTACGCGCTCAACGCTCAGAACATGGCGAAGCTCTCGGCAGGCGACTGGCTGATCCCGGCCGCGCCGGCCGCGGCGAAGATCGTCGTCAAGTCCACGAAGCACTACGGCAGCTGGAAGAACGCCGTGTCGGCCGTGCCGCACTTCAAGAAGGCGAACTGGGTCACGCTCGGCCCGTACGCCCGCTGGAAGTCGGAGGTCGCGACGCCGTCGTTCCGCCAGTACCTCGCGAACCAGATCACGCTCGATCAGCTCGTGCAGAAGCTGACCGACGGCTGGAACAACATCCGCGGGTAATCGACCTCGGTGGTGCCGGGTCGGGCGACCGGCCCGGCACCACCTGTCAATGGAAGAAGGAGCTAGATGAACGAGAACCAGCTGGTCGACCGTGCGGTCGGCGCCCTCGCGGGAGCGGCTGTCGGCGACGCGCTGGGCGGCGCCACCGAGGGATGGGAGTCGCACGAGATCCGCGAGCACCAGGGCGGCTGGGTGGAGGGCGTGATCACCTCGATCCGCCACCAGAAGAACATGCTCAAGCCCTTCTCGCCGTTCTGGAAGGGCGAGGGCCACGTCACCGACGACACGCTGATGACGCGCGTGCTCGTGCAGGCGTACGCGCAGAAGCGCGACCACCTCGACGCGTACGACATGGAACGGCTCGTCGTGCCGGCGATCGTCGACGAGGCGATGTGGATCCCCGAGCTCGACCGCGAGGACCTGCTCTACCACCGTCTCTTCCTCGCGGAGAAGTGGCTCGTGCTGAAGCTGCGCTACGGCCACTCCGACCCGCGCGACGCGGGCGTCGGCAACATCGTCAACTGCGGGGCGGCGATGTACATCGCGCCGGTCGGGATCGCGAACGCCGGCGCGCCCGACGCCGCCTATCTCGAGGCGCTCGACCTCACCGGCGCGCACCAGTCGAGCTACGGCCGCGAGGCTGCCGCGGTGCTCGCCGCCGCCATGGCGGCCGCGATGGCCCCGGAGGCGACCGTCGACTCGGTGGTCGCCGCGTCGCTGCGGCTCGCGAAGGACGCGACGCGCGACGCGATCGAGGCCGTCGTCGAGGCGGCCGGGCAGCTGGACGGATGGCGCGACGGCGGGCTCGCGGCGCTGCGCGAGGCCTTCGCGCCGTTCGACTC
>JADMIO010950839.1_pt1 | contig 10753 bp, 8 predicted proteins | sample 8958161 | NCBI WGS metagenome assembly JADMIO01 (sample SAMN16585339, study PRJNA669376) | soil metagenome | isolation source: Crop rotation soil | place: USA: Cullars Rotation, Alabama | collected 2011 | reverse complement strand
GGGACCCCGTCCCGGGTGGGTGATCACGCTAGCCGTCGTGTTCGTCGGTTTTATTCTTGCCGATTTCGGATCCGGTTTCTTCCATTGGTTTTTCGATACATTCCTGCACGAGACAACGCCTCTTGTCGGAAAACAATTGGTGGCTCCTTTCCGTGAGCATCATCGGGATCCGCTTGCGATGACACGGCACAGTTTTCTCGAACTCAACGGAAACAACTGTGTCGGCTTTCTTCCTTCGAATCTTCTGTTGTGGTGGTTCGGACCCGCCGAGCCCGAGAGTGTCGCCGGCGCTGCAGCATACTTTTTCGCCGTTTCGTTCTGTTTCTTTCTCACCGCGACAAATCAGTTGCACAGCTGGGCTCACGCTCCAAAAGTGCCGCGCGTGGCGCGGTGGCTTCAGCGCATGAAGCTCGCGGTTTCGCCCGAGCATCACGCGGTACACCATAAGCCGCCGCATCGGGTGGGTTACTGTGTCACCAGCGGATGGGTGAATCAGGTGACGGACCGCACCGGTTTTTTTGAGTACGCGGAGCGGTTCTTCGTCGCTTTAGGCGTGCCGAGAAAAGTTTCAGATTAGTTTGCCTGTCCCGCGGATTCTCCGCGGGCGCCACCCCGCTATTTCGACGCTTGCGCATCCTTGTCGTACTTCTGCGTTTTCATCACATTGAAGTAGGCGATTAACTCGTCCAGTTCTGCGGAAGTCATCTTCGGATGTGCCGGCATGACGGTGTAGCGGAACGATAGCGGGTCTTTGACGAAGGCTCGTATCGTTGCCGCATCCCGATATTCAAGGATATTGCGGGGCACGTTGAGCTCAGGCCCGACTTTGCCGCCTGCGCGATTGATCGCGTGACACGGCAGGCACTGGACGCGAAACGTTTGGAAGCCGCGGGATGCGGGCGCATCCGCGGAAATTTTTTCGGGCCGCACGTGTGGGAACTGCGAATCGAAGGATACGAGTTCAATCGAAGCGAGTTGCCAGGGGCGTGCGTGTGTTTCGAGATCCTGCTGCTCCTTCCTGGACCACACCAGGTAGAAGGGGCCAGGATTGTCTTTTCGAGGCCCGATAGGTTCCCAGTCCGTGCCGTTCAAATCTTTGAAGGCAACGTAGGCGCCGCCTTCAAGCAGCCGCCTACCCGGGAAGTAAGCCGCGAAGCCGTCTTCTGCGCGCAACACGAATTCGTCTTCAACAAGGGTGTTGGGCTCCTTGTTGAAGCCGGCACGAAGAATATTTTCGATCGAGATGGCCCGCCACTTCTTGTCGTGCTGGTAATAGGGATCGAATGCTGCCACTTCTTCGACAGGAAGCGACGCGAGCATCGTCGTCAGTGTGACGGTACCGACGGTCTTCTCCCCATCTTTAAAAGCGAGGTCGGCTGCGGACTCCGGAGCTATGGCGGCGGGTTGTGCGCGCAGATTTGACGTCGCCATGGAGCCGAAGGAAAGGATGAACGCGAGTACTCCGACTAGGGCCACCGGAATAGTGCTGAGCCTCCTGTGGTCCGGAGAATCGGGAGCGCGCCACCAAACGAAAGGAACGAAGAGGCTGTAGTAAAAGAGGTTCGCCGTCAGGCGGATCACCAGCGCCCACGATTGTCCGCTCAGCATCAGGAGATCTGCTCCTGCCCATAAGGCATACTGAAGCAACTCAAACCTGGTCAGCGATACGAGGAAGGATTGATTGGCTGCATCGGCCACCTGTCGCTTGGGCAGCATGATGAAGTAATAGATCAGCAGCAACACAAAGAACACGCATTCGAAAAACAGGAAGACGAACCGCATCTCGATTGTCCCGCCCGTCGCAAGGAGCAGACCGAGAGACAACAGCGGCGTGATGCACGCCGGAACCAGGGACCACACCCATCGCTCCGGGGTCATGCCTTTTGTGCTGTAACGCTCGAAGAACACAAAGAAGCGCCAGTCTCCAAGAATGATGAAGGCGATCTCAAAAGGTGAACGCGATGTCGCGGGTACGGGACTGAGAGCCCCATTCACCCACGCATCCAGAAAGATCATCCATGCGATCACACTCGTGAAGCCCACAATGAATGGAAGCTTCCGCGCCATAACGATGAACAGAATTGAAACGGAGAGCAGAGTGACAGCCGGAAGATGCCACGCACTTCCATAAACTTGTTCCAGCATGAATCTCCTCGGACTAATCAGACGTTGCCTTGCCCGCCAACTCAATCACACTGATTTCGTTTCGTGTACCAAGACGCATCGGCGGCCCCCAGTATCCCGTACCGCTGCTCACATAAAGATGAGTTCGGCCACAACGATACGGCCCCGCAACATACCCTTGCTGGAGCTTGTCCCAGAAGGCCAATGGAAGAATCTGTCCCCCGTGGGTATGCCCCGCAAGAGCGACGTCGACGCCGGCCCGGCACGCATCGACGAACGCCGCAGGTTGATGCGCAACCATAACGGTCGGCCGGGTCAGATTCGGGACCAGCAGGCTTTCGGGCGCCTTGGGGGATTCCCAGGCGTCATCGAGACCAATCACATCAACGCGGGGTAGCGAGATTCGTGAATTGCGCAGGACGCGCCAGCCGAACGACTCCACATGCTTCAGCCACGGTTCGATTCCGGAAAGATATTCATGATTGCCCGGAACAAAAACGACTCCGTCGGTCGCGCGAAGATCCTGAAGCGGCGCAACCTCGAAGCTCAGTTCCTTAACGGAACCATCGACCATATCTCCGCTGATGACGATCAGATCGGCATGCTGGCTGTTGGCCAGCATCGTCACACGCTCAGAAAACTCGCGGCCAAGGCTCGGTCCAATATGAAGATCCGATAGCTGAACGATGCGATAGTCCCCGGCGCTCTTTCCCACCGGAAACCTCGTGGTGATCACAATGGGTGGCGTATTCGCCGTGACGACTCCCACGACGGTCAAAACCACCGTGAGAGCCAGCGTCGACCAGGCCATTCTCGCGAGCATGAGTTTGCCGGGACGGAATGCCAGCCGCGCAAGCTCGAATAGCACGGAGAACAGAACAAGCAAGACAACCATGCCCAGCCACATGAAGATCGTCGTCATCAGCGGTTTTGCGACGACTCGAGGAACGTGGCGCATCAGCAGCAGTTGCAGCATCCCGATAGGGAACAGCAATGCCGCGCAGACGATTCCCTTACCCGCTCGTCGGCCCGATCGGAAGGAGAGATCGAGCCTCAGAATTAAGGTGCTCCAGATGACAAGATGCGTGCTCAGCGCGAACAGGATCGCTCCGAATATGTAAAGCAGCGCTTGAAGTGGGGGCGCCGTCACGTCTTATTGGTCTCGACGGTCTTCACAAGGAAATCAACCCATGCCGAAAGATAACGCTCGGCGCGGTTTGCCGCGGCAAGCGTCGGGTCGCCCACCACGCCTTCGAGGGCATGGTTTCGAAGGCTCGGATAGAACAGCGTTTGAGGATCTTCTGGAACGCTCATCAGGCCGGCGCGCACCTGATCCCATCGAAGGAGCTCGGCGCGAATTCCCGCGATGATCGAGGTCTCGAACTCGCCCGCGTGGGCTCCGGATGCTTCGGCGCCTATCCCCTCCGCCGCACTGGCATCGGCCAGGACTCGACCGATGGCCGCTATGCCGTGAATCACGGTGAGTCTCGCCTTACCGGCCGATTGCCGCAGCCGGGGTTCAATTTCAGAGAGCACGGCGTCGTTTCCCCCGTGCGCTGAAAAAATGACGACATGATTAAATCCGTGTCCCACGAGGCTCGTGATGACATCCGACAGAACTGCGGCCAGTGTTGCCGATGAGAGCGACAGCGTGCCGGAAAAATCGAGATGTTCGGGAGAGCAGCCAATAGGAATCGTGGGCGCGTGCAACGCGTTGCCGACACGAGCGCAAAATCTCTCTGCCAATGCATCCGCCACAACGGTATCAACAGCCAGTGGCAGGTGCGGCCCATGCTGTTCCGTCGCCCCGAGGGGGACAATTGCCATGGTTTCGCCCGCTGCGATCCGCGATTCCACCTCGCTCCACGTCAGATCCGCCAATCGCCTGTTTTTCGAAGCGGGCGGCTTTTGATGGGGCGCTACGGCGTCGCGAAGGTTTTCGAGCGACGCCACACCATATAAAGGATGGTCTGATCCCTTGGCCGGCCAGTCTCTCTGATCGATGTGCCGCTCGGCGATGGCATGAAGCACGTACGCGTTCATCGCGGATTCGTGTTCCAGGATTTGCAGCGGCTCCGGAAGCGTTGCGTCAAACTCCAGCCATCGATGTTGGGTCTCAATCGTTGCACGAACTCTGGAGAACAGTTGTGCCTCGGGCTCGACATCTCGAGTCAGTGCAATGAAGGTGCGTGGTTTTCCGGACGCCTCCTGCAACGTTCCATGCGCAAACTCCAGTGCGTCAACGGCGTGGGGCTGGGACAGGAACAATCCCTCCGAAACTTTCGCGGACAGGTTAGATGTGAGCGTTCCATACCCGCCCGTTGTGACGAAAGTTACCGGATGAGTCGACAAAACCCCGGAACTTCTCACCCTGGATGCGGCGCGCTCTTCTGCGTTTGCGATCGCAGCTCCGACGACGTCGGGATCGAAATTGAAGACTGCGCCGTTTGCCGCGGCGAGTCGCAATGCCATGACGTAGCCGACCATCGGGCCAACGATCCGCATCAGGACTTCATACTCGGGTTCCACCGGCATGGGGACCACAACCACACCGGCCTCGCGAAACCGGTTCAGCGCAGCGGCCCGCTCGCCGGTCTCCCGATGTGCTGCGGTGACAAGAACCGTGCAACCGAAATTGTTGGAATGGGAAAGAGGGAATCGCGCGTTCGGGGATAAGCCTTGAGAAAAAACAATCAGGGCCTGTTCCGCCGCTGCTTTATGGGGAACCGCGGTGAATGAACCCGAGGAGACGTACCACGAGGACAGGCCGCACCGGGTTCGAAGCAGCCACGCCAGATATTGCGCGTGCGCGGTTGAACTGCCGATGCCTGTGGTGACGATGCCTCGATATTTTTCAAGGTCGACTGACGACAAATCGAGTGGAGTATTCCAGGCGAGTCTCACCGCTTCCGGGAGCGCGCGTTGACGCTGCCGCAGAATCTCGAGTCCCTCCACCCAGCCGGGCTGTGCGTTATCCATGGATTACGGTCTGGGGCGCAGACTCTTCAGTGCCTGATCGTGAGCTTGAAGCAGTTGCAAGTCTTCGTCAGAGGAAGGTGCCGGGGCTTTCGCAATCCAGGCGGGGTCATCGGGAATGGCGAGAATACTGCCGGCGCCGGACGCGAGGATCCGCTGAACGGTTGCCATATAGTGCTTCGCCTGCTCGCTGCCGCCCGTGAGCCGTTCGAACAGGCTGTCGCGGAAGATCTCGAGAACGGATGAAGGTGCAGCAGGGGAATGGCGGCTGAGAATCAGCCTTTCGTATTCGGCCGCTTCATCACCGTAAGCCGTGGCGCGGAACCAGACGACTTGTCCGCCCACGCCTATCGGCATGTCATAGGAGGCGATGCGAAAGAAATCTCCCAGTTGCTCGATTTGAGGATCTGCAGCCGCGAGATTCTCGGGTATGACCGCCGTCTCCATGGAAGAGAAATCCATGTTGTGACCCGTCTTCGCTTTTGCATCGAGATATTGCGAGTTGTATGGCGATATCGTTGCAGAGTGCTGAATGGGTTCCACCTGCAACCCTTCGGCCGTCAGGCCCTCAATCTTCGCGGGATTATTCGTCATCAAATGAAGCGACTTTATTCCCATGTCGGCGCATATCGCGGGAACGAGGCGATACGTCCGCGGATCCGGTTCGATACCGAGTTGTTCGTAGGCTTCGAACGTATCGATGGTCCCGCCGCTGCTTTGGACGACCATGCGATCGAGGGCTTTGGTCAACAGGCCCGCCCCTCGTCCTTCCTGGAGAAGATAGAAAATGATGCCGGATTGTTGAGACGCGATGGATCGCAGCGCAAGGTCGAATTGCTCTCGACAGTCGCAATCGAGTGCTCCGAGCGCTTCACTTGTAAAACAGGAAGAGTGGACGCGACAGAGGACGGGGCGCGACCCGGACAAATCTCCCATCCATAAAGCTGCGCCGATCGATCCTTCGTGGTCCTTATAGACTCTCGAGTTGAAGGTTCCGTACCGCGTCGTGAGTAGTCGTTCATCCAAGACTGCTGTACGCATCATTTCGAGCTCGCTCTGTTTCCACGTATTTCGAATCGGAGCTCCCGGAGACACTGTCGGTTGCCTCGGGCTTCCTTTCCCGGCATTGAGAAGTTGTCGCACAAAAGTTAACCCAGAGACTAGGACTTGTAAAGGCGAGTTACGGGCGCTAGCATCGGCCTCGTGCGGCGTGCTGTGACAGTAATCTCCCTGATTGTTTTGGTCGTTGCTGCCGCGGCGTATTCGAGACTTCCCGTGAGACGGGAAGCCGCCGTTTTTGACGTCTCTCCGCCGACACCGTACTTCCATTACTCTGCCCAGAGTCCCTCGCGTGGCCGCGTGTTGCTCGTGCACGGCCTGAATGCAAACAAGCGGATGTTGAATCTGATTTCCTACTCGTTGGCAGAGTCGGGGCTTGATGTCTTTACCATCGATTTGCCCGGTCACGGCGAGTCCAGAACGCCGTTCAATGCACTGATGGCACGACAGGCTGTCGCGCAGGTGCTCGAGAGACTGGGCCCGGATACGCAGGTACTCGGCCATTCGCTGGGTGGGGCACTCTTGCTTGATGTCGTTTCTGATCATCCCGTCAAAAGCATGGTGTTGTTCTCTCCAGCTCCGGCTCCCATCGACCACCTTCTCGCGAGTCGTGTCCTTGTTTTCGAGGGGCAATTCGACCCCGGCCGCATTCGCGTGTTCGCTCCTGAGATCGAAGCCGCATCTCAAGGCGCTTTCGAGTATCACGACCTTCCCTGGACAGGGCACACAGGAGGCCTGACAAAACCCTGGGTGATTGCGCGCGTTGCCGAGTGGTTTGGCGGAGACTCCGCTCTGATCCGAGCCCGGCAGCGGCTGCTTCTTTCTCTGGTGATGATTGTGTCGTCGCTCATTCTTGGATTGGCGCTGCTTCCGCAGCGAAAGAAAATCGAGTTCAGTATTGCGTCTAACGCAACGCCAAGCCGGAATGTGGTGACTTATGTGGTCGCCACGTCGCTGGCCGCGATCGCGGCTGTTGGCGTTCCCGTTGGCCGCGTGCTGCATCTGTTTGTTACCGACTATTTACTCGCCGTGTTCTTGCTGACCGGGATTCTTCTCTGTGCCTCGCAGTTCCGCCGGCCTGTCCTGAAGAGGTCGCTCTACATTGCGATTGCCGCGGCCGCATTCATGATCGTTGTGCCCGGCGTGCTGGTGATTTCGGAATTCACGCAGTTGATGCTCTCGAATGGAAGATGGTGGCGGTTTCCCGCGATCGCCTGTTTCAGCCTGCCCTGGTTCTGGGCTGACGAAATAGCGATCAGGCCGATTGCGAGCCACTGGAAGTCCACGCTCACGGGCGTGACGACGAGGATTCTCTTTGCCGCGATTGTGGCGACAACCGCCATGACGTTTCATCGCGAGGCTGCGTTCCTGGTCATGCTTCTGCCGGCCCTGCTGATCTTCTGGGTCGCCCTCTGGTTTGCGGGCGATTTACTTTATCGACGCCTCAGAGACCCTTTCGCGGTCGCCGTTTTCCTTTCGCTGGTGCAGGGGTGGGTATTCGCCTCGCTCTTCATCACGACGTGAGGGTTTCCTCCCCGAACTGCGCACAAAGAACCGGTGTCTCTTTACACAACACCGAATCGACAATTCCTTAATAACGTCGGCACCACGGTGGATAACCGCCCGAGGCGTAATAAATCGTCGGATGGCGGAGTCTATTCAGCAGAGTTCCAGAAAGAAGTGATCGATCGAGTTCGACTCTGATCGATGTCGCGTTCCACTTGTTCACGACAATGGAGGCTGACCGTGCGCACTCGAATTGTCACGATTCTTTTCCTCACCGGAATCGCGGTGAGAATCGCCTTTGCTAACGATCTCGCTGAAGGCTTCCTGCTCAAGGGCAGGGAAGCTTCCACGCAGGGAAACTATATCGAGGCGGAGCGTCTCTACAGAAGTGCCGTGGAAGCCAGTGCGCATAACGCACGCTCGGCCAATCTCGGCGAAGCCATGACGGGTCTCGGCGGCGTCCTGCTTGTGACCGGGAGGTTTGAAGAGTCGAAGGGCGTTTGCGAGAAGGCCCTGGAAATTCTTCGCAAGAGCGGGCCGAAAGGATACTTGCCGGTCGTGTTGAACCATCTAAGCCTGCTGGCTCACTTTGACGGCGATTATCCGGAGGCGATCCGCTACGAAAAACAATCTCTCCGAGTTGTGGAAGACCTCGATCCTCACGACCCTTATATCTCGCGAATCTTGAACAACCTCGGTGCGATGTACTTTTCTCTGCACGATAACGGTCAGGCTGAAAAGACTTTCAAGAAGGCCATTGCCCACCTTGAGAAGGAAACGGGCCGCGACGACGTGAGACTTCTGTCGATCCTCGCAAATCTCGGGGGTGTGTATGTCGCGCGCAAGAAGTGGGATCTTGCGGAGACCCAGCTCGATCGCGCGATGTCGTTGCTTCAAGACCACCAGAGTGTGAGTCGCGCGGATCTGGCGAGCGTTCTGGACAACGTCGGGTTACTTCATTACGGCCGGGGCAGACTAAGGGAATCCGAGAAAGCGCTGCGCGAGTCTTATGCGATTCGCCTCACGGCCTCGGGGGAAAAGAACGTTGCCTTGGCCAGCACCGGTCTGAGCCTTGCCGTGACTCTAGCGGCGTTGGGGCAGTATGACGAAGCGGAGCAACTGCACCGTAAGACGCTGGCGATTTTCGAGAAGGCCTACGGTCCGAAGTCGCGACAAGTTGCCGACTCTCTGGAAAACACGGCCGTCTTGTTCCGCAAAACAAACCGTAACGTCGAAGCCGACGATCTGCAGGCTAGAGCCGATTCCATTCGGTACGACCTCGAACATGTGGTGAGGGCCAATCGTTTGCACGAGTAGTCAACGTCAGGTTCGGAGGGAGCCGTCTACGGCACTGCTCCTGCAGCGACCAGGTCTCGAATGCTTTCCCGCGGCTTGACTTCAGGCCACTCGCGCTTCGGGTCGTACCAGCGGTCGAGGACTTCGCGAATGGCTTCGGTCGTTCGCGCCTGAATAAAAGCCTGCCGGACTTCGTCGCGAAGGGGATGTAGATCCGCATAGGAGATCCCGAACTTCTGGAAGTTCGGACCGGTGTGCTTTGGAGCGCATTCCTTCAGCGACTCTTCCAGATGAAGCTCCAGAGCCAGGCGCTGTTCTGCGACGGACGGAGGCTGAAGCAGTTCGCCATCCAGCAAGGCACGGCACTCCCGAAAGATGAACGGATTGCCGATAGCGCCGCGTGCCACCGAGACGCCGTCAACGCCTGTCTCCTTCAACATGCGAACCATCGCATTCGCCGTAAACAGATCACCGCTTCCCAGAATCGTCCGAGTTCCCGCATGACGTTTAACTCGTGCAAGAAAGTCCCAATTCGACGGGCCCACGTAGCGCTGTTTCACGGTGCGTCCATGAACGGTGATCGACGCGACGCCGGCACTGAAAGCTCCATCAAGGATCGAGAAGAAGTTTCGCTCGCTCTCCAGGGAGTCGTCGAAGCCACGCCTCATCTTGAGCGTTACCGGGCGGCGGCCCGCCACAGAATCAATCACTGCCTTGACGATGCTCAGCGCCGTCTCCGGCTCGGTGAGCAGAAACCCGCCGCGACATCGGCCCAAAACTTTTTTCACAGGACAACCGAAATTGATGTCAATAAGGTCGTAGCCCGCCTCAACCAGGTCGTTCGCACCTTCCGCAAACTGTTCTGGCTGGCTGCCCATGAGTTGGCCGCCAATCGGGTGGTCGTCGGCTTCGATCGCCAGGCGGCGATCCCGCAGTTTCCCTCGGATCAGGAGGATCTGATCAAGCACCACCTCTGCCATCGCGAATTCCGCACCAAAATGGCGAGCGACCATGCGCATCGGTCGCGCAGAGAAGCCGGATAGCGCCGCTTGCATCGCCGGAGTGGTCAGTCGATAGGGGCCGATTTGGAGCACACGCTAGGATACAACGGGGAATAACCACAGAGGCACGGAGAACACAGAGGACACGGAGAAGAATTGAGTATTTCTCTGTGTCCTCTGTGTTCTCCGTGCCTCTGTGGTTATTCCCGTCGAATCACATACACCGATCCTTTTCCCCTCCAGGCTTCTCTCTGTATTTGTCATGGCAGTGCGAACATGCTTCCGTCATGGCGCCGGCGGCATCCACAATCTGATCGGAACTCTTGGATTGTGCCGCCTTGTAGACATTCATCCCCGCATCGCGCAGTTCCTGCGTGAATTTTTTCCAATCTTCATTCTCGATGGGGGCGAGGCGGCCGTTCGAGCATTTGCGTCCCGGAATGAGGAGGAGATTTGCCGACTCCGCCAACGCGATGCTGCTGTTTTCCACGGCAGTCCATCCGCCGTAGGTGCTCGCCAGCGGGTCGGTCGCTGTTGAGGGATCCTTCGCCGGCTTTACATCGAGCTTGTCCTGCGCGGCGAAAATGACGTTCGCGTTGGTAAATAGAATTGCGCGCATCACCTGACGAAGGTCTCCATGCACTTGCGCTGCAGGAGCAGGAGACGCCGCCGGTTTCGCAGCGTCCGATGATGTGTTGGCCGATTCCGGCTTCGGCTGGGATTGGCAGCCGGTGAACAGGAGCAAAAATAGGAAGGCGAGTCTCCATCGCATATAGGGTCCTCCGTAAGAT
>JADMIO010909389.1_pt1 | contig 10753 bp, 12 predicted proteins | sample 8958161 | NCBI WGS metagenome assembly JADMIO01 (sample SAMN16585339, study PRJNA669376) | soil metagenome | isolation source: Crop rotation soil | place: USA: Cullars Rotation, Alabama | collected 2011 | reverse complement strand
CCCCGCCGAGGATCTCAAGTGGCCGCTCGACACTGTCTGGTTCTATCACGCAGCGGGCGGGCAGTTCACGAAGCTGCTCGATCGATTCAACGCCGCGCTTTCACAGCGCTACGGTGCGCCAACTACCGCGGAAGACTACACGGTGACATCGCAGCTGATGACGTACGAGGGCGAGCGCGCGATGTTCGAGGCGTACCGTCGCAACAAGTACGTGTCGACGGGTGTCATCCAGTGGATGTTCAACAATGCCTGGCCGTCCATCTACTGGCACTTGTTCGACTGGTATCTGTTGCCGGCAGGTGGCTACTTCGGCACCAAGAAGGCGAACGAACCCGTACACGCCGAATATTCTTACGACAATCGCGTGATTGCGGTGGTTAACGACAACAAGCCTCGTTCAGAGGTGCGCGGCGCTCGTCTGCGCACGCGAATCCTTGGACTGGATAATTCCGAGAAGTTCGCCAAGGACACTGTGATCGACATCCCGGCAGATTCGACACTGCGCGTCTTCACGTTGCCGGAGCCGACTGGTCTTTCGACGCCTGCCTATTTCGTCGACTTGAGATTGACAGGCTCCGATGGCCGTCCGATCAGCAGCAACTTTTATTGGCTATCGACAAAGATGGACGCGCTTTCGGATTCATCGACGTGGTACATGACGCCGGTGAAGAACTATGCGGACTTTACCGCACTGCGCAGCATGCCGCAGTCGGCGGTCAGCGCATCGGCGCGGTCTTCACGTAGCGGAAGCACCGGTACGACAACCGTGACTGTAAAGAATCCGACCAACGCCATCGCGTTCTTCATGCGGCTGCAGGTTGTAGGCAAGGGCGGGGAGGAAGCCTTGCCGGTGATCTGGGAGGACAACTACATCACGCTGTTGCCGGGAGAATCTCGCACGCTCACCGCGCGGTACAACCTTCGGGACCTCGGCGGGGGAGTGCCGCGAGTGATCGTGACTGGTTGGAACATTCACCGGACGACCGCGCGGTAGGATTTTGATGCAGAAGTGCCCGGTCGATCGTGTCGAGCTCATTGAGCACTTGATAGGGTCGACCGGGTTCGCCACTTGTTCCGAGTGCGATGGACTCTGGCTGCCGCGCAGCGCGCGTGCGGAGCTCGTCGATCCTCAGCGGCTGTCGCAGGCCACTCGACGGGTTCCGGAAGAGGGTCACGTTCGGCGAAAGTATCGCGCCTGCCCCCGGTGCAGGGTCTCAATGGTCGCGCAAACCATCGAGGGAATCGAGATCGACCGCTGCATGACATGCGACGGGATCTGGCTCGACGCGGGTGAGTACGAAGCAGTCCGCCACCGCATTGGCCTCGAAGCCGTCACTGACAGTCCACAGGAAAAGAGGCAATTCGTGGGAGTCGACGGTGTCATGGAGCTTGTGTTCGACGCAATCGCCGGTCTGCTCGAGTTCTGGCACTGAACTGAAGGATGCGCCTGCAAACTCGCCGGTACAGGGACGGAGATTGGGCAGAGTGGCTGCGCATGAGCGTCGCACTTTTTCCTGAGTACGCTGCGGAAGATCTGGCGAAAGGCATGCGCGAATTTCGCGCGCGGTCAGATGCGGAGGTTTTTGTCGTCGAGCGTGATGACGGATCGCTCGCCGGATTTGTCGAAGCCGGCTCGCGTGCCTACGCCGATGGCTGCGACTCGAGTCCAGTAGGCTACATCGAGGCGTGGTACATCGACGATGACGTACGCCGGCGCGGCTACGGTCGCGCATTGCTCGACGCCGCCGAGGGGTGGGCACGCAGTCGCGGCTACACTGAGATGGCGTCTGATGCCTTGCTTGACAATGAAACCAGCCACGCCGCGCATCGCGCCTCCGGGTACGACGAAGTCGAGCGACTCGTTGTGTTTCGAAAGGTCCTTTGACTCGCGCTATGGCGACTGCACGCGAACCAATCAAAGTCGGCGAGGGTGAGCACACCTTCGAATGGGTCGATAACTGGGCGATCATTCCTGACACGCCGGAGGCGCGGCTCGATGGTCGCACCCACGGTGTCGTCGTTACTCGCGATGCGCGCGTTATTGTCTTTCACGTCTCGAATCCAGCTGTTCTTATCTTCGACCGAAGCGGAAAGCTGATCGATTCGTGGGGCGATCGCTTTCCGGGCGCGCATGGACTCACCCTCGTCGAGGAAAACGGCGTCGAGTTCCTTTGGCTGACTGATTTCAAGACCGGCGAGGTGAGCAAGACCACGCTCAGCGGTGAAACGGTTTTGTCCTTACCATCACCGGAGTATCCAGGGTTCGACAACCCGAAATACGCGCCGACCTGGGTAACGGTTTTCGAAGAGCGTTTCGGCGGTAACGGCGACGTCTGGGTTGCCGATGGTTACGGCGCTGCCAATCTGCACCGATACGACAAACACGGCCGATACCTTTCGACCATCGATGGAACGCAAGGCGCCGGCAGATTTCGCCACCCTCACGGCATCTACATCGATACTTGCAAACAAGAACCCGAGCTCTATGTTGCCGACAGAATGAATCGTCGGGTTCAGGTCTTTGATCCGGAGGGACACTTCAAGCGAATGCTTGCAGACACTGCAGATACGAGTGCGTGCGCTTTCACACCCTACGGCGAGTTCACTCTCATTCCCGAAGCGCCATATCGCGCTCGGCTGACGATTCTCGATCCGCAGGATCGCGTGGCAAGCACTATCGCCGCGAACGACGACATCTGCGCGCGACCTGGATTCCCGAACGATCGCTCGCTGTTCGAGCCCGGCCGCTTTATGACACCGCACGCTGCCGCTGCTGACAGCGCGGGAAATATCTACGTCGTCGAGTGGGTCACGGGTGGCCGAATCACAAAGCTCGCGCGCGTCCGATGATCAAACGGTATCTCATTCCGAGCGATTACACCGCTGCCAGGAGCTGGCAGCTCGTCGAATGGTGCATGAATCTCGGCGCGAACGAGTTTACGATCGACTTTCTCTCGAGCAACCAGAACCGCGCCGGAGACAGATGGGAGCAGTTCGACGAAATCGCGCGTCCATATGCGCTCGGCGAGGCAAAGCGGGAGCGAATGAGCGGTCGAACTGCTGATGATCTTTCTCGCCCGACAGAACGATGGGCCCTCAACGAGACGTCCATCAGCGCGCTGAAGGACCAGCTCGCAGAGGGCTTTTTCCAGTACGATCCCTCGCAGGATGGATCGTTCGAGGATCCCATTCTGTACAGGGACGACGAATTAATGCTTGGCGTACTCTCGCACGAAGCGTTTGCAGTGTTGCGACTCACCGAATCCGAGGCTCACGACCTCGAAGCCGCCGGCTTCCCCAGTCACGGTGCGCTGCCACGGATTGACACAGTCTAGACAGAGCCGGCCAGCGCGTTCTCTTCCTCGTTCATCTCGGGCACAATGTCGGCGAACAACGGGGTGCTGAGATAGCGCTCGCCGGTGTCGGGCAACATCGCCAGGATCGTCGTTCCTTTGGGAGCGCCGTTCGCTACTTCGAGCGCGGCGGCGAATGAAGCACCGGCTGAAATGCCCACGAAAATTCCCTCCTTCTGTGCAAGTTGCCTGCTGGTGTTCATCGCTAGCGGCCCAGGGATAGTGATCACGCGGTCGACGAGCGACATCTCGACGGCATCGCCAGTGAGCTTCGGAATGAAATCCGGACTCCAGCCCTGAATCGGATGCGGTTTCCAGGACGGATGCCGACTGCCTGGTGAACCATCGGGGTTTCTGTCCTGCGCAGTCTTGCTGCTAACCATTGGAGCGTCTGCCGGCTCCGCCAGCACGATTTTTACTTCCGGCCGCTCTTTCTCGAGCACTCTGCCGACGCCCTTCAGCGTGCCGCCGGTTCCGAAGCCGGTGACCCAATAATCCAATCGATCACCGTTGAAATCGTCGACGATCTCGCGCGCTGTCGTCCGCGAGTGATAGTCCGCATTCGCCTCGTTCTCGAACTGACGCGTGAGAAACCAGCCGTTCTTTTTTGCCAGTGCGTTCGCCTTCTTCACCATGCCGATGCCGCCTTCCGGCGCTGGCGTTAATACGACCTTTGCGCCCAGGAAGCGCATCAATTTGCGGCGCTCGATACTGAACGATTCCGCCATGGTCACGACCAGCGGGTAGCCTTTTGCTGCGCACACCATCGCCAGCCCGATTCCGGTGTTGCCGCTCGTCGCCTCGATCACGGTTTGACCCGGCTTGAGCTGGCCTTTCTTCTCTGCATCTTCGATCACGCCCAGGGCGAGGCGGTCTTTGACCGAGCCGAGTGGGTTGAACGCTTCGATTTTTACGTACATGTTGACGTTCGACGGCGCGATGCGATTGATCTTCACGATCGGCGTTCTGCCGACCGTCTCGAGGATGTTGGCGTATTTCGTCATTGGTGTGTCCAACAGGTAGAAGTGCGCGACAGCGTATCAGGGAATAAACTATTCCCGGACGGGTGAAGCGATGTAACGTATTTGTGAACGCTGTCCGGCGCCAATGCAGCGGAAGTCAGGAGGAAAGAATGCGCGCTAATCCCCTCACCATCGGTTTGCTGACTCTGACCGTCAGCGCATTGTCAGCCCACAGTACGCCCGCCGCCGCGCAGGCACGGTCGAGGGCCGCGATGCCAACGGTGATTCGAGTACCTCTTCCCGGATCCGGAACCGCGATCGCGCTCAAGCGATCGTGTGACCGCCCGCTCGACCGCAGCGGCAGGATGATAAACGCGCTCATCCAAAGCTACGATTCGACCTCGGGTGTGCTGATGGTCTCAACAAACGGGTTCTCAGGGGTGGCTTTTCGATTTCCAGAACCTGCCTTTCAAGCCTCGACTTGCCTGCCGATCGAGAGGCACGACGGTCGTCGAGAAACGCTTAGCGCCCTCGTGCCGGAAAAACTGATTGGTCTGTGGGTGTCCGATCTCGTCATACCAACTCAGCCCCCTCAGTACACGCTGCTTGGAATCGAGATTTACGATCTCTTCCCTCGGAAACGATGAGCGATACCGCGCCTCCGCGTTTCGATCCAAACATAAAGGACTACTACCAGCGGAACGCCGAAGAGAGTCGGCTGCAATTCGGCTCCGGTCCTCTCGAGGAGGCGCGCACCCGCGAGTTGATTGAGCGGCATCTGCCGAAAGCACCCGCCGAGATAGTCGATGTCGGTGGTGGCGCGGGCGTCTACGCGTTCTGGCTTGCCGAGGGGGGTTTTCAGGTACAGCTCGTCGATGCATCCCCTCGCCTGATCGATGAGGCGCGACGTCGCAACTCGACGGCAGCACATCGGCTAATCGCTTGCAGCGTTGGTGATGCGCGAAACATCCCGGCTGACGATGAGAGCGTTTCAGCCGTGTTGATGCTGGGCCCTCTATATCACCTGACCGAAGCCGAAGACAGAGTGACCGCGCTGCGCGAAGGCTGCCGGGTGCTGCAAAGGGGTGGAGTATTGTTCGCGGCCGCGATCTCACGCTGGGGATCGGCGCTTGATGGCCTCGCTCGTGAGCTCTTCCTCGACAAGCGGTTCGCTGGAATAGTCGAGCGCGATATTCGCGAAGGCCAGCATCGCAACGAGACCGAGCGGCCTGATTTCTTTACGACCGCTTACTTCCATCGCCCCGACGAACTGGCCGACGAGCTTGCCCTCGGCGGGCTGGCAGTCGAAAATCTTTACGGAATCGAGGGTCCGGCCTGGTTGCTACCAGATTTCGCCGAGCGTTGGCAGAACCCGGAACGCAGAGCGACGATACTCAACGTCGCGCGGATGCTCGAGCGGGAGCCGTTCGTGATCGGTTGCAGCGCCCACCTGCTGGCAGTTGGGCGCAAGCGTTAATCAAGCGATCGCGTGCTGGTCCGTCACACCGATCTTTTCCGCTTCGTCGTATAGCGAGTCGATCAGCGCTTTGTAGTTCTTGTCGATTACGCGACGCTTGACCTTCTGCGTCGGCGTCAGCTCGCCGCTCTCGATCGAGAAGTCGTGCTCCAGCAACCCGATTTTCTTAGGCACCTCGAAGTGCGCGGCGCCAGCCAACTCGGTCGCGACCTCTTTTTCCATCTTCGCCTGAATGGTGGGCATGCGCAGGAGCTGCGCCCGATCGGTCCAGATGATGTTGCGCTTCATCGCCCACTTCTCGAGCTGATCGAAGTTCGGCACCACCAGCATCGACGGGAACTTCCGCTTGTCTCCGATCATCACTGCCTGCGTGATGTATTTGTTGGTTTTGACTTTGTTCTCCAGCGGCTGCGGCGCGATGTTCTTGCCACCGGCGGTGACGATGATGTCTTTCTTGCGATCGGTGATGGCGAGGAATCCGTCGCGGACTTCGCCGATGTCTCCGGTGTGGAACCAGCCATCGGGATCGATTGCTTCGCGAGTCGCGTCCGGCTTGTTGTAGTAGCCTTTCATCACGTGCGGCCCGCGCGTAAGAATTTCGCCGTCAGCCGCGATCGCCACTTCAACTCCATCGATCGGCTTGCCGACCGTTCCGATCTGGAAGTTCTCAGGCGTGTTCACGGCGATGACGGGCGACGTTTCCGTCAATCCATATCCTTCGAGTATCTCGAGGCCGGCCGCGTAAAAGAACTTGTTGATCTCGGGCGCCAGCGGAGCGCCACCTGAGACGAAGTATCTGAGTCTGCCACCTGTTCTCGCCTTGAGCTTCGCGAAGACCAGCTTCTGCGCAATTCCATATTGGCGAGCCAGCATACCGGCGGGAGTGCGCCCGGCAAGCCTCTCCGATGCCCAGCGATCCGCGACGCCGCGCGCCCAGAAGAAGATCTTCTTCTTCAGAAAACCACCAGTGAGCGCCGTCTCGAGTACTCGCGCGTACATCTTCTCGTACAGTCGAGGCACCGACAGCACGATCGTCGGCTTCACTTCCTGAAGATTGACGGGAACAGTGTCGATCGACTCGGCGTAGGCGATCGACGTGCCGGTCGCCCACATCAGATAGTGTCCGCCCATCCGCTCGAAGATGTGCGATAGCGGCAGAAAACTGAGTGCGGTGTCCTCACCCTCAAAGGGTATCGCCGTGCGCGCTGCCTGGACATTTGAATAGATGTTGTCGTGGGTGAGCATCACGCCCTTCGGCTCGCCGGTGGTGCCCGAGGTGTAAATGATGGTGGCGATGTCGTCCGGCCTCACCGTCATTGCATCTTCGCGATAAGTGGCGATCGTCTCGCGATTCTCGCCCTGAGTGCCGCGCTTCTCCAGCTCGCCGATCGACATGTTGGCGAGGCCGGGAAGGTCGTCGAACCCAATCACTGCTTTGAGCGACGGTAGCTGACTTCTTATCTCTCGAATCTTCTCTGCCTGAGCCTGATTCGACACGAAGATCGCCGCAGCGCCCGAATCCTTGAGGATGTAGGCGATCTGTTCGGCAGGGATAGTTGGATAAATGGGCACATCCGTCATGCCCCCGGTTAGGCAAGCGAAGTCTGCAATTGCCCATTCAGGCCGGTTCTCCGACAGAATCGCGACGCGATCTCCGCGACGAATTCCCAGCGATGACAGGCCGCGCGCGAGGTGTCGCACGCGCTCGAGGATTTCGGCGTGAGAAATCGGCCGATAGGCGCCGTCTTTTCTGTACTGAAGCGCGTTGGGCTTCTTGAACCGGTCCGCGGCGTCGAAGAAAAGCTGATTGAGCGTGCCCGGAGCGGGGCGCGGTCCTCCTCTGGCTTGCATCACGATATCGCTTACCCTCTCGAGGGGAGTTTTAGCTGCCAGGCTGCAGCACGACGACCAATCGAACCGGACTGCCGGCTACTGGCTGTCCGCGGTATTTCGCCGTGGCTTGCACTATTACCGAATCGACAATTGTCGCGCTCGCAAAGTTCACAGGATGCACCAGAATCTTGCGCCCCGCTATGCCGCTAGCGTCAGTGGTATCGATTCCCGACAATTTGCCGCTCTCATTTACGAGATCAGCAAGTTTGGGATTGGTCTGCGAAACGATGGCAAAACTTATGATGTAGTTGCCGACGACACTGTCGGTAGTAGTCAGACCGTGCAGCAGTTTGACGGTCATCAGGTCCGACGAATTCTTCGTGCTATCGAACAGCGAGTAGCTGATAGTATCGAGCGCGTTGGATGGAACGATCGTATCGGGCCTGAGCGTAAGATTGATCTTCTGGATTGCTTGCAGCTTGCCGACCGTCGCGATGATTCTGGCCGGCGTCGATCGAAGGCTGTCTCCAACGATGACTCCCGTCGCGCTATCGACCGTCACACCTGAGTCCGGCGACTGAAAGTAAACCGGCGCTGATGTGACCTCCCCGCCTTTGAAGTTGAATGCGCGAACGGTCGGCAGGATGACTGCGCCGGTCGTGTCGCGCAGCGTATCGCCGACCACTACGGACGGCGAGGCAAGCGTATCGAACTGGAGTGAAAGAATCGAGTCGGCGCTGCCGTTGATGTCCGTGCAGGAGAGCGCAATCATTGACGGTATGGCGACGGCGGCAACGAAGCCAGTGACGAACGCGATCGCCTTCCTGCGCGCCGGTCGCGCAGCCACAACTCTCGAGTTCATACCAGCCGGTCGGCGAGAATTGTCGCCAGGTTCACATATGCTTGTGAGGCGGCGTCGGCCGGGCTCCGCACCACGACGGGTTGACCGGCCGCAAATGCGTCGGCAGTAGCGACCGTGCGCGGAATGACGACGTCGAACACGATGTTGGCGGGGAGATGTCTTCTCACATACTCAACTACCCGGTCGCTGGCCGGATTGTTCTCCTCGTACATCGTGAGCAGAATGCCGTCGAGCGTTAGCCGTTCATTGACGCCGACAATGTCCTGAATCATGCGCAGGATCTGTGGCGTTGTCTGCAACGCCAGCGGCTCACACTGAAGCGGGACGATCACGTGCTCAGCACCGCCGAGAACCTTTCGCGCGATCGAGCCGAGTCCGGGCGGAGTATCGACAACGACGACCTGGCAGCGTTGTTCCGCCATCTGCAAAAGATCCTGGAGCACGTTCGTCTCGCGCACCAGCTGCGAGTAGACGGCGTGATCCGCTTCGTCCGCAACCGATCCGGCGAGAATTACGCGCAGCCACGGGAGCGCGGTCGGCAGAATTATCTCTCTGAGAGTGCGCGTTCCGTTTAGATAATCGGCGAAGCCGGCGGTCTCGTGGCCCCGCTGCAGTCCCGCACCGTATCGCACCGAGCCCTGTGGATCGACATCGATCAACAGCGTCTTCATCCCGCGCCGCGCGAATGCGGCGGCGAGATTGACTGCGGTGGTGGTTTTGCCGACTCCTCCCTTCTGGCTTACGACAGCGAGGACAGCTCCCATCTACTCTAGAATCCCCGGGATCTCGCTCGCTTTCACTTTGGGAGACGATGGAGGCGGCTCGGAAGAGCCTTTCATCTCATCGAGAGTTTTTTGTGCGTGCTTTACCCAACGTTCGGCCTCGGGACTGCGCGGGGGATCCATCAGGAAGGCTTCGAGATGATACGCCGCATCGCTGACATCGCCGCGACGCAAAAGAAGGAACGCGAGGCCGTAGTGCGCTCCCGAAAGCTTGGGTTCGATGGCGAGCGCGCGCCGATAACAGCGGACTGCTTCGTCGAGCTGACCGAGCTTCGAGTAAGCGATGGCCATGTTCTGGAGCACTTTATGATTGTTCGGCTTCTGTCGGAGTGCGAGGCGATATGACGTCAGTGCGGCGTCGTAATCGCCCTGGCGTTCCAGCGCCAGCGCCTCGCTTAGATAGTCGAGATTGTCGGGCTGAGGCTTCGGTTTTCCGCCGCCCGTCAAGCGGTCCCAGAATGACATTTGGTCGAATCTACCGACTATCAGTTTATAGGGCTAGCTTAACCTAACTGCTTTTCCCTGAACAATTTGAGAGTGAAATGTCACCGCGCAAACGGACAGTAGATGCTGCCAAAGGCGTGCTTGAAATCGAGTGGCCGCTGTTCGGCGAGCTGTCTCGCGGACTGGCTCTCAAAGTGGCCCGCGCCTACGACCCCGAGGTCGTAATCGGCATCGCCACCGCTGGGGTGATCCCCGGAGCGGTCATCGCGGCAATTCTCGGACGCGAATTTCACTCACTGGTGGTGAGCCGGAAATACCACGCCGAGTATCTGCGCGAATCACCCGAAGTTTTCGGGACTGCACCACGTGATGTGAGAGGTCGAAGGGTGCTGATCGTGATGAGACCTGTGACTCGGGCGATACGATCCGATTGGCAACGGCGGCGGTGCTCGATGCAGGAGCGGCCGACGTTCGCACCGCGGTCGCATTTCGAACAGGGCCATTCGCTCCCGACTTTCACGCGGTAGCAACCGAGAGCACGATCATCCTGCCATGGGATCGAGAGATTCTTGTTGATGGAGAGCTCGTTCGCAATCCGATGTACGCCGAAGCCCTCGATCACGAGTAGACCGAGGACTCGTATTACGGACTAAGTGCATCGACAATCGCGGACTGATTGAGGACCCCGACTCTAACTAAAGAGGTTGGGAACGCGTGTCAGCGATTCGCGACCCTCAATTAATCCGCGATCGTCGATGCTATCTTAGTCCGAACCCCTCGATCTTGACTTAGAACTCTCCGGCTCCAATCGTCTCCCACGATTCTCCGCGTGCGATGCGTTCGTATGCATGCTCGAGCATCTCGGCGTTTCCGGCGAGAAAGCGGCACCGCGGCGGCGTGCCGGTCGAGCACTCGATCTCCATCACACCGACTGGATAATCAGCGAGACAGCCAAGGAATCCAGCCAGCGTACCAGTGGTGAGATGGCAGCCACGCTCGCCTTCGCCGTGCAGCTGCGCTTCCCAGCAGTCCTCGATGTC
>JADMIO011288165.1_pt1 | contig 10754 bp, 10 predicted proteins | sample 8958161 | NCBI WGS metagenome assembly JADMIO01 (sample SAMN16585339, study PRJNA669376) | soil metagenome | isolation source: Crop rotation soil | place: USA: Cullars Rotation, Alabama | collected 2011 | reverse complement strand
ACCTATGAGCAACCAGCTAACGTAAAGAAAGCTACGCACCAGGCGGCTGAGTATTTGAGTGCTTGGTCAGCAAAGCCAGCGCCTTGCGGTTCTCGTAGTTTCGGGCAATTTCGAACGCACGGTCGGTCGGAATCGCCCCCGCTGCAAGCAGAAGCTCGGTCAAGTCTGTTGATTCAAGCCCAGTTTCATAATGAGCCTGCCATGCACCATCGCTTTCAATATCGATGGCGTGGACCAACGGCGTCCATCCATCCCGAAGATCGCGATTGATCAGTGCACCGGCGTCGATCAGACGGCGAACGATCGGCAGCCATTCCTGTTCGATTGCCAGATGAATCGGCGGATCACGCGGATCATCCGCTGCATTCACATCTGCCCCTGCTGCAATCATCGCATCGACAGCGTCAAGATCGCCCGACCAGACCGCTCGCGAGAACTCTCTTGCATCAACCATGCGAGAACTCCGCCGTCGAACGACACTGTTGACCTGCCGCGGCGCCTGGCGAGACGTTGAATTCTGAAAAACCGTGATGCGGTCGCCGTCGGGTTGCAGCGGTTGGTTCGGCGGCTACAGCGTGTCACAAATAGGTTTCCAAGCCGTTGCCGCCAGTTTTTCGAGACCCACGAAATACAAGGTGTAGAAACCCTCTCGCGTCTGCCGTAACAATATCGCCCGTTGGTCTGAACGCCAGGGGCCGTGATGCTGCGTGAACGATCATTTTCCCACCGGCATCGGAGGAACTAAGGGTTTGCGCGGTCCGTCAAGTAATTGAAGGACGCTCCGCAATTCGCTCGCGGAAGTCCCGAACTCTTGATCTGCGCCGGCACGGCCGGCCGCGGTCTTGAGACGCTCGATGCCGGCAATGAGCGCTGCTCTTACTTTCTCGTTCGGCGAATACCAACGGCGGGCGCCGGACTTGCCAGGAGATTCGACCCCGGCGAAATACGCCAGGTCGCCCGCCGCCACCCGAATCGGGAAAGGTTCTCCGTCCGTCAACAAGTCGATGAAATAGGCTTGGAGCGCCGGTTCCCACTTTGGATCAACTCGATCGGCATATTGGTATGCAGTCATCAGCCCGGACGAAATTGCACGCCGATAGAGCGCCGGCCAATTGTTGTCGTGTAACCGCGCCGCAAGCTGTTGACCAGTCGCATCTGGGTGCCTTTCCGCCAAATCGTTAAGGATGAAAAACGCCAAGTTATCAATATTCCTTTCGTCTTTTTCCAGCTTCCGCCGCTCAGAAGTAAGCGCCAGCAAGTTCTTCAGCCAAACTTCACACCGGTCGGACGAATCTTCAAATCCGCGGGTTGTCGCCCGAAGTACGTAGTCCAAATGCTGGAGCAATGAAAGGGAGAGATTGGCCTGGGGGTCGTTCCAAAGTTTGCGCAGCGAAGTTCGCGAGGCCCCGTCGCGGTCCGCTTCCGCATCGCGCCAAAGTTTCGTGGAGACACCGGCGAGCGCGTCGTGACGAAGGCGTTCCGACTCGGTGGATTTTGTCACGACGTTGGTCCACGCCATCAACCGATGGTCCTTTGGCTCACCGGCTAAGGCGCGAACCCGGGCATAATACTTGGTCTCAGAAGCTTCGAATGTTGATACCCCCCCTTAACGCTGATGCGCCATCCGAATGCTCAAATGTTCCATCTTTTTTTTGGCGAAGGACCAGGTAATAGCATTTCGCTTTGGTCAAAGCCGATTCCACGTCCCATTCGATTTGGCAAGCATAACCCGCATCTATATAATCGTGCGCGATTCAGCTGCACAGGTACTTGAAGGTTAAGGGAAGGGCAGTGAAAATGGGAATTCCCCAAATGCTACATTCTCGGGGCCACGCGCCCCAAGGAGGGAATTCCCATGTCCTTGATTCTGGGCGCGGTGCGCTTCTCCGTCAAGGAGAAGCTGTGTAAGCACTTGCGCCGCTGTCACAACGCCGGGGTCCGGGTGCGCTATTTGATCGTCATCAATCTGCTCAACGGTCGCTCGGCCTATCAGACCGCCGAGGTGCTCGGCGTGCATAATACCACCGTCTATCGCGTGGCGCGCCGCTTCCGAGAGCATGGCGAATGGGGCTTATGGGACGCTCGCGAAGATAACGGGCCCAGCAAGTTGGATGAACATTTTTTGGCCACGCTGCACTGGGTCGTGCGCGGCACGCCTCAGGACTACGGCTGGCGCCGGCCGACCTGGACGCGGGAATTGCTGGTCGAAACCCTGGTCCGCGAGACCGGCGTCCGCATTGCGGTGGCCACCATGAGTCGGGCGTTGGCCTTGGTGCAGGCCCGGCGGGGCCGCCCGCGTCCGACCGTGCACTGTCCCTGGGCCAAAGCCGCCAAAACCCGACGTCTGAACGCGTTGCGCTCGTTGCTGGCCACCTTGCCTCGGCGCCACGTTGTGGTCTACGCCGATGAAGTGGATATCCATCTCAATCCGAAAATCGGACTGGACTGGATGGGTCGCGGTCAGCAAAAGGAGGTCCCAACGCCGGGCACCAACGTCAAGCGCTATCTGGCTGGCGCCTTGGAGGTACGGAGCGGACACGTGCTGTGGGTGGAAGGCGAGCGTAAAACCAGTGCCTTGTTCATCGCTTTGCTGGACCACTTGTGCGCCACGTACCTGGAGGCACCGGTGATCCATGTGATCCTTGACAATGCGCGCATTCATGCCAGCAAGATTGTCCAGGCCGCGCTGCGGGGTTTTGCCGGCACCATTCGCTTGCATTTTCTGCCGCCCTATTGTCCCCAGGACAACACGATCGAGCGCGTCTGGGAAGATCTCCACGCCAATGTCACCCGCAATCACCGGTGTCCGAACATGACGGCGCTGATGCGGGAAGTTCGTTACTACTTACACAAGCGCAACCGAAAACTACTAACCGCCAGCAACAGAAAGACCAACAGACGTACCGCTGCCTAATCGCGCACGGTCATATAGCCGAATCATGATCGAATCGCCAGGCTTGAATGCGAAACCCTCCCCTTGGAGCGGTTGCGCGGCGACCTCATGAATCTTGAAGACGACATCGTACAGTGCGGGATATTTGTCTGGAGGGGTGACGCGTTTGGCATCGACCACCTCGGCAGCCGCGATTCCATACCCCTCCTCAAACTGCGAAAGGAGCGGTTCGGGAAGCATCCGTGCAGCATGTGCGACGCCGGGAGGAACAATGAAAGCCGCCAGGAGCGCCATTCCGTAAATCGCCTGCGTTGGGTAGTTATAGCACATGGAGGCTCCCTATGAGCTGTTTGCCGCCGAACGATGTAATTAGAGCCAGCGGACAAAACAACCCCTAACGGCGACTTAACGCTTTGAGGCGCTTGCCGATCGGTGCGAGATGAGATGCTTTGTCCGCTGGCACGTAGCCAGATGCTGATATCGCGGGCCAACGGCCAGCATATCAGACTACCGCCCCATTGCACTTCACCCATTATGCCGCCGATCGACATTGTGGTCATCCCCAACGGAACGATAAAGTGTTGAAGAAGTGCGACAGCCCAAAACTCCTTTTGCCGGCTGATAAACTACTGGCAATGGCGCAACTTGGGCAATTTCGCCATTTCAAGAACGAACGTCTTGGTTTCTACAGGGGGCATCAAGATGCATGGTAGAAGAGCAATCCAGTGGTAATAGCTATAGTGCCCGGCCGTGATCGGCATCACGAGCGCGGTCGTTGCCAGCTCGTTCGTGTGGTCATTGGAGATCACGACCGACGGGCGGATCATGGGGATCTCGCGTTGGACGATGGTTTATCGGCGCGCTTCAAACGAGAATTTGCTCTTGCCTCATCGAACGATGGTTTGTCACCATCGAGACATGAACATACGCCATCGTATTCATGAGCAGCGCCGGGTGCGGGCCGGTGATTTCTGCCGCGTAACCTCAACGGGCTCTGAAAGGTGCGAAACCTGAACTTTGAGCCTTTGGCAGAGCGATGGCGTCGAGCGGGAACTGCACTCAAGGAGGCCGAGAAATTGTGCCAATGGACCGAGGCGGTAGAAACCGTGGACGGAACGGTGTTTGCGCAGGCCGTAAAATGCCTGATGCACGTGCTCGCAGCGCACCGCCAGAGGTTCGAGACCCTTCTCGTCCAGGAGAAAAGTCGCAACGGCCACCAACAACTTTCACCGTACCTGGAAGGTCCTTCGTAAGCGGTCCGCCGAAGCGGACGTGGCCGTCATTTACGCACCCGCCTCCAGTCCCGTAAGCGTTCCCGTGCTGGAGCCGAATTTATCCGTCTCGATGCCTAACCGCTGGAGCATCGAAACGTACAGGTTGGATAACGGCGGCGGATTGGTTGGATCGAAGGCCAAATGCTGGCCGTGCCGGAAGCCGCCGCCGGCCAGCAAAACCGGCATGTTCTTGACCGCGTGCGTGGCGGCGTTTCCCAGGTTGCTGCTGAAGAACACCATCGTCCGGTCGAGCAAGCTGCTCCCTTCTTCCTTGGTCTCTTTCAGCTTGACCAGAAAGTCGCGCAAGCACTTCATCTTTTCCAGCTCGACCTTCTTGAGCTGCTCGATCTTGACCGGATCCTGGCCATGGTGCGACAGGTCGTGGTGGCCGAAGGTCACGCCCGGGATCGGCGGCACGCCGCTGGTGCCCAACAAGGTCAGCGTGATGAGCCGCGTTGAATCAGTTTGTAAGGCCAGGTGCAGGAAATCGAACCAGATCCGGGTTTTGCCAACGAGGTCGATCCCATTGGTAATGTTCTGGGGCGGCTTGGCGTCGACCTTGGGCTTGGGCTTCTTCGCCCATTGCTCGGCCTGGGCAAGGCGCTGCTCGAGCTCCCGGACGCTGGTGAAGTACTCGTCAAGCTTGGCACGGTCATTGGGGCCGAGCGCCGCCTGCATCTTTTTGGACTGGCCGCGGAGCGAGTCCAGAATGCTCTGGCCGTCGCGCAAACGGCGGGCCTGGGCCTGCACCTCCTCGGGACGCCCTTCGAGGAACAAGCGCGCGAACACGCCACCCGGATACACATCCGTCGGCACCTGCGCGCCGCTTCGGGTCCAGGATAGCCCGCTCTCTCCCAGGGACAGGCTGGCGAAGCGCGTCTCGCCGCGGATGTGCTCGGCCGCGAATTGATCCAGCGAAATCTTGTTGCGGAAGCCGGCCCGCCGCTCCGGATGCGGAGCGGCGGTCAGGAAGCTCGACATCGAATCGTGACTGGGACCCACGTCCGGATGCGACAGTTGAGACATGACGGTGAAGTCGTTCCGCAAGTCCTTGAAGACCTCCAGGTAGGGCGTGAGCTCATAGTCCTTGCCGGCTTTCTGCGGGAAGAACGCCGGCGGATGCAGTCCCAGCGGTGTGCAGATGCATACCATCCGCCGGCGCGGCCTGGCGATGGCGGCGAGCGCCCGGGCGGGAGACAGCGATTCGAGCCAGGGCAGCGCCAGCGACACGCCCGCGGCTCGAAGAAATTTGCGTCGACAGAGTTTCATGGGAAAGTCCTGGTCCGCGTTCGTCGTTCCGCCGTCCGGCGTTCTTCACGCCGCAGGTCGGCGAAAACCGGCTGAAACAGCTTTGCGAACGCTAAAGTTTGCAAACGTTAACACAGATCCCAATTACCACCATGAGCCCTTACGTGAAGCTTTATCAAGGATCACTTCGTCCGGAACAACTCGCTCTGCACGATTTCGTGGATGAGCGTCCGGAAGCCATAGTTCTTCTCGCGCACTGCGGCGACAATGGCCTCGATGGCGGGCTTGTCAGGCGTCTCCGGCGCCCCGCCGGTGGCATAGGTCAACAGCTTTACCGTCAGGCCGCGGGCGAGCTGGTCCTTGTCTTTCAGGAGCAACTGCTTGAGCTCGTCGATGTTGGCGAACCGCTGCCCGTCCGCCATCACGTCCGCGGGATCCACCTTGGCCCCTTTGTGGTATGGCATCCGGCGGCCGTCCACCACCACGGCCTGGCCATTGCCGCTGGTGCGGTAGTTGTCCCGCCAGCCGCCGATGACATCGAAATTCTCCAGGGCAAATCCCGGGGGATCGATTTTGGCGTGGCAGGACGCGCAGGCGGCGTCGTTGCGATGCTTGGCCAGCTGTGCGCGGATGGTGGCGGCACCGCGGATGTCCGGCACGAGGCTCGGCACATCTGCCGGCGGCGGCGAGGGCGGCAGGCCCAGGATGCGGTCCAGCACAAATACTCCGCGCGTGACCGGCTGCGTATAGGTGCCGTTGGCGGTCACCTTCAGCACGCTGGCCATCGTCAGCACGCCGCCGCGGTGGCTGTCCGCCGGCAGCGCCACCTTGTGAAACTCCCAACCGTCCACGCCCGGAATGCCGTAGTGCTTGGCCAGGCGGCCATTGAGCATCGTGAAGTCGCAAGCAACGAAGTTGGTCAGGCTCAGATCGTGCTTGAGCAGCTCCGCGAAGAACAGCTCCGTTTCCCGGATCATCGACACTTTCAGCAAGTGGTCGAACTCCGGGTAGAGAATGTGGCTGGGCTCGGTGAAGTCGATGTCGCGCAGGCCGAGCCATTGGCCGACAAAGTTCTCGGTGAAGGCTGCGGCCTTCGCGTGGTTGAGCATGCGCTCGACCTGCTGGCGGAGGATGTCCGGCTGGCCCAGCCGGTTCTGCTCGGCCAGCGTGATCAGCTCGTCATCGGGCATCGTCGACCACAGGAAATAGGACAGCCGGCTGGCCAGGGCAAAGTCGTCGAGCTTGCCGGGCTTCTCGTGGAGGAACAGGAATTCGGGCGCCAGCAGCACGCCCGTGCAAGCAGCGCGGACCGCTTGCTCGAACGAATGTTTCTCGGCCAGCTTGGCCTCGACCAGGGCGACGAACGGTTTGACATCGTCGTCGGTCACTGCCCGTCGAAAGGCGCGGCGTGTGAAGGTGCGGAGAATGCGCTCGGCGTCGGCCACCGGGTCCTTCGAGACAACCTCCACGCGATCGCGGAAGTTGTAGATGGGCGCCGGCCCCTGCGCCAGGTCACCGAAGAGCAAGCGATGGCTCGCGGGCGGCCACGTCTCGTGAAGCGGCCCTTCCACCTCGATCCACTGAACCGCCAGCCCCGGCCCCTGCCAGTCGTCGGCCCCCACCGTTTTGATGGTATTCGCGCCGGCCAGGCCGTAGGGAAGGATCGAAATCGTCGTCCGGGGTTCCATATACTCGACGAACTCGACCACGGTCGGTTGGTCAGCAGGAGCGTCGAAATAACCGATCAAGCCGCTCTTGCCCGACATGGCTTTGCCACTCGCCCCAACGCGATAAGTCACCGGCTTGCCGGAACTTTGAATGGCGGAGGCCGAAATGCGGAAGCGGTAATGGCCCCGGTCCGGCGGGTAAAACGGCGACAGCCCAACGGCGTTCCAGGCCGATGAGGAGAAGCACACGACATACTCATGGTGCTTGCGATAAACACTCTCGGTGCTCGACTTGACCTGGTGGGTCTCCGCGAGGCTATAACGTTTCTTGATCGTTGGCGGTTTCGGGCGGTTCGCAATGGCCACGTTCAACGCGGCGTCGGCTGCTTCGAGATAGCGCTCCATCAAGAAAGAGGAGGTATGCAGCGCGGCAGCGACATTGTCAAAACCATCCGCCGAGCCATCGTGGGGCAGCTGTTCTTTCAGATTGACCTCCACCCCCAACAAGTCGCGCACCGTATTCTCGTACTCGTTCCGGTTCAAGCGGCGCAGAACGACCCGACCCTCGGCTCGTCGGGCGGCCGTTTCCATCTTTCCGCCGATCCAGTCCGACAGGACCCGGACCTCGCTCGCCGGCGGACGCGGCTTCGATTTCGGAGGCATGCTGCCGGTTTGAAGCTGCTTCATTACGGCCAGCCACTGGTCCCGGCTGACCGCGCCCTCAAAGTCCAGAGATAGGCGGTCGAGATGAAAGTCCCCCTTGGGCTTCTGCACGCCATGACATTCCTGGCAGTGTCGGACCAGAAACGGACGCACCTGGTCGTCGTATTGTTTCGCGTCTCGGGTTTCCCGTTTGTTAACGGTCGCATCGACCGGCTTCGGAGCAGTTTCTTGTGCTTTGCCAGGCAGCGCAGACAACACCCAACCAAGGAGTGCGAGCAACGCGAGCGCCCCTGCTGGGCCAGACGGTACACTCTCCTTCGGCTGGGCTGCGCTAGCCAACGGCTTACGATCGGAAAGGGCCTTTGAGCGAGGCATGGCTGCGATCATTTTCGGGCTCCGGCAGGCGGGGGCAATCTTCGTGTCTGGGGGCGACCAAAAGGGCGTTGCGGGTGATTCAGGCGGGAATGAGGCGAACCCATGGGGTTCGGCAAGCACATGTTACGGTTGGTGCAGGATCATCCGTGACTAGCTTCCAGTCTACCAGGAAGCCGCGTCGATGAAAGCAAGAAAGCAGATACAACTTTGGATGTTTCTTGAATAGAAAGGATGAACAGACTTCAAACACGATCCAGCAGTTGGAGATGCACGTTCCACGGAGCCGCGCCGAACGGTTCACGTCCCGTCGATATCACGAGTTTCTGCAAGCCAGCTGGGCTTTCGGAACCGTCGCGGAGACTTCAGAAGCCTTTTCTATGCGAGATTGATTCATCATGAACCGACTCTTGGGCGTCTTCTTGATGGTCCTGCTCCTGTATGGCGGCTTGATGGCGTCCGACGAGGGAGCCCGTTCGCTGGAGAATCAGCAGAACCTGGCCCGGCGCACGGGACGTTTTGGCGTCCTGACGCTCGGTGCCGGCGTTTTGATCATTGCCGGCGGCATCGACCTGTCGATTGGTTCCGTGGTTGGCCTGAGCGCGGTCAGCCTGGCGCTGTTGCTGGAAAAGCGGCTGCCGCCACCCGTCGCCATCGCCCTGGTGCTCGCCGGTTCCGCGACGATCGGACTGATCCATGGCTTGTTGGTCACCCTTTTGCGCTTGCAGCCGTTCATTTTGACCCTGTGCGGCCTGTTCATCTATCGCGGATTGGCCCAGTGGGCCACGCTCACGCCCAGCGGTTCGTCCCGGGATGTCGGCATCGGCGCGCGACCGGATTTGGCGGTGTATCGCTTCTGGACCGCCGGCACGGTGGCCAACATTCCCATGGTGTTCATCTTGCTGCTTGGTTTGGCCGTTGTGGCAACCGTGTTGCTCCATTGGAGCGTCTATGGGCGCTATCTCTACGCCATCGGCTACAACGAGCAAGCCGCCCGCTACGCCGGGATCGCCACGAACCGTTATAAGATTCTGGCGTACGTTTGGTGTTCTTTGCTGGCCGGTCTTGGCGGCATCTTGTTTCTCTTTGATTTGGAGACGGCTCAGGCTTCGACGATGGGAAACTGGTATGAACTGTATGCCATCACCGGGGCCGTGCTGGGCGGCTGCAGTTTGCGGGGCGGCCAGGGAACGGTGCTGGGGATCCTTTTGGGCACCGCAGTGCTGCCGCTCTTGAGAAATTTGTGCATCTTTGCCAATGTGCCGAGCGATTTGGAATACACGGTCATCGGCGCCGCCCTGTTTTTGGGTACGGTCGCGGACGAACTGCTGAAACGGCGTTCCGCGACCCGGGGGTAAATTACGTTGCCTTCACGCCCATGGGGTGGGCTGTGGAGAACATTACCAGCGCCGCATCACCATGAGCAAAAACAGCAGCATAAACAGCGCCGAGATGATGAAGAGGAGCAACGCCGCCCCAATCATCCACCAGGAAACCGGGTTGTCGCAGGTCTCGACCTCGGACAGGATGGCGGCCAATCCGTCCTCGATGGCTTCGCGCCGCACACGGGCATCCGCCGGCCAGCTGAGCGTGACGTGCCGCAGCGCCGGGGCAATGGATAATTCAAGCATCACGGGGCCATCAGTCCTCGATTGCTGGGGCGCCGCAGTCTCGACGGGTTCGCCGCCCTCGGTCAATGCCTGGGCCGGACCAGCGCTGGAGCGGCGCATTTCCGAAGTCGACGAGGCGACCTCATCGGTACGGCGAAAAGCGAGGAAATAACCCTGCTCGCCGCGCTCCCAGCTCACGCCCTGCTGTTCGAGGACCTGGATCAGGCATTCTTCGAGCACCCGGGGATCGATGTTGTAGATCGCCGTGGTTAGCCGCCGCCGCCACAGCAGGTAGATCGCTGCGGCCAGCATTAGCCCAAAATAAAGCACCAAAACGCTAATCCAATACATCCACCAGTCCGCACTGAGGCCGTACAAAGAAGCCGGCCGGCCGCGGATCCAGTAATCGCGCCAGCGGGGATTGAAACCGGTGATCATGGCCGGTCCGCCGAAGAACAGGAAGCCCGCGCAGGCAAAGAGCACCTCGGCAAAATCCCAGGAGCCGTGCACCATCACTGGATGCCGGCGGCGATTGAGCAGGGCCAGTACCACGCAATAAATGGCGACCGGAAATACAAAGGCCAGACCGCCGAGCAAAAGCAGGAGCAACGAAGCATCCTCGGACAAATGAATGAAATGAAAAACGCCCACGGGGGTTGCAACCCGTGGGCGTTCGAGAGTTCGGTTGTATTACAGGCCGTAGCCGCCGTTCATGCCCATGCCTTTCATCATGCCCATGCCACCCATGCCGCCCATCCCCATCGGGCTCATGCCCATCATACCCATGCCACCCATACCGCTCATGCCCATCATACCCATGCCGCTCATGCCCATCATGCCGCCCATGCTCATGCCGCCCTGCATGCCCACGACCATACCTTGCATACCCATCATGCCCATGTAGGACATGGTGCCGCCGGATTGAACCATTTGGAGCAAGGCATTTTGCATCGATAGGTTCGACATGGCCTGCGACATGTTCTGCTGGAACATCGAACTGAACATGTTGGGAGAGCTGGCCATTTGG